>JAAUYI010003820.1_pt1 | contig 15168 bp, 7 predicted proteins | sample 7278041 | NCBI WGS metagenome assembly JAAUYI01 (sample SAMN14350216, study PRJNA611818) | marine sediment metagenome | isolation source: surface marine sediment (0.6m) | place: French Polynesia: Moorea | collected 2018-08
GTCCCCTCTCCCCCTTGGGGGAGAGGGTTAGGGTGAGGGGGTTCCCTTCTTGTCCCCTCTCCCCCTTCAAACACTCCGCCTACGACCTCTCTGATATAAGCCTCGATTCGCGCCATGAAGCTCGGCAAGTCGCCGGCGCCGCGCTGGATCTTCTTCAGCTCGGCCTCCCACTCGCCGGTCATCGCCGGGCTCTTGACTTTGGGATGCACGAGCTCGATCAGGCGGATGCCTTTGTCGGTGGCGTGAAAGGTCTTGGCCTGGCGCTCGAGGTATTTGCGGAACAAGAGGGTCTCGATGATCTCGGCCCGGGTGGCCGGGGTGCCCAGCCCGGACTCTTTCATCGCCGCGGAGAGCTCTTTGTCATCGAGGGTTTTGCCGGCGGTCTCCATGGCGGTCAAGAGGGTGGCGTCGGTGAAGCGTTTGGGCGGCCGGGTCTTCTTCTTTTTCTTCTCGACTTTTAGCACGTCCTGCGCCTGGCCTTTTTCGAGGCCTTCCGGCAGTTTTTGATCGACCCCGGGACCGGGCTTCTTGCGTTTCTTTTTTTGGGGGGTAGAAGGCTCTTTGCCGTAGCCGATATCGAGCACTTTCCAGCCCGCATCGATGACCATGGAGCCGGTCGAGTGGTAGCGGTCGACGATCGGTTCGGCGTCGTCTGTGTCGGTGGCCGGCTCTGAGACGATGGCGGTGATCACGGTGGTCACCGAGTAGACGTGGGCGGCGTGCCAGGCGGCGAGCAGACGCCGGCAGATCAGGTCGTAAATTTTGCGCTCGTCGGAAGACAGGGGCAGGCCGGCTGCCGAGGTGGTGGTCGGAATGATGGCGTGATGGTCGGAGACCTTGCTGTCGTCGACGTAGCGACGGTTCAGCGGGCGTTGGCCTGTCTCGGGGGCGAGATGTTCTTCGTAGGGAGCGCGGATCTGGCGCACGATGTCGGGCAGGGTGGCGGCGACGTCCTGCGACAGGTGGCGGCTGTCGGTTCGCGGGTAGCTGATCAGCTTGCGCTGTTCGTAGAGCTGCTGGGCGACCTTTAGCGTCTTGCGGGCGCTGAAGCCGTAGAGCCGATTGGCGTGGCGCTGGAGCTCGGTGAGGTCGTAGAGCAGTGGCGGCGGCAGCTTGCGCTCCTGCGCCCGCAGCGACTCGATCTCGGCGCGACCGCTCTTGGCCCGAGCGACCACCGCGGCGGCCTGCTCGCCGTCCGGAGGCAGGCGTCGGGCTTCGGGAGTCGACTTTTCGCCGCGGAACCAGGTCCCCTGGTAGCTGTCGCCTTGGATCTTGCGGCCTTCGGCCTCTTGTGCCTCCAAGCCGTCGGATCGTTGGGGCCTGAAGGTCGCGATCACCTCGAGATATTCCTCGGGTACGAAAGCCCGGATCTCGAGCTCGCGCTCGACGACCATCGCCAGAGTCGGAGTTTGCACCCGGCCGACCGAAAGCGTCTCGTCCGTCTCGCGACCATAGGCCAGGGTGCAGGCCCGCGACAGATTCATGCCGACCAACCAGTCTGCCCGACTGCGACCGCGCGCCGCGTCGGCCAGGGGGTCGTACTCGGAACCGTCGCGCAGTCGGGCGAAGCCACGGCGGATGGCGTCTGCGGTCAACGATGAGATCCACAGGCGACTGACCGGCTTGTCGCAGCCGGAAGCTTCATAGATGTAGCGAAAGATCAGCTCGCCCTCACGGCCAGCGTCGGTGGCGCATACCACCCGCTCGACCTTGTCTGAGGTCAGGACCTTGCGCACCAGCTCGAATTGTTCGCGGGTCTTGTCTGGGATCACCAGCGGCCACGCCGCAGGCAGCATCGGCAATCGATCGCGTCGCCAGGGTCTCCATCCTGGATCGATCTCGTGGGGCTGGGCCAGGGTTACCAGGTGACCGATCGCCCAGGTGACGGCGTAGCCGTTGCCGTAGAGATAGCCGTTGCCGCGCTTGCGAACGCCCAGGGCACGGGCGATGTCGCGGGCGACGGAGGGTTTTTCAGCGAGGACGGCGGTGGTCATGAAGATATGTCGCTCTCGGCTCGGGCGCACCTCTCAAGGGGTGAGAATGCGTCGTAAGAGAGAGAATATCGGTTCCGGAGCCGTCCGTCACCTAGAGGGATGCCCGACTTTGGCTTTGGGGTCTGCGATGCGGATTTCGCCGCCGCTCGACCTGCCGGTATTGACGGCTTCGTAGAATGAATTCGATAGTGTGAAGAAGGATATCTGGCGCAGATCTGACTCTCCAGCTGGTTTGATGCGGATGACTCGATCTGGTACTCTGCGCCCTGGCGCGGAGTGACTTGTCTTGGAGATGTCTCACCCGAAACCTGGCCTCAACGCATCTCCCCGGCGATCTTCTCTCCGGCGGCGATTGGTGTGGTCCGTTCTCTTGCCCCTCCTATATTGCGCCGCCGCGTCGGCCTCCGATTTGACCGTCAGGATCGACGGTGGAGAAGCCGGGGCGGTCGTGGTGCTCAGCGCGGAAAACGGCGCTAGCCAGCGTGCGGTCGACGAGGACGGTGACGGCATCGTCGTGATCTCGGCACCGGCCGGCGAATACGAGGTCGCGATCGAGCTCGGAGATCACCGTGCTTCGCACCGAGTCAGCTTGCCGCGAACCGGCACGATGGATCTCGTCTATCACCCCGGGGCGGACGGCGGGACCTTCGTCATGGCTCAGCAGGCTTTCGCTGATGACATCGTCGTGACGGCGCGCAAGCGCGAGGAGAACCTGCAGGAGGTTCCGCTGTCGGTGACCGCTTTCACCGATTCCGACATCGAGCAACGTTCGATGCGTGACCTCTCGAGCGTCGCCCGCTACACGCCGAACCTCGACTTCGGAACCGGCGGCTTCGCCAGCGAGATCACCCAGGCCACGGTCTACATTCGCGGCGTCGGCCAGATCGACCCTGCGATCTATTCGGACCCGGCGGTCGCGATCTACGTCGACGGGGTCTACCTGGCGCGGTCCCAGGGCGCGATCCTCGATCTGCTCGACGTCGAGCGGGTGGAAGTGCTGCGCGGACCTCAGGGCACCCTATTCGGCAAGAACACCACCGGCGGCGCGCTTTCCGTGATCACCCGGCGGCCGAGCCAACGATTCGGGCTGCTGGCGGACCTGAGCATCGGCAATCGCGAACACCTCGGCGCCCGCATGAGTCTCGACACCGCGCTCGGCGCCAAGGCCTTTCAGAGCCTCTCGGTGACGCACACCCAGCGCGACGGCTTCAGTCGCTCCCTGGCCAACGGTCATCGTTATCACGACGACGATCGCGACGCCGCGCGCTGGGCGTTGCACGCCGCGCCGTCCGAGTCCTGGACGCTCGATCTCTCGGCGTCCTTCAGCCGCAAACGCGAGGCTGGGGGCAACAACTTCGTGCTCGCCTGGGTCGAGACGCCGCTGATCCAGTTCTACAACGGGGTCCGGCGCGACGCCGGCTTGCCGGAGTACACCGACGAGTTCGTCACCGACGATCTGCGCGTCTCTTTTGCCACCGAGCCGCCGTTTCTCGACAGCGATCTGTGGGACACGACCCTGCGGCTGGGATGGACGGCGCCGTCCTTCACGGTGCAGTCGATCACCGCTTATCGATCGGTGCAGGACCATAGTTTCAGCGAGCCCGACGGCTCGCCGATCCCGCTCGCCGCCCGCGAGGTGGATCTGCAGCACGAGCAGTGGAGCCAGGAGATTCAGCTCGTCGGCTCGTCCCTGGATCAGCGGCTCGATTGGGTGATCGGCAGTCTCTACTTCGAGGAGAAGCCCTTCGAGGTCAGCCGGATCCTGCTCTTCGGCGAGCTTTTCGAAGCCCTGGAGGCCGCCCCCGGCCCGATCTACGCGCCGCCAGGCTTACCGAACGCCCTATGCGATCCCGGACCACCGCCCCCGGGCGTGCCGTGTTTCGGCGGTGCCGGCAACCCGTTCAATCTGGGTTTCTTCGTCGGCGACGGCAATCTCGAGTTTCGCGATCTCGAGACCACCAGCTGGGCGCTCTTCGGCGAGGGTTCGATGGCCCTGAACGAGCGCTTGAGCCTCACCGTCGGCCTGCGTTACTCCTACGACGACAAGCGTTTCGACTACCGGACCGAGCCGGGCAGCGGCGCTCCCGGAGCCGACCTCACCAATCGGGATACCTGGGATGCCTGGACGCCGCGCCTGAGCCTCGCCTACCGGGCGCGGGACGAGCTGATGCTCTACTTTTCGGCCTCGAACGGGTTCAAGAGCGGTGGTTTCAACGGCCAACCCCAGGAGCGCGAGGCGCTTGACCCCTTCGATCCCGAGAGGGTCTGGACCTACGAGTTAGGTTTCAAGAGCACTCAGCCGCGCCTGACCCTCAACGGCGCCGCGTTCTACAGCGACTACACCGACATTCAATTTGGCGCGTTTCTCAACATCGACGGCCAGCCGGTGTTCATCACCGCCAACGCCGGCGACGCTGAGGTCAGCGGTTTCGAGCTCGAGGCCGTGGCTCAGCCTTTCCTCGGGACGACGCTTTCCGCCGGCGTCGGTTATCTCGACAACCACTTCACCCGCATCGATCCCGGTGTCCCGGGCGGCCTCGAGGACGGTGGCGTGTTGCCGAGGGCGCCGGAGTGGTCGGGTCATCTCGCCCTGCAACACGCCTGGGAAACGTCGTCACCCTTGGGCACGATCATCGCCGGAGCCGACTACAGCTATCGCGGCAAGGTCTTCAACGACGTCCAGAACACTCCAGGCATTGCCCAGGGGGCCTACGGCTTGGTGGGCGCGCGACTGCTGGTCGTGCCGTCCGAACGCTGGGAGCTCGCGCTCTTTGGCACCAACCAGACCGATGAATCCTTTCTCGGGTCCGGGTTCTTTACCGGTGCCTTCGGCATCGATGTCGGCATCTCGGGCCGGCCCCGGGAGTGGGGCGTCTCGGCGCGCTTCCGGTTCTAGCTTCGTCGGTTGTGGAAGAGGGTAGGACGGAGGCTCTCGCCTCCGCCCCCCCGTTGTCGCGATGGGGTCAATTCCCCATATTTACCGGCGTGAGGGTCACTCACCGGGCGACCCCGACAGAAGTTGCCCCGAAGCGAGGAGTCACGCGACGCGCTTTGCCATGTGGGCTCCGAGTGGTGCAGAATTCCTCTAGCGTGAGCAGTCCAAGTTGCCGACGGAAGTAGGCGACGCGCAGCTTGCGGTTGTCGTTGTAGTTCTTGCGCTTGAGCTTCATGCAGCGTAGGCGCATTCGAATCCAGGAGTCGAGCTTCTGGAAAATCCAACGATTGGTGGCAAAGCTGGCAGCGAAGAACTGAGCCGTCCCCCTGAGGACTTGGTTGAGTCTCACGATGGCGTTCTGATCGAGGTTGTGCTTACGGATGGTCAACTCCCGCACCTTGGTCTTGAATTTCTCCACTGACTTGCTCCGCATGCGTCTTGACCTGGACGAGAGGAAGAACCCGAGGAATTCGTATCCTTTCCCATAGGTCGTGATCTTCGTCTTGGTCGGGCTAAGTTGTAGCCCGAGGTCGTTTTCGAGCGTGCGTCGCGTGAGTGTCAGTGCCTCTTGCGCCTGCTGTTTTGTTCGACAGACGATGACGAAGTCGTCGGCATATCGCGCGAAGCGATATCCGGCTTTCGCCAGGGTCCAGTCGAGGTGATTGAGCACGATGTTGGCCAACAACGGCGAGACGACCCCGCCTTGCGGGGTGCCTACCGTGGTGGGCTTGAAGACACCGTTTTCCGTCACTCCAGCCGCGAGAAACTTCTCGACTAGCCGCAGGATGTTGCCATCGGCGACCTCCTGGGTGAGTGCTGCCATAATGACCTGGAACGGGATGTTGTCGAAGAACGCAGCGACGTCGGCGTCGAGGACGACGCGATATCCCTGCGTATGAAACGCCAACAACCGTTCGATGGCCTGGTGGCAGTTGCGTCCCGGGATGTAGCCGAAGGACGCCTCGTGAAACTTGGGTTCGAAGATGGGCGCCAGGAGTGAGCGCAGCACCTCCTGTGCGACCCGATCTCGGACCACGGGAATGCCCAGCGGGCGAAGCTTCTTGCCTTCGGGGTCTTTCTGAATGTAGACCCTTCGCAGGGGCCTTGGCCGGAACTGCCCGGACTTCAGGTCCCGCATCAGAGCGATCAGGTTCTCGTTTCGGTTAGCCTCGAACATGTCGATGCTGACCTTGTCGACGCCTGCCGCTCCGCGGTTTCGCTTCACCGCCTGGAAGGCGAGGACCATCAACCCCAGGTTAATCCTGCCGGTCAATGAGTGCACCTTCGGTTTCTTGTTCATGGTGTGTCTCTTCACGTTTCGTAACCACGGAGATCGGGCCTCAGAGCCGTTGAGGTCGTTTCTTAGGATCCCCTCGGTTTGCCCGGCAAGAGCGCGGGCGGGCCATTTGGTGGCTTCAATCGCGGGGGCTAACTCTCCCCATGTGCTGTGCGCCTCTTCTCCGTCTTCTGCGGTTTCTCCTTTCACTGTGACCTCTTCAGGTCTCTCAGCTACTCCGGATCTGCTGTGGTCCCCAACGAGGAGGCGGTTAAGACGACCTTCTCCTCTCCGTCGCATCGCCGGAGCCCTTTCACCTGCGGCTTATAGGCTCGACTGACCGATCGTCGGACGACGTGGAACCTCACCGGTTTAACTCAACGCCATTGTCTCCAGGCGGCGACATGCATCACCCACGGGGTCCGTCGCCGATAACCGCGTCTCCGGCGCCGGAAGGCTCGGCAGGGTCCGAACCTCAGTGCTTCATCCAAGGGCGGTGACTGGCACACCCAATAGGCCGAAATGCCGTCTCCCGAAGTCACTCCGCCTGGCTCCTTCGTCGCGCCCCTTCTCCGGGCTTTCCGGTGGGACGACGCTAGCTTCATACCCTCGTCGGTAGTTGCGAGGTTCGAGCGAAGTGTTCTGTACGGGCGCGGACCCGCACAGGTAGGCTTCGGTGTTGTTTGTCGTTGACCTCCTTTCTTCACCTCACCGTTTTATCGACTCAGCGTTGAGCCAAGGCGGCTCACGCACCCCTTCAGGGTTCGGGTTGGGGACGGCCGCTCACCCAGGGTGGCGCTGCGCTGACCCTGGGCTGTTGGGTGCGACCCCTTCAGGGTGGTCAGACATTCCGAGGTCCTATCGCAACCCGGACAGAACTTGGGAGACGTTGTACTAGTACTAGTCGACCTTGTTGAGGCCGCCCCAGCTGCCACCGGAGGTTCTCACCGTGTGCTCGCAGTGCTTGCTGAGGGCCGACTCGCGGGGCTTCAGGTTGAAGCCTCCGGCATAAAGCCGCCGTCCCCCGGCGAGGCGGCGCCGGAAGAAGGACGCGATCATGTCCGCGATCTCGGCTAGCAGAACCAGGGCGACCAGGAAGAAGAGGGTCCAACCCATGAGCTCGACGCCTTCGTACATAGCATCACCTCGAACCTTTCAGCCATCCGCTACTTATGTATACGGGTCAGCGACGCGTTTTATTTCCCTGTGCCCTTCTACGTGAGGTTTATCTCAGCGTGGAAGACATAGCGAGGTTCAAGGCTCACCCACCCGGCTTCTCCAGTAGCCCGGTCTACGCTTCAGGTGGGCGATAGCGATAATCCGGACCTCATCCGTCTTAATCTGGTAGACGACCCCAAAAGGGAATCTCTTCGTCAAGCACCTTCGGGTGTTTGACGACAATGGTTGCCAGGCGTTGGGGAAGTCGAGGATGCGCCGGATAGCAAGCTGGACCTCCTCCAAGAAGTCCCAGCCGAGACCGCTTTGGCGCTTCTCATAGTAGTCGGCAGCCTCATTGAGCTCGAGGCGTGCTTGGGGATGATATTTGAGCTTCATCGACGGAGGCGCGCACGCGCCTCTCGCATGACCTCGTGGCCATCAAGGAGCTCGACGGTTCCTTCGTCGATTTCCGTGACTCGCCTCTCTGCCTCTTCTGCCCAGAGTCGGTCAATCTCCTCTGTAGCTGGAGTCAGGCTCCGAAGCAAGACGTCGACCAGCGCCGCTCGGTCATCGTCGGGCAGCTCCAAGGCATTTTCAGCTAGTTTTTCAGCGAGTGCGTTCACGATGAGTCCCCTAGACGTCTCAACCTTAGTCTATCGTACTCAGGTCGAGAGATGCCCGCTGCTATGAGTCAGCACCAGCTTGCCGACCGTTCGGCCCGACTCGAGCGCGCTGTGAGCGGAAGCGACGTCTTCGAAGCGGTAGGCCTCGATCGGCGGCGGTACGATCGCACCCTCTTCGAGCCAGTCCAGCAAGCGCTCCATGGCTTCGGCCAGGAGCTCGGTCTCGGCGAATAGGTAGCTGAGGTTGAAACCCAGGACGCCGCGGTTGGCGTTGACCATCTGAAGCGGATCGAAGCGCGGCGTGCGCAGCCAGCTGGAGAGCAGCTTGACCCAGCTCGGCCGGTCGCGACCCATTCGCAGCATGCCGTGAAAGCCGTAGATGACTAACCTGCCAGGAGTGGCCAAGTGACGGTAGCTCTGCTTGAGGGTGTCGGCGCCATTGGGGTCGAAGATGAAGTGGTAGCCGCTGGGGCTATGGCGCCGGGCGGCCTGCCACAGCGCTTCGCTCGATTTGTCGATCACCTCATCGGCGCCCAGATCGCGGATGGCGTCGATCTTGTGTTTACCGCCCACCACGCCCACCACCCGGCAGCCCGCTACCTTGCCGAGCTGGACCAGGGCGCTGCCAACGCCACCGGCGGCGGAATGGACCAGCATCGTCTCCCCACCCCGGGGATTGGCCAGCACGAAAAGGGCGTAGTAGGCGGTCAGGAAGATGGTAGGGAAGCCGGCGGCCTGTTCCGAGGTGAGTCGCGGGGGAAGAGCGCGAACCTGGTGGCACGGCACCACCAGGTGGCTGGTGTAGCCGTTGAAACGGGTGACCGCGAAGACCGGGGCGCCGATGCTGAAGGGCACCTCACCGGATCCGATCGCGGCCACCCGGCCGGCGACCTCGAACCCCGGGCACACCGGCCAGCCGACGTGGTCCTTCGCCGACTTGTAGAGCCCCATCCGCACCATGCAATCCGCGTAGTTGACGCCGACCGCCTCGACCTCGACGAGCACTTCTCCCGGTCTCGGTTTCGGAGTCGGATGCTCCTCGATCACTAAGCGGTCATGGCCGCCGGGCCTGTGGACAACGATCCTACGCATAGGCTCACTCGAGCCGAGATCATGGCATAAGAATGCTCGGTGCTATGCTCCCGACATGGATCGCAAAGCATTGCTCGCTGGCGCCACGGGTCTGATCGGCGGTCACCTGCTCGACCTGCTGCTCGCCGACCCTGCCTACGACAGGATCACCACCCTGGTGCGCCGGCCGCTCGACGTCGAGCATGAAAAGCTCGATGCTCGCATCGTCGACTTCGATCGCCTCGACGAGCTCTCGGATCTACCGGCTGACGACGTCTTCTGCTGTCTCGGCTCGACGATGAAGCAAGCCGGCTCCAAGGCCGCCTTCCGGCAGGTCGATCACGACTACGTCGTCGCCACTGCCCGATTGGGGCTCGCTGGTGGCGCCCAGCGTTTCCTGCTGGTGTCCTCGGTCGGTGCCGATGCCAGTTCCATGAATTTCTATTCACGGGTCAAGGGCGAGGCCGAGGACTCGGTCGCGGCGCTAGGTTACGAGTCGCTCCACATCTTTCAGCCCAGCCTTCTGATGGGTGAGCGCGAAGAGAAACGTCCCGGCGAGCGCCTCGGCATCCTCGCGGCCGGGGTGCTCAACCACCTGATGGTCGGTCCCCTGAGCCGCTACCGCGGCATCGGTCCCGGGATCGTCGCCGCTGCCATGATCGGTGCCGCGCGGTCGGACGCTGAAGGCCGGCGAGTCTATACCCACGACGCCATCCATCGTCTCGCCGCCGAACGGTGAGCGGCAACTGGCCTCGGCGGACCGAGGCGAACGATAGTCGCCGATCCTGGTCTCAGCGACTCGCGACCGCGTCCCCTGTGGCCGTGTGACGCGACCGCAGCTCCACCGCACGCTCTTTGATCTCCGCCAGATCGCGCACCATCTCGCTCCAGCCGTACCACAGGGCATAGTCCGGATTGGAGTGAAAGGTGCCCTGGAACGCGCGCATCCGATGCTTCAGGTGCATCTCGAACAGCCGTTGCTCGATCGGGGTCGGCGCGTCGTGAAAGGTGAGCAGATCCGGGAAGGCGTAGGCATAACCCTCTGGCTTCTCGAGCACGCCGTCGGCATAGAGAGCCGCGATGACGCGGATGGCCTCGGCCAGCAGGCGATCGGCCTCGCGAATCATAGAGTCGCCCTTCTCGAGCTCCTCCCTGGCGAAGTTCTCCGAGTGACACTCGCCGCAGACCTCCAACATCTTCGCCCGCTCGCGATCGAAGTCTTCCTGGGTGAGCCGGGCGACGTCAGCGGCCTTGACCACCTCGAGGCGTGGGGTCGGGTTGCCTTCGGGATCGAGCACGCCCAGGGCCTGCAAGATGGTGATCTGGTCCGCCTTCCAGCGTTCGTCTTCGGGCAGTGGCAGACGCACGGCGAGGAAGCCCCAGGCTGTGCGGACTTCGTGGTCGCCGTCGACCATGTGGCAGGTCTGGCAGGTGGGAGCGGCAGTGCTCTCCGGCAGGGTGCCGTTTTGCTTCAGCAGGTAGCGGACGCCGTGCTTGGAGGTCGAGTACATCTCCCACTGCGGGTGGTCGAAACCCATGTGGCAGGTCTGGCAGGCTTGGGGCTGGCGCGCTTCCTTGACCGAGAAGGTGTGGCGGGTATGGCAGGCGTCGCATGAGGCGTGGCCGAAGCCGGAGCCCGTCGCTTTCAGCACCTTGACCTCCTGGCCGCTTTTGATGCCGATCTTGTGACAACCGCCGCAGCCCTTCATGCCCTGGGCCAGAGCCATCGGCAGGTTGTGGGTGGTGGGCATCGCGTTCATCGCCGCCCAGGCGACGGCGTGTTTGCCGCGCTCGAACTGTTCCACCCGATCGGCGTGGCAATCTCGGCAGGTGTCGATCGTCGGCAGGTCGACTTCGGCGACGTCGTCGGCCGAGGTGTGCTCCGCGCCGTGGCAGTCCGCGCAGCCCACGTCCACCTCGCTATGGGCGCTCAACTGCCAGTCGGTCACCAGCCGCGGGGTCACCTCGGTGTGGCATTCGACGCATTCTTGAGCGCGGACCATCGGCGCCAGCGCGAGAGTCAGGGCGATGACTGATGAGACGAGTCCTGATCGCATCTTCCTGTCCTCCTTAGTTGAGATATGGTCAGTTTAGCAAGAGTTGGGTAAAGGGCAACCTTGCAGGAGGTTTGGCGCGACACACCGCACCTCCGGGTAGGTCCGAATTTCACCCTGGCGGGTGTAGGTCGAAAGCCCTGCCGAGCGTAGCCTTTGAAAGGCTTCGGCCATCGGGCCGCCGGAGTCCTGATATCCGAAAGAAGGCAAGCGAGGAGCGCGCCATGACCGCTACCGAAGCAATCGAGTCTGTGACCCCCGAGGTCAAGTACCCTGGTATCCCTGAAGCCATGGACGGCACCGCCGCGGTGGTCGCCATGGAGACCGCCGCCTCAGAAGCGGCCGGTGCCTATCCGATCACCCCGTCGACCCAGATGGGCGAGGGCTGGGCGGTGGCCGCGGCCCAAGGCAAGCTCAACGTCAATGGTCGGCGATTGATCTTCTTCGAACCGGAAGGCGAGCACGCCGCCGCGGCGGTGACCGCCGGTATGTCGATGGTCGGCATGCGTTCGGCCAATTTCTCTTCCGGCCAGGGCATCGCTTACATGCACGAGTCGCTGTACGCGGCGGTCGGCAAGCGGCTGACCTATGTGCTCAACATGGCCTGCCGGGCGATGACCAAGCACGCGCTCAACGTCCATGCCGGCCACGACGATTACCACGCGATCGACGACACCGGCTTCTTCCAGCTGTTCGCTCGGAACGCTCAGGAAGCTGCCGATCTCAACCTGATCGCCCACCGCGTCGCCGAGCTGTCGCTGACCCCGGGGGTGTGCGCCCAGGACGGCTTCTTGACCAGCCACGTCATCGAGTCGCTGAGGCTGCCCGAGCGCGAGCTGATCCGGGAGTTTCTAGGCGATCCGGCGGACCTCATCGAGTCGCCGACCCCGGCCCAGACCCTGGTCTTTGGGAATCAGCGACGGCGTATTCCCGAGCTGTTCGACGTCGACAACCCGGCGATGTTCGGCACGGTGCAGAATCAGGACAGCTACGCTCAGGGCGTCGCTGCCCAGCGTCCCTTCTTCTTCGACCATGTGGCCGAGCTCACCGACCGAGCGATGGCCGAGTACGCGGCGCTCACCGGCCGCGCCTACTCCCGGGCTTCCGGCTACCTCACCGACGATGCTGACGTCGTGATCGTCGGCCAGGGGTCGGTGATCGCCAACGCCGAGGCGGTGGCCGACTATCTGCGCCGCACCCGCGGGCTTAAGATCGGCGTGGTCAACGTGACCATGTTTCGCCCCTTCCCGGCCGACGAGCTCAGCCGACTGCTGCGCGGCAAACGCGCCGCGGTGGTGATGGAGCGAGTCGATCAGCCGCTGGCGGTCGATCCGCCGCTGCTGCGCGAGATCCGCGCCGGTATGGCCAAGGCGGTGGAGAACGCGAGGACCGGCGATGCCGCGAACAACGGACACGTACCCCATCCGGGCATCGATGCGATTTCGCCGGAGGAGGTTCCCGACTTCTTCAGTGGTTGCTTCGGCCTCGGCAGTCGCGATCTCCAGGCCGGCGACATCATCGCCGCCGTCGATACGATGTTGCCGGCTGACCTGCGGCCCGCTGACGCCGGCTCGAATGGGCACCGGCGTCAGTTCTATCTCGGCGTCGACTTCGTGCGGCCCCAGGTTTCGGGGGGTGGTTCGGGGTTGGTGCAGCTGCAGAAGCAGATCACCGACGTCTACCCTCACGTCGGCGAAATGGCGGTCAAGCCGAAGAGCAATCCGGATCTCCTACCCGACGGTTCGCTGGCGGTGCGCATCCACTCGGTGGGCGGCTGGGGCGCCATGACCATGGGCAAGAACCTGACCTTCACGCTGTTCAACCTGTTGGGCATGCACGTGAAGTCGAACCCCAAGTATGGCTCGGAAAAGAAAGGCCAGCCGACGACGTTCTACAGCGTCTTCGCCCACGAGCCGATCCGCATGAACTGCGAGCTCAAGCACGTCGACGTGGTGCTCTCACCGGACCCCAATGTCTTTCGTCACTCCAACCCCTTGGCCGGGTTGTCCGAGGGCGGCACCTTCGTCATCCAACACGACGGTTCTCCCGAGAAGCTTTGGCGGGATCTGCCTCCCTGGGTGCACCAGGCAATTCGCCGGAAGAAGATCCGGGTGTTCCACATCGACGCTTTTGCCATCGCCCGGGCGGAGACGGATGAACCCGACCTGCAGTTCCGCATGCAGGGGGCGGCATTTCAGGGGGCGTTTTTCAAGGCGTCGCCGATCATGGAGCGCGAGCAACTCGGCGAGGAGCGGTTGTTCGAGGCTATCCATCAGCAGCTGGAAAAGAAGTTTGGCCACCGCGGTCGCCAAGTGGTCGAGGACAATATGCGGGTCATCCGTCGCGGCTTTGAGGAGGTGACGGAGCTCGACTGGGCACGCCTCCCCGACGCTTGGGACGAGGAGCGCCCAGTGGCCAAGAAGTCGCTCGAGGCGCCCTGGCATCTGTCCGAGGTCGACGTTGCCGAAGGGCTTGCCGATGCGCACCGTTTCCTTGGCCAGGTATGCTCGGTCTACGACGAGGGCGAGGAGCCGATCGCCGATCCGTTCGCCGCCTTCTCGGCGATTCCGGCGGCCACCGGCGTGCTGCGCGACATGACCGGCATCCGCTTCGAGGTGCCGGAGCTGGTCGCCGAGCGCTGCACCGGCTGCGGCCAGTGCTGGACTCAATGCCCCGACGCCGCGATTCCGGGCTTGGTCTCGGAGATCAAAGACATCGTCCGCGCTGGGGTTTTTACCGCCACGGACGGCCAGCCGAGCGAGCGTTTGAAGGAGCTGATCGAGCCGCTGGCCGATGCCGCGCGCGGGATCATGAAGGGCGGCACGGAGTACAAGAACTTCGCCGGTGTCGTCGCCCTGGCCTATGACCAGCTGAAGCCGGGTCTCGGTCTGGCGAGCGACGATCTCGCCGCCCTCGACCGGGAGGTCGGTGAGGTCACCGGTACCATGGTGGATTTCCCCGTGGCCCGCACCGTGCCGTTCTTCACCGTCCCCGAGCGCAAGCAAGAGGGCACCGGCGGCCTGTTGTCGGTGACCATCAACCCATACGCCTGCAAGGGCTGCAACCTCTGTGTCGAGGTGTGCCCGGACGACGCCCTGGTGGCGGTCAAGCAGACGGACGAGATCGTCGACACCCTTCGCAGCAACTGGAAGCTGTGGGAGAAGCTGCCGGATACGCCGAGCCGCTTCCTCGACAACCTGGATCTCGACGAGGGCATCGGCGTGCTTCACACGCTGATGCTGAAGAAGGACAACTTCCACTCGATGGTCGGCGGCGACGGCTCGTGCATGGGCTGCGGTGAGAAGACCGGCGTCCACCTGATCGTCTCGGCGATCGAAGCGGCAACCCAGCCGCGGGTGGCCAAGCAGGTCGAGAAGCTCGATCACTTGATCCAAAAGCTCGAACACAAGGCCGCGGAGCTGGTGATGGTCTCGACCGACCTCGAGAGTCTGGCCTCGTCGGGCACGGCGCACGTCGATGTCGAAGTCTCGGACGATAACCGGGCGCGGTTGGCGCGCATCTCGCGCACCCTCAAGACGCTGAAAGACTTGCGCTGGCGCTACACCAGTGGCCCCTCGGGCCGCGGTCGGGCGGCGCTCGGCATCACCAACTCCACGGGTTGTTCGTCGGTCTGGGGGTCGACCTATCCCTACAACCCCTACCCCTATCCGTGGACCAATCACCTCTTCCAGGACGCGCCGTCGATCGCCATCGGTATCTTCGAGGGCCAGATGCGCAAGATGGCCGACGGCTTCCAGGCGGTGCGCACCGCCGAGCTCGAGGTCGACGATGCCTACGACGAGGCGGTGCATAATGCGTTCTTCGAGGCCTTCGACTGGCGTCATTTCACCGACGACGAGTTCCGGCTGTGCCCGCCGGTCCTGACCATCGGCGGCGACGGCGCGATGCTCGACATCGGCTTCCAGAACCTCTCGCGGCTCATGACGTCCGGCAAGCCCGTCCGGGTTTGCGTGCTCGACACGCAGGTCTACAGCAACACGGGCGGCCAGGCGTCGACGGCGACCTACACCGGCCAGAACACGAAGATAGATCGGAA
>JAAUYI010172446.1_pt1 | contig 15161 bp, 18 predicted proteins | sample 7278041 | NCBI WGS metagenome assembly JAAUYI01 (sample SAMN14350216, study PRJNA611818) | marine sediment metagenome | isolation source: surface marine sediment (0.6m) | place: French Polynesia: Moorea | collected 2018-08
CCCAGAGCGACTGTCGTCGTCGCGGTGAGTTAGTACTCCATCCCTTTTCCCCGACTTGAAGTAACTAACGAACCCTTTAGGGGGTCGCTCGTCAATCCAAAATCCAAAATCTAAAATCTAAAATTGGATGACTTTTCCAGTTAGAATCTGTTTCGGAGATATGGTTAATTTTGCTACTCGTGTCAACCTCTGCAAAAACGTTCCCCATATGGGCAATGATATCGCTGTTAACCAACGGCTTACTAGTATTAGCGGTTATCCTGTTGCTGTGGCGACAGCAGCTATGGACGGCTTTTTTGGGTATTAACTCTAGTAATCAAACAGAAGCTATTACACCCCAATTAGGTCCTCGTCGTCAGTTAAATTATCAGCAGTGGCTAGGTATTTTAGATCGAGAAGCCAGGGTGGTGGCACAAAAACGTCCGAAAAATTTAACAATACTGGCTGGGGATTCTCTTACCTTGTGGTTTCCTGCTGAACTGTTGCCAACAAACAAGCATTGGCTGAACCAAGGAATTTCTGGCGAATCCAGTGCTGGACTATTAAAAAGATTAAAATTACTTGACAAAACCCAACCAAAAACAATTTTTGTCATGATTGGGATTAACGACTTAATTCGGGGTGTGAAGGGAAAGATAGTCCTAGAAAATCAGCGGCAAATAGTGCGTTACCTACGCAAAACTCATCCCCAAGCAGACATCGTTATCCAATCAATTTTGCCTCATGGAGGAAAAGATGCAACCTGGGAAGGAAAGGAAAAGTTATTAGCAATACCCAGTAGTCGTATTCGTAAATTAAATCAACAATTACAAGCGATCGCTAACCAAGAAGGGGTAAGATATTTAGACTTATATTCCCTATTTACTAACGAACAAGGAAATATGCGCCTCGAACTTACCACCGACGGTTTACATTTAAGTTCCCAAGGCTACCTAGTTTGGAGTTCGGCTTTACAACTGTACAGTCAAATGAAACTTTAATACAGTTATCAGTTAACCAGGAGTCAAGGGGAATTTAGAATTTAGAATTTAGAATTTAGAATTAAACCTCGTCCTTGTAAATTAAATGTTGTAGTAATTGTTGTAGGTTGGGTATAGCCTTCGGCATCCAAGAAAAGCGATAGCGTAACCCAACGGAACCATTGCTATGGTTGGGTTACTCTGCTCCAAGACGCTGTTGCGTCTACATTCTTCAACCCAACCTACATGAAAACTCCAGATTTCAAGATGGATGGGGTTTATGTGTATGGTAACTGGAGTTTTGTATAATGAATAATCCAGATTTTGACTCAATGACTAGGGAAGAATTGCGGCAATATATGTTAGAACATCGGGATGATAAAGCACCTTTTGAATTTTATCTGGATAAATTTAGAAACCCAAATAACCCGATTTATCCAGCACCCCAATCATTAGAAGATATGAGTTATTTGCAGAAAATTATTAAGCAACAAAAACCGGAAGGATAAAAAATAGCTGTAAATTAGAAGAAAATCTCTCTACAAAACTTACACCGTGGCAAAAATTACTCTTGAAGTACCTGATGAACTTTCAGAACAACTAGCACAGATTGGCGATCGCCTTCCGGAATTACTTGCACTTAGCATTCAGCAACCACCCTTACCTGCTCGTATCTATCAATATATTCTTAATTTTCTTGCCAGCGAACCCACTCCAGAAGAAATTCTCGCTTTCCGTCCCACTGCTGAAATGCAGTCAAGATTGCAAACTCTATTGGCTCGGAGTCAAGCAGGGGAACTAACTACTACGGAACAAAGAGAATTAGATGAGTATGAACGTATTGAACATCTGATGGTTATGGTGAAAGCAGGTAATTTGTCTTACTTGAAGGAACATGAGTAGTACTTATATTCCGGCTGCGCTGCGTCGCTTGGTAGAAGAAAGAGCTAACCATAGATGTGAGTATTGCTTACTTCCTGACAAAGTATCCTTTTTTCCCCACGAAATTGACCACATAATTGCAGAAAAACATGGTGGTAACACTGATGCGGATAATTTAGCTTTTACCTGTTGGCGATGTAATCGTTACAAAGGAACCGATCTTGGTTCATTTGACCCTCAAACAGGAAAATTCAGTTTTCTTTTCAATCCACGCCAACAAAAATGGTCTGACCACTTTGCTTTTGATGAAGCTGCAATTATTGGGTTAACAAATGAAGGAAGAACAACTGCAAAGTTACTTCAGTTTAACAATGATGAGCGATTAGCTGAAAGAAAGAGATTGAGTAGATAGGGATATCACCCGATGAGAAAAGAGAAAGTCAATCAATTTCCTGATGAGTATACAGCAATGGTATTTGAAGCATATCGTTTGGGTAAAATCAGTCTAAGTAAGTTAGCTGAACTGCTAGAAATTACCTTGGAAGAAGCAAAAGAAGAATTGAATGCAAGAGACATTTCTATTAATTTAGGTGCCAATTCCGAGTTAGAACTTTTAAGCAATATTGAGAATGCTTAACTATTTGGTGTGAGAAGAGAACGGAAAAACGTGAAATCAGAAAGTACGGAACCAGAGGCATCGCCAATAATTTTTGATCACACTGTACTGAGTAATTCTGCTCTTGCACAGTTTTTCTACGTCCTGCAAAGGCTCTACATGGGTAGAGCCTTTGTTGAACGGGGAACAGGGAACAGGGAATAGAGAGTAGGGTGTGTTACGGCGGCAGCCTAACGCACCATTTACCATCATTGTGTGCGTTAAACTTCGTTATAACGCACCCTACAAAATTACTCACACCGCGACTCATCAAAACGTACTCCATATGAATTTTATTTCAAACAAAAAACAGCAGTGGTACGTGGAGGAATATTAAATTCCCCAGTATCTTTATCAAATCTTGCTTGCTTCAAAGTAGTATCGCTAGATTTAATTTGCACGGGATGCAACTGCATGGGAACACCTTTTAATTCAGGTAAAGTAAAGCTTTGAGCTATTTTATTAGCATTGAATAATACTACAATATACTCATAATTGGAGTCTAAATCTGGTTCTAAGCGATCGCTCAGGGACATGACAATCAACCCGTCTTTTTGCTGAGAACCTGTATTATGAAACTGAAGCCGCTTTTGGATATCTGCGTTAGTTTCTAACCGGAATAGTTTAGAACTTTGACGAATTTGCAGGATTTCTTGCAGGTGGTTAACACTTTTAAGAATGTCGCTCTTACTGGGATTTAACCCCTTGTTAGCCAGCAACTTATCCATAATCTGCCATCGAGATTGATTGTCCCATGCCGGGGGTAAACCCACACCAAAATTGTTGCTATTGTAGGTAAAATCAATCCGATTAAACCAATCTCCGGAATCGTAACTATTGCGATCTAGGGATTTAGAACGCAGCATATCACTACCCATGTGGAAGAAAGGTATACCCTGACTCAAACCAATGATACTAATGCCCATGTTTTGCGCTTTTACCCGTTCTTCCATAGTTGCTAAGGGCATTTTGAATACATTTAAATCATACAGGGTTTCGTTATCATGTTTGGATATATAATTCACCGCTTCTTGGGGATCTGTAGTATACCCCGCACCATTTAAATCCTTACCTTTAACCCGTTTGTTTTTATGGTTGACAAACTGAAAATCCCGCAAATTTCCAGCTAAACCCAAACGGATTCTATCCGTTGAATCCAGTAAATCATCGCGGGATCTCTGGTCATAAAAAGAACCATTCCAGTCGTAGGATTGACCATTAATAAACCCTTGACGGCGGATACCTACAGGGTCTTGGGAATATCCTCCGTGCGCTGCATCACGTATGCGATCATTGAAAGTACCAATACCCGTACCCGCCATATTAAATTGTTCCCCATGCTTGAATCCATTGGCTTTGAGGGAACCAAAATCCCATCCTTCCCCATACAAGTAAATTTGATTACCATCCACCCCATCTTTAGCAACGGTTAATCCTTGCACCGCATCCCGCACCGCAATCATATTATCTACGGTATGCAGATTCATTAAATCGAAGCGAAACCCATCTACTTTATAAGCCTTTGCCCATGTCAAGAGCGTGTCAACCATCAACTTTGACATCATGGCAAATTCCGAGGCTGTATCCGGACAGCAACTAGTATTTTGCAATTCGCCATTTTGGTTGTAGCGGTAGTAATAACCAGGGACAATCTGATCTAGTACAGATTGGGGATGTTGACCACTGACGGTAGTGTGATTGTAAACCACATCCATTACCACCCGCAGACCATTTTCATTTAGAGCCTGCACCATCTCCCGAAATTCTCGGATACGACTAGTATTGTTTGGGACAGTAGCATAACTCCCTTCCGGCACACCATAGTGAAAGGGATCGTAACCCCAGTTAAAAGCATCTTGGGCACGGGTAGCAGCAATTACATCCTGTTGTCTTCTAGAATTGGGTGCAAAACTACTTAAATATTTATACTCGGGAACATTTTGCTGGTTGGGGTCTTCATTAATCGTGGAGAGATCGAAAGTTGGCATCAGGTGAATGTGGGTTAATCCTGCATTACCTAGATTCAGCAGATGGGCCATACCATCGGATGGCCCTGGTCTGCCTTTTTTGCCATCATAGGTAAAGGCTTTATACTTACCCCGGTGAGGTGCTGCTACGGTTTGGTCATCCCGGCTAAAATCGCGGATATGTACTTCGTAAATAGATATATCTTCGGGCACTGTAAAGGTTGGTTTAACTAGTTTATCCCAGCCCTTGGGTTTAAGAGTTTCGTCATTATTTATATCTACAATTTGGCTTCTTTGGCTATTTTGGGAGAGATTAACAGCATAAGGATCGGTGACAAGATTGGTGGTAATTTTGCCAGTGGTGGGGGTAAATACCTGGACTTCATATAAGTAATATTGCTGATTCCAACTAGCATCCCCGGTAATACTCCATACCCCTGTCTTCGAGTCTAAATTCATGGGAGTTTTGATGGCTGGGGTGTTGGCTTGGGTATCAGCAAAGCGGTGGAGGGTAACAGATTTAGCTGTGGGTGCCCATAATTTTAATCTGGGTATGCCTTGGCGATAAATGACTCCTAGTTCTCCGGAGTAGGTATATAAATCATCCAGAACCCCTTGAATTTGTATGCCAGTAGCATCAAGGAGTTTGCCATTATTATCATAGGCTGCGATCGCAATTTCACCCCGGAGAATTTCTGGTATTTGGGACAGGCTATTAGTGGGAATTTGCCATCCAACATAACGATTGAGTTGGGGAAACTTGGCATAGCTTTGGTTGGTGAGAGTTTTGGTAAAAGTGAGGGGAATACCAGCACCACTCTTGAGAGGAACGGAGAGATTACCAGTAGGGGTGTGGTGTAGCTCGTAAGTAGTTCCACCAGAGCTATTCCAGGCAATTATATCTTTTTTTACCCAAAATGCGCGGCGTTCGCGTAGCGACTCCTCTGGAGTATCGCTCGGTTCAGTAGACAATGGTTTTACTGTCAGTTTACCATTTCCCCCACTTTGCCAAATGGTCTTATTTGTGCGGGTATGGGTGCAGTTGCTGGTAAATTCATACAACCCTGTGGGGGGTGAGATAGTGGCTTGGTAATTTTGCTTACCTTTTGCTGACATTGCAGTGGTAGTAGTTTGTTTCCACTCACTACCAAAGCTATCTACCCGGCTCCAATACAAATTACATTTGAGTTGATGATCCTTGCTACCTGGTTGTTCCAGTTGAACATCTACAGTGAAGGATTTTATATCCGTAGTGATGCTACTAGAGTTCACACCGGGAAACATTTCTCCCCGCCAACCACCATCAGATGCAGCAAAGCTAGTATTTTGGTATCCGTAAATGATGGTAAATGCTAAAAAAGCGATCGCTAACACTAGCTTCAGTAAATTCCCCATCTGTATCTAGCAAGTTCTTTGTTACCAAACATGATTTTACATAGTTTTTGCCTATCTTCTAGAACTATTCTTAATTTATGGTAAAGAGTGCGATCGCTTGTGTAGTGTACTAGTCTGACAAAAATTGCTGTTTTCTCAACTTTACTAGAGACTATTAGCAATAAACCTGCAATTATTACAACTCTTTCATGCGCCGAGACTCTATATTTTACAAACTATTTCAACAGTACCCCAGTTTACTCTTTGAACTATTGACAAATCCCCCAATAAATGCAAGTGAATACAAATTTGACTCAGTAGCTGTTAAAGAACCTACATTTGAAATAGATGGGGTATTTCTTCCACCAGAAAATGAAAATCTGGGAGTTGTGTATTTCTGTGAGGTACAGTTTCAAAAGGATGAACAACTTTACGAACGGGTATTTGCAGAATCATCATTATATTTCTACCGTAATCGTCACAGATTCAGTGATTGGCAAGTAGTAATAATTTACCCATCCCGCAACATTGAACAAAGTGATACTTATCCCCATCGCAACCAACTCAATGGAGACCAAGTACATCGGATATATTTGGATGAATTGGGAGATATTCGTCAATTACCTTTGTGGGTAGCATTGATGGTACTGACTACTGTAGATGAAGAAAAAGCACCACAAGAAGCAAGATATTTATTAGCAAGGAGTCAACAGGAATTATCTCAGTCATCAAGCCACGCCATAATAGAGATGATAACAACCATAATGGTGTACAAGTTTGAGCAATTAAGCCAAAGGGAGGTAGAACAGATGTTAGGAATTACCCTCAAGGAAACGCGAGTTTACAGGGAAATTAAGGAAGCAGGAGAAAGATCCCTCATTCTGCGTCAACTACCTCGACGGGTGGGAGAATTACCCCAACAAGTTCGCCAGCGTATTGAAACTCTATCTTTGGAACAACTAGAAAATCTGGGTGTAGCATTACTCGATTTTCAAGGAATGGATGATTTACAGGTTTGGTTAGAAGCAGTTGAAAAGTAAAAAAATGAACCTATGTCATATTTAGGCAAGCGATAAGCCAAAAGCTTGACGCTTTGCGTATCGCTAATACTAGCTTCAGTAAATTCCCCATCTGTATCCAATCATATCATGTCCGTTTAAATAACCGTCATTGCGACCGAAGGGAAGCAATCCCAAAGACCTTGTGATTGCGTCGTTTCACTTCGTTCCACTCGCTGCGGACATACTATGGGTATGCCCCCGGACATGATATCAGTCCTGTGTTACCAAACATGATTTTACAAATTTTGTGCGATACGCCAAGGGCGTTAAGCTCCGCTTATCGCAGTCTTTGATAGGGAGATTATGTAAACAAGCGTGTTAACCAATCAGTAAACCTGACTGCAATATCTGTATGCGGACGAAGAGCTTGTCTTGTGATTGCTTTTCCTAAAGGATAGCCGGGTTCATCATGCCAAGCAAGATATGTATGAATAATCGCTTTACTGCGATGTACTTCTTTGAAAGTTGTTACTTTCCTTTCATCGGCTTGTTCAACACATTCTCTCGCAAATAATAGAGATTCCGGTTCTGCAAGCTCTGCACAAAAGTCTTCTAACATACCAGAATCTTGATTGTTTGGCATCAGCCAAAATCCAAGCTTAGGTTTGTCTACAACACTATCAACTATTGTTCCATCAATGTCAGGAGATGTTGAAAGTGCATAGCTATGGTTATTGTTCTTTAATTTGCTTTTGATGCTATCCCACTTACCTTGAAGAGAATTATCAGCATCAATCATAACGCCTATTACTTGGGGAGGATTGGGGCGTACAATTAGAGCATTTAATCGCTTTAAAACCCCTACGTCTGAACCACATTGATATATGCCAAAAGTTTCAGGAACCTGATGAGCAGCACATAGAGCCATGACTACATGGCAATCATTATCTCCTTCAACAAGCAACACTTTATCTGTATCTTGTTTGCAAACGTTGCTCATGCCATTCACCGCACTTCAACATCCATGTCAATAGCATCAGTGAGCGTTTCAGAGGTATATTCTGTTGCTCTAATAAGTTTTTCCTTAGCATCAAATCTAAAAAAAGCACCAAGAGCAGAATATTTATTCCAATTACTGTCAAATCCTTCTATACAATCGCGACTATGAGTTGTTGCAAAAACCTGCACATTGAGCTTTTCCGATAATTGAAAAACGATGTCCCAAACCTGAGGCTGCACACTCCAGTGCAAACCATTTTCAAATTCATCGATTAACAGAATACCATTCTGAGCATTTACCAGAGCAACAATAATATGAAACAAACGATTCATACCATCTCCCATACTTTTAAGAGGTAATGGTTCATCTATTCCTTTAATTTTTACCAGTGGAATGCGATTTTCACCTGAACGTTTTTGACTAATATCCTCTACAAAAGCAACTCCAGAAACTCGATCATCAATCAACCTAAGTGCAGAGATTACCTCAGATTCCAAGTTAGTCAAGCTTGTCAAGTCCCAAAGTGCAGCTAGTTTTCGATTAGGTATATTTTCTGTCGAAACAATTTGCCATGTGGATTTGAACTCAGTTTCATATAGAGTCCGATAGCTATAGCGCCGAATATCTCTAATATCTCTATCTAACCGAAAAAGTCTTCTGGTTTTTCCACCTTCTTCTGCTACAAGAAAAACTTCTACATTAAATAAATCTTCATCCAAGAGATCCAATCGAAAATCAGAAACTCGAATTTTTCTGATAGTGCCTTCGTCGTCATTCTTGTTCTGATAAGCGGCGGCACCGATGTGAAGCTTTTTACTTGAGGACACTTCTCCGAGTAAAATACCTTGTTGTCCTACTTGAGGCAATTTATGCCCAAAGAAAAGATGGCGTAGAGAATTACCAGTGAAATTTTGGGATTGTGGTTGAGCTTCACTAAACCAAGTCTCTTGTCTAGACTCAACCAGATCGAGAATAACCGTAGGAGAGGCATTACTAGCATAGAGTTCTACGGCTTCGAGAAATGTACTCTTTCCAGAATTATTCTTGCCAACAATTAAGTTAACACGATTCAATCTTCTAACTTCAAGATGTTGAAATAGCCTAAAATTCTTTATCTCAAAGGACTCCAGCATACAAGTTCACCGTAATGCCCTTCAACTAGCTTACAAGATATTAGGCTAGTTGGTATCGAAAACCGCCAACGTACTGCATCAGTCTTCATGCACCACGTCATCAATAAAAGATTCACGTTCTTCTTCAGTCATCTTATCCCAATCATAGCCTCGCTCCTGGGCAATGAGTCTAACTTTATCAGCACCATAGCGGGATAATGACTCCCATGTACCCCACTGCTGGAGAAGTAAGAATCTAAATACCTCCACTTGCTGTTTCATCTTGATAACGAGCGGAAGAACTGCTGGTTCTACCTAAAAACTCAAGACAAATCATATCCCGCCACTTTCTTGATGTTGTTCGATAAGTGGAAAGGTTAGTTAAAACAATGTCTTTATTAATCCTATCCCTATAAAGTATTTCAGCAACTTGAATTGGCTTGTAGAAATGCACTCTTGCCTTATCAATGACTTTATCCAAAGCCTTTTTTGCTTCATCAATATCCATTTCACCACTCCGATTTGGGTAACAAATCAAATAGTGTTGTTTGTATAGCAGATTTTTTGGCTGGCTGTCTTTGATTTAATGATTTGATCATTTCACCTGCAATAGCCCTAATTACAGGAACAGTAACTGAATTACCTGCAACTTTTCTAGCCTGTGAGTAGGGAATATTAATGACAAAATCGTCAGGAAATCCTTGTAATCGCAACATTTCTCTGGCTGTTAGCCTTCTCACTCCATTGACAACCAGATAGTTATAGCTACCACCAGCTCTTAAGGCACATGAATAGGGCAATGCGGAAATATTCCCACCAATATTTTCATGCCATATTGAAGGAAATGGTGGAATCCCTTTAACGGCATTTTGTCTTTTTTGTTTCAATTCATCAGAAAGAAAGTATTTTTTAGGTATATCTTCGTCTCTTTCAAGAATTTCTGATAAAGGTTTATAAAACCCTAAAGGTCTGGGGAAATCAAAATGAATTCCATTTCTAAATCCTATGATATAAATACGCTCTCTCTTTTGAGGAAGTCCAAAATCAAGAGAGTTAAGAACTTGATAATATACCGTGTATCCTAAGCTATTAAGTTGTTCCAAAATAACATTAAATGTTCGACCACTATCATGTGTAGTCAGACGTTTTACATTTTCAAGCAAAAATGCCTGTGATTTTTTTGCCCTCAAAATAGATTCAATATTGAAAAATAATGTTCCTCTAGTATCATAAAAACCAAGTCCCTTTCCGGCAATGCTGAATGGCTGACAGGGGAATCCTGCAAGCAAAATGTCGTGGTCAGGAATATCTTTTGGTTCAATTAGATTTATATCTCCAAATGGCTTTTCTCCAAAATTTGCCTCATACATAGATTGTGCGGCATGATCCCACTCGGATGAAAAAATGTTCTCACAGCCATGAGCTTGAAATCCTAAACGAATTCCTCCAATACCTGCGAAAAGGTCTATTGTTTTGTAACTGTGTATCACTTGTTTCTTTCTTTTGGCGACTTTTTGGCAATATCACTTCATTATTGGAAAGGGGTTAGGGACTGTTTTCAAACTATCTTGTAGGTTGGGTAGAACGAAGTGTAGACACGACAGCTGCTTCTCGTAAGCTTCGCTTACGAGAAGAGTAGAGTAACCCAAAAAATCGAACGAAGAATGTTGGGTTTCGTTCCTCAACCCAACCTACAATTGATACTTCATTATTGGCAATGGGTTTAGTGGCAGAAGAAAACATAATTCAGTTTCACTCATTCCCCAAAAACAATAGCTTGTGGGTCTTAATCTGCCGATAGGCTAGAAATGCCAAAAGTACTCCCATATAAGCTGTCAGCGCACTCCACAGCACATACTCACTCTGCTGATACATCGCTAACAATATCAACGGTACAAACCCCACAGTAAATGCTAACACAGAGCCATTTCGTAGTGTTGCTCCATCTTTGATACCAATAAAATAGCCCTCCAGCATAAAGGCTGCTGCTGTTAAACTCAGTAACGGCACTAACCAGCCTGTATAATGCTGCATTGCTTGAGACACCTCTGAGTGGTTAGTCAATAGTTTAAACACCGTATCTGGGAATAGAACTGCTCCTAGGGCAAAACTTAGGGCGATCGCCAAGGCAGTAACCAAGGCCACCTGAAATACTGGTAAAATCTGATCGGTGCGCCCTTGCCCCTTAAAATTGCCAATTAAGGTTTGGGATGTCATGCCCACGCCCTGCACCGTAAACTGACTGAGTAGGGCAATCTGCAACAGCAAGCCATTTTCTGCCAATAACTCTGTGCCAAAGGATGCGCTCAAGTTCGTAAAGATGGCATAAACCGAAATCAAAGCTAAAAACCGTACCAAAATATTGCCCTTAAGTGCTACCGCTGATGTCAGACTCTGGCGATCCATCACTTGGGTCCAGGCTGGTCCCAACAGCCGCCACTGTATGCTGAGTGCCATTGCAACTAGCCCCACCAGCAATGCTAAGTACTGACTCAATGCTGTGGCTAGCCCTGCTCCCATGCTTTCCCAGCCCCATTTCAAAATCATCAGGTAATCGAACAACACATTTGTGCCATTGCCAATCAAGGACATGAGAAAAACAACCCCGTTCATTTCACGGCCCAGAAACCAGCCAATCAGCACAAAATTGAGCAATACTGCTGGTGCTCCCCAGATTCGAGCATTGAAATACTCAAGTCCCGCTAACTCAATATCCGAAGAACCTGAGAGTATGGCGAAGCCCAACTTATGGATGGGATATTGCAACAACAAAATCACCCCAGCTATCACCAGCGCAATCAAACCGCAACGCAATAATGCCACCAATACTGCTATGGGTTCATCTTGCCCCACCGCATTAGCTGTTAGTGCATTAGTACTATTTCGCAAAAATTTTAAAATTCGGTAGAGATAGTCAAATAAAATGCCACCTAAAATTACTCCAGCTAGGTGGTTAATATCTGCCAAATGCCCGAGGAATGCTGCATCAAATAGACCTGCTAGGGGCACCATCATATTGGACAATACTGCTACCGAAGCTAGTCGATAAAAACGTGGTAAAAAGCTACGGTATTGAATCGGTACAGAAAACGCCATAAGCAGTTTTTAGCTACAGCTCCCTAAAGAATCAATCTTATAATTGTAGTTCTAACTATTTATTATGGGAAAAATTTCCATATATCACATTCAGCAATTTAGCCCATTAAACAGAATTTTTCTGGATAAATACCTGAAAAGTGGTGAATATCTAGAATTTTTCTGGATATTATTCCCATAGAACAACGCTCAAAGAAACTGATGGAAATGGTGCAATATGCTATAGATCACTGATCCAGATGTTCTCGAAGTACAAGTTCTCTGACGAATTTGCTGTAATCATCTTTCATGGCAAGGTCCATATCAACTTTAATGCGTCTTCTCGTCGCAAAGACTTTCTCTCCTGTCACAGGATTGAGTCCTTCTTTCTGATATGACTCCCAATACAAGCCTATGCCTCGCTTCTGCCAGTTAGGTAAGTTATTGAAATTGATGTTAGCTCGTTGGTAAAGCAGCTCGTTTTTATCGCTCACTGAAAGTCTATCAAGCTTTTCTGTAGCAGCTCCAGGGTTTTCACCCCCTTTTCGTAACGTCCAATAACAGTGGGCGTTCAAAGCATTCCGGTGAGCATCTTCATTACGCCAACGAAAATAATCAACCACTAGATTTAATGTAGGAAGCTGGGAAACTCGACAGTCAAATGCTGCAATACTGCCCAATAGCAGTGAGAGCTTCGCGCTTGCCTCTCCTGCCAAAATAGAGTTGAGTTTCCGCAACTTGCGACCAAAACCTTTTTCATCTCGGTGAAGTAAGAGTGATATTTCGTCACTTTGCGTATAGCCGTAAACTATTCGGAATCCGCAATTCATCAAATGCTCTACTGTAGACACCATGTAATCTCGAAATTGAGAATCAAAGGGAGCGTCGAATTTGTGAGTCTCCTTTGTCAACCGGGTAAAGTTGCGTCCATCAATTCGAGCTACCATGAAAAGCCCTGGTAGTACACATAAGTCGTGGGCTATCTCAAAAACTCTGAGTTTCGTGTCCAACTCTTCAAACTTCATCAGCCCAATCCTCTACAGCAAACTCTCCTTCTGGTAATAACCGAACATAATAAAGTTCGTCAAAACCTTCCACATATTTAGTAAAAAAGCTCAGTCAATGTCTGGAGTTGCCTAGAGTCGCTGAGAAGCCTACACTTACTCGTTCGCGTAAGTCCTACGGACGACCTTGCGGTACGCGTCGCGTGCGCTTTGCGTTCAGCGTGCCGAAGGCATAGAGAAGTGTAGGTACGTCACGAGAGTGATTCTCGTAACATCGCTAACTTCTCCGGAAGAATTCGGTAATAAATCCACGTCCCTCGCCTCTCTCGCTCTAGCAACCCAGCTTCATTCATTACCTTAAGATGATGACTCACAGTTGGCTGTGAAAGTCCTAACGGCTCTACCAACTCACAAGCACAAACTTCTTGATTTGGCTGTACCGCAATCAAACTCAACATTTGTAACCGCGTAGGCTCACCTAACACACGAAAAATTGCAGCTAAATTAATCGCCTCATCAGGGGTGAGACGACCGGCGAGTAGAGGAGAGCAGCAGGTAACTTTAGGTTTAGATATCTTCATATCTTATATATTGACACACATCAATATAACTAGCTAATATATAGACAAGTTTGAATATTGATTTATATCAATATAAGGAGGAACTGAATTATGTCTCGTCTTCAACTGGCATTGAACGTGAGTGATATTGATGCGGCTGTGGATTTCTACAGCAAATTGTTTAGCACTGAACCTGCAAAGCGTCGTCGGGGGTACGCGAACTTTGCCATTGCGGAGCCACCACTGAAGCTGGTGTTGTTTGAAAATCCTGGTGCCACTGGCAAGTTGAACCACCTGGGAATTGAAGTGGAGTCATCAGAGAAAGTTGTAGAGGCAAGCGATCGCCTCAAGCAAGCTGATCTAACCGTCAAAGCTGAACCCCAGACAACTTGCTGCTATGCTTTGCAAGACAAAATTTGGGTGTCAGATCCAGACGGTGATGATTGGGAGGTCTATACAGTTTTGCAGGATTCAGCAACCTTCGCTTGTGAAGGCACTAAGACAACTGCATCTGCTTGTTCGTAGCTTGCCAATATTTCACACACCTTTCGGGGCGACTCGGCTGTGTTTTCGTATTAAAGCGATCGCCCCAATAAAGCTGGATAACTATTTATTATGGGGAAATTTTCCGTATATTATCCTGATTTGTACGTAAATACAATATTTTCAGTCTATTAATCACTAATATCGCGAATTTTTCTAGCTAATATCCATGTTAAGCTTTTACGATGAGGTAGGTGCCAGCCCCAACCATGAGGCTACCTGCTGCCAACTTTGCTTCTTTTTCAATTTTCAGCCCTTTGGACATGGATACCAACTTTTTAGCTCCGAATGCATACATTAATTTGACACCTCCAACAGTAATTAATATTACCAAAGTAATTACAAGAATATCAGTCATGCTCAACGCAGACATATCTACAAATGTTGGGAATAAACTCCCATAAAATAATATGGCCTTAACATCACTGAGGGTGACGAAAAACCCTGCAAAAAAACTGGTGGTGAGGCCACCACTAGGACTACTACTATTTGCATGAAGATTTGTACTAGTTCTATTTGTGAGTAAAGTGACTCCAAACCAAATAAGATAAGCCCCAGCAATATATTTAATCACTAAGAATAAAGCTCCCATTAATCCCGATAAAGCCGTCAATCCGAATATGGCCAATAATGCAAATATTAGATCGCCCAGTACAATTCCGATTGAGACTGCTGCTCCATTTAAGAAGCCTAGTGTGGCTGAACGAGTAACGACTAAGGCTACACTTGTGCTAGGGAGCATGGCTAGTGTTACCATGATTACGAAGAGTGCCGATACATCAAAAATAGTCATATCTATTTTCTCAGTTTAACTATTTATCATGGGGAAACTTTACCGTATACTTTAACGATAATTTTTCCTACCCACCGACTTAAGTAATAAGTTTATTTAGATGTAAGTTTATTTATAAGTAACTGGTTAAAAAGTAAAAAGATAAAAGTAAAAAGTAAAAAGATAATCCCCATAAATAAATAAATTGAGGGGATAAGATTACGGACGTATTGTTTCTTGCACTACCTGTATCGAAA
>JAAUYI010082561.1_pt1 | contig 15158 bp, 10 predicted proteins | sample 7278041 | NCBI WGS metagenome assembly JAAUYI01 (sample SAMN14350216, study PRJNA611818) | marine sediment metagenome | isolation source: surface marine sediment (0.6m) | place: French Polynesia: Moorea | collected 2018-08
CTGGGCTAATTGAGAATGCTGCAAGTTATGAGTTGAAACGTACTGAAAACCTTACCCAGTCTGATTTATCAGACTTTGTCTGTGAGCCTGGGAATTGATTCCTAGGCGGACATTTGGGCTAATTGAGATCCCCCTTGTTTGGGAGTATCCCAATTTTTCAAAAATATGCGGTAGTGGGAGCCGGAAAGCTCTCTTTACATACAAAGCGGGCTGTCCGGCCCGCACTACAAATTTAAACATTTGGGATGCTCCCCCTTGGTTAAAGCAATCAGCAAGAAACAAGTGTATGAAACAGAATAACCGTGACAACAGCAAAGGGTTTCAGGTTAGTGCTAATCGCGTTGAACATATTGGCGATAGAACCCATTCTGGTTATGAGTTTCATAATGTTGACAATTTAACAATTAACCAGGGGACAAACCCACAACAACAGCCAATTATTTCACCAAACCTGGATGAAATGCGTCCTAGTTTAGACTGTTGGCAAGGGCGTAGAGAAGAAATTGAGCAAATTCGCCTGTGGATGGAAGATGATACTATTCGCCTCATTGGTATTACAGGTGTGGGTGGTTTTGGGAAATCAACTTTAGCTGCCAAAATCTATGAAGATGAAAGCGCGGAATTTGAGGGGAAATTCTGGGCAGATGTCAGCCGCAGAGTCACCTTTACTGAATTGGCACGGCGGGTTTTGCTGCGGTTGGGGATGTCACAACCATCTGTAGAAGCAATTCCAGAATTATCTCTGGTGGATGCGTTGGTTAATCATCTGCGGGAAGGGCAATATTTACTCGTCATAGATAACTTGGAAAGTTTGCTCAAACAAGATGGACAATCTTTAGATGCCATGTATGAGGAGTTTTTTCAAGGATGGCTGGAGTATGGCGGTAAAAGCAAAGTCCTGGTGACAACAAGGGAACGCCCTAATTTGCCAGAAATCAAATCGCGATGGTTGCCTTTGTTGGGTTTACAAGCGGTAGATGGTGCTTCTTTGTTAAGGGTTTTGGGGATTTTGGGTACTGAGGTAGAATTAGAGGAATTTGTCACGAAAGCCCAGGGACATCCTGTTTTACTGATGTTGGTGGTAGGTTTTTTGCGGAAGGAGGAAGAGTCAGATCCCCAGATTCGCTATTTGCAGAAGTATGGTTTGGCTGATGTACCCCATTTGTTGACAGATGAGAAACTGAGGGGTTTACATCGAGGGAAAGTTGATATTTGGATGTGTGAGGTATTGGATGCTAGTTTTAACCGCCTCAGTGATAGATTGCAAAGACTGTTGCTGAATTTAAGCGTATATCGGCTACCTTTTAATACTGCTGCGGCTGTTGCTCAAATGCCGGATGAGGAAATATCAGAGCAGGATTTAAAGCAAATGGTAAGGCGTTCCTTGTTACAGGAGGAACGAGATGAAGATGGGGAGAAAAGCTTTACATTTCACCCGTTCATTTTGGCTTATATAGAGCAGAAAGCGGGAGATTTAACTGAAGCACATGAAAGAGCTATCAAATACTATGAATCAAGGGATTCAGTACCCATAAGATTGGAAATTTTCCATCACCACTGCGAACTGAAGCAGTATGACTTAGCCAAGAAAGACTTAGATTTTGCGTATGAACCACTCAGGAGCATTGGACAAAATTCCCTTCTGGTGGAGCTATACGAACGACTACTATTGCAATGGCAACCAAATTCACAAGAAAATAAGTCAGCAGTAGCATGGGCATTGACTGATTTGGGTAAGGCTTACGGTTTCTTGAAAGAATACCAAAAAGCAATTGATTATCACCATCAATCTCTGGCTATCTTTCAGGAAATTGGCGATCGCAATGGTGAAGCAAGTGCTTTAACCCATATTGGTCAAGCTTATGACGGTTTGGGACAACTTGAACAAGCGATAGAATACTACCAAAAAACGCTGGAAACTTTTCGCCAAATAAGTGAGCACCGTCATGAAGCTTTTGCTCTGGATAGTTTAGGTAATGCTTACAAATCCTTGAAGGAATACCAAACAGCCATTGATTATTATCAGCAGTCCCTGGTTATTAGACAAGAAATAGGTGATCGCTGCGATCGCTCTGGGGAAGCAGCCTCTCTCTTTAATTTAGGCAATGCTTACTATGATTTGAAGGAATACCAAACAGCCATTGATTACTATCAGCAGTGCGTGGTTATTGCACGAGAAATAGGCAATCGCTCTGGAGAATCTTACTCTCTTTTCAATTTAGGTAATGCTTACTATTGCTTGAACGAATACCAAACAGCCATTGATTACTATCAGCAGTCCCTGCCTATCTTTCAGGAAATAGGTGATCGCTCTGGGGAATCTAGTTCCCTCAACTGTTTAGGTAATGCTTACGGTTCCTTGAAACAATACCAAACAGCCATTGATTACCATCAGCAGTCCCTGGTTATTAAACGAGAAATAGGCGATCGATCTTGGGAATCTAATTCTCTCTTCAATTTAGGTAATGCTTACTATGATTTGAAAGAATACCAAACAGCCATTGATTATTATCAGCAGTCCCTGGTTATTAAACGAGAAATAGGTGATCGCTCTGGAGAAAGATATTCTCTTTTCAATTTAGGTAATGCTTACTATGATTTGAAAGAAGACCAAACAGCCATTGATTATTATCAGCAGTCCCTGGTTATTACACGAGAAATAGGCGATTGCTCCGGGGAATCTGCCTCTCTCTCCAGTTTAGGCAATGCTTACGATTCCTTGAAAGAATACCAGCAGGCAATAAACTACTACGAACAATCGCTGGAAATTCAGCGAGAAATGGGCGATCGCCTTTCTGAAGCCAAAACACTACAAACCCTAGCTTCCTTATATCATCAAACTGGCAGAGTTCAGGAAGGATTTACAGTAGCGAATCAAGCAACACAGATTTTTCAAGAACTAGAACTTCCCATTGATGAATGGAATATACCTAAGTGGATGAAGTCCATAGCCAAATTCGCTCAACGGGGTAAAGTACAAATTGCCTTATGCTTTATCTTGGGACTGCTAGCCTTTCCCCTTGTCTTACCTGGAATCATACTCCTGATGCTGTGGCGAATAATACGCGCCCAATTCTTGCGAAAAAATTCAAAATAAATGGCTAAATGTGCCTGAAGAACAATTGAGGTAACTGGTAGAACCTTTACGAAGCGGTTACTTAAAGATTTGTCAAAAATAGCTGATTATTTACAGGAACAAATTTCTCCTAGAAAGATTCTACCTAGTGATGGGGTGCATAGAAATGTGGAATTGTCACCCTTTCAGGTGAACCAGTATTTCTTTAATGGAACTCTAGCAGAGTGATATGTAAGCAACCCCAAGATTTATCTGTGGAAATCAATCCAAAATCAACAAAGGATTATCTGTTTGTCAAAATCTAAAATCTAAAATTGTTTGACTATTGTATCTTTACCGCCGTACCAGTAGCAGTAATGAGAATCAACACACCAGATTCGTCAACATTAATGGTTCCCGTATCAATTTCAATCCCAATGACTGCATCTGCACCTAAACGTTGTGCCCTTTGTTCTAATTCTGCGATCGCTTTATTCTGCCCTTCTTGAAATAGCCGTTCGTAACTACCAGTACGTCCGCCGATAATATCACGAATGCTGGCGAAAAAGTCCCGCAAAAAATTACTACCATAAACAACTTCTGCCGTGACAATTCCTAAATATGATTGAATAATAGAACCTTGAATTACATCAGTTGTAGTTAAAATCATAAATGTTCCTCTAAACAATTAGAGCTTACCATGATGCTGTCATTTCAGTTATCAACAATTAGCCTTCGATTTCCCCATCTATCAATTTAGCAGAACCCTTGTCTGGGTACTCTACAATTAGCGATCGAGACGTATCTACCGCACAGCATTCTGTAATTAGCCGGTTTGATAATAACAATAAGACTTAATGGTATAGATAAGTGAAAATCAATATGTACTCCCTTCCCGGCAGAAGATTACCTATAACGTAGGTTAGGTTGAACGTAACCAAACCCAACGAAATGCTGGGTTTCGTTCCTCAACCCAGCCTACAATTTTTCGGTAACTTAATAGCACCGAAGGGAGTAGTTATTTTTGCTTGGGAACCTATTGAATAGGGTATCGCACTTACGGTTATCCTTTCCCTTTGTTGTGATGCACAAATTGAGATATGATTACTTAATTTATCCTGAATATTTGATAAAAGTAAACTCACCTAGTTTTCAAACGAGAATATTTTTGTTTTAATAGACAAGCTATTCTCACAAACATAGAAAAAGTTACAATAACTTTTAGGTAATTGGCTGTGTACAGACAGATATCTTCCATAGTTAGCGTTATTTTAGTAGGAAGCATTGCTACAACAATGCCTTCAGTGGTTAACGCCCAAACACGAATCGCACAAAAAAGCAGTCCAGAAGTAGTTAGACTACTACAGGAAGGACGGAGATTAGTCCGTAGGGGGAATTACGATCGCGCGCTCGCCATTTATAAAAGAGCCGCAACCCTAGAACCCAAAAACCACACAATCCCTGCTGGTATCGGTTTTCTCCAAGCCCAAAAAGGCGATTTTCGCGGCGCACTCATTTCTTATCGGCGAGCGATCGCTCTCAATCCTAACAGTAGCGATTATTACTATGCTGTAGCGTATGTTCACGGCAACCTGGGAAATATGAAAGCTGCCAAGGAAGCTTACCGTAAATCCATCCAACTCAACCGTAATAATAAAAATGCCTATTTGGGTCTAATGGTAACTCAGTCCCGTCTGGGAGATTATGGTGCAGTTAGGTGGGCATATCAGAAATTACTGGAAATCGACCCCAGAAATGCTCGTGCTTATGAGTTAATGGGTGGAGAAATGAAAAAACGAGGTCGTCGTCAAGAAGCGATCGCTCAATTAAGAAAAGCCCGTGATTTATACCAACGTCAAGGAAAGGCAGATGGTGCAAATAGGGTAGAGGGGGCGTTGCGAGGTCTAGGGGTGTAGATTTAAGAGGGAAAGAGTGAAGGAGGGAAGGAGGGAAGGTTGTTGTTGTTAGTTGTTAGTTGTTAGTTGATGGTTGATGGTTGATAGTCTTTAATTCATCACTCCATCACTCCCTCAATCCCTCACTCCATCACTCCATCACTCCCTCACTCCCTCACTCCTCTAGGGGTTTGTTGGCAAATATGTGGTAACAATAAAAGAATAAAGTACCCACCCCGTCAAAAACCCATGATTGCCCAAACCACCCAACAAATCAACTGGAAACCCATCATTAAAGAGTTTGAAACAGTACTCGGTAAAAATGGTGTGGTACAACGGCGAGAAGAACTAATTACCTATGAGTGCGACGGGTTAAGTAGCTATCGTCAATGTCCAGATGTAGCAGTTTTACCCAGAACCACTGAGCAGGTGGCAGAGGTGGTAAAAATATGTAACAAGTACTCCGTTCCCTTCATCGCCCGTGGTTCTGGCACTGGCTTGTCTGGTGGGGCATTACCTATCAAAAACTGCGTGTTGATTGTCACATCTTTAATGCGGCAAATACTCAATATAGACTTGGATAATCAAAGGGTGGTGGTTCAGCCAGGAGTAATTAATAGTTGGGTGACGCAAGCGGTTAGTGGTGCTGGTTTTTATTATGCTCCAGACCCTTCCAGTCAAATTATCTGTTCCATTGGTGGGAATGTGGCGGAGAACTCTGGGGGGGTGCATTGCTTAAAATATGGTGTCACCACCAACCATGTATTGGGTTTGAAGGTTGTCACCCCTGATGGGTCAATTGTGGATTTGGGGGGTGAAATCCCGGAAATGCCTGGTTATGATTTAACGGGTATTTTTGTTGGTTCGGAAGGGACTTTAGGCATTGCCACGGAAATTACTTTACGCATTCTCAAAAGTGCCGAATCTATTTGTGTGTTGTTGGCAGACTTTACCAGTGTAGAAGCTGCGGGGGCAGCAGTTTCTGATATTATCAGTGCCGGGATTATTCCTGGGGGCATGGAAATGATGGATAATCTCAGTATTAATGCGGTGGAAGATGTTGTCAAAACTAATTGTTATCCCCGCGATGCTGAGGCAATTTTGTTAGTAGAGATTGATGGTTTGGCTGTAGAGGTAGGGGTAAATAAACAGCGAGCGATCGATATTTGTAAACGAAATGGGGCGCGGAATGTTACTTCTGCTAGTGAACCCGAACAAAGATTAAAGTTATGGAAAGGGCGAAAAGCTGCGTTTGCAGCAGCAGGACATTTAAGCCCAGATTATTACGTGCAAGATGGGGTGATTCCCCGTACCCAATTGCCTTATGTGTTGAAAGAGATTGAGGCATTAGCAGAAAAATCTGGTTATAAAATTGCCAATGTTTTCCATGCTGGGGATGGTAATTTACATCCACTGATTCTGTATGATAACTCTGTGCCGGGAGCATTAGAAAAGGTGGAAGAAGTGGGGGGAGAAATTCTCAAACTATGTGTCAAAGTGGGGGGTAGCATTTCTGGGGAACATGGCATAGGTGCAGATAAAAAATGTTATATGCCAGATATGTTTAGTGAAGCTGATTTAGAAACTATGCAATGGGTAAAGCAAGTGTTTAATCCCAAAGGTTTAGCTAATCCAGAGAAACTTTTTCCTACTCCCCGTACTTGTGGGGAAGCAGCAAGAGCTATGGGTGATCAGGCGAAGAAATTCACAGAAATCGAGAGATTTTAACACTCATTTCGGGAATTGCCCACTGGGAGTGATATCTTTTCCGTTTATATCGGAATTATTTAATTTTTCTCTCCTTCTTTTTTCTCTCTGCGCTCTCAGCGTCTCTGCGGTTTTTTTATCATTCCGATGTAGCCGGAATTGATATGAATCCTTACGAAATATTATCTTCACAAATTTATCACAAGCTCTGTTGTAGTCTAGAAACATATCAGTGAGCATTCATATAGGATTACTATAAACATATCAGTGAGCATTCATATAGGATTACTATTTGATTTTTGAACAACACGTAGGGTGTGTTACCACGAAGTGTAACGCACCATCCGGTAATCTTTTCGGTGCGTATATCCCTTCGGGCATGGCTTCGCTAACGGCTAAAGCCATAACGCACCCTACAAGTACCTAATTTTATTCAAAAATCAAAGCGGATTCCTATAGAACCATGCCTATTTTGACAACTGTAGTTTTTATCAAGCCGTCTTGAGAACCATTATTTTTACCAGCCTACGCTAGTTTTTATAAGGCTTTGAAAGATGTGGTGAGAAATCTGGAGTCAAGGCGTAGACTTTGATATTTGATGAGGATTTGTAAAATGAGCGGACAGCCTTACGGAAATGACCAAAAGATTGATAAGATACTAGATATTTTATCTAAAAAAAAATCACTGACAACAAAATTCCTAGAATTCTCAGAAAAGTTATTTATCCCTATTTTATTGGGTATTCTTGCATTTATAACGAGCCAAGCCGGTAACAAAATTTCAAAAACACAAACTGAGATTGCTCTTTCTCAATTAGAAATGGCCAAATCTCAATATAAAGCAAATTTACAAGTAAAGTATATTGAACTATTTTACCAGGACATTACTAGTCAGAATGTACAAAAACAAAGAGATGCACTATCTTTTTTAGAGTTGATAGAGTTAGATGAAGCTGACCCCCTTGTTGAATGGGCGGAAAACAGGGTGAAGCCAGAAGTTAAGCCCCAGTTAGAAGAAGCTAGACAAAATATTGTTTCTCGCCAACAACGAGTTCAAGATTTACAAAAGGTAAATGACTATAAAATTCAAATTTTTTATAATGAAAAAAGACCTGAGCAAAGACGAATAGCTGTTGAAATTAAAAATGCTTTAAAGAATGCTGAAGTTAGATCGGTTATTGAAGTCAAGCCACAGCTTGATAAAGCATCATCTGATCAGATTCGATATTTTCCTAAGGATGAATCTGAAGTAGCGAAAGCCTTGAAAAGGATATTAGACACAACCTATCCTAAACGAAGTTTCAATTTACAGGAAGTTTATACTCCATCTAAAGGAGCAGTATCAATCTTTCTAAAGACTGAAAGTTAGTCTGAGTTTTTTTCTAAAATATTGACTAATTACGCACGGTTCGCCCATTTTTTTTTGAAGTTAGAGAAATTGATCAATAACGTGAGAATAGGGATTTGGAGTAAATCAGGTTTTTTGTTGGTGGCATTTAGAGGCAAAATTAATACGCTGACTTGCGCTCGCAATCTACATCAAACGTTAAAACCCTGATTATTTCGTTCTGCATTTTTCCTAACCCTCTAAAAAATAAGCGAATCGGGAGTAATAAGTAACGGGAAAATCTCACAACCAAGCCATGAAAATATATCTCAAGTGCGGCTCCCACACCTAAGCTGTCAACTGTCAACCGTCAACTGTCAACTGTCAACTGTCAACTATCAACCATTTTCAAGCTAGTTTGGAGCAAAGATGTGCAACCCAAAACGCTTTGATAGTTCCTCACAAACTTTAATTCCCCGAATACTATTACCCCGCTCATCCAGGGGAGGGGAAAATACTGCGATACCCATATGTCCGGGAACTACGGCTATAATCCCCCCACTCACTCCACTTTTTGCGGGGAAGCCTACTTTATATACCCATTCTCCAGCAAAGTCATACATCCCACAGGTGTACATAACGCTGAGTAAATCCTTGACATAATCAGAGTTAATGGCTCGTGCTTGAGTATGAGGATTAATACCATTATTAGCTAAAGTAGCTCCCATTAAGGCTAAATCCTGACAATTGAGGAGCACAGAACATTGCTGGAGATAAAGGTCCAGGATTTGGTTGATATTCCCAGAAATCATGCCAAAATTACGCAATAAATAGGACATTGCCCAGTTGCGATCGCCATGATTCAGCTCGGATACTAGGGTAGGTGTATCTACAAATACTCTATGCCCGATGTAGTGGCGATACATTTCTAAAATCCGGTTCAGTTTTTGGGCAGGGCTTTTGCCTTCAATTAAACTAGTAGTGGCGATCGCTCCAGCGTTAACCATGGGATTGTATGGTCTTTTGGAGCGACTTTCTACTTTGATGATGGAATCGTAAGCATCTCCGGTGGGTTCCACGTCCACTTTTGTCAACACGTAATCCCTTCCCCTATCTTCTAAAGCCAGTCCGTAAGTAAAGACTTTAGACATGGACTGGATTAAGAATGGTACTTCCCAATCTCCAACAGAATATACTTGACCGTCTACCGTTGTCACACTAATAGCAAACCAATCGGGGCTAATGTCAACTAAATCGGGTTCGCTAATATAAATTTTCCCCTCTCGCAATGGTAAGTACTTATGATGCAACTCCTGGAGAAATTCAATTAAACAGTTGTCAGCTAAGTTAAATTGACAGTTCAACCCAGATTTTTTGGGAGTACAAAAATTAACGCTGTTTTCAGACTCAATGACGGTATCATCAACATCATCAGTCTTTTGGCATTCACTAGATATTTGTGGTGGTGTAATTTGATTGAAGATATGCAGCCCGAATTTTTGAGAAACTGCCTCAAATACCCTTACTCCTTTCCAGCTTTTGCGATGTTTGCCTAATGGGGGGGAGAAAACTGCAATCCCCATTTGCCCTGGAACCACCCCAATAATCGCCCCTGATAAACCACTCTTAGCCGGTAAACCCACTTTATAAGCCCACTGACCAGAAAATTCGTACATCCCGCAGGTGTACATCACACTGATAATATTTTTGACATACTTTTGTTTTACAGCGACCTCTCCTGTGATGGGGTTAACACCGTTATTGGCTAATGTTGCTGCCATAACTGCTAAATCATGACAGTCAACCATCACAGAACATTGGTTAAAATACAGTTCAACTATGTTGTTTATATCACCTTCTAACAAACCAAAATTTAACATCATGTAAGCGATCGCTCGATTGAGGTGATCGTTAGTCTTTTTAGACTGGAATACGGAGCGATCGATTTGTACATCTCGACCGGTGTAACGTCGGCAGGTTTCTAATAGGCGTTCATAGCGTTCCGTGGGATTTGCACCCTTAATTAAACTAGTTGCTGCGATCGCACCCGCATTTATCATGGGGTTATATTGTCGCCGAGATATTTCTTCCGGTTCAATAATTGAATTAAATGGTTCTCCAGTGGGTTCTACACCAATTTTACTGAGAACGTAATCAGTACCCCAATCTTCCAAGGCTAGTCCATACACAAACGGTTTGGAGATCGACTGAATGGTGAAAAGCTGGGAAGTATGACCAATATCGAAAACTTTTCCATCAACTCCCACCACACTAATCCCAAACCAATTTGGATCGGCTTGAGCCAGTTCTGGAATAGATTCAGCAACAGCGCCATCTTGAAATGGTTGATAAAAGTGATGTAGGTCTTGGATAAAGTTAATTAGTGGCTCAGTTACGCCGGCGCATGGCTCAACCAAGTTTTGCGGATCGTTGCTATATGTCATACTCCCCCTGAAACGTAATTAGTTATAAATTAGTTTCAACTATTAGTGCCGTTCCACACTGTATTGTGGCTGACATCTTCAGTTATAAGCGATCGCCAGGGGGTTATGGCAAGGTGGCGAGCAAATACGATAATTGCTTTTTCTGTTTTTTATCCTCCTTAAAGGGCATAAATCAGCAGAAATGGTGAACCAATATGAATGGAAGCCAGTTTTGCTAGTTTTTAATCAAATTTACTGCCAAAAACTATCCTAGTAACTCTTTACTCTTACTCTGCCTAATCTCGCAGGGGATAATATAAAAATTCTCAACTAATCTCAACTAGCTGGATATCAAACGTCAGTTCTTGTCCAGCTAGGGGATGATTTGCATCTAAAGTTACCTGAGACTCGGATACATCTGTTACCACCACTGGAATTACCTCACCATTACTCTGGGATACTTGCAGTAGCTGACCTACATCCAATGATACATCCGTAGGTATTTGTTCTTTTTCAACTACCATCACTAATTCCTGGCGATGGGGTCCATAAGCTTTGTCAGAAGGAATAGTTACGGTTTTAGACTCACCAATACCCATCCCCACCATTGCTGCTTCAAAACCAGCAATCACTTGTCCCTCACCAATAGCAAACTCTAAAGGTTCTCGATCAACAGAAGAGTCAAATACTGTACCATCATTTAATTTTCCTGTGTAGTGAACTTTCACTGAGTCACCTGCTTTGGCTTGTACCATTCCCAATCTCCTTGATTATTTTGTTGACTAAGTTTTAATATTTTGCAGATATAGATTTAATGCAGACCTTAACAAGATTGGACAAAAATTATACGTGCTATTTTTTATACCTAATTAACTAGTGTTTGGCTACAATTAATACCCTAGTACTCTATGTCAATGTTGTCAAATTGAATTACTGTATATTTATTGTTTGTTTGAAATTATCGATATTGATCTAAATTACATACAAAAAAAGACTTTATCCCATTTAATTTTATGTATATCAAGCCATGTTTTGGTATAAAAGCTATAAATTTAATATTTAATTTTATTTCCCTTGCAAATAATTGCTTAAATCGGAAATAGAAATCATATTGAGTTTGTCTATATCTGCACCGCGCATAATCAAGGCATAGGTATTAATGAATTACCCCTGGCTAACTTCGTTTGAGCCAGGGGTTTCTACATCCCCTAGCGTAGCCTGAGATTTTTGACGCTTCCCACGACCTAGTACCGCTACGCGGAAGTCACGCATTCACGCATTCACGCATTCACGCATTATTGTGAACTCTTGCTTTGACGTTTTATAAATGGTTGCGACCTTTCCGCGCCCACTGTACTAGTTGCTTCATGGTTCCCGCAGTTTTGCGAGTACGTGAAGTAGAGCTAGATTAAAGGCAACTCTTAACTCTTAACAGGGAACTCGTCACTTCTGGATCTTTAGGATAGCAACTAAACCATGACCACAGCCCATCCCCTTTTGCATTTCGTATTCTAAAGTCCGCAGAGCATAACCCAATTGTGGCTCAATAATATTAGCTCTGGGATCGCCGTACCACATCCAGCCCACATCTGCAATCACCCGGTCCATAGTCATTAGGGCAAATTGCAAGGGTTTGGGGAAATGATCCCATTCTTCTAATTCCTGTAGAGCCATAACGTTGTTAAGGCGCTTTTGACAGAATCTCACCAAGATGTTCCAAGATTCAATCAGTTGCCATAGAAAAGGTGCAACTTGAGGATGGTTAGGAACCATATCTGGAGTTAAAATCAATTCCTCTAAATTTGTACGCAAGTAATCCTCATGCAGGGAATTGACCAAACGGCGAATGGGTTTTAAGTTTTGGTTGAATTCTCTAGTATCAGTATGGCGACCAACAAGTACAGATCGATCTACAAGTTTAATAACTTCAACTCCTACCCCAGTATCTGCAGTTAATTCTTGTGCTAATTCTTTTACCTCATCACCAATCCAGAATCTGAGGGGAAATGTCTCGATATTCAGTTGGTTTCTTACTGGCTCAGAATAAAGATAACTCATGGTGTAATCACGCATTTTCTCCTCTTCGGAGGTAGCAGACCAAAAATCTGGCCATTCGATAGAGTAACGCCCGACTAAATCCAGTACAATTAGACTATCATTGGCACCGTGTTGGCAAATATCCTGCAATAGCCGCACTAATTCTTGCCGAGAAAGATGAGATAGGGAGCCATAAGAAGAAAAGTAAATCTCAAATGGGTCTTCCTCTGTTTTGAGTTTTCCCAAACCCTCCCGTAGATCTTGTTGGACAAATTTGACATTGGACTTGTCCTCAAACAAAGCTTGACCTTTATCAACCATCGCCTTACTGATATCAAGTCCCAAGTACCAGTCAATGCTTGACTCTGGAAGTATGCGTTGGTGTTGCAAGCCCAAGTCTAAATCGTGGCGATCTATTTTTGTCAGGATTTCATAACCCTGTCCCGAACCGCTCCCAAGATCCACAATTCGCACACCTTGGTTTTCCCGTCGCCGACGTTCCACCACATCGCGCAAAAATGGTCGGAAGATGATGCGGTTTAATTGGTCTTCCCAGTCAGTACGTACATTGTCATACTTGCCAAACAGGTTGCCTACATATAGGTCATATTTGCCCTCTTTGACTGCTTGCGAGTAAGTCTGTTCTCCTACTGATTGCATGATGATATCCCTAGATAAAATTACTGAATTCTGATTGCTTCAATTCCGGTTTCTTTGCCAATTACCTATCAAAACATCAGAATCCCAATGGGAAAAATAGATTAGAATAAATTAGGCGATCGAGTCAATCTTTCTTACTAGTAAATGAGTCATATGCGATCGCAGTTTTCTTTGATTATCCGGCAAGGTTAGTTAATCCGAAATTCAGAAATTAAATCAGCCGGTTTTCTAGCTTGAATTATCCGACTAATCGGAGCTATATGGGCATAAATAACCCCCTATTTTTGAGGTTCATAACTGTTCCCATTGTTTGATTACTGTACTTTTTGCATCCCATCTGAGTCAAGCACCTGGCTAATTTTGCCCCAGAGCCAGTCCGGCATCGTATGATGGGTTTCATATACCCGAGAAAACTTATTTTCAATGGTTTGAAAATATTCTTCCACCCGATCTGCTCCTTTTTTTTCTAGAGGCATCAGAATTTTATCTTTAAACAAATCGATTGCTAGACCTTGGACTCCCCGCTTATACTGGTGGTATAGATAGAATTGGGCTTCCTCTGCTTGTCCCACACACTCCCAGGGAATATATCCCTTCAGCCCGAGTAATTCCTCCCAGATGGGCAGGTTTTCTTCCATGTCAAACAAATTGTTGCCAAACGCCTCGACTACCTGACTAAAATTACCGTAGGTGCAAAATCCAGCAAATACATAGCAACACTTTTCACAACGGCAACACCAAGGTTTCTTGATATTGCAAGAATTGGTGGCATAGGGAAGCTCTCCGCCCAGACGAAAAACTGTTTCAAATACTTTGAGATCGTGAAGTGGCTTGGTTAAACTGACTCTGTTAATCCCCTCGAACAAGTGCGCCATCAGCTTGGAGATTTCTTTTTCAGCAGTGAAACTTTTTGCCCACTGATGAGCTACGGCTTCACCGGACTCAGGTTCTACCAGGTTAGGAGCATCAGCACTCTTTTCGTTACCAAATGCTACTATGGGAATTTTGTGAACTATTTGAATCGGAGCTATTGCTATCGGTCCTAGAACTACTTCTCCAGATTCTGTTCTAAATGGCTTGTCAAGAGCAAAATAATCCTGCAATCTTGCACGTATATTAGTTTTCTCCATTCTATTTTCCAGCCAGGGGTAGTAGTCATCATGTAGGTATAAATTATGCTGTTTCCTACATTTGAGATTGTTCGTTACCTTGGCAAATAGCAATTCCTGTTCTTGATTATCACCATAGATATCGTAAAGATAAGTGACAAGATCGTAATCTATATTGGCTGTTTCTAAAAGCAGGCTACACAACAAACTATCTTTGCCAGAACCGGATGCCAAAATTACATCTACTGAATCCTCAATTCTAGTGGTGCTAAAGATTGGATAGTTAGTGGCCTGCCCCATTTCTGAAGCAGTAACCACAAACTCTGGCCCGGTATAATCCAACTTCCCTATTTGATAGCGATGCTCACTCCAATGTCCTCGGATGACAATTTCAATAAATTTCAGCAGTTGAGGATCGAGATATTTACTGTACTTTTTGATATCTAACCTACGAGGAAGTACTGCACCAAATCGTAGGAAAGACATAACAGCCAAAGTGACTGCAAAAAGTTCAATCCGGGAGGGAGAACCTAAAGCGGAATCCGCAAAATTGATTGAATTGTATCGAAGAGAAAATTGAACAGGCTCACCATCAAGGAGATAAATTATCTTGAGCGTGTCCTCGGTAAATGAGACATCTTCCAATCGAGCCTCTTCTACTAAAAAATCCTGAAATTCTTGACCACTATTTTGATTATATTTTTCTAACATAACTTTAGTTGCTAGTTGCTTACAAAGTTCAGAATTGATTTTATAGAATAAAGCTAGTAGTGACACCTCTAAATCACCATAAATCGCAATAATTTAGAGTTTTTTCAACTCACCTACCCTAGGGGAATCCCAAGCCCTAGAGACTAGCTCTAACTTGATTGAATACCTAATTAGGTAGCTAAATTACAGGGATCGCCACATCCCTTTGAGAGAATTGGTACTACTGAGCCACAA
>JAAUYI010121318.1_pt1 | contig 15135 bp, 11 predicted proteins | sample 7278041 | NCBI WGS metagenome assembly JAAUYI01 (sample SAMN14350216, study PRJNA611818) | marine sediment metagenome | isolation source: surface marine sediment (0.6m) | place: French Polynesia: Moorea | collected 2018-08
ACGCCGCCGCTTCGCCGCTATCGTCGACATCGGGCACGATATCGGGCACCGCGAACATGTTCTCGGCGTACTTCCCCCAGTGCCCGGATTGGGTCCACTGACGCACATCCATCAGTTGCGGCGTCTTGATCTCGCAATAACCTGCGGCGTCCATCTTGCGACGCATATAGGCTTCGAGCTCGCGCCAGATGCGATAGCCCTTGGGGTGCCAGAAAACGCTGCCATGCGCCTCTTCCTGCAAGTGGAACAGGTCCATTTCGCGGCCCAGCTTGCGGTGATCGCGCTTGGCCGCTTCCTCGAGCCGGTGAAGGTGGGCATTGAGCTGCTTCTTGTTGAGCCAGCCCGTTCCATAAATGCGCGTCAGCTGCGCGTTGCGCTGGTCGCCGCGCCAATAGGCGCCCGCCGTGCGCATCAGCTTGAACGCCTGCGGATCGAGCTTGCCGGTGCTTTCGAGATGTGGGCCGCGACACATGTCGAGCCAGTCGTCACCCGACCAGTAGACCGTTAGCTCCTCGTCCTCGGGCAGTTCCTTGGCCCATTCGGCCTTGAAGTTCTCGCCTTCGGATTCCCACTTGTCGATCAATTGCTCGCGTGTCCAGACCTCACGGCGCAACGGCTTGTCGGCCTTTATGATCTCGCGCATTTTCTCCTCGATCGCGGGGAGATCGTCCATGCCGAACGGCTCGCGCGAAGGCGGGGCCATCACGTCGTAATAGAAGCCATCGTCGGTCGCCGGACCGAACGTGATCTGCGTGCCGGGCCACAGCGCCTGCACCGCCTCGGCGAGAACGTGCGCATAGTCGTGCCTCACCAGTTCGAGCGCATCGGCTTCGTCGCGCGCGGTGATCAGCGCCAGCTCGGCATCGCCCTCGAACGGGCGTCCGAGATCGCGCACTTCGCCATCCACGCGCGCGGCGAGCGCAGCCTTGGCAAGGCCGGGGCCGATCGCGGCGGCGACATCGGCGGGGGTAGACCCCGGCTCCATTTCGCGCACCGATCCATCGGGCAGGCTGATCTTGAGCAATTCCGTCATCGTTCAAATCCGTCTCGTTTGGCGCGCGCCTTAAGCCAAGCAGACGCACACCGGAAGAGCGGTGTTGTGGGTATTGCCGATTTCGGGAGGACACCGCGCCACCCGAAACCGGGTGGCGCCAGTTGCGACTAACGCGCGACCGACCGCCCCCGGAAATCCGAGGTCGTAGTAGTCGTGGTGGTAGTCAGCAGCTTGGCCATGGGCATCAGATAGCGAGGAAAAGTGCAAATGTCATTACCGGCATCGGCAAATCCGGCGCCGGAAGGCATCCGCTCCAATTTGGAAAGCCTGCTTGACATTTCCCCGAATCGGTGACAAGTACCCTTTCCATAGTTGAAAGGGAGCTTTCCTAATGACCCGGTTTCTGATGGCGATCACATGGGCCGCCTTCATGCTTGGCGCAGCGATCTGGACGCAATCTCAGGGGATGAGTGACAGCGCCAGCTTCGGCGTCGTCGCCGGACTTTCCGGCGCCGCCATTGCCACGCTCCATTCCGATCTCGGATGCGGGCGGAGGTGCGCACAATGACCAACGGAACGCCCCTTTCGATGAAACTGTGTCTTGGTGCCGCGGTCTCCTCGGTCATCAGCGCGCTTGGCTTGCTGTTCCTTTGGAAGTCCGACGCGATCGGTACGACGACTGCCTACGTGCTTGCTGTGATTCCCGTCAGTCTGATGATCTTCGCCTTTATCAAGACGCTCAGCGCGGCATCGCGCAACGGAAAGGCGAGTCAGCGCTATCTGACGCGCATGGCGATCACCATGGCCTTCTATCTGATTACCTTGTTCATGGCCGAACATTTCATTGAGGATGTAGGCGTCTCCGGGCCTCTGGCCGTGCTGTTAGCACTCCTGCCCGGCCTCTCCTTTGCTGGCGTGATCTGGATTTTCGGCGCTCTGATCGTCGAGGAGCAGGATGAGTTCTACCGCTTGCTCTATGTTCGCCAAGGGCTGATCGCGACCGGAGTGTCCTTCACGCTCGCCGCGATCTGGGGCTTTCTTGAGACCTACAAGATCGTCGAGCCGGTTGCCGCATTCTGGTGGCCGACGATCTGGTGCGTCGGCATCGCGCTGGGCGCCATAGCGAACAAAGTGAAATACGGCACCTATGGAGAGATCCGATGACAGAAGCGACCCGCGAACTCTTTCAGCAGGCACCCCGAACCGGTCCGTGGATCATCGGCTATGTCCTGTCGATAACGGCATTCTTCGCGGCCTCCTCCGCCGGTATTGTTAACAGCCCCGGTACTGCCGCGCCGTTCTGGATACCGGTCCTCGGCTGCGCGGTGATGATCATCTACACCAGTTGGAAACGGCACCGAATGCTCGGCACGCTCAGCGATGCGGTGCGCACATTCTGGCGTCGTATCGTAATATCGGCGGGCTTCATGTTCGGCAGTTTTTGCCTCCTGGCATTCGGCCAAATAGTCGGCGAATGGAGCGAACAGGTCCTTCAGGTTATCGAGTACCTCCCCATCCTCGGCTTTGCCGGCATGATCTGGTGCGTCCACCAGTACACGATCGACGAGGACGATGAGTATTTGCGGTCGCAGTCGATCCGCCAATTGCTGATTGCCAGCTTCGTGACCCTTATGGGCGGGCTTCTGTGGTCCGGGTTCATACAGACCGGGTTGGTCGGTCCCACCGATATCGGGCAGATCATTCTGGTGTGGTTCGGCGGACTCGGGATCGGACGCGTCTACAACGAGCTGCGGCCATGAAAAATCGCCTCAAGGTTCTTCGGGCCGAGCGCGACTGGAGCCAGCAGGATCTGGCCGACCGGCTCGGCGTGTCTCGGCAGAGCGTGAACGCAATCGAGAAGGGCCGCTACGATCCTTCGCTGCCGCTCGCCTTCAGCATCGCCGAGGTCTTCGCGCTGGCAATCGAGGAGATCTTCAGTCGCGACTAGACCTCGAGCGAGTGCGATCCGGCCTCGCTAGAAATTCGCTTGGTGCCCGCCAGCTTGATAGAGCGCTCGCGGATGGTTTCGACAAAGCGGAATTCGGTGGTCGCGCGCGTCGGGGTCAGTTCAACCGCCATGTAACCGCGCTGCGAGGTGTCGGCCCATTTGAGATGCTCGTTGGCACTCACCGTTGCCGCCGCGAAATCGGCAGGGGGCACCGTCCGCAGCGACCGCTCCAGACCCGGCGAGGTCACGCCCGGCACACCGAACTCGATCCCGGTCTTTGTTCCTTCGTGATCAAGCTCGAATGCCCAGCCATTATGCGTGTCACCAGCCAGAACGAGAAGGTTGGCATCTGCTTCGAGCGCGCCCTGCAAAGCACGGGCACGTGCCGCCGGATAGCCGTCCCACGCGTCCATATTGGCAGGCAGGCCGACCTGACTCGCGAGCGAAGCAGCAAGCAGGCGTCGACGAATCCAGTCGGGCAGATCGTCGCCCAACCCGTCGGCAATGCTCGATGGCGTGCGCAGATTGCCCATCAGCACCTGTTGCACCAGCACTTGCCACGTTTTCCCGCCCGCTTTCGACGCGGAGAGACCTTCGGCCAGCCATTGCTCCTGTGCCTCTCCCAGCAAGTGCCGTTCAGCATCGGCCCAGTCGCCATTCTTGAACCTGACCAGCGCTTCGATCGCGGCCTGCGGATTGTCTTTCCCTTCGAGAACCTTGCCGAGGTCAAGCTGCTGGTCCCGCCCCTCCAACCGCGTATCGAGCCGGAACAGGGTCGCCAGATCTCCGACTTCATAGGTCGCATAGGCCTCGTCCGACACCGGCATCCATTCGCGATAGACCCGTTTGGCGACCGCCTTACGCACCTGCCAATCGCCTTCGGTCTCAGGCTGGTGGTTCTGCGCTCCGTCCTTCCAACTGTCGTTGGCGCTTTCGTGATCGTCCCATACACTGATCATTGGCAACACCTGGTGCAGACGCTGGAGATCGGGATCGGCGCGATAGGTGGCGTAGCGCAGGCGATAGTCGGCGAGCGCGACGATTTCGGTCTCGGGATTCAGGAACCGACCTGTCTGGGTTTCGGCCGGTCCGGGATAGGTATCCCGGCCATACTCGTAGATGTAGTCGCCGAGATGGACCGCGAGGTCGCAATCGTTCGCGTCTGCGGCGTGGGCGTAGGCGTTGAACCAGCCGAATCCGAAATTCGAACACGAGAAGACGGCTAGTTTGAACTTTTCGGTCGATCCCTCGGGCAAGGTGCGGGTGCGTCCAACAGGCGAGGTGGAGCCATCCGGTGCGATGAAGCGATAGAAGTACCACCGACCCGGCGCGAGGCCGTTTGCGATGGTCTTGGCGCACCAGTCGCGATTTGGAGATGCTTTAACCTGGCCCTCGGAGACGGGACGCGAGAAATCCTCGCTGTCGGACACCTGCCATTCGAGCACGGTCTCTGCATCGGCGACGTAGCGGGTCCACAGCAGCACACTGTTCGCGCCCGGCTCGCCGCTGGCGACCGAGTGGGTGAAGCCGCTGCCGAAACTGCGCGCAATCGCAGGAGCAGATGCGAGCGCTGCTGAGGCTCCGGCAAGCGAGAACAGGCCACGTCGGGTCAGTGCCGCGGCGGGATTCGCCGGCTGTCCGGCTGGGTCGTTCTTGATCATATCGGCGCGTCTAATCCCTTCCCATTTCGGAGCTGTGACAACTCTTGCGCTACGCACTCTAGCCCGGGCATGAACGTGTGCATGAACGACATCCAATATCATGAAATGGAAGATGGGCGCAGGATCGCCTTTCGCCACACCCCCGGCTCCGGTCCGACTCTGGTGTTCCTGCCAGGCTACATGTCCGACATGGCAGGCGGCAAAGCGACTGCCCTGTTCGAGGAGGCGAAAGAGAAGGGTCGCGCCCGCCTGCTCCTCGACTATTCCGGTTGCGGCGAAAGCGAAGGCGATTTCGCCGACGGCACGCTATCGCGCTGGCGCAACGAAGTGCTGACGCTGATCGAAACCCACTTGGATGGCCCGGTCCTCCTGATCGGTTCCTCGATGGGCGGATGGCTGATGCTGCTGGTCGGAGAGAAGCTCGGAGACCGGATGGTGGGGATGATCGGCATCGCCGCCGCGCCCGATTTCACTCGTTGGGGCTTTACCGCGGACCAGCGTGCCCTGATGGCAAGGGGCGAAACCCTGTATCAAGACAATCCCTATGGCCCCGAACCGACCCCGACGTATCCCGGGTTCTTCTCCGATGGCGAGGCGAATGTGTGCTTGCACCGCGAGATCGCCATCGACTGCCCGGTTCACCTCCTCCACGGACAGCGCGATGATGATGTGCCGTGGCAGACCAGCATAAGGCTTGCGGAAGCGCTGCGTTCGGATGCTGTTCAAGTAACCTTGGTCAAGGACGGCGATCATCGCCTTTCCCGCGATGAAGACATAGCGCGCCTGAAGGCCGCCGTTGCCAACTTCTACTGACGGAAACCGAAACCCACCGTGTCCATCCTGTTCGCCCTGCTGCTGCAAGTCGGCCCCAATCCCGTTGCCCCGCCGCCGGGCGCCGAAGAGGATATCCTCAACCGCCCTCCGCGCCCGGAAACGTCGGAACAGTTCTCCAACCCGACCAGCGCGTGGTTGGCGGAATGCCTCGACCTGATCGAGGAAGACGCTGCCCGCGCGCACACCAAAGCGCAGATTCGCCGCAACGAAACTTCCGGAGCCGACCGGGTGATCGCCAATCACTGCCTTGGCCTTGCGTCCACCGACCTTGGCCTTTGGGAAGATGCGCGCATTGCCTTCCTCGCGGCGCATGACGAGACGCCCTCTGACGAACCGCGAGCCCGCTCACGCTTCGCGCTGATGGCAGGCAATGCGGCGCTGGCTGGTGGCGAGTATGAGGCAGCCCGCAATCTTATGGGGGTAGCCCTGCTGGAGGCGCAGACGGCGGCCTCGGCCCCGTTGCAGGCACTGGCGGCAACCGATTTGTCGCGCGCGCTCATGTCGCTCGACGATGCCGAGGGCGCGCTGGACGCGCTCGAAACCGCGACCAGCCTGCAGCCCGAAAACGGCGAAGGCTGGCTTCTCAAGGCAACCCTTTTGCGCAGGATGGATCGGCTGGAGGAGGCGCAGGCGGCGATAGAAACAGCGGTCGGCATTATTCCCCTCGACGGGCGGGTTGGATTGGAAGCGGGGGTCATCGCTATCCTCTCCGGCCGCGACAATGCTGCCCGTCAAAGCTGGCAATCGGTGATCGACACGCAGCCCGATAGTCTGGCCGCGCAGACCGCAAAGGAGTATCTTGCCCAGATCGGACCCGATCCGGAAGAGCGCGCCCAAGGAGAAGCGACAACGCCATGACCGAGTTTTCCGTCCTCGATCTCGTGCCCGTTCGCGAAGGCGGGACCGTTGCCGATGCGATGCAGGCGGCGACCGACCTCGCCCGCCACGCCGATGCGCTCGGCTGCAAGCGCTTCTGGGTGGCAGAACACCACGCGATGGACGGCATTGCAGGCGGAGCCACATCGGTGGTGTTGGCGCATATCGGGAACGCCACAAGCCGTATCCGGATCGGTTCAGGCGGTATCATGCTGCCCAACCACACACCGTTCCAGATCGCCGAGCAATTCGGCACGCTTGACGCGCTGTTTCCGGGCCGCATCGACCTTGGGCTGGGGCGCGCGCCGGGAGCGGGTCCGGAATTGCAGCGCGCCTTGCGCAAGAACCTTGCCCAGGCATCGGAATACTTTCCGCAGGACGTGGTCGAGCTGCGGGCGTTGTTGACCGGCGATGTTGAACTGCCGGTCAAGGCCACGCCCGGCCTCGGCGCGCAGGTCGAATTGTGGATGCTCGGCTCCAGCCTGTTCGGCGCGCAACTCGCGGCCAAGCTCGGCATGCCTTACGCTTTTGCAGCGCATTTTGCGCCCGACCATCTCGATGCTGCGCTCGAGCTCTATCGCCGCGATTTCCAGCCATCCGAGGCGCTGAACCGCCCGCATGTGATGGTCGCAATGAACGTGTTCGCTGCCGATACAGACGATGAAGCGCAGCTGCTCGCGTCCAGCCAGCAGCAGAGCTTTGTCCGGTTGCGCAGCGGCAATCCCGGCAAGCTGCCGCCGCCGATCGAAGAGTACACCGCCTCCTTGCCCGCGCCGGCGCGGGCGATGCTCGATCATCTGGCCCAGGCCGCGGCCGTAGGCTCGCCTACCAAGGTCTGCGACGCGATCGATGCCTTCGTCCAGCGCACCCGCGCAGACGAGATCATCCTGTGCGGCGCGACGTATGAGCCGGACGCCCGAATCCGCTCGCTCGAACTGACCATGGACGCCTGCTCCGCTGTTGTTGCGGCGTAACCATTTGCCCCCGTTCTCGCGAAGCAGGAAGTGGGATTACCGCTCAAGCTATCGAGACCAAATGTGACCGAAGATAAAACTCGCAGCTGGGTAGTGAACCGGCTTGCGCGGACTCGGGACAAAGGCGTATTGGCGACTGATAACAACAAGTCGGCACAACAAAATTTCACATAGCGAAGTGCCGCAAACAGGATGCCGGGAGCCCATCATGGTATCGAAGACCGCCCGCAAACCCGCCTCGAAGGCTGCGAAGCAAACAGCCAATATGCGCTCGATGCTGGCCCGCCACTTGCGAGAGGACGTGCTGCCCGGAGAGCCGTCCCTCGAAGACGCGGAGATCGACGAAGCTGTCGGATTCCTGCTCGAAGCGGCGCAGCAGCGGGATGAGCATCGCTCGGCGCTTCTGCTGGAATCGACCACTGAGAACCGCCGCCTGCTCCGCATCGCGATCGTCAATGACGACATGCCGTTCCTCGTCGACTCGATCGCGGGCACGATTTCGGCACAAGGCCTCGCCATCAACCGCCTGGTTCATCCCGTCGTCCCTGTGAGCCGCAACAAGGAAGGACAACTTACCCAGCTGGGCAAGCCTGGCGAGCAGCTCGATGCACGCGAGTCGATGATCTACATCGAAACACCGCGGGTCGATGCCAAGCAGCGACGCGACCTGCTCGCGAAACTTCGGACCACTTTGGGCGATGTCCGAGCCGCCGTCGCCGACTGGCCGAAGCTGCAGGACGCCATGCACACGGACTCGGCATTGCTCGCCAATGGCAAAGTCGAATCCGCTTCGCTGCTCGAATGGCTCAATGGCGGCATGCTCACCCAACTCGGCCACATCACCCGCAAGCGCGATGGCAGCCACAGCCATGTGCTGGGAATCTGCCGCAAGAGTGCCAAGGCCTTGCTCGCCGACGCATCTTACAGTCTTGCCTTCAAATGGTTCGAACAGAAAGGCGATGACGGCAAGGAGCGCGACCTCCTGATCATCAAGGCCAATCGCGTATCCAACGTGCACCGGCATGTGCCGCTCGACCTATTCATCGTCGCGCACCGAACCGGCGAGGGCAAGAAGCGCAAAGTCACTGAGCTTTCGATCCACGCCGGGGTCTGGACCAGCGCGGCACTCGCCTCTCCGCCCGAAGACGTGCCGCTGCTTCGCCGTACCGTCGCCGACTTGGCCGAGGAGTTGGGCTTCGATCCCAGGGGCCACAATGGCAAGGCTCTGGTCCACGCCTTTACGGTTCTCCCGCACGATTTGCTGATTTCGCTGGACAAGTCGGATACGCGCCAGCTCGCCACCACCATGATGAGCCTGGTCGACCGCCCGCGCCCGCGCCTGGTGCAGGTGCGCTCCCCTCTTGAACGGCACGTCTTCGCGTTCGTCTGGCTGCCCCGCGATCTGCTTTCGACCGATGTCCGGCTCAAGATCCAGGACCTTCTGACACGTCCGACCGGAACCGAAGTGCTGGATTGGAGCCTGGAGGTGGAGGGCGGCACGGTCGCCATGCTCGAATTCATGCTCGACACTCGCGAGACCAAGACCCTGCCCGATACGGCGGCAATCGAGCGCGAGCTGGAAGACCTGCTCCGAGGGTGGGGCGAAGCCGTCGAGCATCACCTTTCAGAAGGCGCGGACGGTTCGCGGTCTAGCGCGATCGCAACTCGCTATGCCGGGGCATTCCCGTCGAGCTACCGGTTTCGTTACGGCGCGGAGGAAGCGGCGCTCGATATCGTACGTCTGCGCGCGCTGGCGGGGCGCGAATCCGATACTGGAGAGCATCTACGCAATGTCAGGCTGTACGGGCTCGAGAAAGACCCGCCGGAAACGCTGCGCCTCAAGGTCTATCACCATCAGGGCACGCTGATGCTGTCGGACGCAGTCCCGGCGCTCGAGAACTTTGGTTTCACCGTCATCAAGGAAGTCCCGACCCAGCTCGATCCGGTCTCGCTGGGGACGATACACGAATTCACACTGTCGCTGGCCGAGGGCGAAAAAGCGAAAGACCTGCTGGACCGCGCCGAACCGATCGAGGCGGCGATTTCCGAAGTGCTCAACGGCATTGCCGAGAATGACGCCTTCAACCAGCTGGTGATCGGCACCGCGCTCGAAGCGCGCGAAACCAACTGGCTCCGCGCTTTTTATCGCTACCTGCGCCAGACCGGGATGGGCTTTACTATCTACACGGTGGTCGATGCACTGAACGGCGCACCAAGCGTAACCAGGGCGATGATCGACCTGTTCAGGGCACGCCACGAGCCCGGCTTCGAAGACGACCGTGACAAGGCCGCGCAAGACGCAACCCAGAGCTTCACGCGCGGGCTCTCGAAAGTGTCGGCGATCAACGACGATCGGTTGCTGCGGCTCTATCGCGCGGTGATCGACGCCATCCTGCGCACCAACGCGTTCGCCGAAGCGGCGCACGAAGCGCTCGCCTTCAAGATCGACTCCTCGCTGGTGCCGAACCTGCCCAAGCCGGTGCCATGGCGCGAGATCTTCGTCTATTCGCGGCGGGTCGAAGGTATCCATCTGCGCTCCGGCGCCATCGCGCGCGGTGGGCTACGCTGGTCCGACCGGCGCGACGATTTCCGCACCGAAATCCTCGGCCTGATGAAGGCGCAGAAGGTCAAGAACGCGGTGATCGTACCAACCGGAGCCAAGGGCGGGTTCTATCCCAAGCAGCTCCCTTCACCGGCCAAAGACCGTGAAGGCTGGGCGGCCGAAGGGCAGGCGAGCTACGAGGTCTTCATCCGCACGCTGCTGTTTGTAACCGACAACATCGTCGATGACGCGGTCGTTCATCCCGACGACGTCGTCATCCATGACGGCGAGGATCCGTATTTCGTCGTGGCCGCCGACAAGGGAACCGCGAAGTTCTCCGACGTCGCCAACGGCATCGCGCAGGAGAAGAATTTCTGGCTCGACGACGCTTTCGCCAGCGGGGGCTCGAACGGGTACGACCACAAGGCGATGGGCATCACGGCACGCGGCGCGTGGGTCTCGGTCCAGCGGCACTTCCTCGAGATGGGTGTCGACGTGCAGAAGGACAGCGTCACCGTCGCCGGCTGTGGCGACATGTCGGGCGACGTGTTCGGCAATGGCATGCTGCTGTCGAAGGCGATCAAGCTCGTCGCCGCCTTCGATCACCGCCACATCTTCATCGACCCCGATCCCGATCCGGCCAAGAGCTGGAAAGAGCGCAAGCGCATGTTCGACCTGCCGGGATCGAGCTGGCAGGACTACGATTCCGACCTGATTTCCAAGGGCGGCGGCGTGTTCGCGCGCGACCAGAAGAGCATCAAGCTGTCGAAGAAAGCGCGCGACCTACTCGGCATCGACACGAAGGAAATCGAACCCGAAGCGCTGGTCAGCGCGATCCTGAAGGCACCGGTCGACCTGCTGTGGTTCGGCGGGATCGGCACCTACATCAAGGCCGAAAGCGAGAGCAATTCGGACGTCGGCGACCCGTCAAACGACGCGCTGCGCGTCAATGCCGCCGAAGTGCGGACAAAGGTTATCGGCGAAGGGGCCAATCTGGGCGTCACCCAGGCCGGACGGATTGCGTTTTCTCTGAATGGAGGGCGGATCAACACCGACTTCATCGACAATTCGGCGGGGGTCGATTGCTCGGACAACGAGGTGAACATCAAGATCGCACTCGCAGCAGCCAATCGCGCTGGCAAGCTGTCCGGACAACGCCGCAACTCACTGCTCGAAGAAATGACCGACGAGGTTGCCGAGATTGTGCTCGAAGACAATCGGCTTCAGGCCCTCGCATTGTCCATCGCCGAAGCGGGCGGGGCCGATGCCACCGCATCCTATGTCCGCCTGATCGAGCAACTCGAAGACCTCGGCGACCTCGATCGTCGCAATGAAGGGCTGGCATCAAGCGAGGCTCTGACCAGGCGTGCCGCGGATGGCAAGGGCCTGACCCGACCCGAGCTCGCTGTACTGCTGTCTTCAGCGAAACTGGTGCTGCAAGACGCGATCGAGGAATGCGGGTTGCCCGATGATCCCGTACTCGAAGACTCGCTCATCGCTCTATTCCCGGAGCCGATGCGCAAGAAATTCGGCGGGCGCATCCGCGATCATCGACTGCGGCGCGAATTGGTGGCGACCGATCTCTCCAACCGGATCGTCAACCGGCTGGGACTGGTTCACGCCTTTGAACTGTCCGAGGAAGAGGGGGTCGGCCTCTCAGATGTCGCCGCCGCCTTCGTTGTCGTCGAGGAATTGTACGATTTGCGATCTTTGTGGGACGATCTCGACCTGGGCGAGATGCCGGAAGATGTCCGAATCGCTCTCTTCGATCGGCTCGCCGCGGCGGTCGGGAATCTCATGTCCGACGTGCTGCGCACCGCTTCGGGCCGGGTCGAAGCGGGCGAGATGATTTCGCAGTTGCGCAGCCGGGTCGAAGAGCTCGCTGCAGCGCGCGACGACCTGCTTTCGAAGGAACCCCGCGAACGTTCACAGGCTTTGCGCGAGAGCTTCATCGAACGCGGCGCACCCGAAGCGCTGGCGGCGCGAGTTGCGAACCTGTTCGATCTCGACGGTTCGATCGGGCTTGCAACCCTTTCGATGAAGACCGAGATCGATGCGACGAGACTCACCCACGCCTTCGCCGATATCGGCGAAAGAATCGGTCTCGATTGGGCACAGAGCACCGCCGCGCATATGTCGCCATCGGATATCTGGGAGCGCTTGTTGGTCGATGGCCTCGCGCGCGACTTCCAGCAAATGCGGCTCGACTTCCTCCGGCGCCTTATGCGGCGCAAGACCGGCAAGGACGATCCGCAAGGGGCCGTCGCCGAGTGGGCCGAGCGTAACGACAATGCGGTCAAGCAGTTCCGGGCCATGATCAGCCGAGCCCAGGCGCAGCCACCGATCGCCCCTGCGGCTCTTGCGCAAATCGCCAGCCAGGCGCGCAACCTGCTCGAACGTTAGGCGGCTCGATTCACCACAGCCAACTTGACGCGGGCGCGCATTTGCGGAAATCCCCCGCGCCATGGTGAGAGAGGGCACAGGTTCGGCGGGTCAGGCCGATGTGGTGATTGTCGGCACGGGCCATGGTGGAGCGCAGGCGGCGATCGCCTTGCGACAAAAGGGTCACGAAGGTTCGATCATGATGATCGGGCGCGATTCCGCGCCGCCTTACGAACGTCCCCCGCTGTCGAAGGAATACCTCGCCGGGGACAAGGGCTTCGAGCGGATCATGATCCGCCCCGAGAAATTCTGGGCCGACAAGAATATCGAACTGCGCCTCGGGAGCGGAGTCTCCGAAATCGATTGGATGGCGCACACGGTCACACTCTCCGACGGCAGTACGATCGGCTATCGCAAGCTGATCTGGTCGGGCGGCGGCGATCCTCGACGACTGCCCTGCACCGGCGCCAATCGCAAGAATGTCTTCTATGTCCGCGACAAGCGCGATGCCGATGCGATGATGGACGCGCTCGAAGCGGGCGCGAAAAACGCTGTGGTGATTGGTGGAGGTTATATCGGCCTCGAAGCAGCAGCGGTGCTGCGCAAGCTCGGCTGCGCTGTGACGCTGGTCGAGTCCGAAGACCGTCTGCTCAAGCGGGTTGCGGGGGCCGAGCTGTCGCATTTCTACCTCGAAGAACACCGTCGCCAGGGAGTCGACGTACGGCTTGAGCGCAGCGTCGAAGAGGTCGTCGGTGAAGATCGACTTGCGACGGGCGTGAAGCTGGACAAGGGCGAAGTGTTGCCCTGCGACATGGTCGTGGTCGGCATCGGGATCGTCCCGGCCGTCGCGCCCCTGATTGCCGCCGGTGCGGCCGGATCAAACGGGGTCGATGTCGATTTCTGCTGCCGCACCACCCTCGACGATATCTACGCCATCGGCGACTGCGCTGCGCACGCCAATCCTTATGCCGACGACGCCGTGATCCGGCTGGAATCAGTCCAGAACGCCCACGACATGGCCAATACGGTTGCGCAGGCGATCATGGGCGAGAAAGAGCGCTACCACGCGTTGCCGTGGTTCTGGTCGAACCAGTACGACCTCAAGCTGCAGACCGCGGGGCTCAATCTCGGCTATGATGCGACGATCGTGCGGGGCGATCCGGAAACCCGCAAGTTTACCGTCGTGTATCTAAAGGAAGGCCGCCCGATCGCGTTCGACTGCGTCGGCACGATGAAGGATTATGTCCAGGGCCGAAAGCTGCTGGAGAAAGGCGTGGAGGCGGTCGACCTGAACGCGCTTGCCGATCCGGAAATCCAGATCAAGGAACTGTACTGAGCCGGGCCAGGGCCCATTCGGCAGCTTCGACGACAACCGGGTCGGGATCGCTCGCAAGCGCTTCGACCGCCGGGATCAGTGCTGGGTCATTGCCGTTACCAGCAGCGTAGAGGCAGTTGCGCACGAACCGGTTGCGCCCGATCCGCTTGATTGGCGAGCCGGAGAACAGTCGGCGAAATCCGGCATCGTCCAGCGCCAGAAACTCGGCAAGGCGGGGCGCGACCAATTCGGCGCGCGGCAGGAATTCGCGCGCGGCTTGCGCGGCTTCGGCAAACTTGTTCCACGGGCACACGGCGAGACAATCGTCGCAGCCATAGATGCGATTACCCAAGGCCTCGCGAAATTCCTCGGCAATCGGGCCCTTGTGCTCGATCGTCAGGTAGGAAATACAGCGGCGGGCATCGATCTGGTACGGCGCGGGGAAGGCATCGGTCGGGCAACAATCTAGACACGCACGGCATGACCCGCACTGGTCGCGATGCGGCACGGAAGGCGGCAGCTCAAGCGTCGTGTAGATCGCACCGAGGAACAGCCAGCTGCCATGATCGGGGCTGACGAGATTGGTGTGCTTGCCCTGCCAGCCGAGCCCTGCCGCTTCGCCGAGCGGCTTTTCCATCACCGGCGCAGTGTCGACGAAGACCTTGACGTCGGCATTCGGCTCTTCGGCGACAAGCCAGCGGGCCAGTGCTTTCAGTCTCTTCTTGACGACGTCGTGATAGTCCTTGCCTTGCGCATAGACTGAAATGCGCGCCCGATCAGGATGCGCCTCCAGCGCCATCGGGTCATTCGCGGGCACGTAGCTCATGCCGAGCGCAATCACGCTCTTCGCATCGGGCCATAGACCCTGCGGCGAGCGGCGGTGCTCCAGCCGGGACTCCATCCACTCCATGGTGCCGTGATAGCCTTCACCGAGCCACTGTTCGAGCCGCTCGGACCGGACCGGATCCTCGGCCGCACTGGCAATCCCAAACGACGCGAATCCAAGCGCTTGCGCCTGCCCTTCCAGCCGTGACGCGAGGTTAAGAGTCACCGGGTCATTAACCACGCTTGGGGTTGCTCCCGTTCAGCTTCGCGCGTTAACGCTCGCGCTCATGCATATGGCGATAGGCGAACACATGTCGGCGAGCAATCAGGTCGCAGCTCCCCTCGACACACGGCCCCTGGCAATCGAAGCGCGCGGACTCGTGAAACGGTTCGACGGAACGCTTGCGGTTGCAGGTGTCGATCTCAGCGTGCCCGAAGGCGCGATCTACGGCGTGCTTGGCCCCAATGGCGCGGGCAAGACGACGACCTTGCGCATGTTGCTCGGGATCATAGACCCCGACGAAGGCGTGCGCCGGGTCTTCGGGCACGATCGCCCGCACGATATCGGCCGCCTGATCGGCTACCTGCCGGAGGAACGCGGGCTCTATCCGGCGATGAAAGCCATCGAGGCCATTGCCTTCATGGGCGCGCTGCGCGGTTTGCCGCTCACCGAAGGGCGAGAGCGCGGACGCGAATTGCTCGAACGCCACGATCTCGCCCACGCCGCCGATCGCCAAATCCGTCAGCTGTCCAAAGGCATGGCGCAGACCGTCCAGCTGCTCGG
>JAAUYI010102262.1_pt1 | contig 15121 bp, 14 predicted proteins | sample 7278041 | NCBI WGS metagenome assembly JAAUYI01 (sample SAMN14350216, study PRJNA611818) | marine sediment metagenome | isolation source: surface marine sediment (0.6m) | place: French Polynesia: Moorea | collected 2018-08
ACCTTAAGAAAGCTGGCATTGGCACTTACGTCTATTTGTTGTTTGGCACTCCCCATGAAGATTATGACAAAGCAAGAAAAACCCTTGAATTTATTGCCCAACACCACGAGTTCATCACCTTTCTTAATTTGGCAATCTTTAATATGCCAATCGATTATAGAGAGGAAATTTCACTTTCTACAAAATCTTTTTATGAAGGCGATCTCTCACTCTATACCAATTTTGATCATCCTACCGGCTGGAATAGGAAGAATGTGCGTATCTTCCTGGAAAGAGAGTTTAAAAAACACCCGGTTATCAAGCCAATAATTCAGCGAGACCCGGCTATTTTCACCTCCAATCACGCCCCTTTCTTTATTGCAAATTAGCGGTAACAGACGCCTTTTACCCGGAATGATATAATTAAATATTCAGCTTGGCTGGATTTGCACTTCAGTTTTAGCACTTGAGGATATACAATGATAGGAGATCATTTCACTTTCCATTCGATTTGATTTGCAGCATAGGAATTTTGCAAAAGATGCACCACGTCTGTTTCATTCAACAACCCACAACTCAAGGAGGATGAACATGTCTGAAAGTGTATACAAGATTATCGAATTGGTTGGATCAAGTCCTGTTTCCTGGGAAGAAGCTGCTCAAAATGCTGTAAAGGCTGCCGGTTTAAGTCTACGCGATCTCCGCATAGCAGAAGTACAAACAATGGATATGGTCATCGAGGATGGGAAGGGAACCATATACCGTACCAAAGTACGACTGTCTTTTAAAATAGTTTCCGATTAGCTATCTTTGAAATCCCGATAGCGCTGATCGATTTAGTGCCTTACTCTTCAACTTCTGTGACTCCGTTCAGTCCCCCCTTGAGGGGCAAAAGAAACAAGAAGCGGGAAGAGTAAACAATGGTAGATCTAGGAAGTATTGCCAAGGCACTTATCCCGCTTGCAGGGTTAAGTGAATTTACTATAGCATTTAAAGCTCTCTTCCACTTGTCATGACTTGACAGGTGGAAGAGAATCAAACATTACCTGCCTGACAGCAAAGTGCACCCTCACCAAACACTTCCTTACTGTTAACTTTATTTCGTTATTACTGCCTGGCCCTGGTTTTACACTCGATCATTTCTTTATGCGTTAAGCGCAGCAGATTAGCCAGTTTATGAGCAAACTGATCCTCGTGCGCTTCCAGATAATCATCGGTATGAATAATTCGCCAAACTGACTCCATTGCGTGGAGCTTTTGTTCTTTAGTGAAGTTATTGTTCATATATCTGGTAAAGGTAAAAATATCGACAGCTTCTTCCCTGGCCTGGTATCCAGCATCAACAAGCTCCTCAACCTCGGCCACCGGAAGATCGGCCTGGTCAGCCAGCATGGCAACCAATCGCTTCTTTTCCTCCTCTGAACATTCACCATCGGCATGAGCCGCTTCGAGCAAAAGGACGCATAAAGCAACATCGGCGTTGAGAAGTTCATCCGGATCGTGAGGACGAGTCTTTTCTTTTTTACCCAAAACATTCTTTAAGATTTTAAGCATGATTTTCCTTTCATTGGGACCCGGAATAAGGCAGAGCCGGCGGAATTCTCGCTTTGCATTTGGCTCTCACCGCTCCGAGTTGATTACGGTGTCCATCACCAGTTTCGCAAGATTGCTGATAACACTATAGTGTTTATGAACGGATAAAAAAGATAATAGTCATCAGCAATCCGATAATGGTGATCATATATTTAAGAAGCCCAGAGGGTATCCTTCTGGCGACAACGGCACCGACATAACCGCCACATGTCGCCGCAATCATCATAACAAGACCGACTCGCCAATGGACGATTCCAGCAGCAGCAAAAGTAATGACGGAGATGCAGGCAATAACGAAGCTGATTCCATTTTTCAGACCATTCATCACATTTAGGTCGGTCAAACCGATAAATAGTAGTGCCGCCAGAAGAATAATACCTAAACCACCATTAAAATAGCCGCCGTAAAGAGCCACAACAAAAAGGATACCGCAACCTTTCGCCCGAGTAAGCAATGTTCTTCTCCCTAACCTTACCAACAATGATTCACCAAAGCCGAAAAGAAGAGTAGCAAATAGCAGCAACCAGGGGATGAGCATGGAGAAAACTTGATTAGAGGTTATTAGCAGTAATAAGGCACCTCCAAATCCCCCGGCAAGAGAGGCAGCACAATACCAGCCTAGAAGAGCGGGTTCAATTCGTCTGATTTCCCGACGAAACCCGGCAACAGCACCGAGATATCCTGGAAAGACAGCAACAGCGCTGGTTGCATTGGCAGCCACCGGTGGAACTCCTGAAGAAATGAGGGCAGGGAGAGTGAGGAAGCTGCCACCTCCTGCCACGGCATTGAGGATACCGGCCAGAAATGCAGCAGTGAGAAGATAGAACCAGTCAAGCATGTTCACTGCGTCTGCTGTGATAATCAGGAATTGTCAGGACATACCCCCATGCCGTAGCTCCAGTAGTTTCAAGATGAGTGCTGTCTAGGATGATCAGCCTTTGAATATATTCCCATATTTAACCAGAATTTCACTTCTATGCAGGGTTTTCAAGGAGACGCTGAGCGATTCAAGGATTGCTTGAACAATGGTTGTTTTGGGCCGTTTTGAGAGAAGCTGGACTTCCATGGTTTTTAAATCAACAATCATTTCTTCAAGTCTTGGGTATTCAAGTTCGGAGGTTGCGATAACTTTTTGAATATCTCCAACAAGGCTGTGAAGAATACTTCGATCATCATCGGTCAGCACCTCCTCGCCACTAAGACGTTGTACCTGTCCAAGCGTCTGCTGGATACGGCCGCTCTGGGCCAGCATATCCAAACCAGCCTGGGTAATCCCAATCTCTCCGGCCAGAGTTTTCAATTCCACCAGATCGTTGAGCATCAGTTCCTCAGCCAGAGCTGCAGCCGCTGTTTTTGCAAGACCAATATGCTCACCGACCTCGTGCATGGATGCCTGATTCTCAATATTTCCATCTGTTTGTCTGTGTAGCTCATAAAGAAAATCATTTATATGTTCTGCCCGTGCATCCATACCGTACTCCTTTGGGTGTTTTTATTCGTCATTCTTCATGAATCGTTGTTTTATCTTATCAACCCGTTTTCGATTGACCCCGAAGTCAGAATATCCAACTCGGGAAGCCGAACGAATGTATATCAGCGGCTGTCGCGCTGGCAAATACATCTCCAGATCATCAACAAATCCAAATATTTTGGATCTGCACTCCCACCACAAATATCCTTCCCTTTCCTGATGTAACTTCGTATCGGTCATCTCTTCTACAATTATTTTGAGTTCGCTAATCGCCTGTTCACGCGTACCTCGGTACGTCAGTGGTGAAATCGAATATTTTTCACGCTATTCCGCCGTCGATACACAGTTGGGAGTGTCAGGGCAGGGTAGAAGATCGCCATCTCTTACCCCTCCTGCGACCGGTGTACTGCCAGTGCAGCTTATCAAGGCAGGCAGCAACACAACTAGAGAGACAAAAAACCTCTTTGATACAGTTGGCAGGCTTGGCAAATCAATTCTCCCTATTTGGGTTTTGAACTATACGGAAAACATAAATACCTAGCTTGGCCAACTTTATTCTACTTTCATTGTCGCTTAGATTGCAGTTCAACACAGTTTCGCTCCCAAAGGCACCTCCCCATCCGGGATGCACAAGGCGACTCGTCCATCTTTGTCATGAAATCCGGTTATCAGACATTCGGACATTAATGGCCCGATTTGTTTTTTGGGAAAGTTCACCACTCCAACCACCAATCGTCCCGGCAAATCATCAATATCATAGAGTTCGGTAATCTGTGCGCTGGACTTGCGGATGCCGATCTCATCACCGAAATCAACCTTGAGAATAAATGCAGGCTTCCGCGCTTCTTTGAAAATCTCGGCGGAGATAATTTTGCCTACCCGCAACTCGACCTTCTCAAAATCCTGCCATTGTATCTTTTCCATTACTCACGAACTCTCCTTTTTTCCATATTGTTTGGTAAAAGTGTTGATCATCATTGGAGCATAACCCCATGGTAAAACAACTGAGCCACTTGCAAAACTGTCTTTTTGCCCAAACTCTGCGTTATACTCAAAATTTTATCCTCGGAATATCTGCTATATGCCTGTGATAAAATTTTTCGCACGCCTTGATTTTAAACAAAAATCCTACTTTTGCAAAAGGCTCAACTAATTTACCATTTAATTTCGAATCGTTAATTTCTCAACCTGCCTAGAAAATCAGCCACCGTATCCATCCCTTTATAAAATTGGTTGAGGCTGAATTTCTCATTCGGTCCGTGGGCTCCGTCATCTGAGAGGCCAAATCCCATAAGGACTACAGGAATATGGAGAATGGAGTCAAACAGAGCAGTAATAGGTATTGATCCACCTTCACGCATAAACACCGGCCGCACCCCATATATCTCGGCAATAGCTTCAGCGGCTGCATTGATATACCTGTTCTCTGGGGAAACAGCAACACCGTCACCACTATGCAGATTTCGCACTACCACTGTGTAGCCTTTCGGCATTTTTTGCTGTACCGCATGCTCAAGCTGTTTAAAAACTTCGGTCGGCCTTGAACCTGCAGGCAAACGTAAACTTACTTTCGCCAGAGCTTCTGCCGGGATGACCGTCTTTGCACCTTCTCCGATAAAACCTCCACGGATACCATGCACCTCAAGAGTTGGCCGGATTCCCAGCCTTCCATGCACAGAAACATGTTTTTCACCAACCAATTGCTCAACACCCATTTCCTTCAGCAACCGCTTCTCCAGGGCCTCGGCGTCGCGATGCCAGAAGTCTTTTTCCTCATCACTTACCGGAACAGAACTCACATAGATACCGGGAATATCAATTCGGCCATTTTCACCCTTTAAGCGGGAGAGCAAGAGACAGAGGGCATGAATGGGATTGGGAGCGACTCCTCCATAGCTGCCGGAGTGCAGATCACGTTTTGCACCTTTAACAATGATCTCAGTATAAAGAATACCCCGCAAGCCAATAATAAGGGAAGGTTGGTCTACCGAGTTCATATGGGTATCACAGATCAGGGCGGCGTCCGCGGTAAGTCGATCACCATATTCACGCACAAATGCCTCAACAGATGCTCCTCCGGCTTCCTCTTCACCTTCCAGGAGCACCTTGACATTTACTGGTAATTTCCCTTCACTTTTAACCCATGCTTCAAGGGCCGCCAGAACGATCATCACCTGGCCTTTATCGTCGGTTGCACCTCTGGCATAAATATTATCTTTATCGATGTAGGGCTGAAAAGGGGGCGTATGCCATTCGTTGAGTGGGTCTGCGGGTTGGACATCATAATGCCCGTAGAACAACAGCGTTGGTTGATTGTTATCCGTTAACCATTGTGCATATACCAGGGGGTGTCCTTCACCTTCAATGAGTTCTACTTCAGGAAAACCGATCTCTTGAAGCTTCTTTTCAGCCCATTCAGCAGCATTCTTTACATCCTTTCGGTGTTCCGACAATGTGCTGATACTTGGTATTTTCAGCCAACTGAGAAGTTCCTCAAGATTTTTTTCCCTGTTATCTATTAGATACTGGTGTAGAGATGTCCTCATGACACTATCCTCACTAAAAGGTTGAAAGAAAGAGGCGGTATAACTATCAGAATTAATCTAAGGTTTTATTTTCCTCTGCCAAATTTTTCTCCAGATTTCTAGTCTTTTTCTACAGATGAGGCTAAGCTAACAGATATAAGCAGCAGACTTGAGACAATCCTAGCCAATGAATACGCGTCCAATCCTCTGGTTAGGTAACTACTATGCTCCAAATAGTATTAGTGCTTCTTCTTTTCGTAGGTGTTTTCGGATGCATGAGCAACTGCACTGCTCAGACCAGTGATTACCAGGACTCAAAAAGAATACGATAACTTGGCTCAAGGCATATTTCCCACCGGGGACCATACCTCATGGACCCGATGCCGACACCGGTTTTTATGATAAACTCACCATTCTTCCGATTGAACACCTCCCTGAGTATGATCATAGTTTTGCCATCGCCAACTATGAAAGTTCTACTCCAGATTCGTCAAGAACGGCGGGTGTGTTGTGCGTCTCTTTATAAAACCAGCGAACGTATCCAGTATACTGCCTTTTCCATCCCGCGGTAGTGGTCCTGCCCAACGGTGTTGTTTTAAGAAAAACCGACCTGTCGCGCTTTGCACCAATATATAAATGTTGATGGTGCAATAGAGTTGGAGAGACTGATCCAAGATCAGAATCTGCAACTGGGCATAGCACATGGCCGGAAATACAGCGGTGGTATTGATGAAATACCTGCTGCCGCAAAAAACATAAAGCACATCCTGGAACGTTCCAGCGACGACGTCTTTGAGGGTCTTCTCGATATGATCATGCGTTACCGATTAGATTACCCGCTGGGATACCCTGTCGAAGCCCGTTACCTAGCCAGTCAAAAGGGATATAGAGACGACATTGTCTACTACCCCGTCGCTGAGATGGAGGGGAAGATCACTCTGGGACATGTCGGCTGTCCGGATAATCCATGGGGAAGAGAGATTATCGAACGCGTCAATTCCGTTCTTAGAAAGAACAGGGCAACGCCTGAGTTTCTAGAATTTTATGAAAGTTGGCTTGATGCCGAAACTGCCAAACACTGCAGGAAAACCGCCCTGGATTATTTCGCTGAAGAATAAATAAACAACCATCATTTAGAATGCTTTCCAGGAGATATCTAAATGATGGCTGATCTATATAGCTGGCTACTATGATACTTCGACCAGCTCGATATCAAAAGTAAGCTCTTCCCCGGCAAGCGGCGGGTTGGCGTCCAGCATGACGTGAGTGTCGGTTATCTCAACAACGGTGACCATAACCACTTCTCCATTGGGACCGCCCATTTGCAGCTTCTGACCAACCTCAGGATTAATATCGTCCGGCACATGCTCCTTGGGAGCAGCTATTACTAGTTCCTCGTTCCTGGGACCATATGCCTTGTCGACCGGAATCTTTACATTCTTCTTCTCTCCTACGCTCATTCCGGAGACCGCCTCCTCGAAACCAACGATAACCTGCCCTCCCCCTATTTTGAATTCCAACGGGTCGCGACCCTCCGAGCTATCGAAGACAGAGCCATCGTTCAATGTTCCTTTGTAGTGTATTTTTACGGTGTTGCCGTTTTCCGCTACTGTCATTAAAATAACCTCCAACCTGTTCGGGTGTTTGTTTTTGTGGCTTATTCAGCCAAATTTGTAATTCGAGGGCACCATAGCACAACCGCTGCAGAAATGATATGGTGCATTTTTTATTATTTAGTAACCCTGTACATAAAAAAGAGAAAGACAAGGGCATAATAATCGCTTGTCTAGGATATGGAATTTGCATGCGTTCAGTCATTGTTATAGGAGGAGGCGCCTCAGGGATGATGGCGGCCGGTCAGGCAGCTGCCAGCGGTGCAAGTGTCATTTTGCTAGAAAAAATGAAACATCCCGGCAATAAGATAAGAATCAGCGGCAAGGGGCGCTGCAACATTACCAATGACAGCGATATTCATGATTTTATCACCCATTTCAACAGGGCGGGTAGGTTCCTACACCAGCCATTCTCTCATTTTTTTGCACCACAACTAATGTCTTTTTTCAGAGAACGTGGGGTCAGCCTTATCACCGAACGTGGCCAAAGAGTCTTTCCGGCAAGCGGTGATAGTGCAGAGATCGTCGATTCTCTAATAATATGGCTGCAAGAATGTGGCGTGGATATCCGCAATTCTACTGCGGCAACAGGCTTACTTGTGCAAAATGACGCCATAGCCGGAGTAAAAATCAATCAGGGGCATCTTCCCTGTGACGCGGTAATCCTTGCCTCCGGTGGTAAAACCTATCCGGCGACCGGTTCAACCGGTGATGGTTTTTCATTTGCTGAACGAGTCGGTCATACAATAACCCCACTTCGGCCGGCCCTTGTGCCACTGGTGGTGGAGGAACCACTCACGCGTCAATTAGCCGCACTCGATCTCAAAAACGTGGGAATCAGAATCTATGTAAATGGCAAACGCCGGATAAACGATTTTGGCGAAATGGGCTTTACCCGTTTCGGAATCGGCGGTCCGGTGGTGCTGACCAACAGTCTCTACGTCGTTGACAGTCTCATATCTGGAAAGAAAGTGACCATTTCCATTGATCTCAAACCTGCACTCGATGATGCCAAGCTCGACCGTCGCCTTCTCCGCGATTTTCAACAACGAAACAAAGAACCTCTTCATTCGGTGTTGCGCGGTCTTCTCCCGAAACAGTTGAGTTCCACTGCTCTTTCCTGCTGCAATCTTGACGGTGCGAAACTGGCTGGGACCATAACTACTAGGGAGCGAGTCAGACTACGCTCCTGGCTCAAGGATTTTCGCCTTACCATCACCGGCTATCGGCCGTTGAGCGAAGCGATCATTACCGCTGGCGGGGTCGATGTCAATGAGATTGATCCACAGAGCATGGAATCTAAGAAAGTGGCTGGCCTCTATTTGACCGGTGAACTTTTAGACATCAATGGTGAAACGGGGGGATACAACCTGCAGGCTGCCTTTTCCACGGGTTGGCTGGCAGGTCGTTCCGCTGCCGGGCAGAGCACCACCTCATAGTACAAAGTAATCTCTCCTACCGCTTCCTTTACAAAAAGCCCATTGACAATTTACCGAATTGCGGTAAAAAGAAACTAGGATAACGTGCAAATGCACACCACTCTGTAGGAGTACGAAGATATGATGTGTTCCATCGACGGTATGGGACATCAATGAAAAAGTACGCATTTTATCGCGGGTACCCACTAGATAGAGCTAAGAAGCAGGAGGTCACCAATGCCTAAGCAAGTTGTTATCATCGGGGCAGTAGCTCTTGGACCAAAAGTTGCCTGCCGTCTCAAACGTTTGGATCCGGAAGCCGAAATAACCCTGGTGGATAGAGATGATCTTATCTCCTACGGTGGCTGCGGCATTCCTTACTATCTGGGTGGAGATATAAACGATCTTGAAGACCTCTACTCCACCAGCGCCCATATCCGACGTGACCAGTATTTTTTTAAGCATTGCAAAGGTGTTAAAGTAAGAACGCAGGTGGAAGCGACTTCCATAAATCGAGCAGAAAAAACCATCACAATTAATGACCTCAACTCTACCCAAGAAGAGCAGCTTCAATACGACAAACTGGTTCTGGCCACCGGAGCTACACCGATGCGACCACCCTTTCCCGGAAGCGATCTGGAAAATGTATTTTTACTCAAAAGCCTCCATGAGGCCGAACAAATCAAAACTTTGATGACCAAGGGCAAAGTTGGCAGGGCCGTGGTTGTGGGCGGTGGAGCCATTGGCTTGGAAATCTGCGAAGCTATGACTGATCTCTGGGGTATCGAAACACACCTCATAGAAATGGAGGATCAAGTCCTTCCTACCCTGCTGGGGAAATGTATTGCCCGAGCAGTAAAAACCCATTTGGAAGAAAAAGGTGTGCGGGTCATGGTCGATGATCGGGTATCCCGTATTTTCACCGATGCAAAAACTGGAACTACCGTTGTCGAAACAGCAAAGACCTCCATTCCCACAGATATCGTTATTCTGGCTACCGGAGTGCGTCCAAATACCGAGTTGGCCAAAGAAGCGGGCCTGGCCATTGGCAATTCAGGCGGTATCCTGGTGGACAGAAGAATGCGAACAAGTGACCCCAACATCTATGCCGGCGGTGACTGCGTGGAACTGCGCAACCTCATCAGTGGTGAGAATATGCTAATGGCCCTGGGATCGCTGGCCAATCGCCAGGGAAGGATTATCGCCACTAATATCAATGGAGGTAGCAGCCACTTTGATGGAACAGTGGGGACGTTTTGCATCAAGGTTTTTGATCTTGGTGTAGCCAAAGCAGGACTTACTTTCCGCCAGGCCAAAGAAACCGGCTTTGATCCGGTCTATGCGGTTATCTCGCAGGCGGACCATGCACATTTCTATCCTCAATCGGAACTGCTCTATATCTCTCTTATTGCCGAGAGGAAGACCAGGAAAATATTAGGGATTGAGGCTGCGGGTAAACATGGGGATGCGGTTAAAGCTCGGGTAGACGCGGTGGCAGTACTTTTAAAACACGGTGTTACCGTCGATGACATCTGTAACATGGAAGCAGGATACGCACCCCCCTACGCCTCCGCCATGGATGCTGTAAACAATGTGGGCAACACTCTGGACAATATCCTGGCAGGACTCAATTCTCCTGTAGATGTCTACGATTTCATCGAACATTTTCAAAGAGGTACGCCAAAAGTGCTTGACACCCGAGCAACAAAGGAGGCATCGCCCTTTATAAACAAATATGGGTCAAGGTGGCTGAATATACCTCAAGATCAATTACGTCATCGCCTTCAGGAAATCCCCAAGGATGAGTTATTGTATCTCATTTGCGATACCGGACCACGCTCGTATGAGGCACAAGTTCTACTCGCTTCGGTGGGCATAACCAAGACACGCAATATCCAAGGCGGGTTTGCCATGGTAAAAATGACTGATCCGCATTTCATTTGATTTTCTAAATCTTACCAAGATCCGGAACAACCTAGCTCATCTGAGATTGTCATATCATGCCCTCATTTTCCTATATCGTGCTGCAATTGAACCAAGCTGGCCCGCTTACCACAAAAGCCCGTAAGTCGCTTCATTTCCTCTTGCATAAATGTGAGCAGGTATATATTCTGAATTAATGTGAAAAATGTAATCTCTCGTCTCGGAACCTAACTCCCTTATGGCCAGAATGAGAATACTCAAGCTATTTATTTTGAACAGTTTAAGATTATCAGCTAACAGATAAACAATCTGCATTCATTACTAATGATAAAAGAATGGTTTAAAAAGAACAGAGACTGGCTTATCACTCTTGGTGTCTTTGGTATTCTTGGTCTTATGGGATTGATATGGAGCGTTTTTTTTCGGGATCAGCAATTGGATAAAGCTGCCCACATAATTGAAGATAGAGCGGTTTTTACTCTCCCCGCTGATCGACAAAATAGTGATAAACAATCGGATACAACCGAAAAATCGTTCAACAGTTCAACATTTTATCTACAACCCGGACCGGAAGAAATACTTTCCAAGCTTGAAAACCTGAGCTATCAGGAATTCAGCAAAGAGACCAAGGAATTACCGGGCCTTAAAGTAATGTGGCCAGCATACTTTTTTTCCATCAACAAAGTGGAAAACAATATGGCCGAGGTTGTCTTTGATGCCAACAAAGATGGATTCGGAGCATTAATTCAGACCCGGATTGACACGAGTCAGTATCCTGAAATACGCAACCTTGCAAGGGGTACAAAAATATGGCTTGCTGGTGAAATAAGCGGAGTTGATCCCACTGGAACAGGGCAATTTGAACTCTCCACTGAGCATGTTCACTTCGACGATTATCGACCGCCGACATCCGCCTCATCCCCAAACAAAGAAAAGTAAATCAGGGTTTTGCTGAAGACCTCCGCTCTGCAAAGTACAACCATGATCGCTTTGAGTTTTTCTTCTTAATTTTCAATAATACTAGAATACGCTTAAACTCATCTTGTTTTTCATAGAACGACCAGATGGGTGCAAATTCAGCCGCCAGGAATTCGCACTATACCCTCAAATGTTTATATTCTTTTAGGTATCAAGCAAAAGTGCTCAAAAATATTAATGGTACTGGACTATGGAAAGAATGCAAATCTATTTATCGCGTAGCCTCATTGTGATAATCTTGCTGTTACTCAGCGGTTTTTCTTTTTTTACGCCTACCTGGGAGAGTATTGAAAATCAGATTCAGGAAGATTTTCCACTGGTAAAACATGTTGAGATTGATGAGCTATCCAGAATAATGGCTGAAGAGAAGATACTGCTTATCGATGTACGAGAAGCTGATGAGTTCGCAATCAGTCAGATACAGGGTGCACGGAATATCGAATCACCAGAGAAAGTGCATACGGATGAGCAAACCAGGATAGTCGTATACTGTTCAGTAGGCTATCGCTCCGCTCGTTTTGCCCAAGATCTGCAAGAGAGGGGATTTCAAAATGTTGCCAACCTGCGAGGCTCAATATTTGCCTGGGCTAATCAGGGGTATCCGCTTTATCAGGGTAGCGAGAGAACTAATAAAGTACACCCCTTCAACAAGAAATGGGGACGCCTGCTCGATGAGAAGTATCACCTCTATCCGAATAAATGAAATAAGGCCGTATGGTACTTTACCATACGGCCTTTCTGCTTTTCTCTTCCTTTAAACCAGGAAAGGTATCACCTGCGTCTTCTGGAAAGACGGTCTATGGAGAGTTTAATACTTTCCTGCATGCGGGTAATGGCTTCGGCCAGTTCACCTATTTCATCACCGGAGCGAACCTTAACAGGCTCCGAATCCAGGCGACCGAGACTGATGGCATCGGCCCACCCAGCCAGCCGGGTGATTTTTGAGGTAAGCGAACGCCCATAAATCAGCAGGAGAATAAAAATGAGCAACAGTCCACCACCCAAAATGATCATCAAGGTTATCCGAATCTGCTCTGCAACCTGGTAGCCCTCGGCTTCAATTACCTGGAGAGGTGCAGTAATTTCATCCATGAAAATGGATGCGGAGATGACAAACGGAGTACCCTCAATCGGAGTATTCACTGCAAATTTATCGCGCAGATTACCGTTGGCATCCGGCCACTTGTACACTCCACTTGAAACTCCGCCGGCTTTTACGGCAGTCACAACATCCCAATATTGTTTAAAATGCGCACCTAATGTACCGGTTACACCTTTCATATTTTCACCAACAAGGGCAGGATCTACATCAGCCCAGGTTAACCAGGCACCTTTGTCACCAGCAATTTCATAAAGAGAAGTAGAACCTGTCAAACCGATTTTCTGGAGGACAACTTTTTTAAAGTAGATGTCGCGATTAAAATCTTCTTTACGGAGATCAGGATGACTAAACAGATACTGCCGAGTCTGTCTCGCCACTGTCTCAGAAATTTGAGCAATAAGGCTTTCGGAAATATTCTTTACAACCTCGGTACTGGAATCAATTGTTTCTCTCTGCAGATTTCTCATTCTATTATCAGCGATAAATACAACAGCGACCGAAATAAGAATCAGCGGGAGAATGGTAAATAACAGGAATTTTGTGGTCAAGCCCATTCCAGGAAGAGTGCTTTTTGTTGCGTTCTCATCTCGGTCCGGCATGGAGCTGACTTGAGCGCTGTCCACTTTTTCCGTGGTTTCGTCCGGGCGTATCGCCGTAACAGTGTTACCGCACTCTTTACAGGGAAAGGTGACTTCCTTCTTTTTCAATTTCTCCGGTGAGGTGCCATACTTTTTGCCGCACTGCTCACATTTCACAACCAGATATGATCCTAAAACAGCCATAAATTATCTCCTTGGTTTCACGCTGCCTGCGTTCCGTTTAAAAGAAGGAGGCAAACCCAGTATTTTTTTGCGCCTCGCGGCTGGAGACGCATAATCATTGCCTATATCGTCACCCTCATTATTGGGATGGAGCAGAGCCTATTTTAGAATAGACGGTAGCAGTACGTTTAATATCGGCCGGCACATCCAAACCCAGCATCTCAGCTCGCGCCATGTTAATACAAATCTCACCTCGTTGCGGTTTGTCCACGGGGAAGTCGCCTGGTTTCTGGCCCATGAGCACATAGGAGGCTACCGTGGCGGCATAGAATCCCTGCTGGTAGCCTGAAATAGCCTCGCTGCACAACAGGCCGCCTCCAACCGCCCAGGACCAGAAGCCGACATCGGGAAGTTTACTGTTATTGATGGTCCAATTCAGGACTTCATCACCACTCACCGAATTGCCCTGTTCATCCTTCAGGGTAAAATATAGGACGACCAGCAATGCATCAGCATAATCCTGAACACTCCTTACATAATTTTTCCAGTCACTGAAACGACTGATTCTTCTACTTGAAACAACCTCAATTTCCATATTGTTAGCAGCTTGCAGAATACGCTCCACAACTGATTTGCCGGTGGGACTATCATCAGAGATAATGGCGACTTTCTTGATATCTGGTTGCAGTTGCTTCAACAGACGCATGGACTGCTCAAAGCGAGCCCGTTCAATTGAACCGGTAATCGTCCCCCCCGGATCTTCCGGGCTATTGATATAGTTATAGGCCATGGGATCAGCATTAACACCAAGGAAGACAAAATTGACTCCAGAATCTTTCATCTCCGCAACTACATATTTTTGAGCATTGTCATCGGTGGCAATAACGACGTCCGGCTGCCAAGAGTTTATTTTTTCCATGGCCTGCTGAGCGATCTCCCTCTTCCATTGCTCGCCAGTCTTTCTCTTTGTATCCATATAAAAATATTCAATAATAATATTTTTCTCGGGTGTGAATCGTTCCTCGGCCAGACCACGCAAGATGCCTTTTTTAACGTCTTCATCCCAAACATACTCCGCGTGATAGCTACTCAAGATCAATACTCTTTTTCTGTCCTTGGCCGCCAACGGTTTGTTGAGATCCGTCATTATCTGCTGAGCATCGCTTTGCGCTTGTTGTGATTGTTGATTTTCACAACCGGTAAAAAGAAATGCAACTGCAAAGAGCACAATCCAAATTCCCCTGAGTCTTGCTAACATGTCGATTTTTTCCTTTTTCAATAGAGTGGCCTGTTAGGGACAGTGTATCTGATCTTAAGCTGCAGATGGCAGTCTCTCAGAATACGCGTCCCTTCCTAAACAATCTATGGCGTAACACCTTTTAAACTATTCTTCGCTGCAGTCAAGCAAAACTTGCTGCAATCTTTAACTGAGCCGGCCTATTGCCGGACAATTGGTAACTGCACAAATTACGCCTCAACACTTTATCTCGTTCAAGTACATCGGTCATACACCCCAGAATCTTTAGCACATTTATCACTTCGAGATTGTTCTCTTAGAAAAAAGACGCTAAGGTGCCAGGCACGCTGAATATCTATTATAAACAAATAGCAGTACATCTGTATTCTGAGTTTAGAAAACCAGCTCAATCAAGCTGTAATTATCAACTACATTGTTTTTGCTAATTCCACAGCAGCTAGGCTGAATGAGCTTTACAATTACGTTTTTTTCATATGTGGCAAATAAGTACATCTTTAAAA
>JAAUYI010116186.1_pt1 | contig 15119 bp, 9 predicted proteins | sample 7278041 | NCBI WGS metagenome assembly JAAUYI01 (sample SAMN14350216, study PRJNA611818) | marine sediment metagenome | isolation source: surface marine sediment (0.6m) | place: French Polynesia: Moorea | collected 2018-08
GACACGAGTACAAGCACCACTGCAACTGCAACCAACATAGCAGTAATAGGAGGACCTGCACCAGCTCCCAACCAACCGAATCCAAATGATACAATGGATGGAGATGGTGGTGCAATGGATGCAGATGGTCATGGGATCTCGAACGAAGGTGAAAACACTGACCAATCTGACCAGGAGTCCCAGCAGAACGACAACCAGGTCCATCCGATAAACTTGTTCGATGTTTCTGAGTCGTGTCAGTGTTCCCAAACATCCGGACAGCAGGGGGTTAGCTTTCAAAAACATCATGACTCGATTCAGTTATCCCCTGGATTCAGTTGCCCCCAGCATTAACGGTACCCTGTGCTGATAAAATCAATGCCCCACTGATGTTCTTCCCAATCCACGCAGCATTGGGACTTTTCAACTTGCATGTCACAACAATGTCAGGACATTCTTGACATCAGGAGCCCACTCACAAGATCCCATCAAATGTTCTTGTGCAGTCCTGGCGGGACAGCTGTCAGTGGTTCAAGCACTCACACAGAGCTGGGGCAATTCTGGCATTCACGGGGGATATCAATGATATAACTGATGCACTGGGCAGCATCACTGATGCACATTTTAAGTCCACACCGCATAGCTTCTCATTGAAGCAGAACTGAAAGCTAGCTAGTAGCAGAAATCAACAGGTGGTGTTGTCAACTGGGCACTATTAGTGAGAGGTAAACCTAATCAAATATTACAAGGAGTCACTGATGGTCTCAGGGGTGGCAATTCAGTGGAAGAATCCTCGGAACTGCAGTCTGGGAAGCATCCCATCTCACTCAGGAACTCCTGCATGTCAGCCTCACCAGATCCTTCCTCAGAGCTACTGGACCCAAGTTTGGACTGGGGGACAATGGGATCTCTGGCTGTCACTTTCTTCCCAAGTTCCTCAGCCTCCTTCTTTTTGCTACACAACTGATCCCACTCTGCCAGTCGCTGGCTAGAACCCTCTTCCTTGCTCAATTTGAGGAAATCCTTCCCCCACTTGTAGAATGAATCAAATCTCCTAGAGTCTGAAGCTTTGGTTTTCATTCTTTTGCGCCGCTTCTTTGCTTGTTGTGTCAAATTGTGTGTGATGTTTTCCATATCCGAGAACTCCTCCATCAGAAGGACCCCACTTGCAAAAGTGTGTGCCCAGTTGGCTCCCAAAATCTTTTGGTGGGTGCCATAGGTTTGCCACTGCCTGGTTAGCTTGAGGATGGAATTTGTGGCTGGTAGGGCCACATTCATCAAAAACTCAACAGCATTTGTTTGGTCCTCAGAACACTCTGATGGCTTCTTCCTCAGGGCCCCCAGGATTAGTTGTGGATCCGGAACCTTGAAATCAGGATTTTTCTGGGCCACTAGCATGCAAAAGTTGAAGTTTCAGGGAATTGTTTGGGAGCAGCAGGGCAGTGAGAAGGGGCAGTAGCATTGGAATAACATTGCGGTTTGACTTACACTTTTTCAGGTCTTGTCGATAGTTGCTGGTGACATTGTGAAACTTAGCATTCAGCTTCTTGGAGATCAACAGCAGTACAGTTTGGAAAGCCCTGTTTTTGAAGGTTGGGTCCCGGATCTTGAGTGTGTCTTGCATGCACTGATTCACAATGGTCTTGGTCATCCCATTGTTTTGATTGTTTGGATTGACCATGCGACATCCATTGTTCCAGCACTTTTCCTGTGCAAATCTGTGCAACAAAGACAGTGTAGATTTGTCAAATGTGTGGACACCAACACACCGCATCTGCACTGAAATCATGTCACTTACAATTCAATGTTGTTGAGGGCATTCTGGTCCCTCTCAATGGCTTCCGGAGAGGCAAATCCTCCAGTTGCTCCATTGTGAACTGTAGAACAAGACCTTTGCATTTTGTTGTTGATTTCTGCCTCCATTTCCTTTCTGAAGACCTGGGCGCACTCTTTTGCTTTTTCCTCGAACATCTCATTCAATGTCTCCTTGACCAGTTTCTTGATTGCCTGCTGATCCGTCATTTGCCTCACCTCAGTTACCTGTTCCTTCAGCTCCTCATACTGCTCTTCCCATTCCTCCTCCTTCTCATCCAACTGTTTGCTCACCTCCTCTTTCACTCTCTGCTGCAAGGCCTCTTTCTCCTTTTCAGCTTCATTGGATTTCTTAGCATTTTGGCCACCCGCCATGGTCAGTTGTGATGCTTTGGTGGTGCAATGTGGGTTGATTGTTGGATGCTGGTTTTTGGTCAGCCTTCCCATGGTGTGTGCACTGATCAATCTCCTTTGTGCCGTGAGGTTGCCTGCCATGCCCGCCACTGGGCAGTCCTTGCTAAATACCATGTCAATTTGAATCTCCCAATGGGGGGATGGCCATAGTGAAGGGTTTTGAATCTGCTGTTGGTGTTGAATCAGTACCAGAGAGCCATCACTCTTTTATTTAATGCTGGAATTACCCTTTTCTTTAATTACCATATTCCATAGGGGTCACGTGCCCTTCCTTTCTGGTACTGCCACGTAGGAATGCACAGCAAGCTAGCCTTGCTTGACAGGGTCACGTGTTGCCAAAACAGTACCCAGCCAACCGGAGCTGAAACTAGGTTCACATTTTTCAGAATAATCAGGCCCAACCGGCTTTCTTGTCCTTACAGCCCATACTGCCCTGATTGAACTTCAACTCAACAAAAGAAGGTTGAAAAGAACCACCATTCACAGCCCATACGACCGTAATACGGCGTTACGGCCGTAGTGGGCTTGTGGGCTTCGAAAGTGGGTCTCAGGGCATCAATTTGCCGGATCCGGATTCGAATCCGGATCAATTTGCCCTCACTTTTCTCAGCAAAAGCAGCAGCAACAGCAGCAACAGCAGCAACAGCAACAGCAGGAAGCCTTTGGGACCCTCCGGTAACAACAGGAGGCCCTGTCAGTCTTGTTCCTTTGCAGTTAACAGTCACATTAGGTAAGAGAAGAACTCTTTTGCCCTTTGTTGTCAAATGAAAGGTCCATTTGAAGCCCCAAAGCTGTGGAAGCCCTCACCACCGTGGGCACCAATGGGTACCAGCTTACCAGCCACACAGCCTGAGGGTAGCTAATGTTGTCCAGCTTTGCTTTTCATGGCTTTCAGGCTTTTATTTGCAGCTGCAGTTCCCATCTGGTTCCATCCTGCCTTTCCTTTCATTGCTGGTGTGTTTTCTGGTTGGTGTGAAGGCCCAAGTTGCTGCCTCCTCCTCGCAGTCAGCTCTGGCTTTTGTTTGGCATTTACAATAAGTCCAGGCACTGCTGTCTGTCTGCTGAGCGAGGAATAGGATCACAGTATTGGGTTGGTGGTTCCTTGGTCTAGGTTTGTCCTCTTTTCTGGGGCAGCCCCCTGTTGGTGGCCATTTCTCAGTGGTTCACTGTGGCTAGCCCCAAGCAATTGCACCTGTGCCTCTCTCTGGACCAGCACAGGGTTGCCATTCCCTCTTGTGGTGTGGCGGCTAGTTTTTTTTTTGACTGTCCCAGAGTCCCAGTGCATCAGCCCCTTCCAAATTTGGGGCTACATAATTAACCTGATAACTGTGGGCATCAAAATTGGATCCCAGAGCATCCTCCTATAAAAGGAGCTACTTGGTTCTTGTGATTTCTTACAGGCAATAGTTTCCACCACAATGCTTGAGCTACTCAAACCAGATGACCCTGATTCATCTCTTTACTTGTCCTCCGCTCCTTTTTTGGTGATGGAGGTCCCTGAAGACCAGTTGGGCTTCAAGGAGAAGTCTGTCAACATGTCACAAAGGATCTGTTACACACGTTGGTTCTCTGCCATGTCTGTCATTTATATCATCTTGCCTAGGTGCTCCCAGGTAAGCTCCTGCCACTTCACGTGACACCCAGGCAGATGAAAGAATTTCCAGTTGCTCACACTTTTCTTGTGATAACTGCAGGCCTATCTTGTCAAGCAGCTCAAGACTGTTTGCCATTACCAGCAGGTGGCTGACAAGCTTTTGGAATTCAAGGCTGAGGTGGATCGTTGTTCTCGTGACAAAAAGCTGCAAGGCAAATCACTCAAGCTGATAGTAGTTGAAAGCCAGCAATATGATGATGGCTTTCTTAAAGTAACCAACGACTTGCCCCTGGAGGTAATCTGTCTTTTTGATTGGGAGACAGCTGCACACTATTTGCTGGAAGGGAAAGGCAAGGTTGATCCCAACCGCAATCATCTTTTCCAGGATTTCGGTTGGTGTGGCAATGGCAATTCAGAAAGAATTGCTAAGTATGATGGAATTGGACACCCGAGGACCCACAATGGAACCATGACAGAAATATCGATTGCAGCCTTTCTGGCCCAAAGCAAGGCAATTTGTCTCCTTTGGCCTGAAGCTGAACCATGGCTGTACATGGACCCACCAAGGATGAAACACTTTGCTCAAGAAATCCATCCTGACAATAGGTTGGAGGCCACAAGGATTGCCACCCAGATTTTTGTGAAGGGTGGTCAGCCTTTCCGGCAGCATCTTCTGGGAAATCATGTTGACAGTTCAAATGATGGAAGGGATCCCAATTTTGGCTACGTGAACTGCACATCAGTTATTTTGGTGGATAGGTCACTGAAGCAGGCAGTCAGACAGTGCACTGTGGGTTATGGGAAAGAGGCTGCCTACAATTTTATGCAACGATCCAGCATTTATGGACCGTTGCTCAAAGAGATAAAAATTTTATGGGAAGGCCTGCCTGAAGAGGAGAAACGAATTTCCGCATCAATGATCCCCTCACCAGCTGAAGGAGAAAAAGTTCTGTCTCATCCTCACTGTGTCAAAACTGTCACTTTTTCTAGCTATGCTGAGGTGTTTCTTCGGTTGCTTAGGAAGTACCCCATGCTGCAATCCAAGCCATACACTCTAGCCTCTCTTTGGTACTGCTCCATTGTTAGTGAGTGTCCACAATATTTTTGGTATGAGGGCAACAAGCTGGTGGATGATCCATGCTTCATTGGTGAACAACACTTTTTGGAGTACAAGCACACAGACTATGGATGGCTGTTCTACCAACACTTGTTTGGCTGCAAGCAATCCTCCAGCATATCCTACGAAACAGTACAGAGGCTGTTATGTTCTCACAATGAAATGGCATCACGATTTCAGTTTGACAATTCAGTTGAGCTGCTGGTGAGAATTGTGGATGAAGTGCGAGCAACTGACATGCAGGACCTGCATTCTGAAACAAAATTCTACTACCACAAAATCAATGGATATATGTCTCAAAATTGTCCACAGTGTCCGGTTGACACAAAGAAAATCCAACCAGACTGGGGTGTTTTCGGTGCTAGCACTTTCTTGGCCAACCACTTGATTGGCGTTGCTTCCTGTTTTGGTCACCTCCCACCCTGTTTTCTCACGTATGCAGAAATTGGACAGGGCACACGCACTTGGCAGTGGATGGTGTCAGAAAGGGGTTTTGATGACAAGCAGTATGCCGTTCAGTCTGTTTACCTTCTGGACAGTGTTAGCTCCATGCTATCCATTGGCCACATGACAGCAGAGGAGGTCAACTGGCGCAACAAGCAGAATAAAACTGGTCAGGAGGGACGCTTTCGCCAAACCCTATTTCCCGATTGTCCCCTCTACGAGCTTGATCAAAATGGACTTTCTGTCAACAGGCTCTTCAGGGATGGGGTGATGGAGACCATTCTTTCCTCTCAACAGTACCATGAACCTGCCATTTTTGTGCAAGAAGGGCAGTCTTCATTTTGGCAGGTGAAGTTTCCACACTATGCCAGTGTAGCCTCCCGCAATTCAAGTCGCAAAAGAAGGCCCAGGTCTGTGTGCCGCTACTTTCCCCTTCACTATCCCAGGCAGGGTTCTTGCCCTACCCTGGCAACAGCTTGTCAGTTTCTTACAACCCCAAACCCAGAAGCTGTTGTCAGGAGTTGTCAAATGAGTAGGAGTGCCAAGTGTGACATCATTTCCACCACAAAGAGAGCCCTCACAGGAGATGGGCAATGCTCTGAGCGTGGTCTTTTCCTCCTGAAGGTACTGAGATTCAATACGTTGACACAGGAATTCATTGATCCAGTAGGAAAAGGTCAGAATTTTGACATGGCCAGTGAAAAAACAGGCAATTCAGATGGCAGAAAGCTGCTGGGCAAGAGGAAACCCAGGGACGACAAACGTAGAAGACAAAAGAGAAAAAGGGCAGGTGTGAATGTTGCTCATTGTTCAAATTCTCTTTTGACAGAGCACCACTTGGAAAGAAACAAGCACTGGGTCACATACCATGCTTGTGGCATTTTCCTAGACAAAGAAATTGGAAACCATCCACGAAAACTGCACTGGCCATCTCACACGTTCCCAATCAGGAGGGACTATGTTCGTGAACAAAACCAAAACAGCCCCCACTCACCTGGTCTGTTGCCCCATTCAGTGGTTCATGATGGCATGCGTTACTTTATGTGGAGGGACTCTGCTAAGGAATATGCCTGCTGGTCCTTGATTCTTAATTCTCCGGAGATTTTTCAGCACAGAGTTAAACTTGACACCTTTCTGTGGCACAGTTTCGATGATGATGATCTGGATTCAGACGACAGCCCCTACAACCAAGGAATGGCAGCAAAAGAGTCTCGGCAGATGCTTGGATACAGGGTCATTTACAGCAGCAATGGAAAAAGAAGCAAGCAATGCTGTGGTGTTGTTTCCCATTACAGGAAGGGAGGAAAGGCATTCTACCTGGTTGATCAAACGGGAAAGCGAATCAGTGGCATTTTCTTGCGCATCCCCCCAAATTTGGCCAAGAGAACATTGTCCCCACCCACGGTAGAGAACATCAGCCACTGCCTGACAAAATATGAGTACCTTGGCATTATCAATCATAGATTGGTCAGAGAGGGCAATTGTCTGGGCCCTCAGGTGAGGATCAAGTGGTGGGATAGGACAACCACCTGGGAGCCACTCCATGCTTTCTCCATTGATGCCTACTGGGATTGCTATCAGTATGCCTCTGAGAATGATCTTCTTGATAAGAAATATTGGCGATTTCTCGCTCATGGAGGAAAATCAAGCTACCATGTTGTCAGGTCCACCATAGGCATAGATAACTGGGGAAGCAGCAGGGATAGGTGTGTCTACAACAGGGGCTCCATGAACACAAAGGGTGGCCTCAGCTACCATGGTGACGATTGGTTCTGTGACTAGCCGGCATTGGTTCTGTGACTAGCTAGCCAGGCAATAACTTTAGACAGCTTAGTTCTTCCATCCGCATGCCTTGGTCTTTCTGCATGCCTTGGTCTTTCTCGCAAATGCAATATCATTTCTAAATTGTGACAGTGTCCAATGCCTCACCCGACTTCCCCTTTTTCTGCCAGTTTGGGCACTGGTTTCTTTTCCATGGAAAAGAAAGCTTCGAAGAAGAAAGCCAGCCCCAGCCCAAGTCTCGACGCAATGTGAAAAAAGTAAAGAGACCACACAAAAACTCACTTTGTGCAGCCGAAATTGGTTTCCCTTTGTCCTGCTGTGCTGTGTGTTGGTGCTGTGCTGTGCGTTGGCGCAGGCAGGAATTGGTTGAGATTAACCACAGGAGCACCCTTCCTCACTGTGGCTACCCAGTGCATCAATCAAGTTTGTGTTTGGTGTCGGGCAAGATGCAGAAAGCTGCTGACTTGCTTGGCCTGGAACTGGAGCTGCATTGCCCAGTGTGCCTTGATGCTTTCTCGGAGCAAAACTGGCCTTCTGTTGGCGCATGTGGACACTCCATCTGTGTGCATTGCTTTGAGAGAGAGATCAAAAACAATCCTTTCATTGAAGGGGACCTGGTTGCATGTCCAGTAACTTGCTGTGTGAAGGAAAATGTGTTCTCAAAGAAAACATACTGCAAAAACTTTGCCTTGTTAAAAGCCCTTGAGACAATTGAGGTGATGTCACATGCCGTCAACCGTGTTGTTGGACACTATGTAGCTGAGAATGGTGATCTGAAATCCCGATTGGAGGCCATCCCCCCAATAAAGGACAGTGTGGCAGTGGCCAGCAAGGAATCACCAACCGGCAGTGATTCATCAGAAATGATCGATGTTGACCAGCACATGAAAGAGAGAAATAATGGATTCCAGTGCAGGTCCCCAGAATCTGACTCACAGCAATCTTCAAATGATGATTTCAAGCCCCATTGGAGAAAGAGGACCAAACGCAGATCATTTCTGGACTATCCAGTTTCCTCCTCCAGTGACAGCAGTCTGGAATTGAATTAGAATAATGTTAACTGCAGTGCACAATTGCAGTTTGTGATTAGGGTGTTAGTGTTTAATTTAAGTTGCATCTCCTCTCTTGTGCCTCCTGGCATGTTCCACAAAAAGCTCGGCCCATTCAGAGGGACTGGCCAGCACAAAGAATTCATTGTCCACATTGTCTGACATTATGTCTGGAAAAGCAGTGCAGGGACCAGCAATTGATTCACAGGGCAAGGCCATGAGAGTGGGTGGCAATGCTTCGGTGGGAAATTGGCCATCGCTCCTCCACTTTGAAATGCGGTGCAGAATTGTGGAGTCCGGGTGCGCAAGTGTGCCAATGCCGCCAATTTCTGTGTACATGCCACAACACAGGCTGCCCTGGACCTCACCCTCCAGAAGCAATGGTGAAGATGAGCAGTGAACAAGGCAATAATATCCTTTCTCATCAATAGTTGATTCCCCAATTGTTATTGGGGTAGATGGTTCAACTGGTATTTCCAGAATTGCAAGAATGTGACATGGGAAGTGATTGGGTTCCCCTTCAAATTCAAACATAGCCCAGTTCTGTCTGGAAGCCCTCTCACTGCCATAGCAGGGGTGGCAGCAAAAGACTTCCGTTCCCCTTTTTGTTCTTCCATAAACTGAGATCTGATCGTGCCCCTCCAATTGTGGGATTATTTTCTCACGGCACAAGGTAACAAGATCTTGGCAGGACAGTGGGCTGCACGGCCAAACAGGGATTCCATTGTGTTTTTTGCCAGTATTTCCCTTCAAGGAATGAATTCCCACATGCAGAATGGGTGAGTGATAGGTTGCCTCATTATCATTTTCCACTTCAACTGACAGATCTGCCTCTGCCTCCCGCCATTGCGGGTGGTCCAAGTAGCTGCGTGAGATGGTCAGGGCTTCCACAAACCTGTTGCCGACCTGTTCTTCAAAAGTTGCCTTCCTCTTTTGAGTTTGCTTACCGGGCTTCTTGACGGCAGACACATGCAGGTGCTCACCCGGACCACTGTTGAAGTTCTGACATGACCCAAACCGTACAATGTCACTTGGCACATGTTTGGCAACAAGATGGTCTTTTAATGTCTTGTAGGACATTCCTCCAGAACGGGGAAAGGCTCTCATCAATTGATCAATTAGCACTGGCACAAATGGCTCAACCAGTGGGAGATCTGATTTCTTGATGAACTCAGCCCTCATGAACCGTTCAAACTGCAACAACAGAGAAATTGCTTTGATGTAATTGCTCGAGCGTTCAGTGCCAAGTGATTCTTCAATTGACCCGGGTTCCTTGTCAGAGTACTTCCGTTTTCTCTTAGTTCCTCTTCTTCCAAACTGTTGATCCTTCAGCCAGTTTCGGGTGTGAACAGTGAAGTCCATCACCAGGGCAATCAGCAAAACCAACAATGCCCCAGGTCGCTCATGTCCCTGCATTTTTTTGACAAATGTCAGACCCATTGGGAAGGTTGTCCTGGGCAGTGCCGAGTCACTTTGCCAGCGCAAATGACAGTGAAGAGCCATTGCCAAATCATCAATTCTTTGCCGGACACTTCTTGGAAAAACACCACGGGTGCTTAGATCTTCAGAAGTGGGTGCTTCCATCACCATTGATTGGGAATCACACTGGATGCCAGTGGCATAATCAGTGTCTTCTTGGTTATTTTCTGCTGCTTCAGTGTCATCTCCCTCTTCCTCCTCATCGCTAGTGGCTGCTTCATCCTCTTGGTCATTGTTGGATTCCACATCGGAAAAAAACTCATAGGTTTGATCTTGGTCACTCTCTGTCTGCTGTGTCAATCTTGATTTACCTCTTTGTGGCACCATGGAGTCACGCACAGAACGTTTTTTGGCTCTTGCCTTCTTTCCCTTTTTTTTCATCTTCTTTGCACCAAAACAATTCTCATGAGTCTTAAGGATCAGTCCCTCCTGCACAAGGTGAAGCACCTCACCCGGTGTCATGCCATGGAGACCCCTCTTGGGATCAGAGAAGTGCACTTCCACCATTCCATCATGTGCCTTCTTGTAACTGAGCATTCGGAGTTTCTCACAATTGGCATCAGTCGGATTGTTGCGCAACTTGCGGATATAGGTACACTTGGTGAGTTTGTAACTTTTTCCCAACAAGGGCTTGTCCAACTCTGAAAATGGAATGTTGCAGTAACGACAAAGGCCTTTTTCAGGATCTTTCCCCTGCCTGTCAATGGACCGGTTGAGGAGCTTGTCATGACCTTCGGAGTCACCAATGATACAGTTAACTGGTATTTGGAGCCTGCAGGGAAATTCCTTGCCGTGGAAGACAAGGGTCCACTTTATTCCATTCAGCTCTTGGTACTTGACAAGTTCTGACATGATCAACCGAAGACAGAAATGGTAATCATCATTTTTTTCTTCTGCAGAGTGATGGGGCGCCAAATGGTTCATGTTGGGGAGGTACCCAAGGGGGCGCCATGCCTCAGGACGATTGCGGAAAGCCCGGTTGAATATGCCAAGTGTGAACATCACTGGCTCCACTGTGTGCTTTCCCTTGACATCAAGAAAGGTCCTGTCAATGAAGAGAGTGATCTCACAAAGAACATCATCATCTCTTTGGCAATATATTTTTCTTGCGGTCTTGTGGACATCCCCTGTTGAAAAATCACCATAGCAATCATCCCTTGTGCCTTGTCCCTCCTGCATTTCTGTTGGTTCTTGCCTAAGCTCATGCGGATTCTTTGTGTCAAGACTTGAATTTTTTGGCTGCATGGCAACTGGGTTTGTCAGTAGTGATGCCAAATGGTGACCAAAGGGGAATATTCTGAGGTCATATCTCACGCCGGTGCACGGCAACACAATAGATGTTTTTTTCGCACGCAAGTGCTGAAAGCCATAGTACTTTTGGATGCGGTTTACAACAGTGTTCCTTGTTGCGTTTTGGCCAATGGGCTCTGGCACATCACAGTACTCATAGTGAGAAAGTGACCGCCACTCCTTGATCTTTTTGAACAGTCCAAGATCATGGTCCCTGAGGATGTGCAGTAGCAAGATGTCACTTTTGTCCCGAGGGCCCATACGGTCAAACACCCCGTTCCCGTAACTGATGCCATCCTTTGTGCCGGTAATGTCGAAAAGGTAATCTGGACCAAAATTGGGAGGTGGTGAGTGCATGGCCTCCTTGATCGGGTCTGGAAGAGGAATGGTGGAAGGGACGCACACTCTGTCATGTTGTGGAATTTGGGAGTCACTGGACAAAAAATCAGATTCTGATTCAAGTTCATTGTCCATTTCAAAAGAATTCCCTGATGGAATGTCATTATCCTCGGATGTCAGAGGGAAGTTGGTGGGGTTTTCCGCTCCTGAAACCATTGGATTTTGGTCTGAAGTACATGACTGGGCTGAGGCTGAAGCACCAAAAAAACTATCAAAGGAAAACTCGGTTAGATTTTCCTCTCCACCAGCCGCATTGTTACATGCCCAAGTTTGGGGGGTGGGGGCACCAGAACGAAGATCTAGTACACTGGACCTGTCAGTAGTGTCAGTTGCTCCTGACACTATGGCATGGGCACAGTCTGGATTTTTCTTCCAATGCCAGCTGAGCGCACGACGGGAGCCCAAAAATCCACAGTGGGCACATTTTTGCTATTGCTCATCGGAACTCATGGGCGCCAGTGGTGGCAAGTGGTTGACTGCCTGCAAGTGGTTGACTGCCTGCAAGTGTAGTTTTGATGAATGTCCGGGCTGAGAAAACTGCAGAAAAGGAGGTTAAAAAAGGAGGTTCGCAACAAAGTTGTGGGAGGAGTGAGGGAGAAATCATGCTTGTGTGACGTTGCAGTGAGCAACCAAAAGCAACGTCAGCCACATGTGAAATAAGCCAGTGCAACTGAAAGGAATGAGGGCAAAACACAACACCATAAAAAAGGGAAGGGCAAGGAGCATAACACAGATTACCCAGAAAGAAGGAACCAAAAAAAGAAATGAATGTTTTTCATTCGTACATAACTAATAAATTAAGTGACATAACTAAAATAGAGCTTCTCTGGTTGTTGATGTGCAATTCCATGCCCAAGAGGAAAATAAATGGAATTGGGAAGAAGGAAACACAAACCAAATTGACCCTACACACCCAACAATTTGATCACTTCAACAATGTTTGGGGTGAGGAGCTTTGACTTGAACCGGTCAGATGTTGGTGGCTGAACAAGCAACTGGGAGTACCTTTGGCCGCTTTTATGTGGATTCACATACACAATAGACTGCAATTCCTTCATCTCTTCAATGGTGGGAAAATCCTGGTCCTTGGGAATCATGTAGATGTAGGCATGGAGACGGGGCTGGCCATTGATATCCATGCTGATATTTCCTTCATGACAAAGGGTGCTAGGGTAAACTCCAATGTTTCCAAGGTTGATGAAAACAATCTGTCCAGCATGGGAACTTTCATCTTCAAGGTCAAAATTAGGCCAGAAGCGGAGAGTGGCACCTGCATTGGTGAGGGGAATGGTTGCAAAGAAACAATGAAGACGCTTTTCTTGCAACCAACCCTCCAGAGCAATAGGCTTCCAGTCAAAATGAATGGCTTGGGTAACCTTTTCAAAGAGATTGTTGAAATTGAGGGTGTTCAACAGAAAAGAGGGAAGAATTGCGCACTTCCACTCGGTGTCCAAAATGTCAGGGGTTCCTGTCAATTGCATGCAATGGTCCAGAATGGCCTTTTCCAGCTCCTGACACTGCTCCAGGAGAGCTGGAGTCAACACATTTTCTGATGCACCAAGCTTGTGGAGAAGAGTCCAGAAACCACTGTGCTCAAGGGATTCGGGATACGGATCCGTGAAACGCAAATGAGCATTTTCGTTGACCTGATTGAAGCCAATGGGGAAGGTATGCAACCCCAAACTAAGGATCAAACTCAAGAGACCACCATCCCAAGAAACCTTGAAAACACCAGCATCAGCATGGTGGTGGATCTCAGCCGTGTCACCAGTCTCTTGCTCCCGTGTGTTCTGGGAGAACTTGCCTTTGAGGGGGAAAAGCAAACGACCTGGGTTCTTGTGATCAGGCCCACCAATGATACGTTGGTTATCACCTTTCAGATAGGGTAGGCGATAATCCCCGATCTGAATGAATTGCTGGGTGATCAATCCCTTCACACCCTTGTGCTTGTGTTTGTCGCCACTGAGGAGTACTCGATAGGTATCATACTTGGACATATCATAAATGGCATCAAGACGGTTGACCAAACTGTAATCATAGACAGTCCGGGCAGAAGGGACAATTATGCCGGCTTCATTCCGCTGGATTTTTCCATTGTCCACCATTGTGCCAACATAGGCCTGGAAGAGCTTCATAAAGGAAAACTTGGGGTATGCCCAGTTGTTGAAGTACACCGCTGCTGGGTTCTTGGATTGACTGCTGAAACAGGCTTTAGCAAAAGCCTGCATGCTGTCCCGGTGTTGTTGCCCAACCAACTCTGACAAAAGGCCAATGCACATCCGAAGAGCACCTGCAATGGGATGCTGGTAAATCAGTCTGAGGGACTTTTGTGGTGTCTTGTTCTGTGTGACAGGCACAAAAAGCTGGAAGAACAACAAGTGGGTATGGTTAGCTTCAGGCTGCTGGATAATGCTGTGCACAAGATTCGCCAGTGGTTTAAATCCAGGGGCGAGTTGGTGCAGGGCATTTGTGCTGTTTTGTGGGGTAGGAGGTTGTGCACTGGTATCAGTGCAGGCCTTGCGAAGTTGTTCAGTGATGGCAATTCCACACAGGCAATTGGTGGTAGATTTGGATCCACGTGAAGCATACTTGTTGCAGTTAATGGGGCCAGAAACAGCAGTGGGAACTGCAACCGGTTGATCAATTGGGGCACAAGCTTTGGGGTGGACAAGGCAACCAAGGTCACGGCGCCGGTAAAGGTAATCCACAATATGGTGGTTCAGCAAAACCCGACTGGTATGTGGGTTGAGGCCATCATTCTTCACAGCTTTGACATGGCCACTGAATTCCAAGGGACCAGCAGCCTTGCGCTTTGGCTGGGGTGTGGCAGGTGGTTTACCACTCATGGCTACAGGTCGGGTTGGTAAAACTTTGTTGCGAGGACACTTGACAGGAACTGGTCTTGGGGGAGTTACAGTGGGAACATCCACCGTGGGAGAAGTTGCTGTTGTGGCTGTTGTGGACAACTTCTTGTTGGGATTGTGGGCACAAGCCTTTGCTGCTCTTTTGGTTCTCATCTCGCTGACTGAGTCGTGCCGTGGAACAGGAAATCTTTGGCTTTGGGGGGAACAAGTCCGTTGGTATCCATACAGTGAGATGCACTTGGAATCGAAAGGGATATACCACCTCAACAGCAACAGCAACAGCAAGGATGAAACAAGCCTGGATACAGTGAGATGCACTTGGAATCGAAAGAGATATGGTTGGAATCGAAAGTGATATGGTGGATCGCTCGGTCGTTGCGTTGCGGTCCGTCGATGGTATGGTCGATATGGTGGATGGTATGGTCGATATGGTCCGTCGATATGGTCGCTGTGGTGGATATGGTGGATATGGTCGCTGTGAAGAAGGTGTCAAGGGTGTTCTCGTTCTGCTTGACAGCTGGAAGCAATCATTTGATCCCACACTGTAACAGCCCCCTTTTGGAATAAATGGGGGTGTCATAGAAACAGCTAGTTGAAATTATGGGGGTCCCCTAAATAAAAAAGGGGGGTGTGACTATGTGCGACAGCCATGGATTCAGAATGTCCAGGGGGCACTGTTTCTTCCTGACAGGATTGCTGGGGTGCGCGCTGATGTTTCAGTCATGCCTTGGCCCAGGATGTCCAAATGGTACTCAAACTGTCGGTGGAGTGTTAACTTTAATTCTAAGAGGATAAAAATATCCTGACACGACTCAACAGTTCTGCAACTTTATGGGATGCTGGCACGAACACAGGAGCTGCTGAGGGAGGTCTCACCCATCAGGATTGAGCTCAAA
>JAAUYI010188456.1_pt1 | contig 15103 bp, 9 predicted proteins | sample 7278041 | NCBI WGS metagenome assembly JAAUYI01 (sample SAMN14350216, study PRJNA611818) | marine sediment metagenome | isolation source: surface marine sediment (0.6m) | place: French Polynesia: Moorea | collected 2018-08
AAAATGACACGATACGACTTCATTACTTAAGTTTACGATTTGAAGCGATCGACTCGTAATGACCGATAATCGTGTTAACCTGAATTATAATTAGATCAGTCAGCACGATTATTATTGGTTACGGCTGATAGTAGTCACGACTGTGTTCATTTCTACGTGAACGAAGTAAGAAGTCAAAATTCGACCTTACAACCGAGGCTTGTTAATTGGCGTTAACAAGAAATCGGGGTTGAAAATGACATACCTTACGCCAAGGCAGAAATTAGTCAAAGGGTTAAAATGATGCTAATTCTGCGCTTTTCTAAAACAAACGAAAACGTAAACTTCGCGATTTCTGGAAGGTGAGAGTTCCAGTTGTCGCGATTTTGCGTTGCCTGTTTAAGAGCGGTCGTTTCCTTTTATAAGGAGCGATCGCTTAATTCTTGACTCTCAAAGTAAAATCGCTTCAAAGGGTATTCTGCCCTATTTCGCTGCATAATATCCAGCAAGATCTCCCCAGCTTAAAAAGAATTATCATTTCTCGGTGTTATTTTCTCTGAAATCGGGGTGTCGGGAAAGCGTGATTTCTTGACAGGCGACAACAGAGAAAGGCTGGAAACCGCCCCCCTTACTTGTTCGGGTTTAACCTCTAGGTATTTTTGTAGTTCCTGTAAACTTTTGTGACCGCTTATTTCTTGTATTATCCGTAGGGGTATCCCTTCGTCACTCATTAAGGTTAACGCAGTTCTTCTAAAACTGTGGGTACTCACCCCCTGTATCCCAACTTTATTACAAGCTTTGCGTAATACCCGACTGGCTGAATCGGGGCAAATGTGACCCGTTTGGCCCGGTCCTGGAAAGTAAAACCAGGTGCGGGGTGAGGGGTAGTAGTTGAGCAGCATCAGCCGTAAATCTTCAATTACGGGTATACAGCGCGTTGCCAGTTTCCCCTTGGTGTTACCCTTCCTAAAGACAATTTCGGGGCGCACAATCCCCTGACGGTAGTAGACATCGGTGGTTCTTAAAGTAACGCATTCATTAATTCGACAGGCAGTATAAAGGCAAATAGCGAACATGGCACGGTCGCGATCGTTTTTAACCCCCTCATAAAATATGAGGTTAATCTCTTCCGTAGTGAGTATTTTTGCCTGTCCATGCCGATCTACCTTCATTTATCTCGCACCCAGCACTCCATACATGTATCCTATAAGAGTTTGGGGCAGTATGTAAGTGAAGAAAGCAGCAGTACAGCTACATCCTCTTTTCATCCTACCCTTGACCACCTGTTCGTACATTCTCCCCTTTTTTGTAATCCTCACAGAGGATTTCAATTCCCAAAAGGGGATGACCACGATTAATGAAATAAAGGGTCATATAAGCATTAAACCCTTTGATTACAGTTGTTTCGATCGTAATCCCGCGAAGTGATCTTATTGGCAGTAGAACTATTTTGAGGTTCTCAAAGAGCTTTATTTTTAACGCTTAAGTTACAAGCGACAAAACTAGAGTGAAGAGGCATTTATACACTTTTTGTTACATGCGATATTCATCTATCATCAGCTTCTTGCCCTTCCTTTGCATATCTCTCAGCTCAGCATGAGTGAAGTTTGCTGTTTGCATAAAGTGAATTAAAAAATCAACCCAAGAATCTTGGTAAACGTAGTCGTCGTGTGCCTCATCATACAGGCAAAATTCAGCTACTGTATCAAACGGATCATCGCCGTTCGACGGTCTAACTGAAAATATTTTATATAATACAGCATGAAAATTTGTTGTTATTGGCGAGCCATTCAACTTCTCATTTACCTTTCTTACTACATCACTTGGTTTTAATCTACCAACATTAGCTGCTTCTATTTTTACTGTTTTATCTTTGGTTATTACAGCAATCTTCTCATAAGCAGATTTATCATCTTCGCTAAGGTGGTTCCAACGTACAAACTCAATTGCTGCATCAGCTCGATTTGTATTCGATACTTTAGGTATTTGAATTAACTTAATACTATATTTTTGAGAGTCGTATACGGCTTCATCTAGAGAATTTCTATATTTGTGCACAAAAGAAACAATATCTGCGAGATCTTTAGATAAGGCTGATTTATTTGGTCTGTTTTGTTGCTTTGTACGTATTTGAGAGAACTGTAAGCTATATACTAAGGCTTCATTAATTGAATAATCATCTCCAAAAAACTCGATAAGCTGACTTTCAAAATTGAATAATAGAGATTGACATTCCCCAAATATGAGTGTGTCTACTTCGCGCTTTTCAATATGTCTGTGCTCGATTTTATTTCTCAGTTTTATGAAAAAATTTAGATTGCTTTCTACATCTTTATCTAATTTTCCATATTTCTTTATGCACTTACAAAGCTCCCAGGCTTTCCTTTCTCCGTCTATTATGTCGTAATGACCATTTGACTTTTTATAGTAATATTTATCTCCTATAGTCGCATTGAAATAAGCATGAAATAATCTAGTCCATGCCATTATCATCAATGTAATAAATCCTTCGCTCCTGAAAGTAGTTCGAGGTTTATTGTATACTTCAACAGCTAATAGTGCCGAGTCAATGGAAGACTCTAGGATTGACTTAGTTTTACCCTTCCTTAATTTCAAATCTACTTCTAATAGCAGGTAAGTTTTTACTTTCTAACATAATCTGAATTAAATCCTGAATAGTAAATTTACTGATATTCCTTGATGGGATAATTTTCCAACTCTAAAACCTACTCAGAGATAGACTTTAAAGTCGAGCGCGACCCTTGAATCTTGTAATCGTTGCCATCCCCCCTTACATCTCCGTTTTTTTGCCACTTTAAAAAATGAAATCATCAAAGCTATCAGTCAATAAACTATTGTGTTGTCTTTGAAGATAATTTACACAATTGATACTACAAAATCGACAATCATCTTTTGGGCAGATTAACTTACCGCAAGCAGAGCAATTTTTATCTCTACCAACAATTAAAGGTCGATATCCGCACTTACCTTTTTTTTCGACTCGTCCACCACAATAAGCAAGTATAGTGGTAAGAACTCGATCGCTATGCACTCTTTTTCCTTGAAGTAAACCTTGTCCATTGAATTTAAACATGGTGAACTGGTTTAAATTTGCTATTTCTCTGTTCTCCCAAAGAATTTGTAAAGTAGTACAAAAATCTCTGATAATGTTCAAATGATCGTATATTTTAAGGGGTTGTGTCTCCGAAGAGCTTGTATATATTAGATCTTTGTAATCTTTTGGAGAATAAGTTTCATCCTTTTCGCCTATATTCTTTAAAAAGTGTTTTAGTAATCCTAAAAATAGATACGGTAATGAAATATTTTCTTCAGGTACATTGATGAAATTATTTACAAAGTCAACTTTCCAAGTAGGTACGTAACTTTGCCATTTATCGGGTATACTTCTTTTCGCAGCAATGAACAAAGGAAAAATTTTCACTTTGGCAATTTTAATATCATCCCAATCAGGTATGTTTGAATCTAGAAGTGCTTTGAATTTAAATATTATCTTACGCTGTTCGACATAAAATTTATCACCATAATCAAACAGCCAGGGTGGAAGATATCTATTGCTACTTGAATTCCTCGATATATCGATTGATAATAACCTGTCACTAAAAATAGATTCTAACGTTAGCAATGTTTTGTTATTCAAACTTCCTAGTATTACTGGTTTCATAACTAAAAAGTTGACACTACTAGGCTCTTTCATAAACCTCGTTTGAAGATAAGGCGATAAAACTGCCGTTATTAAAACATCGCCACCTCTATTTTGTTTGAAAGTAGGTACGCAGAATTCAGAATAAGTATCGGAGTTAACTGTAGTACGAGCATTCTTAACATCAATCAATAGATTAGAATTTAGTCTAATATCTCCTCTTATCCAAGTTTCACTTTCCTTAGTTATTTGATGAGCAGCAGTATCTTCTACTGAATATCCTAGAGTTTTATAAAAATTAAATGCTAGCTTTTCTGCACCACGAGCAGACATCATTCTTGCTAATTCAAAATCATTTATACTTCCATATTGTTGCGGACACCACGTATTTATTAAATTCAAATCTAGAGTATCAAAATGGTATAGCTCTTTAATAGAAGTAGTTAATGCTTTTGAATAGGGATAGTCAGAGTTTTCAAACTGTAGAATTAGATCGAAAAAGTCTTGATAGCGTTCTTTAATTAATTTAATCTTGATATCTTCTGGTGCTAAATTCCAAAATTGCCCTTTATATTTTACATTTTGCTTGAGAAAATCAATTTTACTCCAATATTGTAACCGTAATGAACTATGACCTTTTTCGAGTCTCTGATTTAGATCTGCTAGCAGTTCATGTTTTAAATCATTATCTACTAGTTCGATATATTTATTGATAAAATTACAGTAGTTTGAATTATCGTAACTGGAAATTAATAGTTTGCATAATTTAGGCGAACTTATAAATAAGTTTTCTGCTTCTTTAAATAAACTATCAATTACTTTAGATCTGTATCGTTCGTCTAACTCTTCAATTTTATCGCTCAGAAAAACAATTGATTCTTTTTGTGGCAAAGCTAAGGCAAACTTAGCAAATTCTTGATAGCGTTCGTTGATTAGCTCAATTCTGACGTTTTCTGGTGCGATGTCCCAAAGATATCCTTCATATTCTACATTCTGTCTGAGAAAATCTATCTTGCTCCAACATTGTGAGCGTAACAAACTACTGTTTTCTTCAAGCCGATAAACTAGCTCTTTTACTAGTTCTTGTTGCAAGTTTGCTGTAACCAAAGGAAGATGTTTGTTGATGAAGTTACAGTATTCTGAAATATCTGGTGTAGAGGCTAATAGCTGTCGTAATTCTGATGATAATAAAAATAGATTTTCCGATTTTGCTATCAAACTAGTTAATATCTGCTGCTTTGATAGACGAGCGAGATTTTTCGTCTTATTCAGAATAAATTCAATAGACTCTTCTTGAGGCAAGTTCAGAGCATAATCGACAATAAATGGTTTGTAAATAGTTGTTAATTGGCTACTAGCACATATTTTAATAATTAGGCTATCGTTATCAGATGTATTAACTTTTCGTGGTAAAACAGTTCCATCATTTTTATATACTGGATTGCGTTTGCGAAAAAAAAACACTACATCTCCAGAGGTTAAATTTTGCGAGGTTTCAATTCTTACATCTGGTGTGTTTTCGCAATTTATGTAGCCTCTGCCGTGGTTAAACCAATCGACTATTCCCACATAAGGTATGGGTTTTACATTAGTGGCTTGTTTTCGACCTCTTTTATCTGTGATAGTTTCATATTGGACATACACCCCAGAGTCTAAAAGACATTGTTCCTCAGTTAATACATTCTTCTGATTAAAATACAATTCTTCTCCGTATTCTGGCTCAATAGTAGTGATAAAGCCAAAATCATTTGTCCTTCCAGTTTTTTTATTTACGCCACCAAACCAGTTAATTGTACCAACGCTCATAAAATATAATTTCTCAGAATAGACTTATATATTCTTAGTTAAGCCCATTTAGGATAACTTTAGGGCTAGGTTAGTAAGTATGGGTAAAACTCCAGCTTTTGTAGATGGTCAAATTGCTGCCATTGCTTATACTAATCAGCTTATTTTAGTAGCAAATAATGTCTCTGATTTTCAGGATTTTCAGGGACTACAGATAGAGAATTGGTTTCAGGTGATTAAGTGATTAAGTAGATACGTGAATACGTAATTTGCTCTTAAGTCATGCCAACTCCAAGGGGCGATCGCTATCGAAAGATGCCCACTTTAATTTCTTGTACTGAGAATTATCTAGATCGAAACTTATTCGATGAGGATAGCTCTTCTCCTGCTCCTTTTTCTGCTCATCTTTATATCTGAGATCGCAGGAGCAGGAGAACTAGAAGCAGGTAAATTGATTTCTGGATCTACACCGCCCTCAGTCACCCAAGTAACCTCCAAGGCTCATGTGAGAGGATAGCAAGAAATAGATTCTTCCATGTAATTTAATCTGTGTACCAGCAATTGTCAGAAAACGATTCGAGTCTAGCCAAGAATTATGTCAAAGCGATCGATTGCTCATGTCGCTTCAACTTACCAAAATTTATCTGACAGTCACACCCCCGATAATAAGCGTTGGGCATCAAAGTTGGTGAATTCACATCTGGCAGTCATTACACGCACAAGAAAATAATCTGTCACCTACTCTTTCTTCACAACAAACAAAACGGAGAGTCAGAAGAATGTAGTTATATTGTCTCTAAATTTCAGACAGTCTTTGTGATTGAAACTTTGTATATTTCAAAAATCGGTTTTCGTCTTTTTCATTCTCAATAAGCTTTGACCCCATTTCTCAGTTTTTTCCAGACTGGTCAAAAATCTAAGTTGACAAAAGTTAATTAATGCTCCAACCGAGCCTAAAGTCAATCAGAGCAATGCTTTTGCGAATAATTATGATCTATACTTAGCAAGTATTTCGGCGATTTATGTTCTTCCCATTCACGGAATTATGGGAAGTAGACCTTCAGATTCGACAAAATGTGAATTTCGAGGAATTTGAGGGATTGGTGGTGATAGGCTGGCTTAAAAATGACCGAGAGATTTTAGATTTCGGATTTTAGATTAATTCCATGCCTCTAAATTCATTTATCTATCACGGATACACTTCGTTATGGGGTCAATCTTCAATCAGTTGACTGAGGGATATCCGTCTAGCTCAATCTATAAGCTTTAGGACTACCCACGAGGTTTATTGTAGTCTTCAATGGTAGATTGCACGAAAAAGTATTCTTCTTTGAGCAATTCCAACTCAAAGTCTGACGAGTTTTCGGCGATAGGTCGATCGGGTGAAAGACTAGACATGAGCAATTTATCCTCCTCAAGTGACAGGACAACGGGGACATATTTGAAGTTATTGTCGCACCTCAGGATGGGCAGCAAAATAGTCCTCAAGCCACTCGCACCCCTGGTGTAGTAAATCTTTAATCCGCTTGTCAAATCCCCCTTCAAGTCTCTCCAGTAGGTGAGCTTTACCATTCCAAAAATCAGAGACAGTTGCCAGCAGCTTGCCATCAAAACTCGGACTGACGCACAAAACTCCCTCTCGATCGATTATAAATTCACCTAATAACTTGCCTTGCAAGCTCCACAGGCGAACCTTGCCATCCCAGCAGGCAGTAACTAGTTCCTGCGTATCAGGTATAAAATTGACGCAAAAGACAGGTGCTGGATGGATACATCTAGCTTTATCTAGCTCGTTGCCTTCCAAGTTCCACAAGCGAACCCTACCCCCTCCTGAAGCTGTCGCTAGCTGCTCGCTATCTTGGCTGAAGCTGACCCAATAAACTGGTCTTTGATGACCTTTACATTCAACGGATGGCTTCTCGTCCTTTAAATTATCTTGTAAGTTTCCCTTTAAGTTCCAGAGGCGAACAGTACCATTTACTGAGGCTGTAGCCAATTTCTCTCCATCGGGACTGACACTGAGATGCAAGATTGGTCCCTGGTGCCCTCTAAATTGATGAACTAGTTTTCTTTGCCCTAAATCCCACAGGCGAACCATACCGTCTCCTGAGCCAGTAAATAGCTGCTTCCCGTCATAGCTAAAACTGATACCATAGACTGGACTTTTTTTTATGTTTTGAAAGGAAATTGGAACCTTGCTCTCTAGGTCATATACTTGAAAAGTGCCATCTGCGGAGGCAGTTGCTAATTGCTTTCCGTCAGAGCTGAAACGAAGACCATAAATTGCTCCTCGATGAGCTGAGGGTAGAGGCGATGGTCGATCTTCTTTATCTAATTCGTAGAGCATAACCTTGCCATCTGCGAAGCCCATAGCTAGCTGTTGTCCATGCTCTCGATTAGGGTTGAAACTGATATGAGTTACTTTTTCACCTGGTAATTTTTTGATTACTTGTTCCCTTTTTCGAGGCTGTAGATCCCACAAACGAGCTTTGCCATCCCACTGAACGATCGCTAGCTGCTTGCCATCGGCACTAAAGCTAACACGATAAAGAAGATCATTAGTGGTTTCGGTGGTGAATTGAGGCGTTTGATTATTTTGTAAGTTCCACAGGCAGACTCTGCCCTTTAAAGAAACGGTAACCAGCCGATCCCCCTTAGAGGTAAAATCGATGTGAGCAATGGATTCTGCTTCTCCTTGCCTGGGGAATATAGTTGGTTTACCCTGCACATCCTCTAGATTCCATAGGTAGACTGTACCATCTGCTGAACCAGCAGCCAATCTCATTGGTTCCTTGGGACTAAAAGCAACGGAAAAAATCCCTGCTTCGAGTTGGCTTACTCCTTGATAATTTCCAGTGACGTTTTTTAGTTTCTTTTTATCCTCTTCTAATTTCCAAAGAATAACAGGACCAGCCCCAGCGGAGGTAGCCAACATTTGACCATTGGGACTAAGACTAACACAATAAATTGGGTTATCCTGCTTCTCACCTTTAGCTAGCGGTTGTTGCTGTTGGCTCTGCAAATCCCACAGGTAGGGAGTACCATCTCCTGCACCAGCAGCTAGCTTCTGACTATCACCGCTAAAGCTAAGAAAATAGAATGGACTGCAACCTCCTTTCAACTTTATAAACGGTGGCTCGTTTTGCTGGTAGTTCTGGAGATCCCACAGATAAATAGTGCCAAGTCCTTTAGAAGCAGCCAATTTTGTTCCCTCAGGACTAAAGCAAACATAATATACAGAGCTTCCTTCTTTATCATCTATTATATATAGCTTCTGTTCATGCACGTCCCACAGTTGAATAGTACCGTCATACGCGCCAATAGCTAACTTCTGACCATCGGGGCTGAAATTGACACTAGAGACTGACTTCTTAGGAGCTTCAAACTCATTCTTCTCCCGAATATCTTGAAGAATAGTCTGTAGAGTCTCTATTACCTTCTCTGTAGAAGCATTTCCAGCTAAGGATTTGTCCTGTTTGAGTCTTTCACTCAGCCATTGTCCAGCCTTCATAGCTGTCAGTAATGCTTTTAACTGCGACGACTCGAATTGTTTTATAGCATTATCTGCAACCTGACCTAGGTATTTGATTTGGCGTTGAGATTCAACCCATCTCAAAACTGCATCAGCTAAACCGGGGAAGAAAATCTGATAGCGACCGCCTCCAACTGGAGTGAGAATCCTAGCATATCCTCGACTTAGCTTATCCAGCAAGGAATCAACTTCATCCTTTTGCAGGTTAGGCTCGTCACTCAAACGATTATCATTAGCAAGGTCAGTCAAATCTTGGGAAGTCAGGGCAAGTAACTGAGTGCTAGATGGTGTAACCAGAAAATAAAAGATGCGTGCAGCCGTCTCTGTTTCCCTTTCCGAAAGCTGGTCGATTTGTTGATAGTGATGGTCTGTGACAATCTGTGCTGCACCGCCCAATTGTTTGTAAGTTGTTTTCTGTAGCCTAACAGGTACGGCTTGACTACGTCTTGCCTCATTCCAAAGGCGAGTCATGACCAGTTGAAGATAAGGTGCTTCAAAACAGTCTTTCTCATCCTTACTTTTGATATAATCGTCTGCTAAAATCGCCTCAATCAAATCTGACTTGATATCGAACTCGATCGAAGGTTTATCTTTAGAGCCTTCGGCAATGCGGTCAATTCCTTTAGCATCTTTGAATAAGTACAGGTACTTAACGCTAGGCAAGCTATTGCCGAGATTTTCCAACTTAGGAAGCTCCTGTTCGCGCATAGCAACAAGGATATTTACTGGACTGTTCTCGATAGCATCTGATAATGCTTGAATCACCTTTCCCTCTTTATCCTTATCGGTTCTTTCCTGCAAATACTTTTCAAACTGATCGAGAATGATAAATGGATAATTCTGCCCTTCAAGAGATGGCTTAAGGGCATTTAGCCAATCCTGTTCTTTGTGCCAATTATCAAAAAAGAAAACCTCTGACTTCTGTTGGCGGAGGGAGGAGATGATACCTTCTCGTAAGAGGGTGCTTTTATGAGTATTGCGATCGCCAGAGAGTACGGTTAAACGCGATCGGTACAAGCTATCTAAAATAATTGTCTGTCGATTGTATTCATAAATTGGCTTCTCAATTGCTTCCTTGGCTTGATCGCGATTAAGAGGGGCAATTTCTATGCGGTTTCTAAACAAATTGGGAATTTCTCTTTTAAAGTAATCGATTTTGGACAAAGAATCTTCACGGATCACAATGAGGAAATTCACGCTTAGTTCAAGATCGTTAACAGCTTTGGGAAACTCTTCAGCGAATTTGTGTAAGGGAGCTTTGTTTTTGCTATTTTGCTGCAAGAGAAAAAGGAAATATTCCTCGAATTGGTCAAGAATAATAAATAAACGACTTCTCCCTGTATCATCCCGAATAATCTCTATCCAAGCTTTCAAAGTATCAGTCAAAGACAAATTTTCTGATGGTGCTTCCTTGATTCCTAAAATCTGCATCTCGACTTTAAGCTGTTTTTTTATGCCACTTATAGGATCGTCCCACGAGATGTTACCTTTTAAGTTGCCTTCCATTGGTGGAAAAACAATCACCCCTAACCCTGGCTTCCCCTTGATATCTACATTCTCCTGAGCTGCTTGACGAAAGTAATGGTTAACTCCTGCTCGCAGTACCGAGCTTTTGCCGACCCCACTAGCTCCGTAGAGAATAGTCAAACGATGAGTTATTAGTTTGTTAATAATAGATTCCCGCTCTGTTTCTCTTCCAAAAAAACACAACCGATCGATTATAGAATAGGGCATTAGCCCTTTGTAGGGAGAATTAGGCAGGTAAAGGGACTCACTGCTTATCATAGTCGCCTCCTAAACAAATTCTCTAGCCGCATTTCAAGCTCCACAACATAATTTTCCAGAGATATACCACTAATAAGTTCCACTGAGTCTTTTTCCCACAGATAGTCTTCTAGAATTCCAGGACTTGCTTGAATTGCCCAGCTTTTGAGAAAATTTCTGGGATAGTTAGGATTCGATCGGATAGTCTTCAGGATGGCGCGCTGATTCCAATAGCTTAAGCTATATCCCAAGAACAAAAAATGGCTGTTAATTAACTTAACAAGTAGTTTTTCTGGTAATTGGAATCGGTCTGAGGTGTTAAGGACTAAATAATTCAGTAAATCGTCTTCAGTAATCATAAAATTTCCTTTTCTATCTTCAAACCCAGCTACCGAGCCATAGAGTTTCAGGATAACTGGGCGATCATTAAGCCAACCTGTATGATCCTGTTGAGATATTAGTTGTGCCTTGCTTGTCTTGTCTATAGGCGCGTCCCAATTTCCATCAATGCCAGGGTCAAACCTCTGATGGGCAAAGCGCTGCTGGCCATTAACATAGAAAACTAGGTCGAACGGCTGTTTAGCCCCAATGAAGGCTTTTTCTAGCGTACTATCTAAGCAAGTTGTCACGATCAGTGGGTAACGAGTTGAATCAAAATCCTCTCTATTGAAAGAACAATAGAGTTCAGGAAGTCTGGCTATTAAACGATGTAACCTGTTGGGAAGGTAGGAATTATCGGAGAGTCGGTAGTAAAATTTCGATAATTCCGCTTGAAGTTGCCATTCACCCTGTTTGAGGGCAGCTAAACGTCCATATTCAGGAAGTGGCATCCTTTGGAATGCCCCTTGATCAATACCTGCACAATCAAGCCACAAGCTTACCTCATCCCAGATTTCTGGGGTGTCTATCGGAGGTAAAGTGATTTTAGAAAAGTCCTCTTTGAGACCAAAGGTTTCAACTAGGTAGGCTGCTAGTTCACTTTCAGTTGGTGCATATTGCTGGTCAGGCTGCCACTTGGAAGACTTCTTGCCTGCTTGTACTGGGCGATCGCACAAGTTAACATCTGGACCCAGAAAAAGCACGAGGCTACCGTTAATGATAGTGTCAATGATTTCTTCGTAGTGTCTTTCCAATGCTACTTTTTCAGAGAATGATGCCCTTTCAGATTTAATTCTTGGTACAACCTCCACACTGGAAACAGTCTCTCCTCTAGCTGCTTGGACGAAAGAGTATCGGTTGCGAACCAGCAACTCGGATTCAGCCAGTTTATTGGCGATGACTGCGGTAAGAGTTTCTAAGGCGTATCCTATATCTTGGGGGGATTGGGTTCCTTCCTCGATAACTGGAAGCCCTTCCCAAAAGCTCCAATAGGTGATATAGGGAATCTTGGTCAAGTCGAGCAGGTCATAAGCGTTTAAATTCCGATGTATCCAGCCTTGATAGAAAGGTTCAAATTCTTTGGCAAAAGTTCTTAGTCCTTTTTTTCCCAGTGTTTTTTCGCTTGTCTCATATCGCGTAAGTATTGGCAGAATCAAAAGTCTGGCGCGATCGAACGGAAAACCATCTCGACTTTGAATAATTCCATTAACACTGTCAATAATACCTCGTAAGTTTTGTTTATTAATTGTGAAGAAAACCGCTAAAATATCGGGAAACTGAATTGTGCAAATCCCACCAATGTCAGTAATTCCCGTTCGGCTATCAATCAGGATAAAGTCAAATTCTTGCTTCCAAGTTTCTCGCAGTTTCTCCAAGAAAAGTCCTAAATCTTTTTGTTCATAGAGGTCTTGCCAATTAAGCGACTGTAACCGTGTTTTATAGTTTTCATCTTGAACGCCTGCCTTGATAAAATTTAGAGGTTCTGCTGAACTGGGAAGCCTTATCTGAGTAGTAAAATCTTTCCAGTCAGGGGTTTCACCATTAACATAAGCTTGGATTAACTCAATGACTCCGGGAGAATCATTCTGCTCTATCCAATGTTCATAATAAAAGTGTAATCCAGGGGCTTCAAGATCCCAATCAACACATAAGACCTTATATCCCCACTGAGACAACAATACTCCCACGTTAGCTAAGGCGAGAGTTCGACCCACGCCTCCTTTATAAGAGTAAAAGGTAACAATTATGCCTTCAGTCATCACATTCTCAGCATTGATATTTGAATTTTTTTCGGTTCTTCGGATGCCGTAGCTCGGACTATCGGCCAATTAGGTTCGTAGGGGGGAGCATTGTCTATTAATTTCGTTAACTCTTGACAGATTTCTTCAACTGCTTGGACGAAGTCAAGATATTGTGGTGAGTTTTTAAATCCTGGAAAATCAACATTCCAAGCTTTTAGATTTTTCTTACACTTGAGACAGCAAATTTGCTCTTGCAAGTGTTCTCTATTAGGATGAAAAATTACTCCATAAATTAAGACCCAAGGCTTTTGAGGGTCTCGTAACCTAAGCATCTTTTGTCTATGCCTCATACTCTCCCATTCAGACAAAGACCAGTTACAAGAGAAATAGTCAGGTGATAAAACAGCTATCATACAACGAGAATTTTTCAGGGCTTGCTGTAAGTCACTAGACCACAGTAATCCTTTTTCTTCTATCTGAAAATCATCGACGAAGATTTCAGGTGACCGTGACCATCCTAAACTTTGTCTTAGCCATTCCTCCAACAAGGGATAAAAGTAATTTCTCACCCAAGGTAAAGCAGGACTCTTACGCGGATAACTCAGAAATACATCGTATTCATAGTCTCCTTTTTTTTTTAAGTTAAAATTTCCCTCAATAAAACGTTTGACCTGACGGTAGATAAGATCCTGTTTTTGGGGACGACAAATAGAAATGTGGTTATAGTCCACTGGGATGGGTGTTACCCTCGGAATGCCTGGGTTAGCACTGGTTTCATCAACTACTAAAACCCCTTTTGTTTTTTGCTTTTCATAGTAAACTTTCATAGGAATATTTCTCAGGGTTTCTTGATTGATATAAAACTCATTTAAGTCGCGCAACTGAGGGGCATTTGCTTTTAACTCATCAACACTTTCGGTAGGTCTAAAAATTCCACCAAGATTGCCGATCCAGGAAGCTAGATCCGCTCCAGTATGGGGAGTTGCTAAAAAAATAATTCCTCTTGTCTGAGTTAAAATTTTTTTCCAGCTAGGCTGCTCGTACTCTAAGCTATTGCGAAGCATTTGCTTGACAAGCAGTCCTCCCATACTATGAGCAATGAAAATTACAGGACGATCGCCGATCTCGTAACTGTCCAGCATCTCAAGAGCATTTTTGGCACGATCGAATAATGGCATTGTCGTCCCTATCCATTTCGATGGTTCTGCCTCATAATCCAGCGACCAAATGCCAACATTGGGCAAATCGTCTCCCAACCAAGCAGGCCAGAAATCTTTAGCATCCCTATCTCGTTTTCCTTGCGGATGCCATGTCTCTATCGCATCACCCCACAATCCATGAACAAAAATCACATCTCCGATGCGATGGGGGTTTTCACAACCAGATATTTTGATTAAATCACTCACAGCATCCCTTTAAGGTTAAGTTATAAAAGACCCGAGACCGATCCCTCAATCCTAATGCTACCTCGGCTATCCCTTGCCGTTAAGCGCGATCGCTCTTCAATATCAGAATCTATCGATATTTCTACCTACACTTCAATGCTATTAATACCCAGAGCTAGCTTTAAAATTTCGATACAAAAATTTAGCTTTTTAATAAGTTTAGGAGAATATTAAGCAGTCAATTTACTTGGGTTGCATAAATTAGATTCGCTTATATTTTCATCAATCTTAATACCGATAACCCCGCCTCTAGGGAATGAGGACTAAATAAAGTACAAAAGTTCAACATTCAAGGTAAAATCAGAAAGTTCAACAAGAAAAATGGAAGAATTAATTAGCTGATGCAGCAACTGCGACCTTATACCCCAGAGATTGAGGAAATGATGCAAATTTTTTATCAATCCTTATCGGAGAAAGAGCGCAGACGTTACGCAGCGATAGAAGCCCTAAAAATAGGCTATGGGGGGATTAGTTATATCGAAAGACTTTTAGGGACTAATAGCCGAACCATAAAACGAGGCATAGAAGAGCTGAAATCTGCCGAATCCATGAATCAAAGGCGAATTAGAGCCAAAGGAGGAGGAAGAAAAAGGAAGTTAGAGACGATTGAGGGATTAGAATCCGCTTTTGAGCGGGTTATTGATAGACATATCGCGGGTTCCCCAATGGATGAAGAAATTAGATGGACTCATTTGACTCGTCAACAGAGTAACCGTTCATTTCCCCCTCTGAAAAAGCTAGGAAAATTGGGGACATAGCGATCGCCATGTCCATTAATTAACTGCCCACAGGAAATGGTGGTGGAGAAAGACCTTGT
>JAAUYI010044155.1_pt1 | contig 15085 bp, 14 predicted proteins | sample 7278041 | NCBI WGS metagenome assembly JAAUYI01 (sample SAMN14350216, study PRJNA611818) | marine sediment metagenome | isolation source: surface marine sediment (0.6m) | place: French Polynesia: Moorea | collected 2018-08
AACGTACTGAAAACTTTGCCCAGTCTGATTTATCAGACTTTGTTTATAGGTTCCTGGGAATTTATTCCTAGGCGGTTAGGATACTTAATTGAGAATGGTGCAAGTTGTTAGTTTCAACCTACTTATTGAAAATGGTGCAAGATATGACTTCAGTAACACAGGAAAATTAATACTAGTGCATTTACTATATAAAAATACCAAATATTTTTACCAAAAAAAATATTTTTTAAGTATAATTGCTGAAAAAGATTCATGTTTGTCATGATTTATGGTTATTTCTCTGAAAATTTACTGCCTAGTTTTTACTCTCAGTGATATATTCAAAACCAAATTCATATTATTTTTAGGAGAAAAATCGGAATTATATAATTTTATACTTTAGAGTTTTTTTGCAAATATTTATACTCTATAATTAACATATGTCGTAATTTGAATAAATGTGGGATTATTTTGATGATTGGCAAAAACTGAAAAGATTATTTGAGATATTTGACGATGAATTAAGGATTACAGCAGTAACTCGATAATTTCTACTTTTTTTAGGTGTGACAACTTTCATTTTTACCTTCACCAAAAAAATATAAATGTTATAGGTATTTACGATAAATTCACGATTACTACTGATATACAAAGAGAAAATGTGACAATACATATGTTATAACAATAGTAAAATTTTTTCACAAGACATTTTCAGTATATATATCAATATTTACCCAATCTTAAAGAACAAAGAGTGACATAAACTAAGTTATAAATAGAGAATTAAAACACAAGGGCTTTTAATGTCAAAATGGGTTGAAACCGAGAAGAAGCATCAAAAAAAACTAGGTCTTTTTGTGACCAACTTATAATAATATACAAATAATATGCGAATTTTAATTTACTCCTACAATTATCATCCAGAACCAATTGGTATCGCTCCCCTGATGACTGAACTGGCGGAGGGACTCGTTAAACGCGGACATCAAGTGCGTGTAGTTACAGCTATGCCCAACTATCCTGAACGTCAAATTTATCATAGCTATCGGGGGAAGTGGTTTGTGAGTGAATATAAAAACGGGGTGCAAATCCAACGTAGTTATGTGTGGATTCGTCCAGAACCAAAGCTATTAGACAGATTGTTACTAGATGCTAGCTTTGTAATCACTAGCTTCCTACCAGCCCTAATGGGTTGGCGTCCCCATGTAATTCTCTCTACATCACCATCTCTGCCAGTTTGTATACCAACAACCCTTTTAGGATGGTTACACAGTTGTCCTGTAGTTTTGAATCTTCAGGACATATTGCCGGATGCAGCAATCCAGCTTGGGTTATTAAAAAATAAACTGCTGATCCAGGTATTTTCAGCCTTAGAAAAATTTGCTTACCGTAGCGCTACCACAATTAGTGTGATTACTGATGGATTTGTAGAAAACTTGCTATCTAAGGGGGTAGACCGGAAAAAAATTGTCCAAGTTCCCAATTGGGTGGATGTTAATTTTATTCGTCCCCTGCCCAAAGAAAATAACCCTTTCCGCACTGCCCATAATTTGTCAGGGAAATTTGTGGTGTTATATTCTGGGAATATTGCCCTTACCCAAGGCTTAGAAACTGTGATTAAGGCAGCTTCAATGTTAAAGGATATTCCAGATATAGCCTTTGTAATTGTTGGGGAAGAAAAAGGTTTGCAGCGGTTGCAACAAGATTGTCACAATTGTGGCGCAGATAATGTTTTACTCATACCCCTACAACCGCGAGAAAAGTTACCGCAAATGTTGGCAGCTGCTGATGTCGGTTTGGTTGTACAAAAGAAAAATGTGGTTGGATTCAATATGCCATCTAAAATTCAAGTGCTACTTGCCAGCGGTCGAACCATTGTAGCATCCGTACCCAAACATGGCACAGCAGCAAAAGCGATTAAAAAAAGTGGTGGTGGCGTTATTGTACCTCCAGAAGACCCCCAAGCCTTAGCCAAAGCAATTTTGGAGTTGTACAGACACCCAGAAAAATTAAAGAAACTAGGCGATCGCAGTCGTAAATTTGCTTTGGAACAATATGCCTTTGAACAAGCCTTAAATAATTACGAATCTTTGTTTTACTGTGCGATCGCAGATAGCCAAGGAATCAAGTCACCTCTAGTATCCAAACAGCAAGTCTAATCCAGGTTTTGGGAATAGGGAATAGGGAACAGGGAATAGGGAATAGGGAATAGGGAACAGGGAACTCTTAACAGGGAATAGGGAATGCTTACGCATACTCAAAGCTGCTGTTGCGTCTACCGCGTCTATGTCATTTGTCATTGGTAAAGGTTTCAGGCTTATTTACCTTTCGTAACATGGTTCTGTTTATTTCCGCCGACTTACTTAGTCCCTAAAGAAACCGGGTTTCTATGGGTGGGTAACCGATAATCAGAGTATATAAACCAAAAGAAACCCGGTTTCTCGACCCTCACGAGAGCTTTATATTTGTTTTATAAACACCCTCTAATAAATTTGCTCACAAGTTCCTCAAATTTTTGTACTAAAACTAGGGTAAGAGGGATAATTGGTTTTAGATTTTGGTGGGAAATTCTCTAGTAATGCAAAGTCATGCACCAGCAACGCCGATAATTTTTGGCTGTCCTAATCAAGTGAATAGAGAAATAGACCTCAAAAATCAATTGGGGGGTGGTAGTAATTTAGCTATTTTTGATTTTTGATAAATTCTGTTTACTGCCTAACATCGGCAAGTTTAGCCAAAAAAGAGGGGGAATTGGTATGTTTAACAAGATTCTAGTTGCATTAGATAGGTCTGATAATGCCCAGGAGATTTTTAATAATGCCTTGGATTTAGCAAAAATAAATAACTCCAAGTTGATGTTGCTGCATGTGCTATCTTCAGAAGAAGAAGGTAGTCCTTACATGCCTCCATTTTCCTTTTGGGAATACAGTCCGGCATTAAGTGCCCAAACTTGGCAATTCTATCAGAAGGAGTGGGATGTATTTAAAACTGAAGGTCTAAAAATGTTACAGTCCTTCGGTTCTCAAGCAAATACCGCAGATGTTAGCACTGAATTTAGACAAATTGTTGGTAGTCCGGGTCAAGTTATTTGTAAGGTAGCCCGCGAGTGGGATGCCGATCTAATTTTAGTTGGTCGTCGGGGTCTGTCTGGTCTGACAGAATTCTTGCTGGGTAGTGTCAGTAATTATGTTTTGCACCACGCACACTGTTCTGTCTTAACTATAAATACGTCAGTGACTGTAGAAGAACCTGAAGTTCTTCAAGAAGCCAACAGCGCTAATTGAAGAAATTACTAAATTTGACGAGGTTAGAAACCGGGTTGATTGAGAATTGCTAAACCTAAAAACCGGTTTCTTGATTATTGTTGATAATTCAACCCCACGCTTAGAATGTTGAAGGGGTAATCGCTTGCAAAACAGGTAATTGACGAAGTTGTTTGCGTATATTCATCAAAATTTTGCCGAGGTGATTTTGACCAGATTGATCCGCACCACAACCCCAGAAATAATCCCTCGGAGAGTCTTCTACTAATTCTTCATCACCTGTAGACAGCAGTACTTCTCGTATATCGGAGTGGGTGAGAAATTTCTGCAAAACTGCTGCTTGCATAACTTCTATTTTCACCTCCTCCCAATCGCAACGCACTTGACGGCTGCTACATCTTCCCAAAGCAGCGGCTGCTTCTGGTGTTTCGGCAGCATGAATTTGAGGTATGATCAGCTCATAAGCTGTACCCACAAACTTTTGTGCTTGGTAATAATGCTCTACTGTAGACCAATCAGTACCCTCCATTCTGATTCCATGGGCAGAAAAGTTAGAAAAACAACCATAAGGTTGCCAAGCTTTGTAAAAATAAATAGTCATTTCAAAATTGCTCTTTTATACGTCTATTTCTATGATGACTGTAGATGGTAGCAGGTGATTATGTTATTTAATTAAGTGAATGTAAAGGAAATGCATTCTTTGTGGTTCATAAGTTATGATAATAAGGCTGAATATACTTAGGGACTTCCAATTCAAAAAATATCCCAAAATATATTGTAGTATGGTTTGAACAACCCGCTAATCAAGAACGAGCAGAATTTCGCAAAGATGAGTCTAACTCCTACCCTATAATTTGACTCAACTCGATAACATTCCCATCGGGGTCTTGAGTGAAGATAGCAGCGCGTCCGGATGCACTATTTTGAATTGGGTAATTATGATTAGTTAGTAGTTCCTTGGCAGAGTCTAAGTCAGCGACGGAAAAAGCAATGTGGGGGTTGCGTCCCCATTTTTCGTGTTTGGGTTCCTTGGAGACTGATGGCGCTACTATCAAGTGAAGTTGATAATTGCCGACTTGATACCATACACCGGGAAATTTCATTGGACGTTCGACTTTAGTTAGTCCTAAAATGTTTCCATAGAAATGTTCAGCATGTTCTAAATCTGTAACTAAAATGGCTGTGTGCAGACTTTGGATAATTTCCATGGTTGCTCCTATTATAATCCTTTGGCGTTGCTGAATCCATGGCGTGAAAATAATGTTGTGTAATTCCAAAAACCTTGTTCCAGACGTTGCACTTGCTAGTCTGGAACACCCGGATTCAAAACGAAAATCAGCAACGCCTAATCCTTTGATATTCCTACATAACAACGAGGTGCTGTATGGATGCACAATTAGCACTGACTGAAATCAATGCCATTCGGGAAATCGTTCCAGATTATACCCCCGCACAACAGGCACTGGATGAAATCGAAAAGCATAATGGTAATATGGCAACAGCTTTCAGTGATTTGTGGGTAGAGAAAAATGGGGCACTGGCGCTGCCAGAAAAAAAATCACTATGGCAGACAACACTAAAAGTACTGCGGAATGAACTTTGCGGTGATGAAGGTTTTCGGGGTCAAATCAAAGAATATACTAAAAACCCAGGAAGTTCACCGTTACTAACAGGATTAATTGTATCTTTGGTGGGAATAGCAGGGGCAAACGGTTTACCTATAGATCCAGCTATTGCTACGGTGATTGTTTTGTATATTTTGAAAATTGGATTGAATATTTTTTGCGAGTATACCGAACCTCCTGAAAGTTAATATAGCGGTTTGGAGCAAATTGATGGGGATGCAACAGTCTATGATACCCCAAAGTGAGTGTAGAGTCAAATGGGTAATGGAAGGATTCCCTGTACCACCCTACGGGAAGTCGCTGCGCGTTCACACGGAATCCCCAGAGAACCTATTCTACGAATTCCGGTAACAACCTCCCAAGGTAGTTTGCTAAATCTCCAAAAATAGGAGGAAATTCCTCGTCGCATAATTTTTTCAAAAATCAAATAGGAGTTCTATATAAAATTACTGTTAGCAGAAAAAGACGATCATATTCGTAGATTAGAAAATATGATAAATATGGCAGGCGATCGCAAAATAGAAACAGGTGGTGGTAATTACAATAGACATAGGCGTGAAAATTAAATATGCATTGTCCAAAACCCTTGTTCGGTGACGTTGCATTGCAACGTCACCGAACATTCTTTTCCACCAGATGTCTAATGAAAGTGGTAATTACAATGAAAGTGGTAATTACAATGAGCATATAGAAGGTGATTCTAATCGCAGTAATTACCATGCTGCTGAACAAAAACCAACCCTAGCATAAGCAGCAGCAGAAATTCAGCAGCTACTAAAACAGTTGGAAAATTTCTATCCTATATTTAGTTATTTCGGCATTGCTGAATTAAGGGATGATTCTTGTGGTGCAGGCCGGAGTGCCTGCCTCATAAATATAGAAAACGGGCAGGGATGCCCGTTCCACAAACCAAGATGACCATCATTTAATGCTATAACTCTTGTGGGGTAGAGAGCAGCGCGTTGCGGTGAGGTAGTGTGGTCTACTCTTCGAGAAGCCGCACTCTCAAAAGAAGCCGAGTGACCCTCGTCTACCGCGTCTAAGGGGGTTTCCCCCATGTAGCTTGCTTCCCCGTTGCGTTAGCTTCCCGTATGGTAGGGGTACAACTACCGTAGCTTGCTTCTCGCGGAGCGAGTACCCGGAGGGGGGTACTCTACTCAAAGCCTCCCGACCGTCGTCTACCCCCCGTTGTAGCGACTGCGGGGCATCCCTGCCTGCCCTATAATACAAATTAAAAGCACAACATCTTAATCAGCTATGCTTTCCAAACATCCTCTAACTCCTTTTCCCAGCTAATTTATCAATATATGCCATCAAACCCCCCCGAAAGCCCAAAATCAAGGGAATTAACAACAAACCCAGGAAAAAGTTCCACAAATCCAATTGACGTTCAGCCAGACTAGCATCAAAAATTGCTAAACTCGCCAACCATTGCCAGAAATAGCGTTGATTGGACTGAATCAGCTGTTCTAAAAACAAAAATACCCCTGCACCCATCAAAGGACCGAAAAAGCTGCGAGAACCTCCTAAAATAGTCATTAACACTGGCATGGCACTAAATGTCCAATGGGCGATTTCCGGATTAGCTACTCGTTGAAAAGGTGCCCATAGTGACCCTGCTAACCCTGCAAATCCACCAGCAATTATAAAAGCCATCCAACGCAGACGACGAATATCCACCCCCAGAAATATGAGACGTTGGGCATTTTCCCGACTGGCTTGTAGTAATTCCCCAAAGGGACTGTGAGTAATTCTCCAGAGACAGAATGTAGCAAATATAAATGCAACCAGAGACAGATAATAGTAATTAGTAAAACCCTGAATTTTCACAATTAAACCAGGGATACCCAAATCAGCCGCTATCACCCCTGCAATCCCATCACTACCACCCGTCACTTCCCGCCATTGGAAAACAATGGTAAATACCATCATTCCAAAAGCCAGGGTCAGCATAGCAAAGTAAATTTCATCCACCCGCACGCTAAAATAACCCAACACCCCTGCAACCACCACCGAGGCTATTACTCCTGCCAATATCGCCAAAATAAAGGGGATGGAGGCTTTAATTAAATAGGCACTGACATAGGCACCAGTGGCAAAATAGGCAGCATGACCAAAACTCAGTAAACCTGTATAGCCGAATAGGAGATTAAAGCTAAGGGCAAATAACCCCATTAACAGCATTTCTGTCAGTAAGACGAGATTAAATGGCGACAGAAATATAGGTAATAACAACAGTATTACCACAACTGCCATCAGCACTATTAACCCGATGCGATTCTTCATCGCCGTACCTTTCCAAATAAACCCTGGGGTCGAAACAATAACGCCAACGCCATTAAAACAAAAGGAAATGCTACTTGAGCGCGGGGTGCAATCAAAATCCCAAAAGAATTTAACTGTCCGATAATTAACGCTCCCACCAAAGAACCGGGTAAACTTCCCAAACCCCCAATCACTGCCACAATAAAACTTTCAATAATCACATTGTCTCCCATGGCGGGGCTAATGGTACGTAGAGGTGCAGCCAACACCCCTGCTACACCTCCCAACCATGCCCCCAACATAAACACTCCAGTAAATAAACGAGGTACATTAATACCCAACGCCCCTGCCATAATTCTATCAGCTGCCGCCGCCCGTATCACCTTACCGAAGCGAGTAAACTTTAATAACAGCCATAACCCTATACCTACTAAAGGACCTAAAATAATAATCAAGAGATTGTAAGTTGGGTAAGTCTGACCAAATATCTGCACCGTACCTGAAAACAACTGGGGACTGGGAGTAGTTAAAGGTGCACTTCCCCATAACAAACGCACTACATCGTTAATTAACAGCACAAAGGCAAAAGTCAGCAGCAGTTGCAGACTAACATCCTGTCCATAAAGGCGACGCAAACAACAGATTTCCATCGCACCACCAACCAAAGCCACAATTAACGGTGCAAAAACTAGTCCCAACCAGAAATTTAGCTGTCCTTGCCCTACAATCCAAAATGTCAGGTAAGCACCCAACATATACAAGCTACCATGGGCAAAATTCAGCACCCCCATCACCCCAAAAATCAGGGTTAAGCCAGCGGCAATCAGGAATAGTAACATACCGTTGGCTAAACCGTTGAGGAAGAAAATTATCAGGGTGGAAATTGACATTAAAGGAAGGGGGGAAGAGTAATAATTATTTTACGTGTTGAGTAAGTACCATTTAAAAATTCTGTAACACACATCTTGCACCAGGGTCAGAAACCGGGTTTATTGAAAAGGTTTACCCATCAAAACCCTAATTTTTCGTTCATAAACCCCGGCAGTCGCTATAACGGGGGGAACCCCCGCAACGCGCTGCCTCGCTTTCTCAATGGTTGCCCTTGAATGCTGCAAGATATGACGTAACCTATAAGCCCCATTGCTAATATTTTTATTAGACATCTGGTGGAAATTAAATATGCGTGAGCTACAACCCTTGTTCCAGACGTAAAATTTTACGTCTCTACATTCTTTTTCACCAGATGTCTATTGTAGTCACATTATCATCAAATCCTTCACCTACCAGCGATTTAAATCGCTGGCTAATAAACGAAGTCGTCTCAAGACGACTAGACAATATTTTTAGTCTACTTTAGTAGACTTTGCCTATGAGACTGGGAATTAATTCCCAGTTCACATCTTGAGAATGGTGCAAGTTGTTAGTTGAAATGGTAAATTCCTTCTCGGCAACCATTTTACAACCTGTTACAGACAATTCCCGCGTCACCAAATCCCCCTTAACTACCTGAATTGGTTTTAAAACGTGAAAGTCATATTCTTTACTCTCAACAGTCTTGCCCCAAGTAATATCCACAATGGCTTGATGGTCTTGTTCCCTAATTATCAGTTCACCCATAGGCGCTAAATACTGACGCCCTTCCAAAGCCTTAATTACAGCCTTAGTCTCCGTAGTTCCCGCATCATTAGCAGCAGCCGCCAGCAAATGTAAACCCACATAAGCATTCTCAGCATTATAGCTGGGGTAACTATTGTAACGCTGACGAAACTTTTGTACGAAGTTGCGATTTACCTCTGTATCTGGCGTTTGCCACCAATAACGGGTTCCTACCCATTGCCCCGTGGGCATTTGTTCCCCCAGCGCCGTTAAAACTTCCATGGCTGCCCCCAATTCCATGTAAATAGGGAATTTATCAAACAAACCAAAATCCCCCGCTTGCCGGATAAAATTGACCAAATCATTGCCCCATAAACTGCACCAAATGGCATCAGCCCCAGTATTTTGCAGAGTAACGATAAAACTGTTGTAATCTTGGGCACCTAACTTGGGAAAAGCTGTTTGATTGAGAAACTTTACCCCTGATTTTCTCTGTTGCAAAGCTTTTTGAAAGAATTCCCAACTCTGGAGACCAAAAGCATAATCAGGACCAATAGTTGTCCATTTTTGATATGCTTCCTTTGCCGCAATTTCAGCACCCGCTGCGGAGTTTTGCGGACCATTAACACTACAACGGAACACATACTGATTGCATAAATCCCCGGTTACTTTCGGACTGGCTGCATGGGTGACCATTAATACTCGTTCCAATTCGGGAATCACAGGTACTAACGCCTCTGCATTGCCAGAACTATCAATACCCAACAAAAAATCCACATTCTCTTGCAGCACTAGCCTACGGGCTGTTTGTACGGGTTCTCCTTCATGTTCAAAAATTACCTCCACAGGTCGTCCATTAATCCCACCAGCAGCATTAATCTCCTCTTGGGCGATCTTAATTCCATCCCGGGCAAATTCACCGTAGGTAGCAAAGCCACCAGTGAGCAAATACATCGCCCCTATGCGCACTGGTTGACTTTTATCTGTGTTACTAAAGTTACAAGCTCCTAGGGTGCCGATTGTTGCCCAACCTAGTTGTTGGAGAAAAGTGCGGCGGGAATAATGGTAGTAAGACATCGAAAATTGATAAGAAAAGAATGACGGAGGAATTAAAGATTAATTAGGGTCAATCTACTTCCATTGCTGACCATACTTCCCATGGGCTTGAGTGCATTTTTGCCCGTGGCGATGGTTTCGGTGTTTTGGGGAAGTAAATAACATGGCTGCTAAACTCAGCAACCATGAAATCCAGAATTCCTTGTTTATCTATTCAGGCACATCTATAAGGAACTAGAAAGTCGTTTATAAGCTGGGACTAAATCTTTTTTGGCAAGATAATCGTGAATTTCATTGGGCTTAAGTTGACAAAGATCCTTAGCTAACTCACTTGTTTTAATGTTTTTGGGTAGTACGGAAGCAAGGGCTTCCCGCATTAATCCTAATATCTGTGGTTCTGCAATCAATAGTAATTTTTGGGTTTGATAAACTTGAGTTAAGTCAACAATTTTATTGGCAATCTCCTGGGCAAAACGCCGTTCAAATTCTACAATGTGATTTTCCCGGTGATCGTCATAACTGTGGGCTTTACTTCCTGTACCACGATTACGCCCCGTTTTAACATTCGCCCACAAATCTTGACCTTGAAGTTCCTTAGCAGAAGTATGCAAATCTTCACGTTCGATTAAATTAGGACCTCCCCCCATCTCCGGAAACTCTACAGGTTCTAGGGTTAGAAAACGAGCTGTGGCACCATTTATGACAGCAACGATATATTCACTCATATCGAGATCCCTTCAGTTCTTAATCCCTCCATCCTAACAATGGTTTATGTATTCTAGATGCAATTGCAAATAAAGCTTAAAATTATCTTTCGTGGGGTCTGGGGAGCTATAAGACCCACATTCTACCCGTAGGGAGATGTGGGATACATGTGGGAATGCAGAATGTAGAATGCAGAATGTAGAATGTAGAATGCAGAATGTACAAATTAATTCTAAATTCTAAATTCTAAATTCTAAATTCTAAATTCTTCCTCCCCAGCATCGAAATGGTACAATTGAATATATCGATACACACATACCCACAAAGCTAGCTGTAATTGCTGCACCGTGAGTTGAGTAGCGAAAAGTCCGTTGGCGAGGTTCCCAAGTCACTGCGTTGCGGAGGACGGTTGCATGGGCGAGTTCCCCGACTTGTGCAAACTGTCCGTTGGGGTTCCCCCCGTTGTAGCAAGTGACGCTCGCTTAAAGGAACTTTTCAAGACAGCGAGGGGATCCAAACATATCAACTAACTAGTACGCCGGGACACGGCGGAATGGAAACTGCCTGTGCAGACGGTCTACCGGGGGCTGGAATATACTCGTCTCAGCCTAGGCAAGTGTCGAAAATCCGAAAGGAAGCAACCAGGAAGTCCAAGAAGTGATTCTTGGGAGTTCCCACATCATAATCTCTGATTTGGTGTGGGAGGATGTCACTAACAATGGCATTGCAAAGGAATACCATGATAAACCGCAGCAAGATTCGTAATATCGGCATTTCCGCTCATATTGATGCCGGAAAAACTACGATTTCGGAGCGTATTCTTTTCTATACGGGCAAAATCCACAAAATTGAAGAGGTGGGTGGTGATGGTGATGGTGCCACCATGGATTATATGGAGTTGGAGCGGGAAAAGGGTATTACTATCACCTCTGCTGCCACTACCTGTTTCTGGAATGATACGCAAATTAATTTAATTGATACACCGGGACATGTGGATTTTACTATAGAAGTTGAACGTTCCCTGCGAGTGTTGGATGGGGCAATTATGGTACTGTGCGGGGTTGCTGGGGTACAATCCCAGTCGCTGACGGTAGATAGGCAAATGAAGCGTTATGGTATACCCCGTATCGCTTTTATCAATAAATTAGACCGTGTTGGTGCAAATCCTTTTCGGGTGCTAGAAGCGCTAAAAAACAAGTTATCTCTCAATCCGATATTGCTTCAGTATCCCATTGGCTTGGAAGACAAGTTTGTGGGAGTCATCGATTTAATTGAGATGAGGGCAAACTACTATGAAGGGGAACATGGGGAAACTGTAGTAAAAAAGCCGATTCCCGAACATTTACAAGCTGAAGCCAAAGCAGCCAGGGAACAGCTTTTAGATAAAATATCCATCCACTCGGAAGAAATGATGACAAAGTTGCTGGGTGGAGAAGAAGTACCTACACAGATGATTTGGGATACCATTCGTCAAGAAACTTTAAGCCGGGAATTTACTCCGGTGTTGCTGGGTTCAGCCTTGAAAAATAAAGGGGTGCAAAATTTATTGGATGCGATTGCCCTTTATTTACCTTCTCCCACGGAAAGGGAAGCAATTACCGCTACGGATGTGTCTACAGAGTCACAGGTGCAAATATATCCCAATCCTGATGATCCGCTGGTGGGGTTAGCCTTTAAACTGATTGATGATGAATTTGGTCAACTCACCTATACTCGTGTTTATGCGGGAACATTACATCAAGGCGATCGCCTCTACAATAGCCGCACGGGGAAAAAAGTCCGGGTTAGTCGCTTGGTAAGAATTGAAGTTGATAAGCGTCAGGAATTAGAGTCTGTCAGCGCTGGGGAAATTGTCGGATTAGTAGGGGTTGACTGTGCATCAGGTGATACCTTATGTTCCTTGGGCACGAATATTTCCTTAGAGGGAATATATGTGCCGGAACCAGTAATTACCATTGCCATTACTCCTAAAAGCCAAGATGATATTGAGCGTATATCCAAAGCACTGCACCGCTTTGTTCATGAAGACCCCACTTTACATGTGGTGACTGACCCAGAATCCCATGAAACCTTGATGTCGGGGATGGGAGAATTGCATCTGCAAATTTACTTAGAAAGGATAAAAAGAGAATACCACGCTGATGTCTATGTTAGTCCCCCCGCAGTCGCGTATCGGGAAACTATCACTAAGGCAGCTACCTTTGACTATACCTTGAAAAAGCAAACCGGAGGATCGGGACAATATGCCCATGTTATAGGACGTTTGGAACCCTGCGACAAACCGTTTATCTTTGAAAATAAGGTGGTTGGGGGTGCGATTCCGACTCAGTTTATCCCCGCTTGCGAACAGGGTTTCCGGGATGCGCTGAAAACGGGATGGCTCAAAGGTTATCCGATTATGGGGGTGAAAGTAATTCTAGAAGGGGGTTCCGATCATCCGGTGGATTCTTCGGAAATGGCGTTTCGATTTGCAGCCAGACTGGGATTTGAGAAAGCTTTTGCTAAGGGAAAACCTACACTCCTAGAACCGATGATGTTATTGGAAGTGGAAACACCAAGTCAATTTTTAGGAAGAATACAAGGACAGTTGTTATCCCGTCGTGCTTTGTTATTGGGTTCGGAAACCAGGGATAATGATGTGGTAATTCGGGCAGAAGTACCCTTAGCAGAAATGTTTGGTTATGCCACAGAATTGCGATCGCTTTCCCAAGGAATGGCAACTTTCTCGATGGAGTTTGCTGAATATCGACAGTTACCGGAAAATTTAATTGATGAAGTTAAGTAATGGGTAATTGGTAATTGGTAATGGGTAATTGGTAATTGGTAATTGGTAATTGGTAATTGGTAATTGGTAATTGGTAATTGGTAATTGGTAATTGGTAATTGGTAATTATTAATGATGTAAGAAACCGGGTTTATTCTCGACTAACTACAAAAATTTTCGATATGTAGCACAGAGGTTGTTTGTCAAGTCTAAAAGCTTACTAAAAACCTCACTTCTTATCTGTCTCCTAGTAAGAGAGAGACTTTGAAACCGTTATTTTCCCGTTCCCCTTCCTTAGTAGGGAATCGATTAAGGGTTAGGTTTTCGAGATTTTGGTGTTAAACATAATATTTTTCAAACATCTTCTGAAATATAGCGGTTTTTGGTTGAGTAGAATACAAATTTTACCTCACCCCGTCCTCCGGACACCCCTCTCCTTACTATAGACACGGAGTGGCTTCCCGTAGGGTAGGAGAGGGGAAGGGGTGAGGTAAGCGACTGTATTGCACAAAGCGTGAAAACCGCTATAAATCTAGTTTATCAAAACATTTTTCAGGTTCAAGCAAATATAATCAATGCAGAGAATTTTAATTTTTGGTAATTCTAGTTCTGGGAAAAGTACTTTGGCAAAAAAATTCGGCAAAGACTTAGATATTCCAGTTCTCGACCTTGATACAATTGCATGGGAACCTAATCAAGTTGCTGTTAGACGTTCCCATAAAGATGCAGTCAGAGATTTACAGGATTTCATCAAAAATAATACCTCTTGGGTAATTGAAGGTTGTTACAGTACCCTAATTGAAGTTGTAATTGATTTCTCCACGGAAATTTATTTTCTCAATCCTGGTGTTGATAAATGTCTCGAAAATAATCGTCATCGTCCTTGGGAATTCCATAAATTTTCATCACCAGAAGAACAAGCAAAAACTTTTGAATTTCTCCAAAATTGGATTCAACAATATGAACAAAGAAATGATGAATTTGGTTATTTATCCCATCGTATAATCTTTGATAATTTTCAGGGTAAAAAGTGTGAAATTAGAGATTAGGAATAGTTTTTTGATATTACTCAAATGGTAAGTATGACTATGCTGCAGCTACTTTTGCTTTCATCCTTCCCGTAATTTTGCAACCATTTGTGCACGTGCAGATACATTCAATTTGAGGAACATTCGTTTCAAAGCTTGTTTAACACCGTTGTGGCTAATGCCCAATTTTAAGCCAATTTCAGTATTATTTAATCCTTTAGCTACTAAATCAGCAATTTGCAATTCCCGGTTTGTTAAACAAGCACTAGCATCGGCAATGGGTGGAGAAAACTGCAAACGTAAAGTTGCTAGACAAACTGACAGATGAGTACTCAAAGCGCTAACGCTTCTTAAATCTTCTTCCCCAAAGCATGGCATTCCTTTTCCCCGTAAAAAGTGAATTTTGCCGATAATTTCACCTTTACCCAATAAAGGAGCAATCATACCATGTTCAAAGCCGTAGGGTGACCACACATGTTGATAAACTGAGGTTTGCTTCCAAGCTAAAGGAGAATTCACCAACAGGTTATGGGTGGGAATATGACGCTCAATCATACAGCACATCATCGGATCGGCTTCCCAGCCTATTTCACTGTAGCGGTCAATAAATGTTTCTGACAATCCTTGGAGATTGAGGGTAGCTAATTGGTGATTCTCATCAAAAAGTGCAATTCCCCAAGATTTTGCCCCAAATATAGCGGTTTTCAGTTGAGTCCAATACACGAGGGAACCTCACCCCGTCCGACCGACTCCCCTCTCCTTACTATAGACACGGAGTGGCTTCCCGTAGGGTAGGAGAGGGGA
>JAAUYI010153919.1_pt1 | contig 15075 bp, 12 predicted proteins | sample 7278041 | NCBI WGS metagenome assembly JAAUYI01 (sample SAMN14350216, study PRJNA611818) | marine sediment metagenome | isolation source: surface marine sediment (0.6m) | place: French Polynesia: Moorea | collected 2018-08
CGAATAGCTGAGTGACGCCGACACTGGTCAGCTATAGCCCCACCGGTACGTCGTTGTGTATGCGCAGCACCGTGGCCCGAGCGACCTCACCCAGGCGCGCGGGCAGCACCATGTTGCCGGCAAGTCCGATCATCGTCGCGGTCACGGTCCGTTGGCGTGGCCGCACTCCGGTGCCGCCCTCGATCGCCACCGCCCAGCGCCACGCCTTGACGACCACGATCCCCGCCTTGCAGGCGAAGACCGGAATCATCCAAACCCCATCGAAACGCGAAAGCGCCGCTCCCAGGGTCGAAAGCTCCACACGCCGCAGCAGCAAGTACAGCAGAGAAACCGCGAACAGCAAGCCCGGCAACAGCTTTTTCATGGCGCCATCATGCCACGGTGATGGGAACAGCGATTCCCACCGTGGGGACGAGCGTACCCGATTCGGGTCTAACGATCGGTGACCGGCGCCTGAGTCATCCGCACCTGGACCGTCTCTTTGACCTCGGTGATCAGTTCTTCGGTCAAGCTTCGGGCGTGGGCGGCATCCAGCCAGAGCTTGAGCGCCGCCAGCGATTGCTCATCTTCGCCCAGATCGCGAAACCTCCGGTAGGTATCGGCGGCAAGCTCTTCCAGCTCTGGCCAACGCCCCGCGAAGCGCAGCAATGCCGAGAGATCGAGGCTCACCAGAGCGAGCGAGGATGGGACGCTGAAGTGGATGAACCCGGCCAACGCCTTGCGATAACGCTGCTCGCCGGCATCGACTTTACCCAGACGTATGAGAATTCTGCCTTCGACCCAGTAGAGCCGACATTTTTGTACGCTTCGCCGCGGGCCGAGAAGGCGCCGAGCCTTCAATAGATGCTCAATGGCGAGCGGGAGAAGCGCGGGGTCGTCGGCCCTCGATACCGCGTCAGCCAGGTTGTGCGTGGCCGAGAGCTCGGACCTTGAATCGAGACGCCGGGAGGCGAGTGTCTCGCTCAGGACGTCGATGGCTTCTTTGAGGTCCCCGATCTCGATGAGAATCGCGCCATGTAGAGCAGCAGCCGTTCCGGAGCCAGTCTCATCAGCCGCTTTCTCAAAGAGTTTCCTTGCCTGCTGGATCAAGCGCAGCGCGTCTGCGGCGTGCCCTTGGCATACGCGCAGGTAAGCGACCCGCATGGCCAACCCAGCTCGACACGACTCAGAAACCTGTCGGCGACACAGACGGTATGCCGCGCGATAGGCGACCTCTGCATCCTCATATCGAGTTACCGCCCGGTAGGCGCTGCCCAGGAGACCATAGCCTCTGACGATCCGTTCCCGATGCTCCCGCCGATCCGCGGGATCGGAGAGGTCCTCGGGAACGATTTGCGCCAGCCTGACTCCGATCCGAGCTAGCTCCAAGCCAGCCTGATGATCGTTGAAGGTCGTTTCCTCGCAGTGGTCGAGGAAGAGATTGCAGAAACCTGGGTCCAGATAACAGGACCGGTCCAACACAATCTCGGCTCGCTCCGGGAGCTTTGGTTTGAGCTCCCGCAGAAGGCGCTGAGCATGTTTCTCTGAGTGAGGCATCCCCGTCTCTTTCCGATATAGCTGGTCATTATAGCAGTCTTGAGCTCCAAGAGGAGTCTTGAGCTCCAAGAGGGAGCGCGACTCGTCGTCGCGCCCCCCCTTTTCCTTAGCCGGTCGGGACAACTACCGAGCTGTCTCCGGCCTGTATGTTGGTCCGGATTCGCACCTCACACCTCCAGATCGTCGAGCTCACAATCCGCGGAATTACGGCATCGCGGCTCGATTCCATCTCGGCATTCTTGCGCGAAAAGTGCCAGGTCCAGAGCAACCCGGGCGGACGTCGCTACACAGGCACCGACAAATCGGACCTATTTGGCGGTTACGGCATGCTGACTTCGGTCGTCTGCCCCGGCATCACGGGAGCGCTGCCACTCCAGGACTGACCATCGTACCGAACGGTGAAGCTCCAGATGCCCGGTGTCAATCCGGGGACCAGGGACTGGCCGTGATTCATCATCCACTCGCCCGGACCGAAGGTCGCGCCGGCGGTGGAGACGAACGGCCTGCCACCGGGCCCGGTGAGCGTGATGCTCGCCATCGGCACCCCCTCGAGCTCAGGCGAACGGACCTGCAACTGGCCACCCATGGGCAACACCAGACGCCCCTGGTCGCCCGGAGCGTTGACCGTGAAATGGGTGGCGGCACTGTTCCCGCCCTGGACCACCAGATCCCAGGGACCCGGCGATAGTGTCGAGATCCGAACTTTGCCGGAGATCACGGAATAGTGACCGCTATGGATCCGCTGTCCCGAAGCGTCGAGGATCGCGACTTGCACCGCCGGCACGGTAGCGCCCGATTCCAGGACGACCTCGAACGAGACACCTTCGGTCGGCGTCATCTGGATCTCGACGTTCGCCGTCGCGTCCGCGACGACAGCGGTGGTTTCGGTGGACCCATAGCCCGACTTGGTGGCCATGGCCCGCCAGCGTCCCTGGCGAAGGCGCGCCACCCGGAACTCGCCCCGCGAGTTGCTCTGTGCCCGGCCACCGGGATTGCGGCCGTCAAGCCGCTCAAGAGTGATCGCGACTCCAGCCAGTGGCTCGCCCGAGGCGGCGTCGAACACTCGCCCGTACAGGCTGCCGGTCGAGATCTCTATGTGCACGTCCCGATTGCCAACGAGCTCGAGCGCCTCTGTGTGCTGGACTCCCGTATCGGCCAGGACCATCAGCTGATACTCACCGGCCTCCAAGCCCGCGATCCGAAAACGGCCGTCCGGACCGGTCAATCCGTGTCCCGAGCTGCCGGTCGAGCCGTTGACGCCGATCCGGGCGTCGGCCAGGGGCTGATCGCCCTCGAGCACAATGCCGCTCAGGGTGAAACCACCGAACTCGATGTCTTCTTGGACGCGCGACACGCCTTCAGGAATCTCGAGGCGAAGCCGCGTCGAGCGTCCCGAGCCTCCGACTTGCGCCTGGATGTGCCATGTGTCGGGGGCCAGGCCGTCGAAGGCATATGCGCCGTCAAAGTCGACCCGCCCGCGCCGCAGGTCGCCTCGCTGGCTCTGGGCGACCAGCGCCAACGCACCGAGCTCGTCGAAATCGAGCCCCAGGACCCGGCCTTCGAGAGTCGCCCCGCGATTCAGCTCGAGCAGAGCTCCGCTGACGTCTCCGGTCACCTCGAAGGGTTCGGAACGCGCCGTCGCGTAGCCCTCGAGCGAGGCGACCAGGGCGTACTGACCAACCTTGACGTCGGCAAGGGCGAACCTGCCGCCGCTGGTGCTCCGACCCCGGGCGGAACCAAAAGAATAAGGAGTCATCCCGGGCTGCACGATCTGCTCGATCGACACATCGGCGCCGACGACCGCCGCGCCATCCGAAAAGACCACCTGACCGCTGACTTCGAATCCGCGCTCGAGATCGAGATCGACTACATTGCGACCGGGCTGGACCTCGACAGCCTGGGTCAGCTGCCGGCCGTTGCCGTGATAGACGGCGATCATCGCCGACCCGGTCGCTGCATCGGTGACCCGATAGAATCCCTCACTATCGGTCTGCCCGGAGGCGGCAGTCCCTTGGCCGAAGAAACCCTCCCGGCGGGGCGTAATCTGAATCGACGCTTGGACCACCGGCTCGCCGTCCGCCGTAGTGACAGTGCCTTCCACGATCGCTCCGGCTTTCAGCTCGAAGTCGAGCTCAAGCTCCTCACCGGATTCGATTTCGATGCCGGCGCGAGCCTGCTGCTGATAACCCTCCGCACTGACCGTCACTTGAAACATTCCCGGCTCGACATCGGTGACGAGGTAAGTCCCGTCGGCTTCAGATCGGACCGGGACCGGGCTCCGTCTCGGTCCGGTCGCCAATTCGCGAAGATCCGGACGCGCCTCGACGGTGGCTCCCGAGATCGGCTGGCCCCGGTGATCGACCACCTTGCCCAGGAGGTATCCGGCGGCTGAGAGCACGATCGAAAGCGGCTGATCAGTCGGCGGGCGAACGGACTCTATCGACACCGAGCTATAGCCCTCTCGGGACACCTCAAGGGCCACCGGCTGGCCGGGAAGCAGATCGGCGACGACGAATCGGCCTTGGGAGTCGGTCGTGGTCGGACCAGATCCACCCACCGGAAAACTCGCGCTCCCGGTCTCTACCAGCACCCTGGCACCGGCGACCGCCTGACCGCTGGAGTCGGAAACCCGCCCCTCGATCGTAGCGCCGGGAATCAGCACCAGGGTTCCGAAGTCAAACCGGTCGCCATTCTCGGGCACCCGCAAGCCGGGGACCCGGGCGTGCGCGAAGCCCGACCCGCGGACCTCGAGATCGTAGCGGCCGGCCGCCAGATCTTGGATCTCGAATCGACCCGTGGCGTCGGTGAAATAGGCCTGTTCGTCCGGAGCCCCCTCGGACTTCCGCAAGCCGATCTCGGCACCGACGACCGGGCGATCGTCTTCATCGACGATACGGCCGAAAGCCAGGCGACCCCAGTCGAGCACGAGCTCGAGTCCCGCGCGGAGCTCGAACGGCTCGAGCGATTCGACCTCGACGAGACGCGGAGAGAAGCCCTCGGCCTGCAGAGTCAACCGGTAGCCGAGCCCCGCGGCCAGACCCGTCACTTGAAATTCCCCCTCTTGCGACGTCCGACTGCGCCCAGAAGATTCGTCTGCCGGGAGCGCGGCCGACGGGAAACGCTCGCTCGGGGGTAGGGGTTGAACCTCGATCTTGACCCCAGCGATCGGGTCACCTTCCCGGTCGATCACCCGGCCGCTCAGCGCTGCCGCCGGCATCAGGGCGATCGCCGGAGCCTCACCTCTATCGCCGATCTCGCCAACACCCTGCCGATACCAGGCAGCCGTCGCCCGCGGCTTTCGCAAGTCCGAGACAGAGGTCTCGAGCACGTACCGACCTCGGTCGTCGGTCACGGCAAACTCCCCGGGCGCCACCCAAACCAGGGCACCCGCCACCGGATCGCGCTGGAGGAGATCGACGACGTGCCCGCGGAGGGTCGTGGGCGGATCGAGAGACACGTCGGTGAGCTGGCCCTGAGCGAGATCGAGATCGATCGACCCGTGCCAGCGCTCGGCGGTCGACACCCGGATTCGGGACATCTCGCCGCGCGGTAGCACCAGCGGGATCAAGCCCTCCTCGTCGCTTGAGCCGAGGGGCAGAAGCGCGTTCTCCTGAAAGGCCACGGCCTGTGGAACCGGACGATTCTGCCGGGTGATTCGTGCCATGCGGGTAACGCCGGCCGGTACCTGGATTTCTACAGAGGATTCACCGAAGACCTCATCCTGCACCAGCGGGTATCCGTCGGCCAGTACCTCGAGTCGGATGGTCTCCTGGCGGCCGAGCGGCAGGCGGACGATGCCGTCCGTTCCCGCTCGGGTGAGGCGCGACTGTGGTTTCCAGCCGAGGTCGCGAAGGTCGACGGTCGTGGCTCCGACCGCTCCCGCGAGCGGCGCGCCGGCGGGATCGACGAGGCGCACCTCGAGATTCTCGGCCGGCACGAGCTCAAGCGTCGGAAGCGTCGCCGGTTCGACCAGGCCGACCAAGCGGTACTCCATGCTCAAGAAGCCCGAGGACGAGACCACCACCTTCCACATTCCGGCCTCGGGAGCGATCAGCTCGAACGTGCCATCGACGCCAGTCCGTGACCGTGCGACCGATTCCGGCGCGAGTTGCCCCGCCAGTCTCAAGCGAGACCGCTCGTAAGCCGACGCAACCGGCTCGAGGCCGACCTCGATTCCGGCAAGAGGCTCACCCCCGGGTTCGAGGACCCGGCTGATGATGGGGATTCCCGTCGCCGCCAATACGGTCGGCAACAGCTGGAGGATCAGCGTCAACTTCAGTGCGCGATCGAACATATCTCACTCCCTGAGGCCGGAGGTTCGGGCAGGACTAGGAGGCTGTTGCGCATGGCGCAACGCCTCCCAGTGCGTTAACGCTCGCTGTCTTCAGCCTTGTCGGCTGCTGCCGCGTCGGAGCTCAGGGTGGTGGCCGCCGGCTCGTCTTCAGAGCTCTGACGGTTGTTGCTCTCCGGAGGGCAGTAGAGTGCGAAGTTGCCGGCGTCGCTCTTGCACGTGGCTCGGGCCGCGCCGCTCTGATAGCCGACCGCGAAACACATCACTGGCGGCCGGTTGCGGGTCTCGCTGGCCAGACAGGTCTGGACGGTGTTGCCACACCAGATGGAAGCGGCACAGTACTGACCGAATTGCGAGGTCTTCACTCGGGCGTTCCCCGACGAGGTGAGATCACACTGCGACGGCAGATGCGGCGAATTCGGATCACCGCTACACATGACGTCACCATTGGAGTACGTCTGGCCGTAAAACCCCCAGGTTCCGGCCTCTGCTGCCGGGGCAAAGAGCAAGACGAGAGCGACGGCTCCGCACAAAGTACCGAGGATGTTCAGCTTTCGAAGCATGGTTCAGTCCTTTCTTCTCAGGTCCAACAAACTAGGTTGTGGCCGGCAACGTGCCGGCCTTCCTTAGGCGCCTGAATTGACAGGCGTGGAACGAGAAAAAAAGGAGTCAAATAATTTCGTTGGGTTTGCGCGAGCGCTGATCTGCCGGCGTAGAGAGAGGGCGCGTCGGTGCCTTGGCCCTTATGAAACGCGCTGTTCTTGGAAGAACCGATCCCGGACCCAGAACGGCAGGTAGTAGAAGACATAGGAGGCAAGGGTAAAGCCGGCGGTGCCGGCGATGTACCAGGGCCAGGGCCCGAAGAGATCGAGAACCGAACCGGTGGTGGGCTTGCCGCGCAGGTACATGTAGTTGGTGTCGAGCAGCATGTTGAGCGGCGCCACGATGATGAAGGCGAAAAAGAGGGTGATCGCAAACGCCCGTGGGATCGAGCTCCAGGTCGGCCGCATGCGAAAGGCGAGGGTGGCGTAGAACAGGCCGAAGAGGATCATCCCGTGGCTGATGAAGAAACTGATGGTGAATGGGTGGGAAAATCCGTACGGCAGCTCGGGGGTCAAAAGCGCCTGCAGGGCACCGGCGAGCCCCCAGAAATAGACCACTTCGTAGACCCATTGGGGGCGCCAGACGAGCAACACGGAGGTCAGGTACAGACCGGCGCCACAGATGTGGAGCGGCAGGCCGTCGATCAGGCGCTGATCCCAGATCGCCACCCACGCCCAGGTCTTGCCCAGCTCATGCACGGCGGCGAAGATCGCCGCCACGATCCCGATGCGTCCGATCAGGGTTTCCGACGCGCCAAGTCTCCGCAGGCTCAGCGGCAGCCCGACGCTGATCACCAGGATGACGGCGATCGCCAGCAGGTGGGACGCGCCGAACGGGACAAAGCTCGCGGTTTCATTCATCAGCTCAAGAATCCCCGAGACAGGTGATCGCTCGCTATTCTGGTTCGACGAAACAGACTCAAGATTTTATCAGTCTCCAGATTCGTTTGGAGCGCTACTAGACTAGAGCCCACAAGGCCGAAACCGGCCAGGAGGAAGAACGCGTATCTAATGAAGGCTCTCGGGGTGGTTCATCTTCAAGATCTGCCTTCGCATAAGCCCACCTGACCGCTAGGACTGACGCCACAAACGGGCAGCCGGTTATACTGCTCGACGTCTCCCGGCAGTCCGCCGCCCGACGACACCTATAGGAAAATCGACTGATGCTGACTCTGCTCTCGCCCGCCAAGACCCTCGACTTCTCGGCCGCGCCCGAAGGCCTGCCGACGACGACCCCCAGCCTCGAAAAAGACATCGGCGTGCTGATGAATCGTTGTAAAAAGCTCGGCGTCCGCTCGCTGCGCAATCTGATGAGCCTCAGCCAGCCGCTGGCCGAGCTCAATCACCAGCGCTTCCAGGAGATGAGCCTACCGTTCACCCCGGAGAATTCCAAAGCCAGCGTGCTCGCTTTCCAGGGCGACGTCTACAAAGGGCTCGACGCCGGCAGCCTGTCCGAGGCCGACCTGGGCTGGGCTCAGAACCATCTACGCATCCTCTCCGGTTTCTACGGCCTGTTGCGCCCCCTCGACCTGATGCAGCCCTACCGGCTGGAGATGGGGACCAAGCTTAGCAACACCCGGGGCAAGAACCTCTACGCCTTCTGGGGCAACCGCCTGGCCGACGCTTTGAACGCCGAGCTCGCTGAGCATCCCTCTTCGGTGATCCTCAATCTGGCCTCCAACGAGTACTCCAGGGCGGTGCCCAAGAAACGCCTGGAGGTCCCCTTGATCACCGCCGATTTCAAAGAAATCCGCGACGGTAAGCCGCGAACCATCAGCTTCTTCGCCAAGCGGGCTCGCGGGCTGATGGCCCGCTTCCTGGTGCAGAATCAGATCGACGAGCCGGAAGGCCTCAAAGCCTTCGCCGAGGAGGGTTACGGCTTTCGGCCCGATCTCTCCGCCGACGATCGGTTGATGTTCACCCGCGATCCGCAGTAGAGCGCTTTGCGCGTGAACCCTGAAAGGGTTCCATCCAATAGCCCAGGGTCAGCTGGCGCGAAGCGCCGCGCCACCCTGGGTCCAACAGGGCAAAAATTCAACCCTGAAAGGGTTGCACACCTGGCCACCTCGGTAGGGGACGACCGGTTTTCAAACCTGAAAGGGTTGCACAGATCCGGCTCGATCAGGCGGCTGTTGTGGAACCCTTTCAGGGTTCGATGTCTCTTGGAACCATCTTCCCAGGGTGGCGCTACGCTGACCCTGGGCTATTGGGTGCAACTCCTTCGGAGTTGGGAGCCCCGGAGGGGCTCAAGAGGATAGCCACAGGTTTCAACCTGTGGAATTTGTCCCGCGCCCCGGAGGGGCGCGAGAGAAGAGTGGGCGTTAGAAACGGATCGTGCCCATCACCTCCGCCAACAGGCCCGACGGGTCGGAGAGATGGAGGTCGTGCACCGACTCCGGCGTATCGATCACCGCCAGACGTCTCCAGCTGGCGTCCCCAGTGAGGTGCTCATAGAGCAGCGCGTTCTCTTCGGGGCGGATCAGGATGTCTTGCTCGTAGGTGGCGACGAAGAGACGCGTCCGGCGCCCCGGCGCGAAGATGCCGGCGTCGATCTGCGGCCGGGCCAGCGGGGCCTCGCCGACCAGATTGAGGGTCGCGAACAGCGGCTCCGGCGCGTTGTAGCCGAAAGTCGTCACCTCCGCCGGGGTCGGCGTGCCGGCCACCGGGACGCCCATCAAGTCGGTGAAGAACAGCCCCGGAAACACGGCGTCCGGAATGCTGATGATCGTGCCGAGCGTCGGATCGGTGGTCAGAAACTGGGCGATCAGCTGGCCGGCCGCGCCGCTTTCGACGAAGAACCAGGGGATCTCCGTCGATCCCACCGACGCCAACAGAACCGCCGCGCGAATCTGAAAACGGTGCCTCAAGTTAGTGCCCTGGTCGATCAACCGTTGCTGGACCATCTGGACCAACAGCCCGCCCTGACTGTGGGCGACGATCCGGCGCGCACGCACGCCTTCGTGCCGGAGCGCGTCGAGGGTGCCCAGGATGGCGCTCACGTGATCCTCGAGCACCAGCTCGCTGTAGGTCAGGCCGACCGGCAGCGAGCTGCCGCCGCGCCCCGGAAGATCGATCGCTGCCACCCGGCAGACCACCGGTCGGGTGGGATTATTGTCGAATAGAGCTTCGGCGAGCGGCCCCCAGGTCGCCGCAGTATGAGCAAATCCATGGACGGCGAAGTAGGTCCGACCCCGGCACGGGAAATCCTCGTTGACGTAGACCTTGACGTGAATATCGACCTCGACACCCGGACGCAGCTCGATACCAGGGATCTGGATGTCATAGTCGGTATCAGGCACCGGATGGGCCTGAGCCACGCCGGCGAAGGCCAGCAGGCATAAGGTGGTGAGAAAACGCGCGCAGATCTTGAGTGCAAAGCGACGGTGGGTAGAAGAAGTGGTCATGGTGTAACTCCTGTCGTCACCCCGGAGGGCTGGCGAAACGTTAAGTGAGCTCAAAGCATTCGACTCTCAGATCAGCCGGTCACCACACGTGAACGGCTTACACCACATCCATGCGCCATCGCGGCGGGAACCCTGCCAAATCAATTCCACCGCGTGCTACGATCTCAACGTCTGACCTGCCGCCTACTGCCGCTCGACCTCTCCTTCCGCCATGCGCCCTCTCCGCCCGCTGTGTTTCCTGCTCATCGTCCTGGCGCCCGGAGTGTCAGCGGACGACGGCATCTTCACCGAGCTCACCGGCTCCGGTTTCGACTTCGTGCACTTCAACGGCATGACCGGTGAGTTCTACATGGCTGAGATCAACAGTGGCGGCGGCGCGCTGCTCGACATCGACAACGACGGTGACCTCGACGTCTATCTCACTCAGGGGCAACTGCTCGGCTCTGCCGACATTTCCAAGGCGACGTTTCCGCCCAGGCACCCGCTGCCGCTCACCGACCGCCTCTACCGCAACGATCTCACCGTCACCGAGGACGGCCGGCGCCAGCTGCGCTTCACCGACATCACCGTCGAGGCCGGCATCAAGCCTGCGGCCTACGGCTTCGGCGTCGCCGCCGGCGACATCGACAACGACGGCTGGGTCGACCTCTACGTCACCCGCCTGGGGTCCAACACCCTGCTGCGCAACAACGGCGACGGCACTTTCTCCGACATCACCGACACCAGCGGCGCCGACGACACCCGCTGGAGCGTGCCGGCGGCGTTCGCCGACTTCGACCGCGACGGTTGGCTCGACCTCTACGTCGGCAACTACCTCGAATTTTCGGAAAAGACCCACAAAATCTGCCGCACCGCCACCGGCGCCCAGGACTACTGCGGTCCCACCGCCTACCCCGGGGTTCCGGATCGGCTGCTGCGCAATCTCGGAACCGGCTCAGGCGGCGGGGTGCGGTTCGAAGACGTCAGCGCCGCTGCCGGCATGCTCGGCCAACCGTCGAAGAGCCTGGGAGTGGTGGCGGCGGACCTCAACGGCGACGGCGCCACCGACTTCTACGTCGCCAACGACCTGACCCCCAACCAGATGTGGATCCAGCAGACAGCCGGCGGGGGCAAACGCCTGTTCAGCGACGAAGCGCTGCTCGCCGGTGCCGCGGTCAACGCCCAGGGCAAGGCCGAAGCCTCGATGGGCGTCGATGCCGGCGACTTCGACGGCGACGGCGACGACGACCTGTTCATGACCCACCTGGTGCGCGAGACCAACACCCTCTTCCTGAACGACGGCTCCGGCATGTTCGAAGACGCCACCACCAAGAGCGGTCTCGGAGTGCCGAGCTGGTCCCACACCAGCTGGGGCACCGCCTGGTTCGACTACGACAACGACGGCTGGCTCGAGCTGATGATCGCCAACGGCGCGGTCAAGGTGATCGAGGAGCTGGCCAACGCAAACGATCCATATCCCTTTCACGAGACCAACCAGCTGTTCCACAACAAGGGAGCGGCGGGCAGAGTGGTCTTCGAGGATGTCACGGCGAAGGCCGGAAAAGTCTTCGAGCTCTCCGAAGTCAGCCGCGCGATCGCATTCGGCGATCTCGACAACGACGGCGACCCCGATGTCCTGCTGGTCAACAACAACGGTCCGGCGCGGCTCTTGATCAACACCGTCGGCCAGGATCGCCACTGGCTAGGCCTTCGCCTGCTCGGAAAAGACGGCAAACGCGACGCCCTCGGCGCCCGGGTCGCCCTGCTGCGCCCGGGAAAAGATCCATCCGCACTCTGGCGTCGAGTGCGCACCGACGGCTCGTTCGCCGCCGCCAACGACCCGCGAGTGCTGATCGGTCTCGGCGACGACGCCAAGCCTGCCGACGTGCGGGTCCACTGGCTCGATGGCAGCGTCGAGCAGTGGAGCCAGCTGCCGGTCGATCGCTACACGACGCTTCAGCAAGGCACCGGTAAGACTGTGCCTTGACCTAAACCGCGATGCCAGACTGCGCCTTCCTGACGCTCGCCGACCCCGGCGACTACGTCATCGACGACGAGCACGCCTACGAGCCCTTGCGCGACCTCGGATGGCGGGTCGAGGCCGTTCCCTGGAACTGGCCGGACGTCGCCTGGGAGGCGTACGACATGGTGGTGATCCGCTCCTCGTGGGACTACACCCAGGATCTCGATGGCTTCCTCGCCGCTCTCGCTGACATCGACCGGCGCACGCCACTTGAAAATCCGCTGCCCCTGGTGCGCTGGAACGTCGACAAAACCTACCTTCGCGACCTTGACGCCCGCGGCGTGCCGATCGTTCCGACCGTCTGGCGCGAGCGCCTCGCCCCCGGCGACCTCGGGTCCCTCTTCGACCGGATGGGGTGCGACGAGATCGTGATCAAACCGGTGGTCGGCGCCAGCGCCGAAGGTGCCTTCCGGCTCGACGCCACGAGCGTCCGACAAAGAGCCGACGAGATCGAAACCTACTATGCGGATCGAGCGCTTCAGGCCCAGCCGTTCGTCCGCGCGATCCCTGAGGAGGGCGAGTACTCGCTCTTCTACTTCAACGGCGAGCACAGCCACACCATTCTCAAGACACCGAAGTCCGAGGATTTCCGGGTCCAGGAAGAGCATGGCGGCATCATTCGCGCCGTACCCACCGACGACGCTCTCCACGCCGCCGGCCAGGCGACCCTCGAAGCTCTGGACGAAGCCCCGCTCTACCTACGTGCCGACTTCGTACGTTCCAATGACGGCAGCTGCTACTGGCTGATGGAGCTCGAGCTGGTCGAACCGTCGCTGTACCTGCGCACGGACCCGCAAGCCCCGGCTCGCTTCGCCCGCGCCATCGACGCCCGATTCTCACGCCACCCGACCGAAGGAGCAGCCCGATGACCGAGCCCGAGATCTGGACCTTCTTCTACGGCTCCTACATGAACCTCGACGTCCTGAAAGAGGCCGACTACGTCCCGCGCCGCCATGAGCCAGCGCGTCTGCCGGGATTCGATATCTCGATCGGGCCACTGGCCAACCTGGTCCGCTCCGAGCAGCACACCGCCTACGGCATCATCGCTACCGGTACCCATACCGAGCTGGCTCGCCTCTACGACCACGCCGAGGCCGTGCTCGGTGGCAAATACCTGCCCGAGCCCGTCCTGGTGGTGACCGGCGACGATCGCTGGCTGCCGGCCCTCACCTACATCGCTCCCGAGCTGCCGTCTAAACCAGCGTCCGACGACTACATCGATCGCCTCGTCGCGCCCGCCCGGGGCCACGGCTTCCCGGACTGGTACATCGATCGTCTCGAGTCGTTTCGGAACTGAGACCCGCGTTTCACTCGGGGCTTTGGAACCCAGGGTTGACACCCTGGGCTACCACATCTCGCCCCCTTCGGGGCTCCGGAGCCCAGAGGGTGGCACTGGGTCATTTGCCTTTCACAGCGCAGCCTCTGGTCAGCAGGCACCGGCCTGCGGAATGCTCGGATCGGCTCCCGGAGGAATAGCGGAGGCGTCGTGTCTGAGCGTAGCGAGTTTGCCGGAGCCCGGAGGGAGCCGACAGGGAGTGCTGAATAGGCTCAAGCTGACCTGCCGCGAAGCTGGGAAAGGCAAATGACCCCAGTGCCCGGTGACCTCAACCCGACGACTGATCCAACAGCTCGCGCACTTTCGACGCCAGCATCGTGCCGTCGAACGGCTTCTGCAGCATCACATGTTCGGAGTCGATCAAGCCATGACGCAACACCAGGCTGTCGGTGTAGCCGGAGATGAACAGGATCTTCATCCGCGGAAAACGCCGCGCCAGGCGCTCGGCGAGGTCCGGCCCGCTCATGCCCGGCATCACCACGTCGGTCACCAGGAAGTCGAGCTCACGGTCCATGCCTTCGATCAGCTCGAGGGCGTGGGCGGCATGCTCCGCCGCGATCACCCGGTAGCCCTGCTGCTCCAGCAGCTCTCGGACCAGCTTGCGAACCGCGGCGTCATCCTCCACCAGCAGAATCTGCTCATTCCCGCGCTCCGGAGTCGCGGGACTGCGATCGGCGGGAACCGCCTCGGCCTCACCTTCGGCCGAGGGCAAGTAGATGCGGAAAGTGGTTCCGGCACCCGGGGCGCTCTCGACCGCGATGTGGCCCTGATTCTGAGTCACCGCCGCGTAGACCGTCGATAATCCGAGGCCGGTGCCCTTGCCCTCTTCCTTGGTGGTGAAAAAGGGCTCGAAGATATGCTCCCGCACGTCCGCGTTGATGCCGATGCCGGTGTCCGACACCGTGATACAGACGAAGCGCTCCTCGGTTTCGAGCCCGAGCGGACGCGCCTCCGCCTGCGCGACATCGGTCGACGCCAGACGCAAGCGACCGCCGGTGGGCATGGCATCACGGGCGTTGACCGCGAGATTCAGCAGCACCTGCTCGAGCTGACCGGGATCGATTCGCACCCGCTCGAGGTGCGATGCCAAGCGGGTCTCGAGCTGGATGTCCTCGCCGATCAAGCGCTCCAGCAGACCCTCCAAGTTGCGCATCACCTGGTTGATGTCCGCGACCCGCTGGAGCGAGGGCGGCGGTTTGCTCAGGGCCAGCATCTTCGACGTCAGGTCGGCGGCACGATCGCCCGCCTTCTTGATCTCCCCGACGTAAGTCTTGACCCGGTCGTCGTCGCTCATCCGGGTGATCAAGTCGGTATAGCCGTTGATCGCCGTCAGCAGGTTGTTGAAATCGTGCGCCAGTCCGCCGGCGAGGCGCCCGACCGCTTCCATCTTCTGGGCCTGGACCAATTGGTCCTCGGATTTGCGCGCTGCTTCCTCCGCCCGCTTGCGCTCGGTGACGTCGTAGTAATAGTCGATGCGACCGCCGGCGTGGCGCCCCGAGCGAATCGGCTGACTCCAGGACTCGAGCCAACGTTCCTGCCGCCCACCTCCGGCCAGGATACGGCACTCGAACAGCCGCTCCCGGCGGGAGCCGGACACGCCTCCGCCGCGCTCGGTCAGCGCCGCTGTTGCCGCCACCGGATCGACAAACGCGCGACCGAGGCGGGCGTTCAACACGCGCGAGAGATCCTCGCCGATCAATTCGCCTTGATCGATTCCGAAATAGCGCTCGAAGGTGCGGCTCACCCACAGGATCCGAAGGCCCGGGTCGAGCACGACGGCACCGACTCTCGAGCCTTCCAGGAATTCGGCGGCCAGGTTTTGAAGTTCCGTGGCGTCCCCCTTTGAGCAGCCCGGAAATCTCCGGTGACCTCAGCTTTCCGCGTCTGCGAAAGCCTCGATCGCG
>JAAUYI010159196.1_pt1 | contig 15044 bp, 24 predicted proteins | sample 7278041 | NCBI WGS metagenome assembly JAAUYI01 (sample SAMN14350216, study PRJNA611818) | marine sediment metagenome | isolation source: surface marine sediment (0.6m) | place: French Polynesia: Moorea | collected 2018-08
GACATGTTCGGGCACCTTCGGGTCATCTTGGGTCATCTTCGCGACCGCTTCTAGCCGCTCCTGCTCAAATTTCTTCTGCCGAGCCTTTTCTCGTCTCTTCGATTGCCTGAGTTTTTCGGCCGTAGCTCGTTGCTCCTCCTGAAGTAACTGGTACTGGAGGTGTTTTAGGCGCTTTTGGTGGCTTTCGATGGTCGACTCGGCGCGCATGTAAGACGCGTGATCAAAAAAAGCCGCTGGTCCTGCCTCAACCTTTTCGCGCAGCGCGCGCAATGTGCTCTTGAGATCTGCGATCTCTCGCTTAAAACGCAAAGTGACTTTTGTCTGTGTACTCACTGGTAATTACCTCGTCGTCGGATTGTGGGGCCTCTGGTGGCTCCTGGTTGGGTGTTACGCCAAGCTTGGCGCGCATTTCGGCTATTTCCCGGGCTGCGACCTTCTTGCTGCGCTCTTTGCGGTGCTCTCTCGCGCCGTCAGGAGCCGGGAGAGCGCGTTTCTCAAGTTCAGGGGGGCGCGAGTACATCCCGAGGGCGTACGCGGCCGCCTGCGGCGTTCCAGCGGCGTATCCGCGACAAAGATCGCGGAACCGGTGGGCGTTTGGCGGGCCTTCGGGCGGAAGGCTGGCTAATCCCCGCTTGATTTGCTCCGGCTCCAGGCCGGCTAGGACCATGGACCATTCTCCGATCCAGCTTTCGTAAGCCTCCGGCTTGGCTGCCGGGTCTGGAGCTTTCCATTGGTTTGGGTAGCGAATTGCAAGCTTGGTGAAAATGCCATTCACCATGGTTCTGGCGAGCGCTGGCTTTCGCATCAGAATGCGGCCTCTGCTGGTTGAGTGGACTCAGCTTCTTCGCGCATGAATTTCTCGTGCATGTCGCGATAGCCATCAAGGTCGTGCGCGCCGTTCACCTTGGGCGCTCGGCGTGGCTCAAGCTCATCGTCCCATCGATCGTTTCGCAGGTAGGTCGTCGGATCTGGAACAAAACCCTCAAGCCATCGGCCGTCGTTAGCCTTGCGGTTTTCCACGTCAGCGATCAGCGTGTCAGCCTTGTTGTCCAGCTGCCTGGCTTTCCAGATCTTAAGCGATTCTTTCTTTTTCGCCTTCTTGGGGTAGGCCGTCCAAAACTCCTCAAACCTTTCCGCGGTTCCTGTTTTGGCAATTCGACCAATATGTTTACCAGTTCCCTGTTCCTTTCCCTTCCCTTCCCTTCCCCCATGTACTGGTACGATACGACTATCGTACTCGTCTTGTACTTTTGGGAGGTCTTTGATTTTACTCGGCTTTTTCTTTTGAACGACTTGATGTTCGCTAAAACTGCAAATATGTCCGAATCTTTTTCCTCCAATAGCGGAAAAAAGCTCCAAATAGCCTATGTCAGACAGCTCTTGTAGCATTACGGGAATAGTACGAGACGGCTCTCGTAGCGGGAAAGCGAACGCTTTTATCAGCATTGGGTTGGCGTTGAAATAACCCTCATCATCGGCGAAATTGAGTAGGGCGATCGCGAGTAGAACGGTTGGCTCTGATACGGATGAAAGATCCTCGTCTGACCAAAGCTCCGGCTTGACTGTTCGAATTCTTGGCATGCCGACCTCCGCCTAAAATGATGCCGGGATGTGGTGGCGCGCCTCGGGGGTCTGAGACAGTCGAGACCTGACCTTTTCGGCTTGCTCGCTTGCCTCGTCCATCGCGTCAAGCGTTCGCTCAAGCTCGATCAATTGCTGCATGCCGTAATTTCTCGTCATGCCGTTCGACTTGAACAGCGAAATCCAGGAGTAGTTCACCTTGGAGTTAAAACGACTAACCTCCGATAAGTTCTTGATATTGCACACTCTTTTGTGCAATTGCTCTATGTTTGTGCTTAATTTCACCAACTATCTCCGAAAGAGACACAAAGAAATTTCGAGATAAGACTTGCATTTTATCTCGGTATAGTCAACTATTCGGGTGTACGCAACATCGCGTCATCTGTTATCACGCATAACATGGAGCCATTGATGAACGACCAAACCGCGCAAGCCGCGCAATTACCCGAAAAGCGATTTGTCCCGACCCAACCCGGCGTCTATTTCGATATCGACGAAGACGTCTATCACAACGAAATCAAAGCCGTCTCGAGTTCAATGCTCAAGCTGGCAGACCAGGAAACCTGGGCGCACGTTTGGGCGCAATATTTCGATCCAGATCGCGAGGTTGAGGAAAAAGACCCGGCGCATTTTTCTTTTGGTAAGGCGTATCACTGCCTGTTGCTCGAGCCAAAGACCTTCAACGACCGTTTTGCGGTAGCTCCCGACCACACCTTGCCGGAACACAAAGGCTATTTGGCCAGCGCCAAGCAGCTCGAGGCGGCGCTGAAGGACCTGGGCCTGCCGAAAACCGGGACCAACCTGGAAAAGGCGAAGCGTCTCCAGGAGGCCGGCGAGGAGCGCTCACTTTGGCCGATCGTCATGGACGATTTTATGAATCAGGTCAATGGCCGAACGGTTCTGACCGCGGTTCAAATGAAGCAACTCCAGAAGATGGCCGACCGTATTTTGGGTGAGCCGGTGTTTATGCAAGGGCTGACCGGTGGTCACGCCGAGGCGACGTTCCTTTGGCAAGACGAAGAAACCGGTTTGATGCTCAAGGTGCGCACCGACTATTACGTGCCTCGCGTTTGCATAACGGATCTCAAGTCGTCGCTGACTGCGGCGCCCTGGGACTTCCCGAACAAAGCCGAAAAACTCGGCTACCCCATTCAGCACGCCATGTATCTCGATGGCGTGAAACAGGCCGCCAATGATGATCTCGGCGACCATTTCATGTTCATCGCTCAAGAAAAAAAATCGCCTTTCTTGGCCGCGCCTTTCCAATGCACGCCGGAAATGGCGGAAGAAGGATACAAAACTTACCGTAGGCGTGTCTGCGAAATGGCCAACATTTTGGGCAGTGACGAGCGGATGAACGCCAACAACTGGCCTGGTTACGATGCAAGCCAGATCTGGCCGATCGACAAGCCAAGCTTTTCCATGCGACGTAAGCGGAGACTTTACAGATAATGACAACGCCCGACGAAAAGTCGGGCCCTAACGAGGGTCCGGCGAAACCAACCAAGAAGCGCGCATCGAGGCGAGATACGGCCGGCAACGAAGTGATCGGCTATTTCTCGCAGCTTTGCCGCGAATTGGGCATAACCGAGGAGGTCGGCAAAGACGTCCTCAAGAAAACGGTTTTCAAGCAGCGGCCGAAGAGAAACAGGAACGGCGACTGGGAAGTCAAGGAAATCACAAACGCTCACCTGGCGATGATGATTGCCGTCGTAAACGATGCCAAGCTGAACCCGTTTCGCAAAGAGATCTACGCGTATCCGGATGACGCTGGTGGCATTGTGCCGGTGGTCGGCGTCGACGGTTGGGCGCGCATCCTCAACGAGAATCCACTGTACGACGGCGTCGTGTTTGAGTGGTCCGAGGAATGGCATGAGGCGGGCGAGCTAGATCCGCCAGGCGTGCCGGCGTATATCCAGCACAAGGCGTGCCCAAAATACATAAGGGTGACTATATACGTTAAAGGTCGCACGCATCCCACTGTAATTGAAGAATATTTAGATGAATGCTACAGGCCGCCTTTTAAGAAAAACAGAGACGGTCGCGAGTATTACGTCAAGGGTCCTTGGCAAACCCATACCAAGCGGTTTTTGCGTCACAAGGGCATTGTCCAGGATGCGCGCATTGCGTTGTCGTTCAGCGGTATCTATGACGAAGACGAGGCCGACCGCATCCTGAGCGAGCGCGATGTGACCAATGAGGTCGAAGTCGTTTCACGTGAAACAGGTGCAAAGCCTGCTGGCGGTCTGGCCGCGGCGCTTGAGCACAATGCTCCGGACGAGATGACGCAAGCGGTGCGCCAGGCCGCGCAACAAGCTCAACAGCCTGAGCCTGTTGTCGTCAAACAAGCTCAACAGGAAAAGCCTATTGTGCGGGAGGTCAATGAGATGAATCCTCCGCCAATGGGCGAGGAGAATCCGCCGGAAGGCGAGAGATCTGGCCCATTGTCTCAGGAAACGCAAGATGCGCTGAATAGCGAGTTAGAGCGTGCGACTGGCAGCGATTCGGGTCAGACTGGACTGGCTTTCTGATATGGATCAGCAAGACAGGATGATAGCGTCCGGGGATGCGGTTGCAGCTGAGCTGCGCCACATCCTCGATGCAGCCCGCAAGGCGGGGTCGAATCTACCGGGTGTTGAGACTTTGCTCAACAACTGGTCGTTGTATTCGGCGCCGTATCGCAGGCAAGTGGCGGAGAGTATCGGGCTTGATGGCTATGAATCCGGCTCTCCATTGTGCAGACAATTTAGCGGAGATTGCTAAATGGCAAAAGTAAGGCCTGACTTGTTTGTTTTCACGGTTAATCAGCTGTATGGCGGGCAATTCGCGGAAGACGTAAGCGAGCAGCTAAACGAGTGCGTCGAGCGAGTCGTCGATACTGGCTTGCAAGCTGAGCTGACTGTGAAACTAAAGGTCTGCCCAAATGGGCGCGGTGGTAGCGTGATTATCAAAGCCGAGCATAATCAAAAACTGCCCAAGGATGTCTATGGCGATACGGTCATGTGGCCAACGCCGGACAACAACCTTGTTATTGAAAACCCCAAACAAGGCAAGCTGTTCAACGAAGTTGGTCAAGCGACGCCGAAGTTTGATGACATAGGAGAAGCAAGTAGTGAGTAAAGAAGAAGGGAGAGTGCCAGCAGGGCTTAGCCTGGACGAGCTTCGCGATCTTTCTGTGGATTTAACCAATGTGGAGCAGATTCATGGAATCCCTTTTGTTCGCGTGCCGGAGGGTCAGGTAATCAAGCTTCGCGAAGACCTCATGCCGGCGCCCGTGACTGTGCGGTCGAAGATCAAAGTTCACGACGTCGATTCGCTGGTCGGGTATATCAAGCGTTTCGGTGGTTCTGACGGCCGCAAGGTGGTTGTTTTCTATGGCGTCAAGGAATGCAAGATGCGCGTTTATCTTGATTACCATTCCTCCGTGGAAAGCTCGGGCGAGATTCACGCTTCCTGGTGCAATCACCTGGCTGACTTCGAGCTTGAGCCGACGGTTGAATGGGCGGCGTGGATGTCGAATAGCCACAGCTGGATGCCTCAGGACAGGTTTGCCGAGTTCTTGGAGGATCGCCAGGACGAGATTGTGAAGGATCACGTTCAGCCGTTGCTTGATGTAGCTGAAAAGCTCCAGGTCAGCCGTGACGTCAAAATCTCTTCCGGCAAGCGCCTGAGTGACGGGAACATTCAATTTATCTACGAGGAGGATACAAAAGCAACGAGCAGTAAAGGCGGCGGAAACATGACGGTTCCGTCCGTGTTCAGTATCAACCTGGTTCCGTACACCGGGCTCGATGGCGTCAAGTTAAATGTGCGCTTCAAGTACCGGATCGGCAAAGACGGTTGTCAAATGTGCTATGAGTTGGTCGCGGCGCACAAGGTCAAAGAGCTGCGCATGACCGACGTGGTTGCGTCGATGCAGCAAGATCTCGCAGGTCTACCTGCCATTCAGTACATTAACGGTTGGTTAGAAAAGCTGCCGGAACCAAGAACCTAAAACAGTGCTGTGGATTACGAGGATTTAGCGGAGAAAATCAGGAAGGCCTCAAACCTCTACGAGCTTGCTGAAATAAAAAAAGAGTTGGGGCCTTCCAAGGCACAGGTGCAAGAGCACGCCGAAAGGAGGGATCAGATAGAGCAATTTATTCAGAAAAACGCGGCCGCTGGCGATGACTTCCAAAGCTGGCCAATTTTCGACCGAATTGAGTTTGAATTCTTGCTCTGCGAACAAGAGAAGTTGGAAAACCAATTCCCAGATTACTTCAAAGAGATAAAGGACGATGCAAGACGAGGCAGAGAAAAAGAGAAAGGTAGTGCTGACTGATCATCAAAAATTCAGAATTGGAGATATGCTCCGCGAACACCTTGAAGAAATGGAAGACATTGGTTTTCCTAAGGCGGCTGAAATTCTTATTGGCTTGTGGAAGGTTTATCGTCAAGATTCGCCACCTGACATCAATCAGGACCACGTCAAAAACATTGCTAGTGCGATGGGTGAGGAGTATTACGGCTACATCAAGAAAAAGGCGGCGACCAAGCCTGAGGAGCTTATCCAAGAGTCGCTAGAAGAACTTCGCAATACCGTTTCCAAGTTTGATTCGATGGTAAATATGGTAGTCGAGAAGGTTGCCAGCCTGGAGGATCGCGTGGACAACCTAAACCAATTCGACATGCAGCGCGGAGATAGTTTTGCGGAGCTTCAACGCCGGCTCAATGGCATTCAGAATCAATTACCTGACATGAAGGGTCTGATTGAAAATGCCGAGGTAAAGATAAACTCGTTGCGTGAAGATGTGATCACGATGGATGCGCGCGTTACTTTTGTGGAGCAAAACGTTGACCCGGTAACCTAATCAACGATTACCCCAGACGGGACCCACCTGGGTCCCATAGCTCGAGTGAAAAAGACATGAGTGAAAGCAAGCAATTAACGTCGGTGAACGATGTTCAAGAAGCCGACATTCCTCAGCTGTTTACCCAAGGCGGCTGTGATCACCTGATCAAGGCGATCAAAGAGAAGGCAATGGCGATCGTGCCGGACATGTCGACCAAGAAAGGTCGCCAGTCGATCGCTAGCGTTGCGCATAAAGTGCGGACCTCGAAAACCACGCTGGTCAAGCACTGCAAGGCCTACACCGACGATCTCAACAAGCGCAAGAAGATTGCTCAAGACGAGAGCAAGCGCATGCAAACCGCCTTCGACGCCATCATTGAGGAGGTTCGTCGGCCGCTGACAGAGTTCGAAAACAAGGAAAAGGAGCGCACCAACGCGATTAAAGCGCGGATACAGAAGCTTAAGGAAATTCCGCGTCAGGATTTCACCAAGGAAAGCTGTATCGCAACGATAAGTGCGGTCAGTAAAACGCCGGTCGATGACTCGTTTCAAGAGTTCAAGGAAGAGGTTGCCAAGCTAAAGGCCGAGGTGATTGATTCTTTGGAGGCGCGCCTGGCGCTGATCGAGAAGCGCGAAGCCGAAGAGATCAAGGCAGCGGCGGACCTGAAGGCCGAGCAGGAGAAGGCCAGGCGGGAAGCGATGAAGAATTCCGGCGACAAGGGTCAAGAAGACGTTTCCGAGCAAATGGAAGGCAATCCGAGCTTTGATGCGCAGAAGCCTGGCATGCAGGTATTGCCTGGTGCTTCGTTCGAAGACTTGGCAAATGAGCCACCTCCTCGACTTGGCGGCGACCTTGATATGCGTTATGCGCATGAGGCCGGAGGGAAAGACCCGGGTTACGTTAAGCCCAAGTCTGGCGATGAAGGCCTTAAGCCTGCAACCGATTACATGCCCTGGGCTTCTGAGAATCCTGAGTCTGCGCCTGCGCCTCAGGAACAGACCTTTGCCGGCTACGCCTTGGCGGACTTCCAGCGTATGTGCGAAGACATCCGTGAGGAGCTGTCGACGGTCCATGAAGGTCAGGTTATCGTCGCCAACGTGACTGCAAAAGAACTGATGTCGCTTTGCAGTGCATTCCTGTTCGGCATCGAGGGCTTCGGGAGATCCGCATGAGCATACTTGCCAGGGTTTTGCTTGCTGTACTGGCGCTGGCCTTCGTCGCTTTTGTGTCGCTGGTGGAAGGCGCGACTTACGCCGCGATGTCAGTCGGTGGCGCGATCGGCACGATATTGGTGGTACTGCTTATCGTCGGCGTTATCTGGTTTGAGATCCGCATGCACGTAAAGCGCGTGCATGAGGAGGATAGGCCAGAAATGAGGCAGCGCTACCGCCAGGATATGGGTGGCATTCACCCTGTAGACGATAACCGAGTAGTTCGGTTGCGACAGAAGTGAACGTGCTCGCTCGATCGTTCAAGTTGCCGGAGTCAACGAGGCACTTCAACCGCAACCAGCGGGTTTGGGTGATCTTGGCGACCGGCAACCAATCTGCCTACGTCACCGCAAAGTATCGTGGCGTAGGGCGTTGGGTTAAGGCCTGGGTAAAATGGAAAGACGATACAGCGCCAAAAATTGAAGAGTTTGCTGTAGAAGAAAAATTTTGCAAGCGCCGAGGTATTCGCTACTTAAATCCGGAGGGGAGCCGGTATTTGGAAGAAGGAGACAGTAAGTGAATATGCCTTTGATCATTGCCGTTGGCGTCTGGGCCAGCGTCGCAATGCAAGCGTTTCGCCTATTTACCGGAGGTTGAGATGGAAGACGAATCTGTTTTAACGATGTGGCGCGCGGACGGTGAGCAGCTTATGCCTGTGTTGGTTGCTTGCCCCGACGGGCTTTATCCGGCAAAAGACGCGGATGGAGTTCCCATTTATGAGAACACTCATTTTCAAACCAGGCTGGAGGCGTGGAGTAAGATCCGCCAAGAAGCTGAGGCGGCTATCAGTATCATTGGTCGGGACATTGGTCGGCTTAAGGCAAAGCTGCGCCAGGCTGAAGCGGACGCCGGAATAGCAGCTAAGCGTTTTGCACAGGTCTGTGAAAATCAAAGTCACAAATTGGGGAAAATAGAGGTTAGGGTATGATAAAGATAAAGAAGACGCTAGATTGGACGACTCAGGACCCTATCAACTGGTCGCCGTTGTTGTTTGTAATTGGCAAGGGTAACGGAGCTGGCTGGTCATTCCTGGCGCATTACGAGCTGGAAAACGGCGCGATCGTCTACAAGTACCAGCACAGCACCAAGGGCAATATCGTCAATGCCGATACGAACGGCAAGGCCTACATCTACAACGACGGCGGGTTCGCTGAGATTGCCTTGAGTTCGCTGATCTCAGGGCTCGAGGATAGCGACCTCATTCCGAAATTGGTTCCGTACGAAGACACGGTGTTCATCGGTGGCGATGGTCAATTGCGACGTATCGACAGACCTCATCCTAAGAATATAACGCCGGTTGCTGATGTGCGTAGGGAGTTGGACGTTGAAAGCGTTGAACCGGAGGTCATCAATATTCCTCCAGCAAATCTGGGCGGCGATATGGTGCCGGCAGACTCTTTTAGCGCCAACCAGGTAGATGGACTCCGCGGAATTCGAAGAGACGATGTGCTCACCAAGTATCGTGAGGCGTCACTGCATGATATTGCGCGGACGCGCTTTAATCCGTCCGGCGTTATCAAATTCATGAGCGGCAAGGGTGAGGAGCTTGCGACGGTCGAGTTACCGAAGTCGTCAAACATCAAGATGACGCCCGTGGAACCAAAGGGCTCAATAGACCTAATTGATCCTGTCGAATACGAGGGGACGCGCCTGAAAGCAAGGATTAAGGCTAAGGAGATTATCGATTCCAATGGGGCGAGTAAGCATTCGGTCGGCCATGTCATGTTCAGAAAATTCAATGATGATGGGCTGAGCGAAATTAGCGTGATAAGACCCTACAATCTTAATGCCTCGCTCAATGTGATATCGGCTTGCAATGAAGCTGGAAGGTATTTGTCTGGTAAGCCAAAAGGGGCTGAGTGCTATGTGGCTTGCCAAAATAGCGTGCTTAATCGGGTTGTTTGTGCTGGACATGATGAAGCTCACTTAGATGACATGCATTCAACCCCGATAAGTCGCTTCAAATTCACCAGGTCAGGCCTTTACTCGCTTCGTTTCGAATATTTCGATGGCAAGCGGTGGGTCGACAACATTTCCGACTGCTATAAGGGCAAAGGTGATCCGTTGTTCAAAATGGCGGTAGATGACAAGGGAGAAAATGAGAGTGCAGAAGAGTAAAAAGCAAGGCTGGCTGATGCTGGCCATTATCCTCGGAACCGCGGCGGTGATTTATTCCGCTCAAATGCTGCCACTACTGGCGGTCAGCGGTCTCCGGTAACCCGGGCTCAAGCTCACAACAAGACGAGGTAAAGACGTGCCTACAACTAGAAGACTGGCATATTGGGACGAGTGCGAAATCGACCGCCATCATTCCCAGAAAATGACCAAGATTTACCACAAGCCAACCGGTGACTGCCTGCTGGCCATTCCTGGCTGTAACTGGTCTGACGAGCAGATTCGGATCATTGTGAACTGCGCCAATTTTGGCTATGTCGCCGGGTATGACGTTGGCAAGCGCGACCTGTTCGATCAGATCCGTGATTTGGTCAATAAGACGACCGTTGCCGGCGAAACAACCCGGCCCATCAACGAGCTGGCATGACCAAGGTCAGGGGGCTGCGCGAGCTTGTGTCTGGCGCGGTTCGCTTGGCCGGCGGCAATCTCTGCGAGGCGGGCCACCAGTGGGTGCCAGACGGCGGTGCCCGGGCCTGCCCGTTAGACCTGACTGACGGTTGCTCGCAAGCGGTCTATCGGTGCGCGCGGTGCGGAGAGTACGACTACGGCGAACCTGGCGGACCAGGGGAAGCCGACTGCGTAGCCACCTGCGGTTGGTTTGAATACGAAAACGTATAGATGAGGTCAAGAATGGACGATAAAGAGTTGAAAGTAGACGAAAAAATTCCCGCCGAGTGTGGCAAGTTTTGGGTTGACGAGAAAGGCATGCTGCATTTCTCAGGCGATATGGATTCGATGGCCAGGGCGATGCTTGCTCAATTCAACACGCCAATCCAAATGCACGTTGGTCGCCTCAAGGCTCAGCTGGCGGCCGAGGTCAAAGAAAACGCGCACAATTGCTTCAAGATCGATCAGATGATCAATCAGCTTGCCGAATTAAAATGCAAAATTCTTCACTTGGAAGGCAAGGTATTTGCTGAATTCAACGGTGAAGAATGCTGGATATTCCAGCCTGATGACGACAATCACCTGGAGGAGCTTGTTTGTCCGGTGGTGATCCATCCTGCCGACCTGATAGCCGAACAGCAGGGAGCCGAGCCCGAGGCGCGTATGTCGCGTCTGGTGGACTGCATTTACCAGTTATTGGAAAGCCAGGGGCTCTACATAGGCAAGGTAGAAGCCAACCCCAGAAGGGTGCCGATCAATGCTTGCGACCGCGACAAGCTCAAGAGAGACATTCTTGCAAGATTTCGATAATGGATCTCAGGAGGGAAGGTATGAATCTCGAGACTGAAACAGTGCCGTGCGAGCTGTGCGGCGTTCCTACGCAAATGCTTGGAATCAAGCGGTGCAACAGGTGTTGGGAGCTGGAAAATCGAATCCGGGATAATCCGGACATCGCCGAGCATATTTTGCAACGCGAGAAAAAGAGGGATGACGCGGACATTCACTCCAAGGCATGGATTCGGATGAAAACTCAGTTTTTAATCGATCTGAGAGCAAGCGGCCTGATCAATGAGCGCGGCAATCTATCCATCGCCAATCACTCGGTTATCGATTTTCTGGTGGTCTGGCGTGAAAGTATTGAGGCGCTTTACCACCAACACGATCGCACAATTGACTCGATTGCTGATGAGGAGTCAACGCGCGATGCGCATCCTCCTGGCTCCGTGTACGAACGACCGCAGGAGTAAGCCATGCCTTTTTCCGTGTACAAGAAAGATGATCGCGGTCGGTGGGTGAAAGCCAGCTTGTCGACGTACGTCCAGCAGGCCAACAGCCGCAACGGCGGTAAGTGGAAGGTCGTTGATGCGCTCGGGAACGACGTATCGGACGGTGATAGCGCGCTCGGCCTGGCGCACATCGCCAGCCATGTAGCGGAAAAGGAGGAGCGCCGCTGCAATTGGATGATCGCTTTATACCTGGTGGCGCTGATCGCATTGGTCAGTACCGCCATTCTAATGTCCGTACCGGACTGAAATAACCTTACAGGAGAGGAGCTTACAGTGATTGGTGACAAAGTCATTGAAGTGAAAAAGTTATTCGCTACAAAGTACACGTGGAATGTGTGCATCGATGCCCTGGATCTTTTCCACATGCTGAGCTTCTGCCTGGGCGTCTGGTTGGTCGGCATACTTGTGGGGTGGTGGTGATGAATTGCTACAAGCTACGCGCGAACATTGTTGTAGGGGGTGGTTGCGTGGTCACCGATACGGCGGTCACGCAGCCATGTGACGAAAACGGCTATTTCTACCGGGCAGCGCATCGGCGAAATGATGGATGAATGGCTCGAGTTACCTTTGTGGAGTGAGTTTATGGAAAAGAGTTATCAGGATACAGATGGAAGAGAGTGCAATCTCTATCAAATGATCCAGCGCGAGCCGGGTTGGGCGGCTAGTCGGATCAGGACTCTTGAGGAGATGGAGAGCCGCGGTCCAGAGTGTTTTGGCGAATCCAAGCTTGGTATCCGGAAGATCGTGGCATTGCTGACATCTAAGCTTTTGCTTGAAGCGTCTGAGAAAGTTACCGATTGGTCGTTTCATGATGTCGCGGTTGCGATATCTCATGAATTCGCCAGCGAGGTTGCCAGTCAATGCAAGAACGAGGAAATGGAGGCTTTGATGATTGGTGCTCGATCGCTTGAGCTATTTCATGCGTTTGGGAAGAAGCGCGAAGAGATAAGAAATCGTCCGCTTGAAAGGGGTAATGATGATGAGTGAGTTGGAGGAGATACGCCGGGGCATCGCCGCGTATGCGATAGAGCAGGAGGTCTTAAAGCGACTGATCAAAAGACACGGGATTCTCTTCGCCGACGACTTCGACCGGATCTTTTACACGCGAGACGCGAGTTTCCCGAGGCCGCTATCGAAGACGGGGATTGGTGGGGACACCTGGTTGCTTGGAGGTATGTCGCCGTTCAAATCTCGCGACTGGTGGCTTGATTTGTTGCAGCACATGATAGTCATAGGCGATGTCCAGTGCTGTGTTGAGCGGACGATCGACGATGATGGGGCCCATGATAGGATCATGTATCAGCTGCCGGTACTGACGACTGAAGATCATTCGAGCGCAGTCGATACACCTCAGCATGAGGAAAGGGTTTGAATTTCTTTACATTTCGACTATGCTTTCGGCTAGCTTGGCATTCTTGGCTGAAGGTTTAATAGCCTGGCTGGAGACACTGCCAAGTCGCATAACCTCTTTTGGTTTGGTGGCCCGTCCTAACACGACGGGCTTCTTTTTATGAACCCGACGAAAAAGAAGACCACAGCAAAAAAGAAGGTCGCTAAGAAAAAGGTCGCCGCCCGATCGACCAGGAAAAAGACGACCAAGAAGAAGGCGATACCGCGCAAGACGCTCTCGCGCCAGGCGAAGCAATGCATTCGCTATATGGTGCAGAACCCGACGAAGCCTAAGTATAAGTGTTATCAGCGTTTTTTCCCTGAAGCGGTGGACGACGACGGCGCTCGAGCCTCATGCAGTCGACTGCTAGCAACCGCTAATGCCAGGGCCTATCTGGCTGAAGTGGAAAGGAAATTGGAAGAACGCTACGAGATAACCGACGACAAGATACTTGGGACGCTTGCCGGCGTGGCGTTTGTGGACCCGGGAGAGATCTTCACCGATAACGGCCAGATCAGGCAGCTTGATGACATGTCACCGCAGGCGCGCATGTGCCTCCAGGGCATCAAGACCAAGGTGCTCAGCATGGCGGTCGAAGACGGACCGGACGATATAGCTGAGATCCAGGAGATAAAGCTGTACAACCGGTTGGAGGCGCTTAAGCACCTGGCGACGATACGCGAATTGTTCAAGGGCAAGGGTGCCGACGCACCTGGCGGGACCTTCTACGACATGATCATGGCGAAGATTCAGCCAAGCGGTAAGCCGCAGTCGGTCAACAAGAAGCTTGAGGGCGACCAGTGACAGCGGGCGAGGCGGTTCGCATCGAGATACTGGCGGACCAGTTCAACGACCAAATGTGGCGGTTGAACAACCTCTACAAGATCGTCAACAAGGACGCGAAGCTAGTCGACTTCCGCATGAACGACGCGCAGCTGAAGTTCATGGAGGAGCTTTGGTACCGCAACGTCATCCTGAAGGCCAGACAGTTCGGTTTCACCACGCTGATGTGCATCTTCGGACTCGATTCGGCGCTGTGGAACAACAATTTCAACGCAGGCATCATCGCGCACACCTTGCCTGACGCTGAAAAGATATTCAGAACAAAGGTTAAGGTGCCTTATCTGAACCTACCGGATGAGATTCGCGACGGCGCCGCGGCCAAGATGGACCGGACGAAAGAGTACGTGTTCGCGAATGAGTCGAGCATCGGCGTATCAGCGTCGTACCGGTCCGGCACGCTTCAGCTGTTGCACGTTTCCGAGTTCGGGAAGATCGCCGCCAAGCGGCCGGAGGCGGCGCGCGAGATAGCGACTGGCGCCGTCGAAGCGCTGCCGAAGGACGGCATTGCCGTGTTCGAGTCGACCGCGGAGGGCAACGCCGGACGCTTCTTCGATATGGTTGAGGAGGCCAGGAACAAGGCGGCGGACGGTTCGCCCTTGACTAGGCTCGAGTACAAGTTTCACTTCCAGCCATGGTGGGAGTCACCTGAGTACGAGCTGAGCAACAAAGAGTCGCACCAGTACAAATTCAGGGAGGAGGAGCTTGCTTACTTCGAAAAGTTGGCGAACCCGACCGAGCTGAATACGGAAGCCATTGAGCTGTCAGTGAATAAGCGTGCATGGTACGCCGCAAAATGGCGGACGCTCGATGACGACATGATGCGCGAGTATCCGTCGACGCCGGACGAGGCGTTCATGGTCGCCATTGAGGGCGCGTACCTCGGCAAGCAAATGCGCCGCCTGCGCGAAGCCGGACATATCTGCAAGATACCGATCGTGCGGAGCCTGCCGGTTTACACGTTTTGGGACCTCGGGCGAAACGACGCGAATGCAATATGGTTCATGCAGCACGTCGGGCGCGAGCACCGGTTCATCGACTATTACGAGAACGAGGGGCACGACCTCAGCCATTACGCGCGGGTCCTGGACCAGAAGGCCAAGAAGCTCGGGTACCTGTATAAGCGGCATTACCTGCCGCACGATGTCGAAGTGGTCGAGCTGACCAGGTCGGACAACAAGTCTCGCGAGGAGGTGTTGATAGACCTCGGCGTCAAGCCGATCGAAGTCGTTGAGCGGATACATGAGCTGCGCGAAGGCATTGAGATGATGCGGCAAGCGCTGCCAGGTTGCTTTTTTGACGTGACCAGGTGCGCGCAGGGCGTCAAGGCGCTGGACAACTA
>JAAUYI010229226.1_pt1 | contig 15039 bp, 7 predicted proteins | sample 7278041 | NCBI WGS metagenome assembly JAAUYI01 (sample SAMN14350216, study PRJNA611818) | marine sediment metagenome | isolation source: surface marine sediment (0.6m) | place: French Polynesia: Moorea | collected 2018-08
AAAGATTACCCATTAAAAAACCGCTGATACCCACAGAGAGTGCAGGATTAAGATAGAGATATATAAGTAATCGTTATACCCAGCAGCGGCAATTTATTCCATCTAACGCCAATTTCCCACTAAAATAAAGGGTGCCCAAGACCTTGGTCTTTTGTATTCATTAGATTCATCAGCTTGATTTAATAAAGCTTCTTGGGCAAGCCTTAAAGCTTTTGCTTTAGTTATACCTGGCTTGGCTAGCTCTTTGTAAAAATGACTCATAAGTTCAGAAGTATAAGCATCGTTTACATCCAATAATGAAGCAATGGCTGCACCAGAACCAGCTTCTATTGATACCCCAGCAATTCCTAATACAGCACGAGTGTCTCCAGTTGCGGTTTGACAAGCACTTAGAACAAGCAGTTTAATCGCATCTGGTCGATTTTCTTCTCTACTTCTGAGCAGTTCTTTTATTTCATTCAGATAAAATGGTCGATTATAAGCATGGATAAATGTCTGATCAGGAATGGAACTAAATTGACCATGTGTTGCTAAATGAATTACATCGAATGACTGTGAATTAGTTTGTTTTTGTAAATCTTCTGTAGTAAAATTACCCTTAATTATATTTACTTGTTTTTTTGGAAGTGCGTTTTCAATCTTTTTTAATTCTTTATTAACATGACTTAAATCATCAATCTTAGGGTCTTTAAAATTACTAGCTCCGGCAGCTAAAACTTTGAATTTTTCTTTTTTCAGGGGTTGTTGCTTTGTCAATTGTATGCCAGGACTTAAAGCTATACTATAGTTTTTCACAATATAATTTTTACCATCATAGAGTGCTGCTATTGGAATATTTCGTAAAGCACCATCTAGAACAAATACTAAAGTTTTGATATTCCTATTTTTTAATTCATTTTCATCTGCTTGCTTTAGTAGCCATTGGTATAATTTACACCCCTTTTCTTGAGCAGATAGACCTTGTTTTATCTCATTCAAAAAACTCTTAGCAGTATTTTCAACATCGTTTTTGCTAACAAGAGTAGTATAGCGAATAAATTGCTTCTTCGGCGCTAAATTTTTCGGTAGCTTCAGGATAACCTCTAATCTATTCTCTAAAATAATTGAATAAAGAACTGCTGTATTTGAATTTTCTTCATCGATGATTTGATAAATTGGTACTGACTGAGTATTTGTCAACCGACAGCGTAAGAAATTTTCTAACTCTGCTACTTGCAAATCTTCAATCACTTTTTGCGCTTTTTGTAAAGCTTCTTGTGTTTCTCCAATTTGTTGTAAACTTTCTTGAGTAGATGAATTTGATTCCCTAACTTCTGTGTTTGGGTCATAGGGTAAAAGTAAATCTACTAATTCCCTAAAAATGGGTTCTATAGTATCTCGAAAGGAAAATTTTAAGTCAAGATTATTAAAGCTAGTCAAATCGTTACGCACAGACTCAAGATTATCAATAGCAGCTTCATAAGCAGCAATAGCCTGTTGCATTTTTTGAGGATTTTTGTTAAGCCTTCCCTGCTTTCTCAGTACCCGTCCTAATTGCCATTCCCATTGGTATACTAAATCCTTAGTATATTTAACTTTTGTAAAATTTTGACCTTTTTCATCTATTTCCTCAGCAAGTAAAATGGCTTGCTTTGTTCTGTTATATGAATCTTGTAAAAGTTTATTTTTGGTTAATTTTTCATTATTTGGTAACTGTTCGCTTATTTCATATAAATAACGACCTAAGTACCCTAACGCATTGCTTTGCGCCCGTTTGTCTTTCAACTTTTTAGCTTGTTCGGCAGCTTTGTATAAAATTTGCTCAATATTATAAAAACTAAGTAATCTGTTATCTTCTAATTTCCCTACTTTATGGTAGACAAGAGAGGTTTTTTCTCTCATATTTGAAAGTTTCATAAGACTTTTAGCTAAATTAATTTGGGCATAAACTTTTGCACGGTTGGAAAGTAAATTTTCAATTCTGTATTGAAGAGAAGGTAAATTTTCAATTTGCGTTTTCATCAAGGGTTTTTCCCATTCGGTACTTGGTATTTCCCATCTGGTACTTGATATATCTTTATATTTTTTATCTTGGATTCTTTTTACCCATTCCTCATAATCTATCAACAAGCTGAGGTTATTAAGTTCTGCTTGAATTTTTTGGCGTTGCTGAATCAAGGAATAACGGTGACCATTTGGGAACAATTCTTTGCATAATATTCTATCTGCTTCATCCTGCAAATATACAACTTTATTTTTTTGAACAGGGGGGGCAGAATCTTCATATATCAATTTTTTATAGCATTTCAAAGCATCTTTTATTTTTTCTTCTGCTGTTTTTTTCTCTCCAGTAATAGGAGTAAGTTCGTAAGTATTTTGAGCGCGTTTATATGCCGCTCTTGCTGTATTTCCTAAACTCAGGAATGCTTCAGCAATATCTTGATATGAATTCAAATTCTGAGATATTTTTAAACTTGCTTGCAGATATTGTTGAGACTGTTTTAAATAATCTATCTTCTTTCCATTAACTGTTAGTCTATCTGTATTACCAACTATGCGTAATATATTACCAAATGCTCGAAAGGTGATAGCTTTATCATTGGAATCAGGTTGATTTTCTAGCTCCTTAATCAGCGTAATTAGCTTATGATAAGGCTTAATCTGCGGGATTAACTTGTTATAAGCCTCTCGATAAAGTCCTAATTCTTGTAATGCTAAACTTTCATAAACTCGACTTCTATTTATCCCAGTGTTATCACCTAATTTAGTAAATATTGTAGTTGCTTTATTCCAAGCACTTAAAGCTCCTGCTGGATTTCCTTTAGCTTGCTCTAACTGACCTTGAACAAGCTTTGCTTGAGCAAACAAATTTAGTTCTTCTTTTGTTGATTTATCATCATTTTGATGTAGTAATTTAATACTTTCTGTAATTTCATACTCTGCTTTATCCCATATTCCTAATTGCTGATAGGCTAAAGAAAGATTACTTAAGGTCATGGATAGATTTAATTTATCTCCCCTTGCTCTGAAAACACTCTTTGCCTCTTGCAGCTTTTTAATTGCTTCATTATAATTTCCCTTGCTATAAAAATCTTTCCCTTCCTGCACCAATTGAATTGGAGATACTGATGTCTGTAAAACTAACTTGGAAGGAATATTTTGAGCAACAACTGGTAAAAATCCTATTATAGTAAATAATACAGTGAATAGTAATAGGTAATAAGCAATATTTTTTCTTATCTTTCTCCTATCAAATCTGGAAATAAAAGAGTCAAGACTAAATTTTTTCAAATTTAGAAAGGATTGTATTCTACGGAAAAATGAACGCCATTTTCTTGCCATGTTCTTTTTTCTGAATCAATGTTTACTAAAGGAATACCCCAGTCAAGGCGAGCGCGAAAGTTACGCGATTGTATTAATTGCAATCCCAAACCAACTGACACTAAGGTGTTTATATCTAAGTCTTGCGTACTATCACTATTCCAGCCTGTACCAAAATCTACAAATGGAATCAGTAGTATAGCTGTTTTGGATTTGCTCCAAACCGGATACCTGAATTCAATTGAGGCTATTACCCCGTTATCAGTTAACAAAGAATCTTGACGATAACCCCGGATACTACCAAAACCGCCAAAGCCTAGTTGTTCTGTAGGAAGGAGTGGTTCGTCTGCTAACTGTACATCGGTCAAAAATCTAAGTGTTGGGGTAGCTAGAGGATTATCAGTGTTTAACCCAAATAAGCGTAGCCACTGAAATTGTCCGCGCCAAGAGAAAAATCGACTATCAGGTCCATCTTCGTTTATGGTGGAATTGAAAGCATCAATACCTAAACTGAACTCGGATCTAGCAGAAAGTATTTGCTGGCGGCTTTGTTGTACCCATTCCTGAGCAAAACGAATTGCTGAAACTCTTGTACGTCCTTGATTATCTGCTCCTGATGATATAGGTTGGGAAATTCCTTGAATGGAAGTTTCATTTTCGTTCCTGGAAGCTGTTAAACTAAGGGCAAATTCTTGAGTTGGGGTTTGAAAAATTGGCTGTCGCAGGCTTAGTTGGTAGTAACGGGAATCAGAATCAAAATCAAATTCATTGAAAGGTTTTTCAATAATTGTGTTTGATGTAGTCCCATAGTTAAAGCTAAGAGTACCGTTACGTGGATTGAGGGGCAATGTATAACCAATATCGAAACCGTCACTACCGTCTGTATTGGTGTAGTTAATACTCAACCCATCTCCAATTCCCAATAGGTTAGATTGCGTCAATCCAATACCTCGACGGAAGCTACCAACACTGGGGGAGCGTCCATTGTTCGTAAAAATCTGGCTACTCCATGTTGCTTCTTCTTCCACTTCTACTTCTAATATATTTGTACCGGGACTTGTCCCTGCTCTGAGTTCAGCAGATATATTCTTAATCAAGGGATTTACTTGGAGTAACCGTAATGCATTAAGTAACTTTTCTTCATTTAGGGGTGTTGATGTTCCTAAGCGCAAACGGGAGCGCACATATTCTTTACTTAGTCGCTTGGTATCCCCTACTTTGATATCTACAACACTTCCTTCGACAACTTTTATTGTAATTTCAGCAGCTTCTCTATCAAGGTCTTCTTCTGAAATAGGAATATAAGCTCCAGTCGTGATATATTTTTTTTCAATATATAGTTTATTAATTTCAGTACGAGCGCGGAGTAGTTCAGCAAAAGAAAGGGGCTTGTTGATATATTTTTGGAGTTTCTCTTCTAATTTTTCGCAACTAAAAACAGTACTACCTTCAATTGTAAATTTTTTAACGATAATAGTATCGGAATTGGGTGCAGTTTCGCGTTCTTGCAATGGCTTGTTTGATAAAGCATTAATCTCGCATGATTTAGGGGATTTCTTAGAAGTTTCAGGCTTCTGTTGCGCTGGTACTGTTTCAGGGGGTTCATCCTGTGACTCGGAGGGAGGATTTATTTCTAAAGAAGGTTGACTTGGAGGTGCTTTAGGAATTGGAGAAGGTGATGGTTTAGGGGGTAGCGTTCGTGGTATTTGATTGTTCGGAAGATTTTGGACAAGTAGCTGCTTTTTTGAATTATTTAAAGGTAGTTCTTGAAATAATTCAGGAAGCGTCTCTACTGATTGGTCAACTGTCTGCGCTTGCGTAACTAATGGTGTCAGATTTAAGCCAATACTACTTAGACTGCTAAATAGTATTAGCCTAACCCAATAAAATTTACACCCTTTGTTCTGTGGGTTTAATAGTGCTTGAAGATTCATTGCTGACTGCTTCCAAAGACACAAGATGTTGAGGTTGAAGTCGACGTATGTGCTGTCAGTCTTACTTTCCCATTAGGTAGCGCTACCCAACCTTGAGCTTCTTTAATTACTTGTGGTTTTGATGCAGTATTTGAAGGAGTTGAGTTTGTAACAGTAGCAGAATTTTTCTCATTAGAATCTAGCGTTACCCAAGGGACTTGAGGAGTGTTGCTGTTAAGTACTTCACCAGGATTAGGGGGTAAGCCACCACGTCCAACATTGGTGAATTGACTTTTACCTACTGCACGGGTGGTTATTCCCTGAGTAGCTGGACAAACTTGAGGAATGTCACGAACTCGTGGCTGTTGTGGTATTTGAGGTGGAACATCTCCCTGCTCACCTCTAACTACACCATCTTGACCTTGCAAAGCATCTGCTGAAAAATCGCTTTCAGGAGTGCGAACCTGATTAAAATCCCGAAAACCAAAAATTCGACCACTTGCACTTTCAGCATTGACTTCCCCCCCTTGTCCTTTTTCAGCTGTGGCAACAACATCGCTGTTCTCGGAAATGTAACCTAAAATAATACCGCCTACTTTGGAAAATGTTATATCCCCACCATCGGCATCACCAAAAGCTGTAGAACTAATTTCAGTAGCATTATTGGGGTCTCCATTGTTACGCATAACGATTGAACCCGCGACTTCTATGTTGATGTCGCCACCTTTGTTAAATTCGGTTGAAGCATTGAGGCGAGCTTGATTACTTAAAAATATAGAGCCAGCATTTATATTCAAATCACCAGAAAAACCTGAGCTAAAGCTACTGACTGAAACTTCCCCACTATTTTTTACATCTAAAGTATCTGCAAATATCTCTATGTTTCCAGCATTACCAGATGCTCTAGAATCCGAAAATATGCCGCTGCGTGCTTCCCCATTAGCTGAAACACCATCTATTTGCACTAGTTGAGCTTTATTTTCTGGAGTATTAACTTTTACAGTTCCTCCTTGACCTCCACCTACAGTTGCTGCTCCAACCCTTGAACCACTAAGAATATTGAGTTCATTTGTTTTAATGATTAAGTCTCCACCTTGCCCAGAACGAAAGGTATCAGCGGAAAATACGGCTCCGTCCTTTAGGGTTATTTGACCTGCATCAACAATTAAGTTACCTGCATTACCGGAACCTATGGTAGCAGTTGCCAACCCCGCTAAGTTCTGCAATTCTATGGATTCTGTAGCAGTTACCTTTAACACTCCCCCATCTCCTTCCCTAAAAAGAGAAGCTGTAGCGGCTCCAGATCCATTTGTAATTGTTAATCGCTTGGTAGTAATGGTTAAATTTCCTGCTTTGCCACTACCCAAAGTAGATGCTGTTAGGCCTACGCTAGTTGAAGCTGCTTCCCTCACATTTTCTTCAGTAGGACTTGGGTTAAATGATGTAGATTTGTTGCCTTTAATTGTGACAGACTCTGCGGCATTTATGGTCAGATTTCCTCCATTGCCATTGCTGTCTAGACGAGTATCGGTGCCTATTCCGGTCGTTTTAGGTGTGCCAGATTGGTTGTATTCAATATGCAATTTATTAGTATCAATAGTTATATTTCCGGCATTACCAGTACCAGAAGTTTGGGCACGCAATCTGCCACCATTACTTAATTCCAATGTATCAGAGGCATTAACTGATATGTTGCCTCCTTTCTTTACTGCATCTGTTGCATCTGTAATAGAAGTTCTTACCTGACCATCATCAGTCAGAAAAATTGACTTAGCAGCAAGATTTATGTCGCCTCCTCTAGAAGAAAAGATTTGAGAACCAAAGTCCTGAATCTTGATCCCTACATTCTTACTATTTTCATTACCAGCAGTGCCATTTAGGACTATTTTCCCTGTCCCATTAGTCCGCACTACTCCACGATTAAAAACGTTATTATTAGAACCACCTGTAGTATTATCACCCCCTCTGCCGAACAAGTTTATCTCGCCATTTATGGAACTAACTTGAGAATTGCCTTGAATTAGTATTCCATGATTATCATCAGTCCCATTTCCACCAGTACCATTTAGGACTATTTTTCCTGTCCCAGCAGTACTCACTAAGCCACCTTCGCTTAAAAAAACGCCTATGTTGTTTTTGCCAGTTCCACCACCTTTCCCTATTAAGGTGATATTTCCATTTACTGAAGTAACGCTGCCTTGATTTTCTGAAGCACCTTTGCCTTCTTTCTCACCAATCCAAATACCGTAGTGATTGTTACCAATTCCTCTACCAGTCCCTGTCAATGAAATATCGCCATTTTCTGAGGTAATCTTGGCTTTCAAACCCAAAAGAGCTATTCCTTGATTCCCATTTTTTTCTGCTCTTTCTTCACCCTTACCTCCAGTCCCTGTCATAGTAATATTTCCTGTATTGGAAATTACTTGACTTTCATTACCCGTAATTGAAATACCGTCATTTCCAGGATAATCTTCAGAAATACTGTTACCTGTTGTTGCTTCAGTAGTACCTGTCATCTCAATCGACCCTGTCCCAGTCGATTGCACTAAACTGCCTGTAATAATGTAAATTCCATGATTGAGATTTCCATTACTTGAAGCACCCTTACCTATGAAGCTAATATTTCCATTTTCGGAAATCACTTTTGAGCCATTAGCAATTAATATCCCATGATTTTCACAATTTCCAATACAGTTTCCAGTACCACTTGTGCCATCTAGAGTAATATTACCTGTCCCATCAGTCTTTACTAAGCCGCTTCCATCCAACAAAATACCAATGTTGTTTTTACCAGTTCCACCACCTTTCCCTATTAAGGTGATATTTCCATTTGTTGAAGTAACTTCGCCACCGTTACCCCTGCCAATCCAAATACCGTAGTGATTGTCACCACTTCCCCTACCAGTCCCTGTCAACAAAATATTGCCATTTTCTGAAGTCACTTTGGAGTTGGGATCTAAAACAACTATTCCCTGATTCCCATCTGTTTTTCCTCCATCTTTTGTACTTCCAGTCCCTGTCATGGTAATATCCCCTGTAGCGGATTTGACTATGCCACCACCCGCAATTGAAATGCCGTCATTTCCGAATACATTGTTACTTGTTTCTGCTTCGGTAGTACCCGTCATCTCAATTGCCCCTGTTCCAGTCGATTCCACCCAACCGACATTCCAAATAGCAATGCCATGATTGGCATCTCCATCACTCAAAGCACCCTTGCCTATGAAGGTAATCTTTCCGTTTTCGGTTTTGACTTGGACTCTCTTGTCTGGATCACCAATGTTTTCTGGTGGATTACCAATAGATATCCCGTGATTTCTACATTCACCAGCATCACACTTTCCCTTACCACTTGTGCCAGTTAGGGTAATATTACCTGTGCCAGTAGTTTCTATCCCAGATTCTCTCTCTACATTAATGCCTTTACCGTTAATGCCACCATCTCTTCCTACCCCTGTAAGTTCAATATTGCCCCCTGCTGCATTAATCCTACCACCGTTGGTAAGATTTACTCCAGACGTATAAAGAGGATTAGCATCACTACCTTTACCACTCCCTACGAAATTACCACCGTTTGTATTAATTTCAGCATTCTTAATAACAAGAGCGCCTGCTCCACTATTATCTTTATCAGCTAGGAGTGTAATGTTTCCTCCATTGCTAGTAATATTTGCATTGACATTAATATTATTGTTAGCTTCAGCTGTCAGTCCTACTCCATTAGCAGTAATATCAACTTCAGCATCAAAGGTAATGTCATTGGTAGCTTGCAAGATAACATTGGCTGTCGCAGCATTAATAGTGTCATTGCTAATGGTATTATTTATACCAGAGTCGGTAAATTCGTTATTGGCTGCCAACTCAGATGGATTATTCCCACCTCCTACAATCGTGATATTGGTTGGATCTAACAGCAGAGTCCCCAAATCCCCATTAATAGTACCCAAGTCAACATTACCCCGGAAAATCAGGTTCTCCTTCCCCGACACCTCCGCAAATCCACCATTACCAAACAGACTACCCCCACGGGCACTAATGTTGCCATAAAAACCAGTAATTTCATCACCCCAAACAATCACCCGACCCCCATCACCACTCGTCAGTGCATCAGCATTAATACTGACACCAGAGGCAACAAAAGTACGTTTAGCATTGGGAACCTCCCCCTTACCTTGAAAGTCCCCACCAATCAATACATTCCCACCACCCATATCACCTGAAACATCAATCCGGGCATTATCAACTAAACCAACCCGTGACCCTAAAACCTGAACTGTCCCACCAGGAGCTATCAATTGACCACTGGTAGTAACAGTATTCCCCACCAAAGCTAACTTTTTTCCCTGTCCTACCTTGAGATTCCCGGCATTGTTAATATTCCCTCCTTGCTGGGTTCCATATTGCAAACCAACAGGAACAGCCATAGTTAGTAGGGGTTTAGACCCAGGGTTATTAGCACCATAAAGGATTCTATCTTCAAAGGTTACCCCTTTACCCGTACTCGCAACAAACGAACCCCTTATATCCAATTGAGCATTCTGTCCAAAAATAATCCCGTTGGGATTGAGTAAGTAAAGATTCGCATTACCCAAAACCCCAAGAGTTCCCAAAATGTTAGAAGCATTACTCCCCGTTACCCGACTGAGAATATTTTCAATCCCAGCCGGATTCGCGAAATCAACCCTTCGTCCTTCCCCAACATTAAAATTCTTGAAACTGTGGAATAAATTAGAACCTCGAATCGCACCACCATCAATCCGATTAGTGTTGGAATTAACAGGTGTGACTACAGAACTTTCTTTCCCCAGAGTCTTGTCTGGTGTAACTTGAGCTATAGTTGTATTTCCAAAATACATGAATAGCCCAGATGTTATCAAAGGAACTGATAACCACAGCTTTTGGTTCAAAAATTGCCAATTTGCATCCATAGTAAATTAGCCCCAGAACTTATGTATGGAATTGGAGAGTAGTTTGGAAGTGATGAACTGAGTAAAACTTTCTATACTCGCTATTCAGAAAAAATACAGGGTAAAATTTTTATTGATTATTTTCTTCCATTTTTCTTAATTTTTGGCAATCTTAGTTGAGATATAGGATTTTTCAATTGAATGAAATACATTTTTATAACAAATCGCATTCTTGGTTGCCATAATTCTACTTTGCTTCCAATGCGCTGCACCTTCTTGCAAAAATGCTTCACTGCTGTAAATTCCAGCACTATGGACTCACGCATATTTCTATGACCGAGAATCAGAGTGCGTAAGCCCCTAAATTCAATTTATTTATGGGGATAAGCCCGTCGGACAATTCATTGTCGTATACTTCGGGCTTGCTGAAAAAGTCTTTTGGCGAGGGTAGGGAACAGGGAACGGGGAACAGGGAACAGTTTCATCCCCATTTTTTTCTATTCTTTTTACCAAAAAAAATTATAAATGCAAGGTTTTTTAGCCTGATGCCCCTATTTTCTTACACTTTTGATTTCGATAAGAGCCTGAAACCACTACAATATAAGAGTTTTACAGTTCTTCAGCAGACCCTACTTAAAAAAAATAGCAAATGCTGTTAATCTTTTACCTAACCCTCTTATGTCACTCTGGTACCTAACCCTCTTATGTCACTCTGGGGAGAAAAAAAATAAATGTAGGTTGGGTTGTAGCTTGCTTCCACGAAGTGGTACGGAGTGAAACCCAACAATACCAAAGTCTTTGGTTGTTGGGTTGCGTTCCTTAACCCAACCTACGCCTAAATTAATAAAAGTTGGTAAAAACAAGGGTTTTGTATTTTTATAAGCGCGAAAGTGATTAAAGGGGGCTAATTACTTTGTAAATTAGGATAGAATTTTGCGAGTTTATCATCTTTTAATCGGTGGTGTTTTGGTGTTGTTAGCACCTATGGGAGTTAATTTTATTCGTCCCCACCTTGCCCAGAGGAATCAATCACCATCCAATTCTCGGACTCAAACAAAGAATATTGTCAATAATCAGACACCTATTAGTGGTAATAGTAATGCATGGAACGGTATTTTGGGAAAGACTAATATTCCTAAAGGTTGGCAGGTAAAAGCCTGCGAGAGCAATTCATCTTTGCTTTGTGTTTCTGCCAATGGTAAAAGCTTAGGTACAGTCGCAATTGATATTTATCCCTTGGAAAAACGGGCTGATTTCCAGAAAATACTGACAAATGTGGGAATTACCTCTGGTGTTCGTTCAAACGACCAAAATCCCCAATATCAAAATAAGCTATTAAAAGCACTCCGCAGTTGGGTGGATGCCGAATATGCAGTACTGCCCCAGAAACGCCAGCAAAGTGATGGTAATGTTCGCCCAACAAGGGAAAGCATTAGTTTTGCTGCCCAACCTCAAGAAGTGGTCAAATTAGGAAAACTTCAAGGAATACGTTATGGATTTGTCCGATTCAGGCAAGAAGGTGGAGTGTTAGAAAAGCATCTACGGTATGTAACTTTTGATGGCAAAGCAATGTATGTAATCAACACGGCTTTTGCATCTAAGAATGCCATCCCAGGTAAGTTTGATAAACTGGAGAATTTAGTCGTGTTTGAACCTTACCTAAATTCTATGGTGGCAAATTTACAGCTACCGAAGCAGGAATCAGTAGTTAGTAACCAAAATCCAAAATAAAATGACGCAAAAAATCCACTTAAACCTCATCTACCTTGAGAACCGTAGTTTTCGCTCCATGAATTTGGGATTGCTTCCTTGCGTCGCAATGACCAAAAAATAGACTTTCATCAAGCCCCCGGATTTATCCGTGGAGAGTCAAAAATGTTTTCCTTGTTCTCATTAGCCCTTCGATTCATCGATGGGGTAACTGATAACTGTTAGCGCAGCTCCTCCGCAGGAGGCTAACTGTTAGCGTAGCTCCTCCGGAGGAGGCTAACTGATAACTGAAATGACACATCCAAATAATTAGAAACTCCAGGTTTCAACATGGACGGGGTTTAGTTTCGAGATAAATTCGGTTGCACAACTTGGGGATAATTTTCAAAATTCCGCCTTACCCAATCCATGCCAACTTCATTGTTTAGCTTGATTTTTTGTGGTGTTTGGGGATAAATCTTACCTAAAATCTCTGTATCTTGTGCAACAACAACTTTAGCTAAATCTAAGAACTTCTGTTTTAGTAGCTTAAAGATAGGATTTTTTGCTAACCCAAACATCATGACATAAGTACGCGATTGCATTGGCGATTCTGGTACAAATAAGTGAATTTGTTTAAATATCCCCCCACTCATTTCGCCGTGCAATATCACTAAGGATGGGAAATAATTTTCTAAGTGGGCTGTTAGTACTTCCGGGAACAAGAACAAACCAGGATTTTTCAATTTATCCTTTAAGTCTGTGAGTGCCAGGGGCATACTAAAGTAGGCATGGGAATGGTGTCCGCTGTCAATAAATTTCTCGAAATTTACTTCCTGAATTTGAAATAACGATCTGTGAGTACCGTTTTGATGGTTGTAGTCATGCATATTCAATAGCAACGACAACAAGTCAGTTTCCACACTAGTATCAGCAGTACAGCCAATAAATTCATATTCAGCAGCCAATTGATTCAAAATATTTGGTATGGGTTGTTGTGGTTCTTTGCCACCATAAGACCAAATAAAATCCCCTTCAATTATCAATTCCAGTGGCTCTAATTGTGGCAGCGTTTTCTTTTTAGAACCTGGTAACACTGTACACCCTGTACCATCAAACTCCAATGCATGAAAAGGACAAACAACCACACTGGTTTTATCTTCTCTTTCTGAGCACCATCCTGCTGAGAGCATTGCACCCATATGAGGACAGGCATTAGGTAAAGCATTGATATTACCTTGTCTATCTTTCCATAGCACATAGTCCTTACCGTAAATTGATACCTTAAATGGTTTATTTACAGCCAACATCGATTTATGCGCCAATAACCACGGCGCACCTTCCAGCATAGACATTTGATTCTCCCTATCAGTAATTTGCTAACATTCCCGTGGGAATGCAGCCAGATATATATGGTAAAAGACTTATCTATAATTTAAAATATGAGGATATATTCATATTTGTCAATAGCTAATACTAAAAATTAAGCAGACTAGTTATAGCACTAGGCCTGAAGGGGCGTGGACATTTCTAAATCCAGCAAACCTTTTGACAGTCTGCTGTTCCCTGTTCCCTATTCCCTGTTCCCTAGCGCGTAGCGCTATACAACTCTATGAATCAAATACCCCATCACCCTAAGATGCGCCGCCAACCAAAACAAAAGCGCAGTCAAAAACGAGTTCAACATATTCTCAATGCTGCTGCGGAAGTATTTGATCAAGTTGGGTTTGAAGCTGCAACCATGCAAGCGATCGCATCTGGTGCCCAAACTGCGATCGGTTCGCTTTACCAATTTTTTCCAGATAAATTAGCTATTTTCCACGCCCTAGAATTGCACCACTTGGAACGAGTCGGGGAAGCTTGGGCAAAGTTGGATAGCCCTACTATGACTCAACTCCCGTTTGAAGAGTTTATCAAAACCATGATGGCAACCTACAAACAAATATTTGACGAGCCAACATCACGGGTGATTTTCATTCATTATTTTACTTCTTCTGCTACATTTCAAAGCATTGATGACAGCCTGACCCAGCAAGCTATTGATTTTCAAGCAAAGTTACTCCAAGCACGTAACCCCTCATTAAATCCTCAAAAGTGTAATTTAATTGCCGAAGTGTGCGTTCAAGCTGGAAATGCCTTAATTTTAGTTGCCCTCCGCAGCCCAGAAAGCCGTCGCCAAGCTATTTTTGCACAACTTGAACAGTTAATGATTGCTTACTTACGCCCCCATGTTGGAGATGAAGTCAGGGAGCAAAAAATGCACAAAAAAGTAATGAAAGTAATGAAATGTCCCCACTGTCACTCACAACGCCTTTCCAAAAATGGACATCGTCATGGCAAACAATGCTATCTTTGCAAAGACTGTGGCAAACAATTTTTAGAAACCTATTCCTCTAAAGGATATAGCAATGAAATCAAGCAACACTGTCTGAATTTACACAATAATGGTGTGGCGTTTCGAGAAATCGAACGGCAAACGGGAGTTTCTCACAATACGGTGATTCATTGGGTAAAGGACAAAGGAAAGCAAATTTAGAATAAAAATTAACTTTTTTTGGTAGCAACTTTTGTTTGGAGTCGTGTTCTGTATTTCACTCATCCACAGCCTGAATTGATATAACTCGATAGCCGTCACCTTGAATCATACACCGTCCGTCAGCATCTAAAGGGCAGGAATTTCTTAAGCCTGAAGGACGAGTTCCAGGAACATAAACGGCTGTAATTTCCACCTGTTGATTGTGAAAGTTCTTTAATTGTTCGCGATCGACTTTTTCAGATGGACGTAATACTAACCCACGGGGACTTTGGGGAGTTGTTACCAGGTAAAATTCATTTCCTTGATATGCCCTGATAGACTTGACTGGAGGAATTTTTTTATAGATTAATTTTCCTCGTTTTGTTTCTACTTTAAATTCGGTTAAATTCTGAGATGGTACTTTTAGATTTGCCTTTACAGAAGAGTTAGGAATATCTTGATTACAGCTAGTGATTGTGGAAGTAATTACTATAGTGAAGCAGATAAAAACTATTTTGAAAGTTTGCGAAAGCATGATGTGCAATTTTTAAATGCTAAAGATTGATACAATCAGATATTTGATTATGTATTTTAACCAATGTTTATACCAAGTTGCGTTCTGTTGTAGTAGTTTGGTTGTGGATGGGATTGCCACGCTCCACTACGTTACGTGAGCGCTTCGCGCACGCTACGCGGTAAGCGCAGCTATGCCGTA
>JAAUYI010112583.1_pt1 | contig 15021 bp, 16 predicted proteins | sample 7278041 | NCBI WGS metagenome assembly JAAUYI01 (sample SAMN14350216, study PRJNA611818) | marine sediment metagenome | isolation source: surface marine sediment (0.6m) | place: French Polynesia: Moorea | collected 2018-08
CATGCAGCGGCGGCCGACGCGGATCGCGAGCGCTATCTGGGCCATTTCACGGAGCAGGGCGTATTCATGGGCACCGATGACTGGGAGCGCTGGCCCCTGCCCGAGTTCACGGAATACGTGGCCGGGCGCTTCGAGAACGGTGGGGGCTGGGAGTACCACCCGGAGTCGCGACACATCGCCTTCGACTCGAGCGGCGACACCGCCTGGTTCGATGAGATCGCGGTTTCACCGCGCTGGGGACGCTTCCGCGGTACCGGCGTCGTGTTGCGCACGGACGGAGGCTGGAAACTGGCGCACTATTCGCTCACGGCCCTGGTGCCCAACGAACAGTTCCGAGAGGTTTCCGAGCTCACCCGGCAGGGTTTCGCCGCCCGCGACGAGAAGGATCGCTAGGCGGGAAGGCACACGCCGCGCCGCGAACATAGCAGTAGAAAGAAGGACTCAAGGAGAGCATCCATGGAGGGACACCCGGTCAGCTATTCGCAGTCGACGCTGACGGAGCTGATGATTCCCGCCTACGCAAACTTCGGCGGCAAGATTCACGGCGGCACGCTTCTGTCGCTGATGGACAAGGTGGCCTACGTTTGCGCGAGCAAGCATGCGGGCAACTACTGCGTCACCGTGTCTGTCGACAACGTGCATTTCCTGGAGCCGGCGGAGGTCGGGCAGCTCGTGTCCATGATCGCCTCCGTGAACTACGTGGGGCGCTCTTCTTTGGTCGTCGGCATTCGTGTGGTTGCAGAGGATGTGCAGACCGGTACGGTCAAGCACACCAACACGTCCTACTTCACCATGGTCGCCAAGTCCCCGGACGGCAACAAGGCCGAGGTCCCGCCGCTGATTCTCGAAAACTCCGAGGAAATCCGTCGCTTCGCCAGTGCCCTGCGGCGCCGTCGCCTGCGCCTCTTCGCCACGGAGCGCATGGATGAGTACAAGAGCAACTTCAGCGTGGATGACGAGGTTCGCGCCTTCCTCGCCGAAGAGCGCTGCGAGATCCGCCTGCGCGACGAAGAAGCGTCGTGAACCCTGGGCTATCGGAACTTCGCGCGTCCTGCCCGCACTGCTGGGAACCATTGACGCTGCTCGTGGACAGCGGCGATTTCGGTGTCGACTACGTCGAGGATTGCCACGTCTGCTGTCGGCCAATGATAGTGACCGCAAGCATGGATTCAGACGGTGACGCATCGATCAGCCTGCGTCGGGAAGACGATTGAAGCGCCCCGAGGTACTGATCGTGGGCGGCGGCTTCGCCGGCCTCGCCTGTGCCAACGATCTCGATCCGCGGAACTTTGAGGTCACCCTCGTCGATGCCCGGCGCGCCTTCGAGTTCCTGCCCAACATTCACGAACTTCTCTCCGCGGTAAAGCGCCCCGGCGATCTTCGCCTGCCGCTGCATGAAGCCATGCAGGCCGCGGGACACCACTTCATTCGCGGACGAGTGACTTCCCTGGACCCGTCCACGCGCAGTATCCGGGTCGGCCGGCGCCGGCTGAAAGCCGACTACCTCGTGCTGGCGCCCGGCGCCGTCGACGCCGACTACGGCATCGAGGGCGTGCGTGAACACACTCTGGGCTTTAAATCCGTGGATGAGCTGCAGGCCATACGCAAGCGCCTTGACGCCATCGCCGGACGCCCGGCATCGCGGGTAGTCATCATCGGCGGGGGCCTGGAGGGCGTCGAAGGCCTCGGGGAACTGCTGCGAGCCTACGAGGGGAAGCTGCGCAGCGTGTCTCTTGTCGAAGCACAGGATCGGCTGCTTCCGGGGACGCGTAAGAGTGTGCACAAGCACCTCGCGACGCTGTGTTCGCAGCACGGCGTAGAGCTCTACCTGGGCGATCCCGTACGCCGCATCACCGCGAAGACCGTGCTCCTGGCCAGCGGCGAGCGTCTGCGCAGCGACGCCACGATCTGGACCGGAGGACCCGCACCACCACCACTACTCGCGAGCGCCGGTCTGGCCGGCGACGGCGAGTGGGCCGGTGTGAAGTCGACGCTCCAGGCGCGGGGCTTCCCCGGTGTGTTCGTGGCCGGCGATGCCGCGGCACTGCCCACGCCGCTGCGCAAACAGGCCTACCACGCGATCGACATGGGCCGCTGCGTGGCCGCAAACATCAGCCGCGATGCCCGCGGCGGCCGCATGCGACGCTTTCGCCCCGTGGGTAAGCCGACCCTGCTCAGCTTCGGAGACATCGATACACTGCTCCTCACCGACCGGCTGGGCCTCGCCGGTCCGGCGCTGGCGGCGGGCAAGGAAGCGGTGTTCGCCACGGTAATGGCGGGCCTGGACCACCGCGATGCGAGACGTCGCGGCGAAGCCATCATTGAACGAGGCGTTCAGGCATCGCAGCGCCTGTTGTGGCCTTCGATCCGGGATCTGGGAAAATTGCGCCGAGGTGCAAGGCTTAAGACACTCTGACAGACTCTCCTTAAGAGGTACGTCGTCATGAAGCGCGTTGTTTTCGATACGGACATCGGCATCGACGATGCCATGGCCCTGCTGTTTCTGCACTATGCGCCCGATGTGCACGTGGAGGCCGTCTGCACCGTCGCCGGGAATGCCAGCCTGGACAACGTCACACGCAATGCGCTGCATGTGTGCGAGCGCTTTGCCATCGACGCACCGGTGTTCCGCGGTGCAAGCGGCCCCATCGGTCCCGCGCTGGGAAAGGAGCACCCGGACTTCGTCCACGGGCGCAACGGCCTGGGTGACATCGAGTTCGAGGAACCAGGGCGCAGGGCTGAAGACACAGAAGCGGCAGACGCCCTGATCGAAATGGCACGCGGCGCTCCCGGCGAACTCAGCGTGGTCGCCGTCGGCCGCCTGAGCAACATCGCGATAGCGCTGGAGCGCTGCCCCGAGCTACCGACCCTGCTCCGCGAGCTGGTCGTGATGGGCGGCGTGTTCATGCGTCGCAATCACGTCGGCAACGTATCCCCGGTGGCGGAAGCGAACATGGCCGGCGATCCGAGCGCAGCGGACCGCGTGTTCGGGAGCGGCATCCCGACGACCATCGTGGGCCTCGACGTAACGCAGGAAACGATCATGGATGAAGCCTTCGTCTGCGAGCTGCACGAGACCGCCGGCGACGCCGGTGAGTTCATCCACGCCATCACGCGCTACTACCTGGACTTTTACAGTCGTATCCGCGGCGAACGGGCCTGCCCGATCCACGACTCAAGCGCCGTCGCCTGTCTCCTGGCGCCGGCCCTCTACACCCGGGAGGACGGCCCCGTGCGCGTCGCGCGGGAAGGGATCGCGATGGGTCAGACCATCCTCGGCCCCCACCCCGAGCGCTACGAGAGCGATGCCTGGCGGGACCGGCCCGACTGTAGCGTATGCGTGGCGGTAGATGCGGAGGCGGTGCGGTCGCTCTACCTGCGCACCCTTCAGCACGCAGCGGCGAGTGCCTAGACCGCGCTAGCGCGCTAGCGCGCCAGGGCGTCGAGGCGCTCGCGCAGATAGCTCCCCGCCGTATGCCGCGGCGACAGCACTCGATCGAGCTGTGGCGCCAGGAAATAGGGCATGGAGATGCGCGACAGGTTGCTTGCCGCATCCGGAGGATTGATCACCCGGTGCGAGGTTGAGGGCAGGCGGCGCTGACTCGCTTCCTGGAGCATGTCGCCCGAGTTGATGATCACGTCTCCGGGTTCGCCGGGCACGTCGTGCCACGCGCCATCGCGGCCGAGAACCTGCAATCCCGGTTCCGCCGAGACCGGGAGCAGCGTCAACAGGTTGATGTCCTCGTGCGCCGCGGCGCGCACCGCGCCCTCCGGCTCCTCCCCGGACAGTGGCGGGTAGTGCAGGATGCGCAGCAGGCTGTCCTGGGGCGACAGGCTGTTCGCCAGGTCGCCGCGGAGGGACGGGGGCAGCCAGGCGCCGCAGTGCATGTCCACCCAGTCCAGCAGCAGGCGTCCGAGGGCGATAGCGTCGTGCAGATGCCCCAGGGCGTCCTCGCGCAGCGACTCGGGCATGCGTGTGTCGGGCACGATGTGGAAGAACTCCTTGAGATCTTTTCGAGCGTGGCCCACGGCGGTTTCCGACACTTCCGGTGGGATGTAGCCGCTGGTGTTTCCCGAGGCGACCTCCTCGGCGAGGTAGTCCCACTTGAGGTCCGAGAAGAAGAACTGGCGCCACGCTTCTGCCATGCGCGTCATGCGCTCGGAATCCAGGGGTGGATTGCGCAGCACGGCAAATCCGGTGTGTCGCAGGGTTTCGATGAAGGCTTCTTCGGCCTCCGCGCTGCGCATGTCGACGATGGCTACGGTCATGGCTGGTCCGAAATCACTGGTGGCGCTGACGGGCGCTGAGTTTCCAGGCCAAGATTACCAGCAGCGCGAGCATGGCGTAGCACAGCGAACCGAACTGCAGGACGCTGCGCGGCCCCAGCCCGCCCGCCACCGCCGCTGTGACGATAGGACTCACGGCCGTGCCCGAGGTCGCGCCGAACAGCAATGCCGCTACGAGTCTCGGCGTGGGCACGGGCGGCATCAGCGTTGCGAAGGCGATGACGACCTTGAGCAGGCCGAGGTTGGCAAAGCCCCACAGCGTCGCCAACCAGGGCAGCAGCGTCAGGTCGTCAACCAGCCACAGCGGCAGCGTCCCCAGAAAGGCGCCGCAAACACTGAGGAGCACGAGCCTGCGCGCGCCCACACGCAGTACCCACCAGGCGACGAAAAGCTGTGCGACGAGCATGCCGGTCCAGAAACGCGCGACCACGCGCCCGGCGTCCTCGCGCGTCGCGCCCAGCCCGGTCTCCAGGTGGCTGGGCAGCCACCAGAGCAGGGAGTACTGACCGAGGGTGTAAAGAAACAGCGCAACGATACACAGCCAGACCGGCAGCGGCCACGGCGCACCGGCACTCGTTCCTGCAGCGTCGGGCGCTGGCGCCTCGGGCACGCTCAGGGACAGGGCAACCACCACCAGCGCAATCAGCGCCACCGCCACGTACACGCTGGACCAGTGCAGCTCCGCCGCCACCAGGGCCACGGCGAGACTGGAAATACAGATACCCGCGATGCTGAAGGAGCTGTCGGTGATCACCAGCATGGAGGCGCGATGATCGTCGCGGTACAGCGCCGTGATGGTGCTGGCCGCCGCGGCGAGACCGATGCCGCAGGCAATACCGACGACCCCCAATGAGCCTCGCAGCATCCACAGGGCATCGACTGCACGCAGTGCGATCAGGGCCGCGGCGATCGCCGCATAGACGATCATCAGCCAGCTGCGCGGACCGCGCAGATCGAACACCACGAGCGACAGGGCAGAGCCTGCCAGGATTCCCAGGGTAAGCCAGCTGAACAGCGGCGCCACGTCTTCGATCGCCAGGGACAGGTGCTCCGCCAGGGGCGGCAGCAGGATACCGATCGGGGCGAGCATGCCCGACATGACGAAGTAGGCAAGGAAGCAGGCGACGGTGGCGCGAAGGCGCTGTCCCGCGGCGTAGGTGGCTTCAGCCGGTAGTTCCCCGCTCAATACTCCGCTCCCTGGCGTTTCAATCCGGCGCCGAGCTTAGCAGCGCCGGCCGAGGCAGGACCACGGCGCATGGCGTACACTGCGCGCCCGGCTGTAACAGGAGAAAGCTCATGCGTAGTGTTGTTGTAACGGGCGTATCCACGGGTATCGGCCATGCCGCCACCGAAGTCCTGCTCGGGCGGGGTTTTCGCGTCTTCGGCTCCGTCCGCAGCCAGGCGGACGCCGACCGCCTCCAGGCAGGCTTCGGCGAGAACTTTGCACCGCTCATCTTCGACGTCACCGATGCACAGGCCATCGGCGAGGCCGCGGACTGCGTGCGAAGCGCGCTGCAGGGCGAGACGCTTGCCGGCCTGGTGAACAATGCGGGTATCGCCGTTTCCGGACCTCTCACGGAAGTCCCGGTGGAGGACTTCCGGCGCCAGCTTGAGGTCAACCTCGTTGGACCCTTCCTCGTCACCCAGGCGTTTGCGCCGCTGCTCGGCACCGACACGAGCCTCCGCGGAGCGCCGGGTCGCATCGTCAACATCAGCTCGGTGGCAGGCGTGCGTGCCATGCCCTTTCTCGGGCCCTACGCCGCTTCCAAGTTTGGTCTTGAAGGCTACTCCGAGTCTCTGCGCCGCGAGATGCTGCTGTTCGGTATCGACGTTGTCGTGATCGGACCCGGCGCGGTAAAAACGGCGATCTGGGACAAGGCCGAGGAAGTGGACATCGAGACCTACGCCAATTCGCCCTATCGCAAGATTCTCGAACGCTTCCAGCGCGTGTTCATAGCCCAGGGCCGCGAAGGCTATCCCGCCGAGCGTCTCGGGGAGCTGATCCACACGGCACTCACGACGCCCAAACCCCGACTGCGCTACGCGGCGGTGAAGGGTCGCGCCATCGAAAAGCTCATGATGCGCTACGCCAGCCCCAGGATGCTCGACGGGTTAATCGCCAAGACCCTGGGTATCAGGCGTCCAGCATCCTGAGCCGCTACTACTCCATGGCAGCTTTATAGAGCGAGACCTTTGGCGCAGCCATGACCCGGCGCAGCATCGGCTCGAAAAACTCCAGCGAATAGGTCTCGGCGTCGGGGTCGAAGGCCGGCGCGTCGTACTTCTCGATGAACTCGCGGGTGTAGGCGTAGTGCGGGTGATCCTCGAACTGCTTGTGCATGTCGCGATCGAGACCGAGGTGGTGGAAGAAGTAGTAGCCCTGGAAGATGGCGTGGTGCTTGATCATCCAGTGGTTCTGCTCGCTGATGAAGGGCTGGAGCAGGGTCGCCGCTACGTCTGCATGGTTGTAGGGGCCGAGCGTGTCGCCGATGTCGTGCAGGAGTGCACAGATTACGTACTCCTCGTCGCGGCCGTCCTTGTGCGCGAGGGTCGCGGTCTGCAGGCAGTGCGTCAGGCGGTCGATAGGAAAGCCGCCGCAGTCCCCATCCAGCAGACGCAGATGCGCGAGGACGCGGTCGGGCAGGGACCTGGCGAAATCGGCAAACTCGCCCTGGATGATTTTCCAGTCTTCGGCCGTGCCGTCTTTCATGTGGTGAAACTTGGCGCGTTCGGGAAGCACTGAGTTCATGGCTGACACCTCAACTTATTGTTTTCTGACGGGTCCGGAAACGGAGCGCGATTATAGCCTCTCCCCCAGCACAGCCCGCGGCAAGCTGACGCGGGCGGCTGAGCCTTGCGCTAGACTGGGCGCCGCTTGAGCAGGGACCTCTCGTTGTGAACGACAGCACCGCCCCACCCGCTGGGCGCTCCATCATTGGAATTCTCATCGCCACATCTATTGCCGCGGCCACGGCCTGGGCGGGAAGCGACGGGGGTCTCATCCTCGCCTCGGCTCCGGCTTTCGCCGTCATCGCGCTGCTGGCTTTCGCGATTCAGTGGCTGGCGTTCATCCCCGCCTTCGTTTTCCAGACCGAGCGCTACTACGATCTCGTCGGCTCGCTGACCTACCTGTCTACCGCCGCGCTCGCCCTCTCTGTTAAAGGAGATGCCCGCTCCCAGCTCCTCGCCATACTCATCGCGATTTGGGCTATCCGCCTGGGCAGTTTCCTTTTTCTGCGCATCCGTGCCGACGGTCGCGACCAGCGCTTCGACCGTATCAAGCCCTACTTCTTCCGCTTCCTGATGACCTGGACGCTCCAGGGCCTCTGGGTGCTGATGACCGCGGGCGCTGCCCTGGCCGCCATGACGTCGGGCCAAAGCCAGCCGCTGGGTGCCTGGGCTTACGCCGGGGCGCTGGTGTGGATAGTCGGTTTCGCCTTCGAAGCGATCGCGGACGCACAGAAGCGACGCTTCCGCGGAGACCCGGAGAACGCCGGCCGCTTCATCGACAGCGGCCTCTGGGCGTGGTGTCGCCACCCGAACTACTTCGGCGAGATCCTGCTGTGGTGCGGTATCGCCCTGATCGCAGCGCCCGCCCTGCAGGGATGGCAGCACGTTACGCTGATTTCTCCGCTGTTCGTTTACCTTTTGCTGACTCGCATCAGCGGCATCCCCATGCTCGATCGCATCGCCCGGAAGCGCTGGGGAGAGGAAGCCGCCTATCAGGCCTATCGCAAAGCGACCCCAGCCCTGCTTCCGCGGCCGCGAGCGCGTCGTAGCGCGTGATGCAGACTCTGCTGCGCCTCATTGCCGCGGTGCCGGCGGGAGTCGGCTATTTTCTTTCCCGGATCGCCTACTTTCTCGTGTACCACGTGTTTCGCTACCGCCGCGCTACCGTTCGCGAGAACCTTGCCATCGCCTTCCCCGAGCGCTCCGCCAGCGATCTCGCGCGTATCGAGCGCGCGTCCTATCGGCACCTCTGCAACCTCGCGATCGAAGTGCTGCGCTCCACCCGCATGCCGCAGGCGGACTTCGCCGAGCGCGTCAGCTTCCGCAATCCCGAGCTGCTCTTCGAGGCGACGGACAATCTCGCGTCCCAGGCCATCATCCTGCTGGTTCACCAGGGCAACTGGGAGTGGACCCTGCACAGCGCCATGCAGCATCTCGGCGTCGCCGTCGATCCGGTCTACAAGCCGCTGCACAACCAGTTCTGGGACGAACTGATCCTGAAAGCGCGTTCGCGCTTCGGCGCCAAACCCATGACCATCGCGACGGTCGGCCGCGAAGTCGTACGCGGCAGGAAACGTCGCCGGCTCATCGTTCTCCTGGCCGACCAGGCCGGGCCGCGCCACGGCGGCTACTGGACCGATTTCCTCCACCGTCCGGCGAGCTTTTACCGCGGCCCGGATAAACTCGCGCGCAGCCTCAAGCTGCCACTGTTTTTCGCCCAGTGCCGGCGCGTCCGCCAGGGCTATTACGAGATAGAGTTCCATACGCTCAGTCTGCCGCCGCACGAGGGCGAGGGAGACGCGCTGCTCCAGGCCTACGTGGATATGGCCGAGCGCTGCATCGCCGAACAGCCGGAGACATACCTCTGGACCAACCGGCGCTGGAAGAAGAAACCGCCCGATGACTGGGAAGGCGCGCGGGACAGGGCGGCCGAGGCTGTTCCCGCCGCGGAGCCCATCGAATCCCGGAACTGAACTCGCTGTTCGCCTGTTCCCCAAGGAGGCATAACCGATGACCACAAGCCCCCGCCAGCTCGGAGCCCTGCTCTACCCCGGCTTCGAAATGCTCGACTACTTCGGCCCCCTGGAGATGTTCTCCGTGGTGGGGAGCGACGCCGTGCAGATTCACACCGTGGCCGAGCAGGCCGGTCCCGTGGCGGCGGCCATCGGCACCGAGGGGGCTGTCGGTCCACGCGTGGTGGCGGACCACGGCTTTGACGATGCGCCACCCTTCGACATGCTGCTCATTCCCGGCGGGGTGGGCACGCTGGCCGAGCTTGAGAACGAAGCGATGATGGAGTTCCTGCGTGAGCGCTGCGCGAGTGCCGAGCTGGTGGCGTCCGTGTGCACGGGCTCCGCGCTGCTGGCGAAGGCCGGCGTGCTCGACGGCCATCGCGCAACGTCGAACAAGCAGGTCTTCGCCCTGGCCACGCAGCAGTCTGACCGGGTGCACTGGGTGGAGAAGGCGCGCTGGGTGGAAGACGGCAAGTTCTTCACCTCCTCCGGCGTCTCCGCGGGTATGGACATGGCCCTGGCCATCATCGACAGGCTCTGGGGCGAGGACAGCGCCGCGAAAGCGGCAGGCGAAGCCGAATACGTCTGGAATCGCGACGCCGACGACGACCCCTTCGCGGCCGAACTCAATTCGCTTGCCCGGCAGCTGGGCATGGCCTAGGCGCGCGGGCGCATCCTCCGAGCCGGGACTGCCTCAGGCGCTGCGTCGACCCGTGCGCATGCGCAGTCGAAACACCGCGAGCGAGTCCTTGCCGGAGACCTTCACCCGTGGCAGCTCGAGCGCGTCGCGCGCGAGGTCCGTGGAGATACCCTCGACCGTGGTCACCGCGGAGCGGAAGCCTGCCTCCCGCGCCGCGGCAACATCCTGTTGCGCGTAGATTCCGAAAGGGTAGGCGAAGCTGTCCATCGCCTGGTTGAAGCGCGCGGCGAGACGCTGGCGCGCTCCGCCGATCTCTTCGCGGCGCTGATCTTCGTCGGCCCTCGCGAGATTGATGTGCGTGCGGGTGTGACCGCCAAGTTCCCAGCGGCCACTTTCCAGTAGTTCTTCGACCTGCTCGTCGCTCAGCTTGCCCTCGCGCATCAGTTCGCCGCTGTCGTGGTGCGCCTTCTTGCTCGTGGACCAGTCGCGGTCGAAGCGGTCTTCTACCAGGTAGAGCGTGGCCCGGGCGCCATAGCGCTCCAGGATAGGATCGGCAGCCAGGAGATTGTCGGCGTAGCCATCGTCGAAGGTGAGAACGACCGTCTTCTCTCGCATCGTCTCGCCCGCGAACAGTTCCGACATCAGCGCGAAGTGCCAGCCCTCATCGCGAAGCCAGCGCAGCTGTGCCTCGAAGCTGTCGGGCGGGACACGCAGCTTGTTGAACTTCGCACCGGCCCGCGGCTCGCTCACCATGTGATACATGAGGATGCGCGGATGGCGGTAGGGCACCGTGGCGCGCCACCAGGCATAGCGGCGACTGAACAGCACCGCTGCCGCCAGGGCGACACAAAGCAGGTAGATGCTTACAGCCATCCGCGTTCCAGCAGAGCGCTGGCTATGCGGTCCGCTTCCGCCAGGGGTTCGTTGGGAGGCGGTGACTTGCCGGTGGCAAGGTCGCTATGACCGATCACAAGGCCGCGACTGCGCAGGTCATGCACCGCCGCTGCGACGCGACTGCCGTCGCGGGCTTCGAGATCGAAGACGCCGACCGCGCAGCCCGCGGTCAGCGCCTCGTAGATCATGGAGGCGCTGTCCGGGGTCACGCAGCATCTCGGGGCCCGGGGCAGATGCTCGGCGACCCAGCCGGCGGGAAGCTCGGCGCTGTCGCTGGCAATGAGCCCGGGGAGCCCGAGCGACTTCAGCGCCGGCAGGAAATCCGGCGGCGTCCGCCGCGAAGTGCTGAGTTCCCAGCGTTGTCCACCGTCGCAGAGGGCAGTGATCTGCTCGAGAAGCGCGGCCTGGTCCCAGACGAAATGAGGTGAAGGCCCGCCGATGAGAAGAAGTCCGGCCTCGTCGCGCGTGGCGTCGGGCCGCATGCGGTTCAGGGGTCCTTCGCTGAGCCAGCGCCGCGACGACTCGTCGCCACCGTCGTGGCGCGGTTCGATGCACAGATCGAAGCAGGCGCGGGGCAGGGAGGGTTTCATCAGCACGAGCGCCGGGCAGCCCTCCTGCCGACGCAGAGCGAGGAGTGAGAGGTGTGTGCCGTGGCCAGCACCAATCAATAGGCGGGGATGCAATCTCGGCGGACCGGGCCAGAGCAGGGTGCGCAGGGCACGGCCCCGGGACAGCGCCGGCAGCTCCTGTACCTGCAACTCGGGACGCAGGCGCTTGAGTGCCTCGGCAAGCCCCAGGCTCTGATTCACGTGCCCCGGTTTGCCGTCGCTGACCACGGCGATGCAGGGGTCGCGGGGTCCTTCGGATTGAGCTTGCGGTGCGGCCATGTGGCCTAGTTTAAAGGCGCGCCACTGACCCGGGGAATCCGGATGTGCCCGGCCCGGCTACTGCGGGAGACAGGCCGGCTGCGGCGGTGAGCCCGCAGCCGGCTGATGTACTTCGACTGAAAAGCGAGCGCTTACTTGAAGAACGACGTAGCCGCTCCGAGAAGACCGCTCGCGCCGCCGGCCATATCGAGCAGGCTGCCGCCGCTGCTTGCCTTGTCGACCATCTCCGGCAGCACGTCGGCGAGACCGCCGGCGGCGGTCGCGCTGTCGATGCCCAGTTTGTCGGCAAAACCGGCAATGCCCTCGTCACCGAACAGCGCCATCACGCCATCCGCGGAGAACATATCGTTGGCGCCATCGCCCAGCCACGAGCTGACGAGGCTGCCCAGATCCGCATTGGCGCTCATCTTGCTCACGAGGCCCGCGAGATTAATCTGACCGTCCTCGCCACCGAGAAGGCCGCTCAGCGCTTCGGCGATCCCGCCCGCGTCCAGGTTCGTGCCCAGCTTGTCGGCGAGCAGTGATGCGCCCATCTCCAGAATATCCATGTCCTTCTCCTGTGCGTTTCGTGGTGGTATACCGCGGGTTGAGTATAGCCATGCTCCGTGAATCTGGTGCGATATAAAACGCTGACAAATCTTCCGTTCCTGGTTGCGGCCGGCTGTGCGCTGCTGCCCTTCATCGCCGTGCACAGCGCCTATGTACTCGCCGCCGACGCCGGTCTCGTGCCCTGGTGCAACCCCTACATCGACAGCTGCACGTCGATCAGCGCCACCGGGCGCGGGCCGCCGGGTAGCTTTCTTTTCAAGGGCATCATGCTGCCCTCGGCCATGCTGATCGCCGTTTTCTGGTGGCTGCAGGCGCATTGGCTCGCCACGGTGGGGGCACGACAGAACCAGCTTTCCTGGATGCTCGGTCTGGGCTGGGTCGCGAGCCTCGGCCTGGTTCTGTATGTCACCGTGCTTGGCGAGGTCGGGGACTGGTGGCGCCTGCAGCGCAAGGTCGGCACGATCCTGTTCTTTTCCTTCACCTTCCTGGCACAGCTCCTCTGTGCTGCGGCCCTCCGCCACCTGACGCCGGACGTCGGGTCAGTGGCCGCACGCTACGGTCGGAACATACTCCGGGTATGCTTTCTCATGCTGTGTATCGGGGTGTTCAGCGTGGTCGTGGAGGCGCTGAACGAACAGATGCACGACGGAATCGAGGACGCCATCGAGTGGATTCTGGCGCTACTGCTGGAAGTCAACTTCCTGCTCTGCGCGATGCTCTGGTATCGGCTGCCCTGGCGCATCGCGTACCTGAAAAACAACTGAGACCGAATCCGGCCGGACGCGTATAGACCGGCATGACGGATACCATCCCGGCCAATGCAGCCCCATCCATGGCGGAAGCCACACCCGACGACCAGGAGCCAACGCTGCGCACCCTGGCTGCCTACGGCTCCCTCGCCTTCCCGCTCGCCGCCGCGTTCATCGCCCTGCAGGTCATTGTCCCCACGTTTTATGCCCAGGCCCTGGGACTGAAACTCGCCGCCGTCGGCGCCATTCTGCTGGCGGCAAGGCTCTGGGATCTCTTTACCGACCCGGTCGTGGGCTATCTCTCCGATCGAACGCCACCGGCCCTGGGCCGGCGCAAGGCCTGGATCGTGGCCAGCGCGCCGCTCATCGCGTTGTCGGTATGGCTGCTGTTCAACCCGCCGGAAGGGGTCGGCAACGGCTTTCTGCTCCTGGCCACGCTGGGAATCTACGTGGCGGGCACCATGTCTGTCGTGCCCCTGAACGCCTGGGGGGCCGAGTTGAGTGAGTCCTATCACCAGCGCAGCCGCATCTCGGGGGCGCGCGTGGTGTTCGGTCTCGCGGGAACGCTGTGCGCCCTGCTCCTCGTCGACAACAGCAGCAACGAAGCACTGCAGCAATCCCTGAGTGCCATCACGCTGCTTGCTCTCGCAGGGCTTGCCGTGTCCGTCCCCACGGCCGCGCTCGTGGTGCCCGACCGGGCCCGGGTTATCGCCGGTGGCAACAATCTGCGTGAGGCGCTGGCGCTGCTGACCACGCCGTCACCGTTTCGCCGCCTCCTCGCCGCCTTCATGCTCAACGGCCTGGGGAACGCCATACCGGCGTCGCTGTTCCTGCTTTATGTCACGCATGTCCTCGAGGCACCCGGCATCGCCGGCCCCATGCTGTTCACCTACTTCCTGTGCAGCGCCGTCTCCGTGCCCTTCTGGGTCGGCGTTTCCCGCCGCCTGGGCAAACACCGGACCTGGTGCCTGGCCGTTATCGGCTCCTGCATATTTTTCTGCGGCGCGCCGTTCCTCGGCAGCGGAGATACGGCGCTCTACGCCGTGCTCGTCGTAGGCACGGGTGTGATGATCGGCGCCGATCTCGCGCTGCCCTCGGCGATCAACGGCGATCTCATCGAGTGGGACGCCCTGCACAATGGCCAGCGCCGCCCGGGCCTGTTCTTTGCCCTTTGGGGTACGGCGTCGAAACTCGCCTATGCCCTCGCCGTCGGCCTGATTTTTCCGGCCCTCGACTTCGTTGGCTTCGACCCGACGATCAGCAATCTCCCGGAAGACGTGCGCCTGCTCGCGCTGTTGTACGCTGCGCCGAGCCTCGTGTTCAAGCTCACGGCCATTACGCTGATGTGGAACTTCCCCATCGACGCCGTGGAACACAAGCGTATCCGGGATCTCCTCCAGCAGCGTGAGGCCGCGGCTCATCCCCAGTAGACTGACGGCTTTTTGCAGGGAGACGGTGAATGGCCGACTGGAATGCCGGCGCCTACGACCGCTTTGCGCAGGCCCGGCAGCGCGCCGCGCGGGACCTGGTAATCGCCGTTCCGGAGATCGACGCCGGTCTGATCACAGACCTCGGCTGTGGCTCGGGTCTGTCGACAGAGCTTCTGCAGGAACGCTGGCCGCAGGCCGACATCACGGCGGTGGATCGATCTCCGGCAATGCTTGCGCGGGCCCGCGAGCGGGTCCCGAAGGCCAGGGTTGTCGAAGCTGATATCGGTGACACGCGTCAGTGGTCCAGCGCCGCTGCGCAGGACCTGCTCCTGGCCAACGCCAGTCTGCATTGGCTCCCGGCGCACGATACGCTGCTTCCTCGTCTCCTGACACAGCTTCGCCCGGGTGGCGTGCTGGCGGCACAGATGCCCGTGAATCTCGACGAGCCGAGCCATCGCCTCATGCGGGACACCTTCGAGCGTCCTGCCTACCGCGAGTACGCGAGCGCGCTGAACGATGCGCGACCGGAGCTGCCCGTGGCCGATGCCTATTACGACATGCTGGCGCCGCAATGCTCTGACCTGAACATCTGGATCACCCGCTATCTCCATCCCCTGGACGACGCGCGGGAGATCTTTGAGCTGTTCGCCACCACCGGCCTGAAGCCCTACCTCGACGCTCTACCCGAACGGAAGCGGGAGGCCTTCGTCGACGATTACGTGGAGGCGCTCCGCATCGCCTATCCGCGGCGCGGCGACGGACGCGTGCTGCTAGCGCTGCCGCGTCTGTTTATCATGGCGACCCGCCACTAGAGCCAGGACGCTTTGCATGAGCTACCGGGAA
>JAAUYI010206844.1_pt1 | contig 15015 bp, 14 predicted proteins | sample 7278041 | NCBI WGS metagenome assembly JAAUYI01 (sample SAMN14350216, study PRJNA611818) | marine sediment metagenome | isolation source: surface marine sediment (0.6m) | place: French Polynesia: Moorea | collected 2018-08
CAGGGGTTTTGGTTTGCCTGGTATGCCTTCCACCCCGAAACCCAAATATACAGTTATTCAACAGCAAAGTAGAATGGGCGGTCAGATAGACCAGCCAAAGATGTAGGGGCTACACAAGAGCTGCCAGTATCTGATTGGCAAGATATCTGCCTTTTCTGGTCAGGCGAAAGTGCGTGTCGGTGAACTCAACGAGACCTTGTTCGAGAAGAGGAGGGAGAATCGTTTGATAATGTTCCTGCAAATGTATGCCATAACGGTCAAAAAGCGGCCCATATGCAACGCCTTCCACCATTCGTAAGCCAATTATCACACTCTCACGAAAAGACTCTTCCACGGCCAGTTTTTCCCGCTCTGCCACGACACTTAACCCGGATTCCATAGCCTCGCAATATTTCAGGGGAGATTCGATGTTTTTCCACCGTTCCCCTTGCCAGTAACCAACACCTCCTGCCCCGGCCGCGAGATACTCACGGTTATGCCAGTAATTGAGATTGTGCAGACAGGCAAATCCCGGCAAGGCATAGTTTGATATTTCATACTGATGCAGACCGGCCTCCTCGCACAGTTCTTGGGTAACTTCATCCATTGCCAGTACCTCATCCTCTTCCGGTAGAGTCAATTCTCCCTGTTCAAGTCGCCTGGCCAAATGAGTATCCTCCTCTATTGTGAGCTGATAGAGAGAGAGGTGGGGGACTCCCAGGGAAAGAGCAGTCTCCAGGTTCCAACGCCATTGTTCCGCAGTCTGGCCTGGTATGCCATACATTAAATCCAAGCTGATATTAACAAAACCAGCTCCCAGGGCATCCCTGACACAGTCCCAACCGTCCTGTGCCGAATGAAGCCTACCCAGAATGTCCAGTTCTCCATCAATGAAAGATTGGATACCGATGGACAGCCTGTTAACTCCCGATTGGCGAAGCTGCAGAAGTTTCATGAAATCAACTGTTTTGGGATTAGCTTCCAAGGTTATCTCGACATCCTCGGCAAAACCAGGGTATTCATGACAGCAGGTAATTATCTCAGCCACTTGATCGGCTGCCAGAACTGATGGCGTTCCTCCGCCCAAAAAAACCGTGTCGAGCCGACCGTTTTGACCGGCAAAAAAGTGTTCGACAATTTCCTTCTTCAAAGCGCGGACATACCTGGAATACAGGTTTTCCATCCCCGAGTAGGAGTTAAACGTGCAGTACTCGCATTTACCTAGGCAGAAAGGAATATGGATATAGAGAGAGGACATGCAGTTAGCCGCCGCTTGTCGCTGTGCCCGCCAGGACACTACGCGCTTCATCATGAATAGCTGTCATGTATCCTTCATCGGCAAAGCTCAATGCACCATCACCAATAATAAAGTGATCGAGGAGACTGATATGCATCATGGCACATAACAGGGCGAGGCTTTTCGTCAACTCGAGATCCTGGGGAGATGGATTCAAGCTGCCCGACGGATGATTATGAGCAATGATGAGGGCAGCGGCATTAAACTCGAGACTCTTTTTGACAATTTCCCGGGGATATACAGTGTTGACATTCACTGTTCCTTCAGCCATCACCACGGTTTCAATGACAGCATGGGAGGAGTCGAGGAAAATAACGGTGAACACCTCTTTGGGCAAATCCCGCATGGAGTGGATGAGATAGTCGCGTACGTCTCTTGAGGAATGCAGATATTGCCGGCCTATCAAGCGTTGTTTGAGATAACGGCGGGCAACCGCTTGGACAAAGCGGACGGCGAAGCTGTTTTTGGGGCCGATGCCCCGAACCTGTTCCAGGGCATGTCCAGGTGCCTCTAATACTGCGGCGAGCGAGCCAAATTTTTTTAGCGCTTCTCTTGCCGGCTCTTTACAGTCTGTACGGGGCGTACCAAAGGATAAGAGCAGCTCCAGCACCTCCGCATCACTAAAGGTATCGGCGCCTCTTTCGAGGAACTTATCGCGTAGCCTGGCCCGGTGCCCGGTACCTTTCTTCTGCCATTCTTCTTTGTTCACAACCGTGTGCTCACTCCGTGAGTGTTCTGACGAACAGTTCGTTGGCCATTTTGGGGTTAGCTTTGCCCTTGGTCTTTTTCATCAGCTGACCCACAAAAAAACCCATAACCTTGGTTTTCCCCTGGCGAAACTGCTCAGCTTGATCTGGATTGGCGGCGACAATTTCTTCCACCATAGCCTGCAGTTCACCTTCATCGGAAACCTGCACAAGGTTTTTTTCCTTAACAATTACAGCTGGATCTTTACCTGTAGCCATCATGTCAATGAATACCGTTTTGGCAATTTTGCCGCTAATCGTCCCCTTTTCCACCATGGCAATGAGCTCGCCTAGCTGCTCCGGTGCGACCTTACATCCAGAAATATCCTCGCCCTTGAGCTCTCGAAGCAGCTCCGTCATAATCCAGTTGGATACTTTCTTGGCGTTGGCACAGAGCCTGGCAGCCGTTTCAAAATAATCGGCAAGCTCTCGTGAACCAGTGAGAATCACAGCATCATATTCAGGTAGGTTGTACTCCTCGATGAACCTGTTCTTACGCTCATCTGGCAGCTCCGGCAAGGTCTTGCGGATTGCATCAATCCAGGCTTCGTCAATTTCCACTGGAACAAGGTCAGGACAGGGAAAATAGCGATAATCGTGAGCATCTTCTTTACCACGCATTGACTCCGTCCGATTGCTATCCGGGTTCCAGAGCAAGGTCTCCTGGATTATTGTCTCACCGTCGAGAAGCAGGTCACGCTGCCTGCGCACTTCGTACTCCAGGGCATTTTGGACATTGCGGAAAGAATTCATATTTTTCAGTTCCGTACGAATGCCAAACTCCTCCTGGCCGACCGGACGGAGAGATATATTGGCGTCACAGCGAAAACTGCCCTCCTGCATATTGCCATCACAAATGTCTAGATAACGCAGTATTGCATGTATTTTTTTCAAGTAGGCATACGCTTCCTGAGGAGAGCGCAGGTCAGGTTCTGAAACTATTTCAAGCAGAGGGGTACCTGTTCTGTTCAAGTCTACATAGGACAGAGGTTCACGTTCATCATGGATAAGTTTACCGGCGTCTTCCTCCATGTGCATCCTGGTTATGCCAATGGTCTTTTTACTTCCATCAACATCGATCTCCACTGAACCATGTTCAACAATGGGCAGATCGAACTGGGATGTCTGATATCCCTTGGGCAGATCCGGATAGAAGTAGTTTTTTCTGGCAAATTGATTGAATCGATTGATCTGAGAATTTGTTGCCAGCCCCATTTTAATGGCGTACTCGACCACTTTTTTATTCAATACCGGTAATACCCCCGGCATTCCCAGGCAGACAGGGCAGGTATGGCTATTTGGCGGGTCCCCGAAGGAGAGCGCACAGCCGCAAAAAATCTTGGTTCTAGTTTTGAGTTGAGCATGAATCTCCAGCCCAATTACTGTTTCAAAATTCATCATGTACCTTTGTCTTCTTATCTGGCGCAGCACCAAAAAGGAAGCAAGCTCCTTTTATTGTTAATATTTTGCGCCTCTAACTGATTACCTACCTACATTATTCTCAAACGTGCTCTTCGAGATGCATGAGTCTAAAACCTGATTCTACACCTTCTCAAAAGCGAAACAATCTTCATCCACCAGCGGGTTTTGCTGATCTGCTAACCCACTGCCGTATCCTCTGCAACTCCTCTTGCCAATCTCCAGCCACTCGAAGTTGCAGAAAAATAGCAAACAACTCATTGACCAGGCGAAAAAGCTCCTCGAAAAGATATATTCTCTCAAGAATCATGCCTTCAGTTTCTTCGGGATCATTACTTTTGGTACTTTCGCTCCCTGCTGTTTTTGGTAATCTGACATTCCGAAATTCCATCAATGCCGCTGCGAGAGTGAAATTATACTCATGATCAGCATGAACAATCTGTATTCTTGCCTGTTCAAGCTTTTTGCCGACCTGAAGACCGGTGCGCGCCTCCTGCAATTCCGCCTGTAATCCGCTACATACAAGTTTTTCGCTGCTTTCACCCTCGCCGTACTCGAGAAGCATATGTTTTTCAAAGACAAGGGTAATATCGCCGCGTCCCGGCAGAAAAACCGTCCCCCCTCGTTCTTCACTTTTCCACCACAGCCAGGTGAGAAACTCCTGGCCGAGAAACCGCTTTTCCTGTATCAGATCGACTAAATCCATATTTTATATCCACCTCGGTAATTATACAAATATATCAGGACCTATACTGGCCAGACGCTCTCTTTGTTTTTCATCAACAAGGTGTTCAGCTATAAGATAGGGGATCTGTTGGATAATCGTCAATCCAAAGGTTTCTTTAAAAAAATCCTCTAACTGGGCTTGGGCTTTCTTATTTGTTGAAAAAAAGAGCAGTGTTGACTCCGCCAAATTCCAACAAAGATCATAAACCGCCGGAACCGGAACAGCTTTTCTCATCAGTTCCGTATGGATACGCTCTTTTATTTCCGTTTTCATAGCCTTGCTGATCTTTGGCAATTGACGCTCTTTTTTCAAGCGCTCTTCCTCTTTTGCACAGAACTTTTTCAAAATTGCCGGAGAAACCTTGCGTTCATCCATACGTAGGGTCAAGGTCACGTAGTCTCCGTTGGCATAGGATGCATAGGAAAAATCAGCATCAAACATATTTAGAACCGAAACCCAGCCAATGGAAAACTCATCGTATGTATCATCAATATCCTGAAAGGAAAAAGCTGCAACCCGTTCGGCAATAAAATCCCAGGTGTTTTCCGGTAATTCGCCTTCAACACCGAAACGGACAAAACTTGCGGAACCACTGATAAATCCCATCTTATCTCCTCACTAAACCTATATCAAATTATACTGAACCAGAAGTTCAAATTATACTGAACCAGAAGTCTGCATGTACATCAAACAGACTATCCTAGCATTCCACCCATTCTGCGACAACGTTTTTCCGTTTATTTGATAAACCAATAATCCAGTCCTGTGATCAGCCCAGCCCCTATTCCATAAGCACCTCCAATGCTTTTTACAGGCATTTTTCCGCTAACTAATGATGATGTACTACTTGGTGAAGTACTTCAGATGATGTACTACCCCTCTACAAACAACTACTCCTGTCGATACGGATGCGACAACAGCAGGCCGCACTATAGCACTTATTTCTTCTGTAATACTCGATCAGTGCCCGTAAAGTGACCAGTAATTATTAACACTGTATTGCTCACCACTTGACTATGGTAGAGGTGAATGATAAAAACAAAACAGGAGACTTTTTTTTCTTGACACTTTATACGCATATTTGTATAAAGCATTCCCCTATGGGTCGTTAACTCAGTCGGTAGAGTATCTGCCTTTTAAGCAGAGAGTCGTTGGTTCGAGCCCAACACGACCCACCACAGCGTCCATCGGTCCCCATCGTCTAGTCAGGTCCAGGACACCGGCCTTTCACGCCGGCAACAGGGGTTCAAATCCCCTTGGGGACGCCAAATAAAGAAGGCACTTAGTTCTGTGAACTAAGTGCCTGTTTTTTTTATGAATTCAAAGTTTATTTGTTGTTAGGAATATCTTTTGACTGTCTGTTAGGGCTAGTCAATATTTTCGATGTATTACCTGCCTTGTCTGAATGTTGTAACCATGCCAACCACCATCATTTGGCAGCCCAGGAGCCCAGAATTTATCTTCTAATTCTGTATTCGACATAGAAGTCAAAAGAGATGTTCTCTGTACCGTTTGGGATGAACACACTATCCTGAAAAGTGTTGCGTCTCCACTTATACGATCGATAGGGAGAGTGATAAACATAGTCTCCGTCAATAATAGATCCTTGTTGATCAAGGAACAACAGCCGTACCTTCAAAAAACTTATACTTCGACCTGGATAAACTTTGCCCTGCACAGTTATTGTCTTGTCATCGGCAATATATTCATAGGAAAGTGATTCTGTTCCCTGGTTAAATGTTCCTTGTTGACGTTCGCCAATAACCAGCGGAATATGTTGTTCTGGTGCTATTATTCGGTTAACACCAGCACAACCTACTACTAAAAAGAGCATGCAGCTTATAAAAACAAAAAGCATTACTCGTTGTTGATTGCTACAGCAGCGTGATAAACTTATCAGATTCATCCGATCACCTCTATTATATTCATCTCGAAAAGACGATGTTTCTTACTGTGTTTCCATGAAACTACAGTAATAATATATGACCGAAAAAATTGATTACCATGAGAGGCAGAAGGTGGGTTGAGTGTTCTTGAATTGTTTATTTACAAGTTATTAGTCCCATCACTAATGAAGAGAAATAGATGTATATTCATTTATTAGGATCATTCGCCAATTATCTTCACCAGAACTCTCTTCTTTCTCCTCCCATCAAATTCTCCATAAAAGATTCGCTCCCATGTACCAAAATCCAACCGACCTTCGGTAATGGCAACGACAACCTCGCGCCCCATTATCTGACGCTTCATATGGGCATCCGCATTGTCCTCGTAACCATTATGACGATACTGTTCAACTGGAGCATGAGGGGCTAGCTTTTCCAACCACACTTCATAGTCATGATGCAATCCGGATTCATCATCATTTATAAAAACACTTGCCGTTATGTGCATCGCATTAACCAACACCAGCCCCTCTTGAACACCACTTTCACGCAAACATTCTTCAACGGTGCCAGTTATGTTAATAAAGCCACGACGGGAAGGCACCTCAAACCACAGCTCTTTTCTGTAACTTTTCACGTGAAACATCCTCCTCGTTAATAATTCAAGACACTGATTTACTGATCAGCCCACCTCTATACCGAGGTAATTATACGTTCAAATTCTTTTCTGCTTTATACAGTCCATATCCCACAATTGTTTCCCCCACCTTCTAGCAAAGATATTCCATCGTTGAAATTCTTGTTTTACCACGGGATAGTCCTTCGTGTAGTGCAGGCCTCTCGACTCCTGACGTTGGAGCGCCGCTTCAATTATCATCATTGCTACCAGGCTGATATTTCGCAACTCAATCATATTCGCCGAAACATAATAATCTCGGTAGTGCTGTTCAATTTCCTTCAATATATCGCTCATTCTTTCTTTAGCCAGTTTCAATCGCTTATCACTGCGAACAATACCTACATAATTCCACATCGTTCTTCTGATCAGATCCCAGTTATGGTTTATGAGAATTTCTTCCTCAAGATCAATGGCCTCACCAGAACTCCAGTCATCCACTTGGGGTGTTTCTCTTCCTAAAACTTCTTTTTTATGGTCACGACAATATCTCCATGCTTTTTCTGCGTACACCACAGCCTCAAGCAGAGAATTACTTGCAAGTCTATTTGCTCCGTGTAAACCGGTATTCGCTGTTTCACCTAACGCCATTAATCCATCAACCGAGCTATTGCCATACATATCGACAACCACACCGCCACACATGTAATGTGCGGCAGGGACAACAGGTATAGGATCCCGAGATATGGTAATACCAAATTTTCTACATTTTTCATAAATTGTTGGAAATCGTTTATAGAGAAACTCATTACTCTTGGAGGTAATATCGAGATATACACAGTCTAAACCACTAGCCTTCATTTCCCGATCGATTGCCCTGGCAACACTGTCTCTTGTTGCCAGTTCTCCACGTGAATCATATTTGTCCATAAAGCGTTTTCCGTACCTGTCAACCAAAACAGCACCTTCCCCTCTGACTGCTTCCGATATCAAGAAATTTTTCGCACGAGGATGGAATAAGCATGTTGGATGAAATTGTACAAACTCCATATTTGCTACTTGCGCCCCAGCTCGAAAAGCCATTGCTATGCCATCACCTGTAGCAATGTCAGGGTTGGATGTATACAGATACACTTTGCCACAGCCACCGGTACATAAAACCGTCATCTTAGCGAGATAGCTTACAACCTTACCGGATTCTTCAAAAACATAGGCTCCCACACATCGGCCTCTATCCTTGGCCTTCCTGTCCATAATTAAGTCTATGGCTGGGTGATTTTCTAAAACCGAAATTTGAGGATGCTCCTTAACCGCTGCCAACAAAGCCCGCTCTATTTCTCTACCTGTCAGATCATAACTATGGGCTACCCGTCGACGTGAATGGCCTCCCTCTTTTCCCAAATCAAGTTTTCCTGTTTTTTCATCGGTGACAAACTTAACACCAGCTGCAATTAAGTCTGCAATCCTGGGTGGTCCGTCCCGCACTACCATCCTGACCACATCTCGATCACAGAGGCCAGCACCTGACTCAAGAGTATCTCTCTCATGCTCAGTCCCAGAATCATCTTCAGCTAGAACCGCAGCAATACCACCCTGAGCCAGGTTTGTGGAAGAGTCCATTCGTTCTTTTTTGGTTACCACTACAACTCGACCAAGTTCTGCCACTCGTAGGGCAAAGGAAAGACCGGCGATACCTGAACCTACAACTAGAAAATCTGTTTCCATATATCCTCAAGGTAATGTTTCACGTGAAACAAGTTTGGTAAGAAATGAAGTTTTATATGGATACATTCAGATTATTTTTTCAATGTTTTTCTGTTTTTTATAGTACTCGAGATGAAAATAGAGCTTTTGTAGCAAACAAATCTATCATTTCTCTTGTGCCACACGATTTGATGGATTAAAGAATGATGAACAGGTAAGGAGGAGAAAAAATGACTGAACGCATGGGAAAAATCATTGCTGTTGCAAACCAGAAAGGTGGTGTTGGTAAAACCACTTCATCCGTTAATCTCGCTGCCGCTCTCGCCAGTAAGCGCAAAAAAGTACTGATAATAGATTCTGATCCACAAGGTAATGCCTCAAGTGGTGTCGGTCTCCACATGAAAAACAGGGTACGTCACCTTTATCATGCCTTTACCGGAGATGCCCCTGTTGCCGACATTCTCTATGATACTGGAGTGAACAATCTTAAAGTTGTTCCTTCAAGCATTGACCTGGTGGCAACGGATATTGAGCTGGCATCTGCGAAGGGAAGAGAGAAGGTATTGAAAGGTTTGCTTGAGGGTGTAAGGGACCGTTTTGACTTTATTTTCATAGACTGTCCCCCTTCACTTGGTCTTCTTACAATCAACGCGCTCACAGCCGCAGACTCCGTTCTCATCCCGTTGCAATGTGAGTATTTTGCAATGGAAGGTTTAGCTCAACTGATTACCACCATACGATCAGTCAAGAAAAGCTACAACAAAACACTTTTCATCGAAGGTTTATTGTTGACCATGTACGATAAACGCAACAAATTGACCTACCAGGTTGCTGACAAGATAACGGAACATTTTAACCAGCAGGTCTTCAAAACGACTATCCCTCGAAATGTTCGGTTAAGTGAGTGTCCAAGTCATGGAATGACCATACTTGAATATGATAAATTTTCCAGTGGAGCCGTAGCCTATAATGCACTTGCCAACGAATTCCTGAGAAACCAGAAGAGGTAATGACCGTGATTAAAAACAAAGGACTCGGACAAGGAGTTGGCGTTCTTTTTTCCAATGATGAAGAGGACGAACTCTACTTCGAATGCAACATTGATAATATCCGTGCCAATAGCCACCAACCTCGAAACCATTTCAACGAAGCGGATCTTGAGGAGCTCGCCAACTCAATCAAAGAACATGGTATACTCCAACCGCTGGTGGTAATGCGCCGTAACGATACTGAAAAAAGTCATTATGAGCTCATTGCTGGTGAGCGTCGATTCCGGGCTTCTAAAATGCTGGGACTAGCAACTGTACCGGTTGTCGTTCGTGATATTGAAGATGAGAATAAGCTGCTTGAGCTTGCCCTTATTGAAAATATTCAGCGTACTGACCTCAACCCCATGGAAGAGGCCGAAGCGTACCAGAAGTTGATAAGCAAATTTGAATATACCCAGGAAGAAGCGGCAAAGAAGTTGGGGAAAAGCCGTAGCGCTGTCGCTAACATATTAAGATTACTTAACCTTCCTGGCTTTGTTCAGGAAGACCTTATCCACGGTGTTCTTACCGAAGGCCATGCCCGTCCATTGCTTCGGCTTGGAGACCACCATGCCGTCATGAAGGAAATTCGCGACGAGGTGGTGGCAAGAAAGCTTTCGGTTCGGCAAACGGAGCAACTCGTCAAAAAACACCTTAAAACTCCTCGGCGGCAAACATCGACAAAGAGCAATTCAGATGAGATACCATCATCCTATTGTGCTTCTCTGGTGAACCAACTTACCAACAAACTTTCTTCAAAAGTTGCCATTCAACAGAATGGCTCAAGAGGCAAAATTGAAATCGAATACTACTCTCTCGATGACCTTGAAAGAGTAATCGGTTTGGTGTTGAATGATGAAAGTTAGCAGTCCAAGGTTGCTTGCTTTATTCTTGTTATTTCGGTCGTGTTTAGAACCTAGTTCCGATTCGTTTCAACTTTAAGGTAATATAAGGTATTTAATAGATAACCATAGGGACTTTATTGTCATTATGAGACATATGAAATATACGTTTTTGGTGCTTACTAGTATTCTTACACTTTTTATTTCATCCAGCTGTCTGGCAGAGATGCTGAGTGTCAGCGGGGATAACGTAAATCTTCGCTCAGGACCAGGTACGAAATATCAGGTAAAGTGGGAATATGGTAAAGGTTTCCCGTTGAAAGTGATCGATAAGAAGGGTGACTGGGTTAAAGTTCAGGATTTCGAAAATGACAGAGGTTGGATATACAAACCATTGCTATCCCCCAAGGGTCACCTAATCGTCAAAGTTTTTAAGAATAAAAACAAACGGATCAATATACGCAGTGGTCCAGGCACCCGCTATCGCGTTGTTGGAAAAGCATACTATGGTGTTGTCTTCGAAACCCTGGAGCAAAAAAATGGCTGGGCAAAGGTAAAGCACGAAACAGGCTTGGTCGGTTGGATCAAACGCACTCTCGTCTGGGGGTTCTAATTCTCTCTGTTATTTTGGTGGGCGACAGAAAATGGCGGAGAGAGAGGGATTCGAACCCTCGGTGGAGTATTATCCCCACACTCGCTTAGCAGGCGAGCACCATCAGCCAGCTCGGTCATCTCTCCATTAAGGTGGCGGAGGGAGTAGGATTCGAACCCACGGTACTTTCGTACAACGGTTTTCAAGACCGCCGCCTTAAACCACTCGGCCATCCCTCCTGTCTTTTGACAGAGTTCTTGTAACACCTCTCACTTCTATTGTCAATAATTCACCGCTTCCACCAGAAATTTTTGGCGCCGTTTATACATTTTTGTAATGTTTTGTGGTTAAAATCTTATATTATAGTAGGTTGTCTCCAAAGAAAAATTTAACCCTGGAAAATGTATACATGAAAAGTAACATTGATATTGAAGCTGAATTACAGGACCTTACCTGTCTCTATGATATAACCAGGGAGTTGGCATCTTCTGGAGACCTTTCGGAATGTCTGGAAAAGTCTATGGAGATTCTTGCTTCGTCAAAGGGTATGGAAAATGGCACTGTAACCATAATCAATCCATTAACTTCCAAATTAGAAATAGAGGTTGCCTATGGCCTGACAGCAGAGGGCAGAAAGCGGGGCAAGTATCAGATAGGTGAAGGCATTACCGGAAGGGTGGTGGCAACAGGAGAACCGATAATTGTTCCGCATATTTCTGAGGAGCCGCTCTTCCTTAATCGCACCAGGTCCCGCGGTGATATAAGTCATCAAAATCGTTCCTTTCTCTGTGTGCCCATCAAGGACGGCAAACAGGTAATCGGGGCCCTTTCTGTTGATAGAATTTATGAATCCGGCATAGACGATCAAGCCCAGAAAGATCTGCAGTTTCTTATTGTCCTCAGTAGCCTCATTGCCCAGACAGCGCATCGCATACAGATCGTCAATCGCGAACAGGAGAATCTCCGTCTGGAAAACCTGAAGTTGAAAAGGGAACTTTCCGAGAAAAACAGGATCGATGAGTTCATCGGTAACTCAAGCAGGATGCAAGAGGTTTACGAAATGGTATATCGCGTTGTCGACTCCAACGCGACTGTGCTGTTGCGTGGTGAGTCTGGCACCGGTAAGTCCCTTGTTGCAAAAGCCTTACATTACAACAGTCGCCGTAAAGAAAAACCATTTATCGTGGTCAACTGCTCAGCACTTCCGGAAACGTTATTGGAAAGTGAGTTGTTCGGTCATGAAAAAGGAGCGTTCACCGGTGCAACTGAGCGTAAAATTGGCCGTTTTGAAAAAGCCGAAGGAGGTACCCTTTTTCTTGATGAAATCGGGGAAATTAGTACATCCGTGCAGGTCAAACTGCTCAATGTCGTTCAGGAAAGATGTTTTCAGCGCCTGGGTTCAACAACGTCCATTGAGTGTGACGTTCGCCTGGTAACGGCAACAAACAGAGACCTGGAACAGGCCGTCACCGACAAAAAATTCCGCGAGGACCTCTACTATCGCCTGAATGTTTTTCCCATCTATATGCCACCATTGCGTGAGCGTAGGACAGATATCCTTCTTCTTGCTGAATTCTTCCTGGAAAAATTTGCCCGCGAGAACAATAAAACCATCAGAAGAATCTCAACGTCTGCCATTGATATGCTGATTCAGTATCATTGGCCAGGTAATGTAAGGGAATTGCAAAACTGCATAGAACGAGCCGTCCTCATCTGTGACGATGATTCCATCAAGGCTATTCATTTACCACCGACCCTACAGACCTCAGATGGTATGCCAGGTGACAAACCCCTTTCACTGACAGCAGCGGTGGAAAGATTCGAAAAGGATCTTATTATTGATGGACTCAAAAAAAATAATGGCAACCAGACCAAAACGGCAAAATATCTCGACACCAGTTTGCGGATCATCAACTATAAAATTCATCAATACAATATTGATCCGAAGAATTATAAGTTGCAGATGAATAAATGAAAATTTTACTCCACACCTGCTGCGGTCCATGTCTGCTCTATCCCATAAAGCAGCTGGAATCTAAAGGCTACGAAGTTACCGGTTATTTCTTTAATCCAAACATTCATCCCTTCAAAGAATTTAAACGGCGACTTGACTCACTTTCCCGGCTGGCCGAAAGAGAAAACCTCTCCCTTGTTACCGAACGGGACTACGATCTTGATCTTTATTTTGACAAAGTAGTTGCCAACAAACAGTCCCGCTGTTCAATCTGCTATGATATCCGTCTCCAACAAACAGCTGAGTATGCCGCTCACCATGGTTTTCCAGCTTTTTCAACAACGCTTCTTTATAGTCGATATCAACAGCACGACTTAATTGAAAAGAAGTGCCGGGAACTGGCAAAAACATATGCTATTGCTTTTATCTATGAGGATTTCAGGCAGGGTTGGCAGGAAGGGATTGATGAATCCATTGATAAAGGATTATATAGACAACCGTATTGCGGGTGTTTATACAGCGAGCAGGAAAGATACGATAATCGCCTCAAGAAGAAACTTCGAAAAAAACAGAAAAACCAATAGGGGATATACACTATTATGATGCTTGTTCTGGCGACATCAAATAAAAACAAAGTGAAAGAGTTTCAAAAACTCGTTGAGGATTTTTCCATAGAAATCAAGTCTCTTGCTGATTTTGGCCCATTGCCACCAGTTATAGAAGATGGTGAAACATTCGAGGAAAATGCTTATAAAAAAGCTCATCACACCGCAAGAGTCCTTGGACTTCCAGCCTTAGCCGACGATTCTGGACTCGTTGTCGAGGCATTGAAGGGCGCCCCTGGCGTATATTCGGCTCGTTATGCCGGCGAAGGGGCCACCGACGAAGAAAATGTCGACAAATTGCTTGGCGAAATGGCAGATGTTGACAGCAGACGGGCCTATTTTCAATGTGTTCTCTCCATAGCCGTTCCCTCGGGACCTGCTCTTACCTACGAAGGGCGTTGTGACGGTACCATTACCAAAGAAAAAAGGGGAACCAGCGGCTTCGGTTACGATCCCGTTTTTCTCTGTGATACCTTCAAGAAAACCTTTGCTGAACTTTCTATGGAAGAGAAAAACAGGGTCAGTCATAGGGGCAAAGCACTTCAGGAGATGCAAGACGAGATGGATAAGGTGTTAAAGTGGCTGGAGATTCGTCTTGAGGAAGAAAAACCTGAAAAACCAGACCACAACCAATTCATGGATAACGACTGGTCTGATCAATAGTAGGCTATTTTTCTGCTTTCAGCTCCCTGGTTAGAAGCTCGTGCACGGCTGTGCTGCAATCCTTATCCTGGTAAAGTATGGCGTACACCTGTTCAAGGATAGGCATCTCCACCTTGTGCTTTTGGGCTAGCTTATAACCTGACATGGTGGTCTTTACCCCCTCGGCAACCATTTTCATTTCCTTGAGAATGGTTTCGAGACTTTTCCCCTGGCCAAGATTAAGCCCGACACTTCTGTTGCGACTGAGATCACCCGTACAGGTGAGAATTAAATCACCGAGACCGCTCAGTCCTGAAAAAGTAAGAGGATCTGCTCCGCGAGTTATCCCAAAACGTGTTATTTCGGCAAGACCGCGAGTTATAAGTGCTGCCCTGGTATTGAGTCCATAGCCCAGTCCATCGCATATCCCAGTTGCCAGGGCAATGACATTTTTTAAAGCGCCGCTTGTTTCAAGTCCGACAACATCATTGCTGGTATATACCCTGAAATAGTCTGTTCCAAAAATCATTTGCAGATTTGCAGCAACCTCCTGGTTCTTACACCCGATGGTAACTGCTGTGGGTACATCATCGGCAACTTCCCTGGCAAAAGAGGGACCGGTGAGAACGGCAAGTTCAACCTTCTTATCGCTTCCGGCTCGTTGCAACTCTTCAGCCATAACCTCAGTCATTGTTGCTAGGCTATCGTTTTCTATTCCTTTTGATGCGGAGATGACTACGCTGTTTTGACCTAGTTCTGGAAGAATTCGTTGAAAAACTGCTCGCATCTTCTGGGAGGGGATCACCATGCAAAATATCTGGCACTTGCTTGTCAACTCTCCAAGATCACCGGTCACGTGTAAGCTCTTGGGAAACTTTAGACCGGGAAGATGGACTATATTTTCTCTATTTCTTTGCAGTTTGCTAACATGTTCATCCCGGTGGCCCCAGAGATAGACTGTATGCCCTTTTTTACTGA
>JAAUYI010132347.1_pt1 | contig 15008 bp, 16 predicted proteins | sample 7278041 | NCBI WGS metagenome assembly JAAUYI01 (sample SAMN14350216, study PRJNA611818) | marine sediment metagenome | isolation source: surface marine sediment (0.6m) | place: French Polynesia: Moorea | collected 2018-08
ACGCGAGAACCGCTCCAGCAAATGAGAGCAACGCTTCTGGAGAGATAGACCTCTGGTTTATTCCAAATTAGGCTTGTTAATTGGTACATTTTGTACGGTTAAACGGTTTAAAGACCTCGCCCTTAAGGACGGGGTTTAAATTGCCAGCAATGGACGGGATAAATTAAGTTAGCTCGCTGAAAGAAGAATCCCCCCCCTTGTAGGGCGTGGGAGTGTCAAAGAGTCAGCAAATTTATCTGTGGAACCAACCCAAAAAATCTAAAATCCAAAATCTAAAATCCAAAATTGTATGACCAAAAATTAGACAGGATACAAGCCGTGTGGATTCATCCGTGGAGAGTCAAAAATGTTCTCCTTATCCTCATTAGCCCCTCAATTCATTGATGGGGTAACTGATAACTGATAACTGATAACTGAAATGACGCGATTTATCTTCTTGGGACCTCCAGGAGCCGGCAAAGGAACTCAAGCTAAAACCTTAGCCGAACACTGGAATATACCTCATATTTCTACCGGTGACATCTTACGCCAAGCCCTACAGGAGCAAACACCCCTGGGAGTTAAAGCCCAAGGCTATATGGATCAGGGAGAATTAGTTCCTGATGGCTTGGTACAGGATATGGTTAAGGAACGCCTCAGTCAAGAGGATGCTCAGACTGGATGGATTTTAGATGGGTTTCCCCGCACTGTCAACCAGGCAGCTTTTCTGGCAGAATTGCTGCAAGAGCTGAATCAATCGCAGCAGAAGGTAGTTAATCTTGACGTACCTGATGATGTGGTAGTAGCCCGCTTATTAGAGCGAGGACGGAAGGATGACACAGAAGAGGTAATCCGCCGCCGTCTCGAAGTTTATCGTTCGGACACCGCTCCTTTGATTGACTACTATCGGCAGCAGGAGATGCTAGTTGTAGTCAATGGCAATCAGTCCCAAGAAGAAGTCACAACTGAGTTAAAAGCTGTTGTCAAGTGAAGTCAGAAGGAAGAAGTCAGAGGGTTTGAGCAGAAAAATCCTCAGAGGTGCCTCCAGCTACCGTTGCTTGAAAAAGGCAGAAACCTTCGGTCAATTCTTAAATGGTTCAATCGCCAAGGTGTTCAAGTTAACGGTGACAAGAGCAACTTATCTGTTACTCGTTACCGTCCCCGTTAACTCCACCCCAGCCTCTACTCGAAAAAAAATATCAAATTTGGATTAAGATATATTAATAAACTATTGCCAAAAAAAGATAAATATGTTCTCTTGCAAACTGAAAGGTTACTGCATGGGAACGAGAGATTGCTGAGTTGAGGAAAAAACAAATTGTCTAAACAAGATTTAATTGAGATGGAGGGCACGGTGACAGAATCTTTGCCTAATGCCATGTTTCGCGTTGACCTAGACAATGGTTTTAACGTGTTGGCCCATATATCTGGCAAAATTCGCCGTAATTACATCAAAATTTTACCAGGCGATCGCGTCAAGGTAGAACTCACCCCCTATGACCTGACCAAAGGCAGAATTACCTATAGATTGCGTAAGAAGTAACGATATGTAGATAAATATACCATAAAATTAGTAAGTGGTGCTTCTTGAAACTTAACTGACTATCTTCTGAAAAAATGCTATAATTTAACATTTGCAGTCAAACAGAAAACCCATGAAAGTCCGAGCATCTGTAAAGAAAATTTGTGAAAAGTGTACCACGATCAAACGTCGCGGTCGCGTCATGGTGATTTGTCCCAACCCCAAGCATAAACAACGTCAAGGATAGCGGCGACGCTCCTAAATTGATGTAAGTTTAGTCACAAGAAATCGCTACTAAAATCAACTGTCCGTACTAGGGAGAACGAGAGGGAGAGAATCCAAGATGGCACGTATTGCCGGAGTAGACCTACCACGCGATAAGCGGGTTGAAATTGGTCTGACGTATATTTATGGAATTGGACTGACTAGGTCTCAAGAAATTTTAGCTGCTACCAAAGTCAACCCAGATACCCGTGTAAAAGAATTAAGTGACGGGGATGTGGCAGCTCTAAGAGCCGAAATCGAGAGTAACTATCAAGTTGAAGGTGACTTGAGACGTTGGGAGGCGATGAATATTAAGCGCCTAGCCGACATTGGTACCTACAGGGGTCGCCGTCATCGGATGGGTTTACCAGTGAGGGGACAAAGAACTCGCACTAATGCTAGAACTCGTCGCGGACGCAGACAGACTGTAGCAGGGAAGAAAAAGGCTCCTGGTAAGTAATTTTTAGCAATGCTAGTACAAGTCAGCGGAAATACAGCAACGGTTTATAAAACGTCAAAGCAAGAGTTCACAATACTTTTGAATTTTGAATGCGTGACTTCCAAGGCAGCGTTACTAGGGATAGCTAGCAAGTCGTAATTTAATTTTTTAACTACAAGAATATGGCGCGACAACCAACAAAGAAAGGCGGTAGCAAAAAGCAAAAGCGTAACGTTCCCAATGGGATTGCCTATATCCAGTCTACTTTTAACAATAGCATTGTCACCATTACCGATCAAAATGGAGACACAATCTCTTGGGCAAGTGCTGGTTCTAGTGGGTTTAAGGGAGCAAAGAAAGGTACGCCCTTTGCGGCACAAACCGCAGCAGAAAGTGCGGCTCGCAGAGCTATAGATCAAGGAATGCGCCAAATTGAAGTAATGGTCAGCGGTCCTGGTGCAGGTAGAGAAACTGCCATTAGAGCATTACAAGGGGCTGGGCTGGAAATTACCCTGATTCGGGATATTACCCCAATTCCCCACAATGGTTGCCGCCCACCCAAACGCCGTCGTGTTTAAGTACTAAGAATAACAATTGGCGTACTCAGCAAGTGACTAGTGCCGCTGCGCGGAAGTCAAAAGTCACCCATTCAAAAGTGAGCCATTGCGGTGGACGGTAAGCCACTGCGGTGGACGGGTTTCCCGGCATAAAGCAAGTGGCGCAACCCGAAGGGGTTACCCGGCATAAAGCAAATGGCGCTCGCGGAGCGTATCCGAAGGATTCACCCCGAAGGGGTCAAAAGTACAGTGTTTTCTAGCTTTGACCTTTTATAAATTGTTGCTTTATTTCCGTCGCGACGTACTAGCCAAAATGAATCGGCAAATAGCAGAGTAAATTTTGGCAGCTTACCTTGGCAATCAACTGGAAAACCAAGGGTGGTGCTTGTCTGCGATCGCTGGGATAATAGCTCAATTAAGGTGAGTCTGAGTACTAAATATAACATTTAACCTAGGCAAAATGAGGGTAGAGCACCAGCTGACCATGGGGGCAAAAGTCACAGTCTGATGGATAAAGACTAGACAAACCCAATATTAGTAACCCTCGCACATGGGTTTAAAGTTACAAACTATACTTAGTGATTAACAAAACATAAGTTTGTAATCCAGACCGCAGCGAGAATTAATTAAATTCGGGAGGCAATTGATTTGCCTGCTAGCAATACCTGAAAACAAGGGAGGCTACTCCGTGGCGCAGTTTCAAATTGAATGTGTAGATACTAGTAGTGATGAAATTAGGAGCCATTACAGTAAGTTCATTCTAGAACCTCTAGAACGCGGTCAGGGAACGACCATTGGCAATGCCTTGAGACGGGTGTTGTTATCAAATTTAGAAGGTACGGCAGTTACAGCAGTGAGAATTGCCGGGGTTACCCACGAATTTGCCTCCGTGCCGGGGGTGCGGGAGGATGTGCTGGAAATCCTGATGAAAATGAAGGAAGTAATCCTCAAAAGCTATTCTGCCCAACCCCAAATTGGGCGGTTATTGGTTACAGGCCCAGCAACAGTAACTTCCGCCCATTTTGATTTACCCAGTGAAGTGGAGGTCATCGATCCCACCCAATATATAGCTACCTTAGCAGAAGGGGCAAAATTGGAGATGGAATTTCGCATCGAGAAAGGAACTGGTTATCGTACCGTGGAAAGGGGTAGGGAAGAAGCTACATCCTTGGACTTTCTCCAGATTGACTCCATATTCATGCCGGTGCGTAAGGTCAATTATAGTGTGGAAGAAGCCCGGACGGAAGGAGGCATACCCAAGGACAGACTTTTATTAGAAGTATGGACAAATGGTAGCCTCAACCCCCAAGAAGCACTATCATCCGCCGCTACTCTTTTAGTAGACTTATTTAATCCGTTGAAAGATATTTCCATCGAACAAACGGATACAGTTGTGGATGTGGACCAAGATCCAACGGCTCAAATTCCCATTGAAGAGTTACAGCTTTCAGTGCGAGCTTATAACTGCTTGAAGCGAGCCCAGGTTAACTCCGTGGCAGACTTGTTGGATTTCACCCAAGAAGACCTATTAGAAATTAAGAACTTTGGTCAGAAGTCCGCCGAAGAAGTTGTTGAAGCTTTGCAGCGACGCTTAGGTATTACTCTGCCCCAAGAAAGGTCTGGTAAAAATAACTAAATGCAAACTTAATCATTATTAATGTATTATGCGTCACCGTTGCCGTGTAAAAAAACTCAGTAAACCCGCCGACCAGCGTCGGGCTTTGTTGCGATCGCTCGCGACGGAATTGATCCGTAATGGTCGGATTACCACTACCATGGCTAGGGCTAAAGTACTGCGTTCTGAAGTAGACAAAATGATTACCTTGGCAAAGGACGGCTCCCTAGCTGCCCGCCGTAAAGCCTTGGGTTACTTGTTCGATAAGCAACTAGTTCACGCCCTATTTGAGCAAGCCAGCGAACGTTATGGCGATCGCAACGGGGGTTATACCCGGATTTACCATACTGTACCCCGTCGTGGCGACAATGCGGAAATGGCAATTATCGAATTGGTTTAAGTCGTTAGTCATTTGTCATTCTTAATGACCAATGACAAGGGACGAAATTTCTATGTTAGCAGCCTTGCCCACACAAACCCAGAGAGTCGCCCTGGTAATACAATACCTGGGCACTCATTTTCATGGCTGGCAAAGGCAACCACAACAGCGTACTATCCAACAAGAGATAGAAACAGCGATCGCTACGGTATTAGGTTATCCAGTCATCCTCCACGGTGCGGGTAGGACTGACACTGGGGTTCATGCTGCGGCTCAAGTAGCTCATTTTGATGCCACAGTCACCATCCCAGCCCACAAATGGGCAACCATCCTCAACAGTTATTTACCAGAGGATATTCTCATTCGTGCATCCGCCCAGGTTGATGGCAATTGGCACGCCCGTTTTAGTGCCGCCTATCGCCGCTATCGCTACACCTTGTATACAGAAGCAAGACCAAACTTGTTTTTAAGACCATTCACTTGGCATTATTATTATGTACCTGTGGATGAATCCCTCATCCAAGCAGCCCTAAAACCCTTAATTGGGCACCATCATCTAGCAGCTTTTCATCGCTCCAACTCAGGACGGAAACATTCCTGGGTAGAAGTGCAAGCAGCACAATGTATCCGCAAAGGAGCATTGATTACTATTGAAATTCAGGCAGATGGTTTTTTGTATGGCATGGTGCGGCTATTGGTAGGGATGTTAGTCCAAGTAGGCACCGGCAAACTATCCGTAGAAAAATTTACCTATATTTGGCAAAATCAACTGCGGGAACAAGTCAAGTATGCCGCACCCGCCCAAGGTTTATGTTTATTAAGAGTGGGCTATCCAGACTTCCCCTTTTCTCCCCAAGTCTGGTACGATACCCAACCCCAGTATTTGTTTGACACAATACTAGGGGAAATTACTGCCTAAAATTGGTTTTTAAGATTGTACACAAATAATCACCCATCAAAACTCCCATGAACAAAACATACCTACCTTCAGGTAGTACCATGGAAAAAAATTGGTACGTCATAGATGCCGCAGACCAGCGTCTCGGTCGTTTAGCTAGTGAGATTGCTATGGTATTGCGGGGTAAAAATAAACCCCACTACACCCCTAATATGGATACAGGGGATTTTGTGATTGTCGTTAACGCCGAAAAAGTTACCGTCACCGGGAAAAAGAGCAGTCAAAAACTTTACCGCCGTCACTCCGGTCGTCCTGGGGGGATGAAAACAGAAACCTTTGCCCATCTGCAAGGACGCATTCCTGAACGAATTATTGAAAAAGCAGTCAAAGGGATGTTACCGAAAAATAGCCTAGGCAAACAGTTATTTACCAAACTCAAAGTATACGCAGGTCCCACCCATCCCCATCAGGCTCAAAAGCCCCAAGAACTGAAAATTAACACAATTCCAGGAGTAGAAAATTAATGCAAGCAACAGATATAGATAGCGGCCGCGCCGTTTACTGGGGTACAGGTCGTCGCAAATCCGCAGTGGCTAGGGTACGTTTAGTACCTGGTAGTGGTCAACTAAAAGTGAATGGCAAAGACGGGGAAAATTATTTCCAATACAATGCAAATTACCTGGGAGTAATAAAAGCACCCCTAGAAACCCTCGGTTTAGAAAGTGAGTACGACATCTTGGTCAAAGCCGAAGGTGGTGGCTTAACCGGACAATCCGATGCCATTCGTTTGGGAGTAGCTCGCGCCCTGTGTCAGTTAGATCCAGAAAATCGCTCCCCCTTAAAGACAGAAGGCTACCTCACCCGCGATCCCCGCGCTAAAGAACGTAAGAAGTACGGTTTGCACAAAGCTCGCAAAGCACCCCAGTACTCCAAGCGTTAATCAATTTTGGATTTTAGATTTTGGATTATTGGCAAAATCTAAACCTCGGCAAAAACAGCCAAAGCTAGAAGTTATAATTGTTATAGATGAACCACGAAAGGAACAATGGCTAAACCTGATATTCATCCAGAGTGGTATCCAGAGGCTAAAGTATACTGCAACGGGCAAGTAGTGATGACCGTTGGCTCCACCAAGCCAGAATTGCACGTAGATGTTTGGTCTGGAAACCACCCCTTTTACACTGGAACCCAGAAGATTATTGACACAGAAGGTCGCGTAGATCGCTTCCTCCGTAAGTATGGCATGAAAAATACCGATCGCTCTGCTGGCAAAGGCAATAAAAAATAGCGGTTTGGCTCTGCTTTCACGACGACCCTGCCTGTGCTGGGTCGCTTGTTATTTTTGGGTGAGCCAAGTTGTTATTTTTTTAAGGAGTAAAAGCACTCGTCATGGCTGAAACATATTTACTGGAGAAACTCAAATCTGTCGAACAAACTTTTCATGAATTAACCCGTCGTCTTGCCGATCCCGATACTGCCAACAATCCAGATGAGTATCAAAAGGTGGCAAAGGCACGCTCTGGGTTAGAAGAGGTGGTAAATACCTACGAAACTTGGAAAACGGCTACATCAGAATTAGTGGGCGCTCAAGAGATTTTAAAAGAATCTCAAGGTGATGCGGAACTCCAAGAAATGGCGGCTTTGGAAGTTAAAGAATTAGAAGAAAAAATTGCAGAGCTAGAAATACGTCTGAAAATTCTGTTGTTACCCCGCGACCCCAATGATGATAAAAACATCATGTTAGAAATTCGTGCCGGAACTGGGGGTGATGAAGCTAGTATTTGGGCTGGCGATTTGGTGCGGATGTACTCTAAATATGCTGATAGCCAAGGTTGGCGAGTGAAGCTAGTCAGCGAGTCCCTGGCGGAAATGGGTGGCTTTAAAGAAGCGATTTTAGAAATTCAAGGGGAGAGCGTTTACAGTAAGCTGAAGTTTGAGGCTGGGGTACACCGGGTACAAAGGGTACCAGTCACAGAAGCCGGGGGAAGGGTACATACTTCTACAGCTACGGTGGCGATAATGCCAGAAGTGGATGATGTGGAAATTCACATTGATCCCAAGGATATTGAAATGTCTACGGCGCGTTCTGGTGGTGCGGGTGGACAAAACGTCAACAAGGTAGAAACAGCCGCCGACTTGTACCACAAACCCACTGGTATCCGTATTTTCTGTACAGAAGAACGGAGCCAGTTACAGAATAAAGAACGGGCGTTACAAATTTTACGTGCCAAGCTGTATGAAATGAAATTGCGGGAACAACAGGAAGCCGTGACTTCCATGCGGCGATCGCAAGTAGGAACAGGAGCACGTTCCGAGAAAATACGTACCTATAATTACAAAGATAACCGTGTTACTGACCACCGTTTGAGTCAGAACTTTTCCCTTACGCCAGCTTTGGAAGGGAATATAGAGGATATGGTTCAGTCTTGTATATCTCAAGACCAACAGGAGCGGTTAGCGGAGCTTGCTGCTTCGGCAAATAATTAATCAGTGTGTAGGGGTGCAATGCTTGTGAACAATAGTTTTTGCGCCCAATAGTTTATGAAACATAGATTTATAATTGGCTAACCTGCAACTAATTTATCAGTGAAAACCGCTTGTCTATTTGTTTTATGAGATACAGACAAGCGGTTTTTTAGTTATTTTCTTGCTGTTCTAGTAAAGTTACTAAATCAGATATTGCAGAAAAATCAACAAATTCTTCCCCTAATATTTCCAATTGCTCAGTAGATAATCCTTGAATACGTTCAATTATTGATGAGTCAATTTCACCAAAACGTCGATTTAACAGGCGAATCAAAAATCGGCAGGCTTCTTCTTGCTTTCCTTGTTGTTTTCCCTCTTCTTTTCCTTGTTGCTTTCCCTTCTGTAAAATATCTTGATAAATTACTGACTCTTGCATAACATCCTCCCTTAACAATTGACGGATTAAATTCTTCTCAAACCGCAAACCTGCTAGAATTCCTGTATATGCAGCAATATTTTGTCTTACCTCCATATTTAAAATTTTAGCAACGCTCTGGGCAAACTGGGATAGTAAACCTCGGGGTGAAGTTGTTAGGGTTAACGGTGCTAAAGGTAATAATGCAGGGTTATCCAGAAATAGTGCTGAGTCTTGTTCCCACATCCGTATGACTCGATAGCGGTGATTTGTTGTTTCATTGATATATTCCTCGATAAAGGCAATTTCGTTATCTGTCTCTTGCAAAAAAATAATCACCTGGGTTACAGGGACATTATATTGACGTATTAATCTAACTGAATAATCCAACATCCTAAATGGAAGCGGAGGATTTGAGATAGTACGGGTTTGAAATTCTATATGTAAAATTCGATTTTCTGTTTGCAGAAATGTCACAGAATCTGCGCGGATTGGCTCTAAACTTAATTCAGTTTTAAGCACTTTAACTTTTGTTGGTTCTTCAGCCAGTAACCAACTGACAAATTCTGTTGGGTATTTTTCCGCTAAAATCTTACAAACGTTGTCAAAACTCACTGATTACACCCTGTTTCACTTGATTGGTGATACAAATCATGGACTTGGGCACAAGCCGCAGCGCCCCTACATATCCCCTACATATGTATAGCCCTACGGTTTTCGGTTAGGACACATTTTAAACCTCATCTATTTTGAGAACTGGAGTTTTCCGTTCAAGGGGAATACCAAAAAATCAATTATCCTGTAGGGAACACCCACAATATTCTTCTATAGGTTATAAGCTGAATGATGCCGTGCCCACCTCAACCGAATTTGTGAAAATGTCCTAACCTAATTGCGTAATGCTATATCAATATTTTTGTAAATTGGTAGGACTTACGCAACTGGCATATTTTTCTGTAGGGGAGGCAAAATGCGGTGTAGATTCTCTTCCCGCATTATTGCCGTTGCGTGACAGTGGGAAAATATTTGAGCGTAGCAATAAGACTTATAACATCACGCACCAACCACCGATTGTGACAATTGCGTAAGTCCTGTTAATAATTGCAATCATTTTTGAGATGCTAAGAGGTTTCAGATATTAATGCTACAAATCTCTCATCATTGCGAATTAGATCGAAATCTGAGTCCGTTTTTGCCATTTCCTGATATTCGGGATTTAAATTAATGGCTTGTTTGAGATTATTTATTGCTGTATTAATATCACCTAAACAACCATAAACAATGGCGCGATTATACCAAGCATTACCATATTCGGGTTTTAATTCAATGGCTTTATCGTAAGATTTGATAGCTTCTGCTAATTTTTCTAACTTATATAAAGCATATCCTCGAATATCCCAAGATATTTCATCATCAGGTTTAATGGCAATAGCTTTATCATAGGAAGCGATGGCATCTTCGTATTTTCCTAAATCATCTAGAGCAATACCCCGGTTGTACCAAGCTGAATCTTTATCAGGTTTAATTGCAACAGCTTTATCATAGGATGCGATGGCATCTTCGTATTTTCCTAATTTACCTAGAGCAACACCCCGGTTGTACCAAGCTTCATCTTTATCAGGTTTAATTGCAATAGCTTTATCATAGGATGCGATGGCATCTTCGTATTTTCCTAATTTACCTAGAGCATTACCCCGGTTGTACCAAGCTGAATCATCATCAGGTTTAATTGCAATAGCTTTATCATAGGAAACGATGGCATCTTCGTATTTTCCTAAATTACCTAGAGCATAACCCCGGTTGTTCCAAGCTTCATCTTTATCAGGTTTAATTGCAATAGCTTTATCATAGGAAGCGATGGCATCTTCGTATTTTCCTAAATCATCTAGAGCATTACCCCGGTTGTACCAAGCTTCGTGTAAGTCAGGTTTAATTGCAATAGCTTTATCATAGGAAGCTATTGTTGCTTCATATTCTTTCGTTGAATACAACAAATTTCCCAATTCTAATAGTAAACTAGCCTTACGTGCTTCTGTTTGATGTGGTTCCGCAATAATATCTTGAATTTCCAGGACTTTTTCTATCTTTTGTTCCGCAGATAATTGTAAATATTCCTCGTAATTTCCTTGCAACAACAAACGAGATGACTCTGACTCTACTACTTCTGGTTCCGTCGGTAATTCAAATACACCAGAACGCCAATCAAAAAAATCTGGTGCGCGATGAATTAAATAATTAATAGAAAATGACCGCAACAAGAAAACCAAGCAAATATGAAAATCATCCCGCAACCTTTCTCTTTGTTGGTTTAAATGATATAAAACATGGGGAACGCTGGTTAACTCCCTAAATTTTCCTTCTGTAATTTCACCAAAAGTTCTTTTCTCGTATTTATATAAAGAATATTCCAACCCTTTAATTAATAAAATATCAACTCGCTTATTTTTAACAAACTCTGCAACTCGCTGATATAAATTATCAATAGATTCAGTTAAGCGTAAAACCTGAATATTTTTCTGGGGAATATCCTGGGGAAGCTGTTTAATTAAACGATCCGCCGATGCAGGAATACATTGGACAAAAAACAAACCAAAACCCGATTTCCGCGTCAGTGCGCGTACCAAATCCTTATATACTTCACCTGGTTCTGGTGGTAAATCATCATCCCAATCACTTAAACTTGGGTTCATAGTAACTGCACTACACAATTATCAGAAAAAATAAATGTAGGTTGGGTGGAACGGAGTGAAACCCAACATCTAACCAATTTGTTGGGTTACGCTATCGCTTCACCCAACCTACACATCAAGGTTTTAAACTATTGTAAGGTGGGCAATGCCCACCCGGAGCATCCCAGATTTTATTTAGCAATTAGAGAAAAATTAAACCGTCATTGCGAGGAGGAACGACGTTCGCGGAGCGTGTCCGAAGGACTCAGCAATCGCATGGACTTGTTCGGAGTGAAACCCAACATCTAACCAATTTGTTGGGTTACGCTATCGCTTCACCCAACCTACACATATGCACTACACAATCATCACAAACAATAAATGTAGGTTGGGTGGAACTCATAACTTGCAGCATTCTCAATTAGCCCAAATGTCCGCCTAGGAATAAATTCCCAGGCTCATATACAAAGTCTGATAAATCAGACTGGGAAGGTTTATTTTTGTGGTACAGGCATCTTGCCCGTTTTTTATATCAAAAGTACGGGCATCTTGCCCGTTTTGTATATAAAAGGAGCAAGATACCTCCCACTACCACGCATATATTTTTGAAAAATTGGAATGCTCCCGCCTCCAAGGGATCTAAACACCGCCTACAATAAAATAATATTTTCACCCCAATTTTGCCACCGCTTCCTTAAACTCCGGAACCCCTTGAATTAACGGGTGAACATCATACCAACGCTGCATTTCTCCCTCACCATCAAGATAACGATATTCCAAAAGACAGCGATTGTACATTAAATTTCGATACTCATCATTATTCACAATCCGCTTAGAACGGGAAACCTCTGCTAACAACTTCCACTGACGATTTTCCACCGCTCGACGATAGGTATCCCTAGCTTGGGTAATTGCCCTACGTACAGCCCTCTCAGTAATTGGTAACTCTTCTGTGCGTCCAATGGCATCCTGAGTTAACAATAGCAGATTCCGAACATGACCCCCACTCATTAAACACAACCTATCCAAAGTTTGGACATGATCAAAAACTTCTTTTTCCAAAGATAATCCTGACGCAACGTGTCTGACTCGCTTGCGAATAATTTCTTTCACCTTACTCAGTCCTGGTTGATAAACTTCCCCCTGGATATTCATCACCATAATCATCGGTAAAATCAAACATTCACCATAAATATCCCGAATATCCGGTGCTCTGCGAGAATAAAGCATAGAAATGGGCACAGTGTAGAGAAAATGGCAATCTAAAGCCTTTAATTGCTCACTTCGGTCTAAAAAAATCTCTTCATGGTTGGTATTATCCCCATCTTTCACCAACACCATGCGGTCTAAATTATCCACAATTACCGCCAGTTTCGTACAACCATTGGGAAGATTTTTCTTCACATCCCCCAGAAACTCATTCAACACCTTAATTAAACTTACAGTATGGGGATTAACCTTACTGCGAATCTCTTGACGTAATTGGGGAACCGCCCTTAAATTAGCCGTTAATTTAGCAAATTGAGATAATTGCACCTCCACCGCCATACTCTCAAACTCCAATGGAGTTTGTACCAAATCCTTCAAATCTTGCCACCGTTCTTGGAGCCAATTTAAAATAGGAGTAGGCTTGGCAATACCATGTAAATCTTTTAACAGGCGACGGGTACAAGCTAAAAGAATATCTGTATATTGGGCATCTTCAGAATCAATATCCTCTTCATCCGCAGCAAAATATACTACATAAAACTGCCGATTTTCCAAATATTGCTTTAATTTGAGTAATTCCGTAGATTTACCAGCACCTCTATGTCCGGAATACAACAGGCAACAGTTTGTATTATCCAAACGCATCCGGTTTCCTAATTCCTCTAGAATATCCGAATCTCCCCGCACTTCCTGACAATCCACATAGTTAATATCACCTGCGGGTAATGGTTCAAATGGATTGAAAGCATTATAAAGGTCTGCTAATAACTCAGGGTTATTATCCATAAAACAGATTAACAATATAACAAGATTTAAAAAATAAACCTGGAGATGATTTAGATTAGACTGGTTTGAAATATAACAAACCTAAAAAAGTATCTCAAGTATTAGCGGGTTAATGAGTTCTAAACTCGAACATTGTCTGCTTGGGGATTGTTATTTTTCTGACTAAAGACTGGCTGACGGTATGAATGTAGTAGGTTAAAAAACTTATTAAAATCAAAACTGCGGGGATCTATTCTCTGTCCCGAACGATCTACAGCGCGGTGGGTAGTGATACGATTGTCAGGAACCTGGCTTTGAGCAAGTAACCAAGCTAAAGATTTATATTGCACATACCGATAACCACTATGACTGCGCTGATGATTGTTGCCAATACCATCACGAGGGGTTTCTAAGGAAACATGGTAGGCAAAATTATTCACAGAGGGTGGTAATTTAGAATTGGTTTTCACCGTTTCCGAACCGAATGATCCTGCAAAGATTGAGTTACCTGCACCAAAGGCTCTCTTATCTGGGGGGACTATGTAAATAATCGTGCCATTGAGGGTAATTAAAGCATGATAGCTGACTTGCTTGCTGTCTAGGGTATGGGGAGTGCGGAAGTTATTAATTGTACTGCTGGCTGTGGAAGCGGTTTCATGAAGGACGATGATTGGTTGATTGGTTACGGGTACACCATTGGCATCCTGGGAATAACGTTCTCCGAAATTATTGGGATGGGCTAGAGCGATCGCATATTTGGGTGTATAATTTTTAAATGCTCTGGTAGTTTGGAATACTTTACCAGACGCAGGTTGGGTTCGTCTTAATTGTTTGGGTTGAGATTTTGTTTGCTGCTTGGGTTTTGCTGTGGCAGTTTTTTTCACAGCAGGACTTTTGATTGCTGGAGTGGAAGTTGTTTTTGTTTGTGGTGGTGCTACTGGAGTAGTTTGCGGTTGTAACTCAATCTGTGCTGGACTCCAAGCAGCAGTATCCGCCGCAAAACTAGATGTATTTCCCTGTAACCTGGTTTTTCCCGTCCACAGCACGAAAATAAGCGCCGCTAACATCAGATAAATGAGTATTAACCTTTTTCCCCAGTTGCTGAACATAAAATTTGTAATGCTGATTACCACTCTTCGGTAACACTAACAAATAAATGCTCCAATTCTCAACAGCTATTACTCCCTTCGGTGGTTTAAGCTCCCAAAATCGCATCTTTGACACACTTTTGAAACCCTTCCACGCCAAAATGAGCGAATCAATCACCCTCACAACGTTTATCTTTCCCTGTCAGCATTTCTATACAAGCATTTGGTACCGCATTCTCTAGCCTATTCGCTAAAATAAACCATATCCCCTTGCCAAGGACTTCCATAATGGTCACTCAACTACCATCATCCCAAGGCATCATCTACCCAGAAAGCGATGGACAGCCGATGGCTGATAATACCAAGCAATTTGAGCTAATAGTATTAATTAAAAAGAACTTAGATTTAATATTTGCCAATAATCCTAACGTCTTCGTCGCTGGTGACTTACTTTGGTATCCTGTTGAAGGCAAACCCAATCTCCGTAAAGCCCCGGATGTGATGGTAGCTTTTGGTAGACCGAAGGGCGATCGCGGTTCTTATCTACAATGGCAAGAAGACAACATTCCCCCACAGGTAGTGTTTGAAATTCTCTCCCCCGATAATACCCACAGGGAGATGATTGAAAAATATGACCGAACAAGGCAAAAGTAAAAAGTAAAAAGGCAAAAGTAAAGAAAAAGAAAAATGGTCACCAAGCCCCTAAATTTATTTATGGAACGGAGTAAAAACATTTGTTTCGA
>JAAUYI010036474.1_pt1 | contig 15000 bp, 12 predicted proteins | sample 7278041 | NCBI WGS metagenome assembly JAAUYI01 (sample SAMN14350216, study PRJNA611818) | marine sediment metagenome | isolation source: surface marine sediment (0.6m) | place: French Polynesia: Moorea | collected 2018-08
ACCGATTGCTCTAGTTTATCGAGCATGGCAGTCAAGCGATCGACTTCTGATTCTAATCCTGTTTGTTCTTCGGCAGTTAGATCGAGATTACGAACTATATTTCTTAAAGCTTGTTGGGCTTTGCGATAGTTTATCTCTGAACTAATTTCATCAAGATTAATTATCGTAGTTTCTAACTCGTCCCATTGCTCAAATTTGTCTGACAACAAAAAAACTCCTGAGTAAAGCCTAATTCTATTTAGAGATTATTTTCTAATAATTACGTATTTTTTCTAGCTATTAATTATCTCTATAGTAACTTAAATCTTTTATCCTTTTTCCTTGTCAGTCCAACTCAGCTAAGGTATATCTTGCTTAGTACTACGTCGTGTTTAATGAGGGTTTCGAGGATGCTTAATCTCTGCTTGTTAAATCAAACAAAAAAAGTAGTAAAAATACTGAACTCAAATATCAATTTTAGAGACTATGATTGCTATTGTTTCGATTGATTCGGTAGGTACTGACAGTAATATTTCACCTGCAAATAAATTATTTTTAGTATTACTTAAATAGTTTATTTACGTGGAAATATTGAAGCTTTATCTTTACATCAATGTGAGAGGATTGAACGGTTATACATGTCTCCTAGGCTGTTAAAGTTATAGATAGGAGATTTCATGGGACTTTCATTAGTATTAAAAGTAGCAGGTATGACTGCTGCAATTGTTACTACTTTATTATCTTGTAGACCTATTCAGGCAGTTTCTTTTGAAGAGAAAGAAGTAGATCAAAGCGATTTTGTTGTAGTTGCTGCACCTTATCGTCATGGGTACAATTTGATGATAGTAGAACAAATGCCAGGGGAAAGAAAATGCTGGAGTGAAAACGGAGTAAATCCAGTTTTTGTAGACCCTCTACTACTTAATTTTGATTTTACCGATGCTTGTAAACGTAGCGTGGATAGTAATGGCTATTCCGTGCGTTTAGATGGTCAAGATTACGGAATGGATTATCTAGTGAATATTGTTGAAAGTAATGGAGAACTAAAACTAATTGCTACTCATCGAGATGCAGATAAACCAGATATAGAAATTGGTAAAACTAATGGTGTGGGTTCTGGTTCTTTAAAAATCCTTCTGAATCCAGGTTGGCGTTTAACTAAACGTACCTATGAGGGAACTACTACCGAACATGTGTACTTGAGCGGGAACTCAGTAGCACAAAATAAATCTGGTCAGAGATGCAACGTAGTAGGGACTGCTCAATAGGGTTAAAACACCAACCATGCTTGTAATTTACTCTAGATTATTCTAAATGGCAATATATAAAGAGTGGGGATAATCCTACTCTTTTTTTATTTTTTGACAGTTATGAATCTATTAATATTATGTCTAATCTAACTTACAAAGATCGAGAAAAGAACAACAAGAGTCTTAAGAGATTGGATAGAATGTACAGAGCAAGTTATCTTGTATGAATAAACAAACAGACAAGAGAATATATACTGAATCTAGCTTGCTAGTTTGGTAAGTCTCAATCTGCCGTTTTTAGGCAGCCATTTTTAATGGGTACTCTAGATTTTAGCAAATTTGGAGTAAATTAAATCATAATTAATTTGCGGGGAAAGATTCTAGGAGATTATTGCACGAATGGGAAAAGTAGTCGGCATTGACTTAGGTACAACCAATTCTGTAGTTGCAGTAATGGAAGGTGGTAAGCCAGTAGTAATTGCTAATGCAGAAGGGATGCGTACAACCCCTTCAGTAGCTGGCTTTAATAAAGACGGAGAATTGGTTGTTGGACAACTAGCGAGGCGACAAGCCGTCTTAAATCCACAAAATACATTTTACGGAATTAAGCGGTTTATGGGTCGTAAATACGCTGAACTCCAACCAGAATCAATGCGAGTTCCTTACACTATTCGCCCTGATGAAAGCGGAAATATTAGAATTCGCTGTCCTCGGCTCAAAAAAGAATTTGTCCCCGAAGAAATTTCGGCAATGATCTTGCGGAAGTTGGTAGAAGAGGCTAGCCGTTATTTAGGGGAACCCATTACTCAGGCAGTAATTACCGTACCTGCTTATTTTAATGATGCTCAAAGACAAGCCACTAGAGATGCTGGCAAAATTGCGGGATTAGAAGTTTTACGTATCCTCAATGAACCTACAGCAGCTTCGTTAGCTTATGGTTTAGACAAACAGCGTAGTCAAACCATTATGGTATTTGACTTGGGTGGAGGTACTTTTGATGTTTCTATTCTCGATGTAGGAGAGGGCGTTTTTGAAGTTAGAGCGACTAGTGGAGATACCCAACTAGGAGGTAATGATTTCGATCGCAGGATAGTAGACTGGTTAGCAGAAGAATTTCTAGCCAAAGAAGGAGTCGATTTACGGAAAGATCGTCAATCTCTACAAAGGCTAACAGAAGCAGCAGAAAAAGCCAAAATTGAACTCTCTGGAGTTACCGTAACCGAAATTAATTTACCCTTTATTACTGCTACGGCAGATGGTCCTAAACACATTGAAACTAAGCTAACTCGCCCTAAATTTGAAGAATTATGTGGTGATTTAGTGAGTCGTTTGCGTCGTCCCCTCAAAAGGGCAATTTCTGACGCGGGTATTAGTCCTGTTCAAATTAATGAAGTGGTATTGGTAGGAGGTTCTACTCGTATACCGCTGGTACAAGATTTAGTTCGTAGTTTTATCGATCTTGAACCCAATCAAAATGTTAACCCTGATGAAGTAGTAGCAGTTGGAGCAGCAATTCAGGGGGGTATTTTGACTAACGAAGTTAAAGATATTCTGCTGTTGGATGTAACCCCTCTATCCATGGGCTTAGAAACTATCGGCGGTGTAATGAAAAAATTATTACCCCGTAATACGACTATTCCTGTGCGTCGTTCCGATGTCTTTTCCACTGGAGAAAATAACCAAACGATGGTAGAGGTTCACGTCCTCCAGGGGGAAAGAGAAATGGCAGCAGGCAATAAATCCCTAGGGAAATTTAAGTTAACGGGTATTCCTCCTGCCCCCAGAGGTATACCGCAAATTCAGGTATCTTTTGATATTGATGCCAATGGAATTTTGCAAGTAACTGCCAGAGATAAGACTACAGGAAGAGAGCAAGGAATTACAGTTCAAGGAGCTTCTAATCTGAGTGATGCAGAAATCAATCGGATGATGAAAGAAGCGGAACAGTTTGCTGACGAAGATCGAGCTAAAAAAGAACGAGTTGAAAAACGTAACAAAGCTAAGGCGTTAACCGATCAAGCCCAAAGGAAATTAAAAGAAGTTACTCTCGACTTTGGTAGCCAATTTGCTGGTTATTATCGTCGTCGCATCGATATTTTGTGTGAAGAAATCCTCGATAGTCTCAAACAAGATGACGAAAGAGCTTTAGATCGAGCGCAAGCCGATCTTCAAGATGCTTTGTATGAATTGAATCGAGAAATACGTTTGCAATATGAAGACGAAGAAGACGATGACTTTTTCGGCGCAATTCGGCGAACTTTTACGGGAGAAACAAGCATGATGGACGAAGATTATTCTTACGATCCTCGTCGTTCTAGCTACAACGATGACTATCGCTATCCCACTGCGGGTGGTTACAACAATAACTACCAAAATGATTATCGCAGTGATAGTCGCGATCGCACCTATGACAACTACCAAGAAGATAGTCGGAGTCGGGGTTATAGCAACTACCAAAATGATTATCGCAGTGATAGTCGCGATCGCACCTATAACAACTATCAAGAAGATAGTCGCAGCCGAGGTTATAGCAATAACTACCAGGATGACAGTCGCGATCGCAAGGAAAGAAGAGATTCCCCTGAACGCGATAATTCGCGCCCTAGATACAGAGATTCTGAAAATCCATCAAATCGTCGTTACTACAGTAGTAATCGTTCCCAAACTATCCCTTATGAAAATAATTGGGATGAGGATGATGATGAATGGTTCTAAACCAATAAGCAGTAAGCAGTAAAATTTGACTAATAAACTATAAAGGATATTTTTTGAGCAACCAATGGGCGATAATTGATGATTAGTAACTCTATATCTTAATAACTTTTAATAACTGTCTAAATATTTCGTCAGAAGGTTCATAACTATAACTAATAACAGATTACTGATAATTGCCATATGCAAAACTTGCGGAACTATTATGAAATTTTAGGTGTTACTAAAACTGCTTCTAGTGAAGAAATCAAAAAAGCCTATCGAACCCTAGCCAGAAAATATCATCCCGATCGCAATCCTGGTAATAAAGCTGCCGAGGAAAAATTTAAAGATATTAACGAAGCTTACGAAGTTCTTTCCGATCTGAGTAAGCGATCGCAATACGACCAGTTTAATAAAGTTTGGTCGAGAAGGGGTATTGGTGGCAAAAACGGCAAATCTACTGCGGTTAATAATTTTGGTAATTTTGCTCGTAATGAACAGACTGTAGGGAGAACGGCTACTGCTGAGCGTTATCGTAGTCGAGTAAGTACGACTGATTTTCGTCCAGGAACAACAAAAAGAGAAAGAGTCGTACCTCCTCGCCCTAGTCGTCGAGATATTGAAGCTAAGTTAACTTTACCCTTGCTCAAAGCTTATCGAGGAGGACAAGAACGTATCCGCTTAGAAGATGGACGCTCGCTCGAAGTTGATATGCCTCCTGCTATGATGGACGGTCAACGTATCCGCTTAAAAGGTCAAGGTCTTGAAGGTGGTGACTTATATTTAAAAATTACTGTGGCTCGCCATCCCTTTTTTAGGGTACAAGGGTCAGATATTTACTGTCAAATTCCTGTCACTCCTTCAGAAGCAGCTTTGGGTGGTTTGATCGAAGTACCCACTATTGATGGTTTAGTCAAGATGACAGTACCCGCAGGAGTGCGTTCTGGACAGAGGTTGCGGTTGGCAAATAAAGGTTATCCTGATGCTAAAGGCGATCGAGGCGATCAATTAGTAGAAATTCAGATTGTTGTTGCCAAAGAATTATCCGCAGAAGAAAAAGAACTATATAAAAAACTGCAAGAAGTTGCAACTTTTAATCCCCGTAAAAATTTAGTTACTTGGTAATAATTAAGCTATTAGTTATTAGCTATTAGCTATTAGTTGTTAGTCAATAAAAAATTGTGCTTCCTAGAAGATATAAAAAATTAAGACAAGTTCTCGATCGAAGACAACCAGATTTAACCGTTTTAACTGAAGATGTTCATAAACCCCATAATCTTTCAGCAATTATGCGTACTTGTGATGCGGTAGGGGTATTTTCTATTCATGCTGTAAATAGTCATAGTCAGGAAGTACCTACCTACAGTCAAGTTGCCCAAGGTAGTGAAAAATGGGTTTATCTCCACACTCATCCCGATATTACGACAGCTATTAAGCAACTACACCAGGAAGGTTACAAAATTTATGCTGCTCATTTAAGTGAAGAAGCAGTAGACTATCGCCAGATTGATTATACTCAACCTACCGCCATTCTCTTAGGAGCAGAAAAATGGGGAGTTAGCCCAGAAGCAGCCAAACTAGTAGATGGACACATTATTATTCCGATGTTGGGAATGGTAGAGTCGCTAAATGTATCGGTTGCTGCTGCTGTTATTTTATTTGAAGCACAACGACAAAGACTAGAAGCGGGTTTATATGATCGAGTCAGGATCGATAGAGTGACGTATCAACAAACAATTTTTGAATGGGGTTATCCTAAAATTGCTGCTCTACATCGTCAGCGAGGGGAAGTTTATCCTTCTTTGGGAGAAGACGGAGAAATTAGATTAAATCCGCTTGAATAGTTATAAATAAGGTTGACACGGAGATTTTTTATTTCCACTAATTAAACGGACTTGAAATTATTAACTAAGATAATTGACAAATTTGTCTAAACGTTCTAATCCTTTTTTAATAGTCTGCATATCTGTAGCATAAGATAGACGAATACAATTGTCTGCACCGAAAGCAATACCAGGAATGGCAGCCACTTGCTGAGATTCTAACAAGCGATCGCAAAATTCTAGAGATTTTAGACCTGTAGCACTTATATCTACAAACACATAAAAGGCACCATCGGGTTTAGGACAATTAAGTTTAGGAATACCTTGAATTCCCTGGTAAATTACTTCTCTTCTTTGCGCAAAAGCAGCTAGCATCTCTTTAACACAAGCTTGAGAACTTTCTAACGCAGCAATTGCCCCATATTGAGCAAAAGTACAGACATTAGAAGTACTATGACCCTGTATTTTAGTCATAGCTTTAATTATTTCTACAGGTGCAGCAGCATAACCAATTCTCCAACCAGTCATAGAATAACTTTTAGCAAAACCATTACAAGTAACAGTCCGCTCAAATATTTCTGGAGAAACTGCACCAATACTGAGATGTTTCATATCATCGTAGAGAATATTTTCGTAAATCTCATCAGAAACAACCCATAAATCATGATCTATAATTATTTTGGCAAGGGTGCGTATTTCTTCTGGAGTATAAACTGTACCTGTGGGATTAGAAGGAGAATTAAGAATAAAGAGTTTGGTTTGAGGTGTAATTGCTTGTTTTAATTGCTCTGGAGTAATTCGATAATTATTCTCCGCCCAAGTATTAACAATAACTGGTTTCCCATCAGCTAACTTAACCATTTCAGGATAGCTAAGCCAGTAGGGGGCAGGAATGATCACTTCATCTCCAGTTTCAATAAATGCCTGGATAAAATTATATAAAGAATACTTACCACCATTCGTAACGATGATATTTTCGGCTTGATAGTCCAAATTATTGTGAATTTGTAACTTTTTCGCGATCGCTTTTCTTAATTGAGGTTCACCCGCAGCAGGGCCATATCTAGTTTTACCTTCATCAAGAGCTTGTTTAGCAGCAGCACAAATATGCTCTGGAGTAGGGAAATCTGGTTCCCCTGCACTAAAGCTACAAACATCAATTCCTTCCGCTTTCATAGCTTTAGCTTTAGCGGCGATCGCTAAAGTTAGTGAAGGGGATACTTGACTGACTCTTCCTGCTAGTTTCATTGAGCTAAAATTTGAGACTTTGTTGAATTTATACCCTGATTACTCAAACTATAGTGTCGCAAAATACTTTTGACTATAAGTGAATTTTGCTAATTTCTTCACAATCTGATAATCCATTAACAATCAAGGATATATAGCTAATGGCTAATAACTATAACTAAATGATAGTATGACAAAAAAAATATTAGAGCGAGTTAGATTCTCATTGTGGCAAAGGTTGTCTTCGAGAACGTTTACAAAAGTTACCCAAGAAGTAGGGCAGAGGATGTATCGGTTGCCTCAGATATTAGAATTCCGAAGATTGAGGGGAATCAAAATCATCCCAAGCAAAAATCTAGCAATCATAGCGTTAGTGTTCTCCGAAATATCGATTTTACGGTAGAAGACGGAGAATTTATGGTGCTAGTAGGTCCTTCTGGGTGTGGGAAAAGCACCCTATTACGGATGCTGGCGGGTTTAGAAGAATTGACTGGGGGTAATATTTATGTGGGCGATCGCTTAATTAACTCGTTACCTCCTAAAGCAAGAGACATCGCTATGGTGTTTCAAAATTATGCTCTCTATCCCCATCTGAATGTTTATGACAATATTGCTTTTGGTTTACGTAGAACCGTAAATCAGTCATTAAAATCTAATTCAATAGAAGACATATTAACAGGATTAACTCGCTCTTTACCTAAAGGTTTACGTTATCATTCTGCTAAGGAAAAGGAGATTGCCAAACGAGTAAAATACGTTGCGAGTTTATTGCAAATAGAATCTTTATTAACTAGATTACCGAAAGAACTATCTGGAGGACAAAAACAGAGGGTAGCATTAGGTAGAGCGATCGCTCGTAATCCCCAAGTATTTTTAATGGATGAACCTTTATCAAATTTGGATGCAAAATTAAGAACTAGTACTCGCGCCCAAATAGTCCAATTACAAAGACAACTAGGAACAACAACTATTTATGTTACCCACGATCAAATTGAAGCTATGACTATGGGCGATCGTATTGCGGTGATGAATGAAGGAAAAATTCAACAAATTGCCCCACCTTTAGAAATTTACCATCACCCAGTTAATCGTTTTGTAGCCGAATTTATTGGTTCACCACCAATGAATTTTATCCCTGTAACTTATGTTGCACCTTTGACTCTAATTCATCCTCAATTTTGTCTTACTCTTCCAGAAACTTGGATTGAACCATTACAAGGATATAAGGAAAAACAATTATTACTGGGAATTCGCCCCGAACATTTTAGTCTGAGTACTGTTAGTGAACAAAACCTAGCAGTAGTAGTAAATTTAGTTGAAGCCTTGGGTAATGAAACTTATCTTTCTGTCCATTTAGCTGAAGAGAAAAACACTACTTTACAAGTTAAAATTCCAGGGGATAAAGCTATTGCTAGGGGAGAATCTTTACATCTGGCGATCGATCTGAATAAAATTCATCTTTTTGCCGAGAATACAGGGGAATCCCTTCGTTTCAGTTCGGAATCATCCATTTAAAAAGCTTTAGGTAATCCCGCTTGTTTCAAAACTGCATTGGCAGTATGCCTTGATTTGATAGCATTATCAACAACAAACCTACGTTTGGTGATTGGACTAAACCAAATTTCATGATCTCCTTTACCCTGTCTTTCAAAACAACACCTTGCCTCTGTCAACAACTTTTTTAAACGAGGAGTTAAGGATTTTGCCACTTAGTTTATTATCCAACTTGAATTAATTCTTGGCGTAAAGTGCTCAATTCAAAGCTAATCGAGCCTGAATAATCCTCTGAGATTAAGTTATTGATTATCATCAACTCAGGAATCATATTTCGCAATTTAGCAGTTAAAGCTTCGATGGTATCTGCTTCAGTTGCTAATCCTGGAACATTTTTGCTGGTGGCTACCCAAACTCTAGCATCTGCATCCCAAATAGCTTGAACGGTCACTTTCATTGAGGTAATTCTTTTTTTACTTTACATTATAGATTGAGTTGAAGATTATTCTTGGCAAGAAATCAACAAAGCGATCGCTTTGTTGCTACTTCGTGGTCGCGCAGTGCCAGTCTTCGCCCAATCGCCTTGTAACTACAGTTACAAGAGAATCACTTTATCGGTGCCAAAAAATATTCAAACTATTGTAAGTACACCTCAAAAAGCTCGTACTATTGGATGAAGGATAATAATCAGATAGACGCTATAAATAAGTAAGTGAATTTAAAATAGTCATAATAATGAAAACACCAGATTGGGTCAAAAACGCGGTTTTTTACCAGATTTTCCCTGATAGATTTGCTCGTAGTCAACCAACTATTAAAGGACAATGGCAAGCTTCTAGTCTGGAAGGTTGGGATGCTACCCCTACTATGCAAGGATATAAAGGCGGAAATTTGTGGGGTGTAATCGATAAGCTAGATTATCTTCAAGATTTGGGTATTAATGCTATTTACTTTACGCCTATTTTTCAGTCGGCATCCAATCATCGTTATCATACTCATGATTATTATTTAGTCGATCCTCTTTTGGGAGGCAACGTCGCTTTTGAAAGTCTAATTGAAGCAGCACACAGAAGAAAGATTAAAGTAGTGTTAGATGGAGTATTTAATCATGCTAGTCGAGGCTTTTTCTTTTTTAACGATATTTTAGAAAATGGCCCTCATTCTCCTTGGTTAGACTGGTTTAAGATTTTGGATTGGCCTCTGTCTGCTTATGATGGTAGCAAACCCGCTAATTATGTCTCTTGGGTTGATAATAGGGCATTACCCCAGTTTAATCATGATCATCCGCAAGTAAGAGAATATATTATGCAAATTGCTGAATATTGGCTCAATAAAGGCATAGATGGCTGGCGGTTGGATGTTCCCAATGAAATAGAAACTACTGGTTTTTGGTCGGAATTTCGCGATCGAGTTAAAGCCGTTAATCCAGATGCTTATATTGTCGGGGAAATTTGGTCAGATGCTAGTAAGTGGCTAGATGGAGAGCAATTTGATGGGGTAATGAACTATTTATTTACCGTACCGACTATTGCTTTTACCGCAGGCGATCGATTTAATAAAGAATACGCCCAACCCTACTACAGTCCCTATCCTGCTATCTCGGCTCAAGAATATGCCAATAGAATTAAAGACTTACTTAGTTTATATCCAGAAGAAATTAAACTCGCCCAACTCAACTTACTTAATAGTCACGATACCCCTAGATTAATTACTACTGTAGGAGAAGATAGAGCCAGTATGGAATTGGCTACAGTTTTACTCTTAACTTTTCCTGGTGCGCCTAGTATATACTATGGAGATGAAGTAGGGTTAGTAGGTGGAAAAGACCCTGATAGTCGTAGAGGCTTTCCTGCCACAGAAAACTGGGATATTTCTGTGCTTAAGTATCATAAAGATATGATTGCTTTACGCCATCAATATCCTGCCCTTTGTACAGGAAGTTATGAAATTTTATATGCTCAAGAATCAGTTTATGTATTTGCTCGTGTTTTAGACCAAGAAGAAATTATTGTTGCTGTTAATACTGGGACTGAATCTGCTACAGTTAATTTCCCCGTAACTAAATTAGCATCTCAACCTAATCAAGTTTTGCTTGGTAGTGGCAGATTTGCTTGGCAAACTGAGGCAGAAAAAAATCATTTGGAAATAACTTTGCCCCCTCGTAATTACTTGATTGTTAAGTAAAAACTTGTATTTTTATGTATTTTAAGTATGGCTAGCGACTAAACTCAATCCCTCTTTCCCTCAGTTGCTGCATAAAAAATTCTTCTAGAGAAGGACGAGCCAAATGTATGCTGATTAGTCGAGCATCAATTTCTCTTAAATGAGCTAAAAATTTTTCTGGTTCTCCTTTTAATTGTCCGTGCCAGCAATTATGATCCCAAGTTAAGTGAGCGATCCAGGGATTGAGGGTTTGAGAGTCGCCTCCTTTGACAATTACCTGATAGTCATGATCGTCCCCTAGAAGTTGGAAAAGAGAGCCTTCACAAATTAATTCACCCAAAGCTAGAACCGCAATGCGATCGCATATTTGTTCGACATCAGCTAGGATATGAGAATTAAAAAAAATTGTCTTTCCCTGTTGCTTCAAAGAAAGAATAATCTCCCGCATACGATAACGTCCCATCGGATCTAACCCAGACATCGGTTCATCCAGAAAGACTATTTCGGGATCGTTAATCAAAGCTTGAGCCATTCCGACTCTTTGCAACATTCCCTTAGAATATTGTTTTAATTTCTTCTTACGAGCAGTAGACTTAGCTAAACCAACTAAATCCAACAATTGATTGATTTTTTGCTTTCTTTTAGCACCAGGAATTTGAAATAATCCCGCCGTAAATTCTAAAAATTCCCAGGCAGTGAGATAATCGTAAAGATAAGCATTTTCTGGCAAATAGCCAATTCTTTGTTTAACACGGCGATCGCCGATGGGATGTCCGAGTAACTCAGCTTTGCCTGAAGTAGGACGCACTATACCCAGTAATGTTTTGAGTAAAGTTGTTTTTCCCGCACCGTTAGGACCTAGTAAACCAAAAGTTTCTCCTTGATAGACAGTTAAAGAAAAGTTATGCAGTGATTTGATCTTTTGATTTAACCAAAAACCAGTACGATAAACTTTTCCTAGATTCCAAGTTTGTATTACTGGTGTTGGCTTGACTGGGGTAGGTTCAGTTGATAAATCAGCAGCAGAATACATAAAATAAAGGAGCTATTTAAATACGATTGGTACAGATATAGAGTTCCCTTAATCAAAAGATTTATAACAGTGAAGTGATTTAACACTGCTATAACTCAAACTTGCATTCGATCGAGTTTGTTATTACTAGCTAGATTCTTGACCAAATAATCAATAAATAGCTTTGTCTTGAGGGGAATATATTCTTTTGAAGGATATAAAAGCCACACCGAACTCTCAAAATTGGTGGCAGTAATATCATATTCTGCCAACAGTCTAACTAGTTTGCCAGATTGAATATCACGATCGACAAGCCAGTCTGGTAACAAAGCTAATCCCATCCCGTAAATAGCACATCTTTCGATCGCTAGAGAATTGGTTAGCAAATATTTGCCACTAATTTCAATCTCAGTAACTTTTCCCTTACTATCTCTAAATAACCAGTTTAAATTGTATCTTTCTCTGGGAAATAGCAAACAGTTATGATTCTCGATCTGTTGGGGAGTTTGAGGTTTTCCATGTTGCTCGATATAATCTGGACTAGCACAAATATGAAAGTTCATCTTGCGTAGATGTCTGACAATATATGATGAATCTTGGAGAGTTCCCAGTCTGATCGCAACATCAATTCTTTCTTTAATTAGATCGATATAAGAATCAGTCAGAATAAATTCAAAAGATAGGGAAGGATATATATGGCTTAGTTTGGGTAGTAAAGGTATAATTTGCTTCTCAGCAAACACGGCAGAAGCAGTAACTCTTAATGTACCTTGAGGTTCTGTACTTAAATCGGTTGCTACTTGTCTAGCTAATTCCAATTCATCAATTATGGGGAAAATACGTTCAAAGTAAATTGCTCCTGCTTCAGTAGGTTTTAGTTTGCGGGTATTGCGTTGAAACAAGCGTATACCCAATTCCTCTTCTAATTTCGCGATCGATCGAGATACTGATGAAGGATCGATGTTATGTCTTCGAGCAACTTTGGCGAAGCTAGATTGCTGCATAACTTCTATAAATAATTTAAGAGTAGTAAGCTCCATTCGTGCATTATAGGCAATAGTCTAATGTTATTTTTAATCTTTATTGTTCGATCCAACAAGAGTAACTTAAAGATGAACTATTAAATTAGAGATATTCCTATGAATACAGTAGCTTTTCTCGGTATAGGTGCTATGGGTAGTCGTTTAGCTCATAATTTACTCAATGCTGGCTATAATTTACGAGTTTGGAACCGCACTACCCAAAGATGTATTCCTCTAGTCGAAAAAGGTGCTATTTTAGCTCCTTCACCAAAAGAAGCTGCACAAACAGCAAATATAGTTATTGCCATGGTTTCAGATGATCTTGCATCTCGTAAGGTTTGGCTCGATCGAGAAACTGGTGCTATACATGGACTCAAATCAAATAGTGTGGCGATCGAATATAGTACTTTGACTCCTGGTTGGTGTCGAGAATTAGCTACCAAAATTAACGAACAGGGCTCTGAATTTATTGATGCTCCTGTAATTGGCTCTTTGCCTCAAGCAGAAACTTGCCAATTAATACATTTGGTGGGGGGAGAGAAAAAAATTGTAGCAACTGTTAGCACTCTCCTTGAGGTTAATTCAATATCTATTCATCATATTGGTGAATTAGGGGCAGGTATGACCATGAAATTGGCTGTAAACGCTCTTTTTGGCACTCAAGTAGTTGCTCTGAGTGAAATTTTGGGTTTACTACAAAAAGCAGGACTTTCAACTGAATCATCAGTCAACTTATTGAACCAAATACCTACTACTAGCCCTGCTTTGAAAGGCATTGGTTTACTTATTGCTGCGAGAAATCATCAACCTCTATTTCCCCTCAATTTAGTTGAGAAAGATTTTAGCTATGTAGAACAACTAGCGCGATCGCTCAAGGTAGAAATTCCAACTATCAAAAAAATTATGGAGATATACCAACAAGCTCAAAAAGCTGGATATGGTAATCAAAATGTTTCTGGAGTTGCTCGACTATATCTTGGAAACAACTAATAATTAAAAACCAGCTTTAGCGACTAATCGATCGCGTCCCTGCTCTTTGGCTTCATATAAAGCGCGATCGGCTAAAGCAATTAACCATTCTGAAGATAATGTTGGCGAAGGAATTTGACTGGTAGCACCACAACTAATAGTTACGTACTGATTTATCTGGGAGCCGATATGACGAATTTTTAATTCTTTTACCTGAGATTTTATTTTTTCAGCTACGTAGATAGCTCCATCGAGATCGGTATTTGGCAAAATTACGGCAAATTCTTCTCCCCCATAACGAGCCACCAAATCGTTAGGACGCTGAATGGTTTTACTAATAGCTTGAGCTATCTGTTGTAAACAACGATCTCCTGTGGGATGTCCATAAAAATCGTTGTAAGCTTTAAAATAGTCCACATCACAGAGAATAAGAGCAATTGGTTTTTGTTCTCTTAGGCAGATTCTCCATTGTTGGTCTAGGCTAACATCAAAACAATGACGATTGAAAATTTGCGTCAGACTATCAATATTAACTAGGCGTTGCAATTGTTCATTTGCCTGTTGCAGTTGTCTAGTTCTTTGTTCGACTCTCTTTTCTAGATCAATATTAGCTTTTTCCAGATTATGAAATAAAGCTTGTATTCTTTGGGTCATCGAGTTGAACGATTGCGCCAAAATCTCTAACTCTTGTATCCTTTGAGTTTCTACCTTCCGATCTAATTCTCCTGATGCTAGGGCACTAGCAGCATCACTAAGACGAAAAATAGACAGGGAAATCCATTGGTTAATAAAGATACCCAGAGTAATAGCCAAAATTAGAGAAGTTAGGCACACAATGATAGTAGTACGAGTATTCGCATGAATATGCTCCATAAAATCTGCTTCGGGAATTGCTACTACCATTAACCAATCAAGACCAGGATAATGATTTAGAGGCGTTACCTGGATAAATTGACGTCGATCGCTCAATTGATTGATAAATTGTTGAGTATCTTTAACTTGACTAAGATCTTGAAATTGTTCTTCTAAATAATGTGCTGCGGAGCGAACAAAGATATCTTGGCTATTTTTGGCATGTAGTCTTGTACTTACTGTATTGGTTAAAATTACAGGAGGTTCTTCTGTAGAAGTAGCCACAATTTTTCCCGACCTTTCTATAATAAAAGCCCTGCCAGAAGGACTGATATTTAAACTACGCAAAAAGTTACTAATTTGTACTAAGGTTAAATTGATCGCCATTACCCCCTTCAATTTTCTTGTCTGTTGTTCATAAATAGGGATTGCTGGCGTAATTCCTAACACAGGAGGGTCAGCAAATAAATAGATAGGCGACCAAACTAATCCTCCTTCTTCAACAGCAGCCTGAT
>JAAUYI010062396.1_pt1 | contig 14996 bp, 7 predicted proteins | sample 7278041 | NCBI WGS metagenome assembly JAAUYI01 (sample SAMN14350216, study PRJNA611818) | marine sediment metagenome | isolation source: surface marine sediment (0.6m) | place: French Polynesia: Moorea | collected 2018-08
CAGCCGATCGAATCGTCGACGTATGCGGGCGCACCGGGCCAGGGGTGGCAGAACGCCGTGGTGTTGAATACCGTTCCGGGATAGCCACCGACCGGCGTGACCGGTGTGATCGGACTAAAGGAGTCGTTGCCGACCGAGATCAGCAGCCGGCCGCCGTCCCAGGTCCGGGTCGTAGTGTCAAAGTCATAGTCGTGGTCGAAGTTCAGGGTGACGGCAGTGGCCGTCGCCGGCAGCACGATGCCGCCGCTTGGCCCCGGCAGACCGAGGACCGCTCGGCCGTCGTTGCGATTGCTGTAGACCGGATCCGCCGCGCCGTTGTTCGAGGCCAGGGTATTGCCGCTGCAAAGGCCGGTCTCCGGACGGTACCAGTCGGTGGCGTAGGTCGCAGGGCCGGTGCCGGTCGGCGGCGGCGCGCAGGTGCCCGAGATATAGGGATTGGCGGTTCCGGCCGGGAACTGCCATAGGTCGCCGGGGGACTGCGCGCCGTCGAAATCATCGGCGAAGAGCAGGACAGTGCCGTCGCCGCCGGCGGTAGACGAGAGCTCGAGGGTACCGGAGTCGGTGTTGCCGTCGCGACACGGACCACCGCCGCCAAGGGCAGCGTCTTCGGCGCGAACGATGTAGTGATATTCGGTGCCGCTGACGGCGGTGGTGTCGTCATGGAAGAGATCGGTGACGCAAGACGCCAGCAGGTTCGCGGGCCCTGGTGTGAATCCTGAGGTGGTCGAGCGATAAACGTTGTAGACCAACGGCCCGCCGGGACAGTTGGAGGTGCCGGCGGACCAGGTCAGACGCAGGCCACAGCTGCCGCCGGTGGACGTCGGCAGGGCCGACGTCAGGCCCGAGAAGCTCGGCGTCACGGTGCAGTCACCGAAGACTTCGGCCGAGACTTCCGTCGAGTCAGCTGATTCGCAGCCCGGGGTATTGACCGCGGTGACGACGTAGTAGTAGGTCGTGCCCCCCGAGACCGAGGTGTCGCTAAAGTTGGTGGCGGTGAGCCCGGAAGCCAGGCGACTATAGGGGCCGCCGGGGCTGGTCGCGCGGTAGACGCTGTAGGAGTCCGACGCGGTCGCGTTCCAGGACAGGTCGATGCGATTCGAGGCTACCGGAGTGGCGGTCAGGCCGGTCGGTGCCGCCGGTGTGGCACAGGGCGGCGCCAGGACGCCTGAGATCACCAGAGCGTAAGGCTGGACGGTGGTGCCGGGCTCGCCGTTGCCGGGCACGCTGGTGCCGGCGACCGTGATCGTCCAGTTGCCGGCCATCGGCGAGGTGACCCGAGTCTGCTCGACGTTGTTGAGCGTGTCGGCCGCGCCCACCGTGCGATCGACGCCGTTGGGGTAGTAGCTGACGGCAGTCGGCGAGGAGATGATCAGATCCAGGTCGTTGACCAGCTTGGTGCCGGCTCCAGCAGCAGCGTAGGGGTCGGTCCAGACCAGGGTGATGGTGAGCGGACCGGCGCTCGAGGCGACCGGGATCGAGTAGGAGTCGTTTTGCAGGGTGGCAAGCCCGGGCGAGACGTCGTGGACCTCGAGCATTCGATCCGGGTGGTGACCGTAGCCCGAGCCCGGGAACAGCGCCGACTCGAGGTCGACTCGGCCGTAGCCCTGGGCGTTGTTGGGGACGTTGTTGCCGGTATCCCAGCCGGGCGGGCTCTCCTGGCCGGGGCCGGCGCCATATTGTCCAGGGCTCATGTCCCAGGCTCCATTCAGGAGCGTCGCTTTGACCAGCGCCGAAGACGGTGAGAACCCATCTGCCGGCTCTGGAACTTCGCGGGTGAAGCGGCTGCCTTCGGCGTGCCAGCCGTCCTGGTAGTACTGGCGCACCAGCACCGCGGCGCCGGCGGTCAGCGGATTGGCCATCGAGGTGCCGCCGTTGGTCTGGTAAAGGGGCCGGAGCGGCACCGGCACCTCGCAGACGCCCCACTGCTCGTAGCCCTGGAAGTGGTCGGTGCGGGTCGAGATGATGGCGATGCCCGGTGCCACGACGTCGGGTTTGAAGCGGCCGTCATCGGTCGGGCCACGGCTCGAGAAGGCGCCCAGGCCGGAGGCGTTGTCGGCCATCAGATCGCCGAAGATCGGCGGTTGGCCGAAGTTGCTCGAGCTGAACCAACCCCAAGTCTTCTGCTCGACGCCGTCGCTCGAGGTGCAGTCGCCCTCCGGGAACTCGTAGACGAAGCCAGGGCGGTAGTTCTCTGAAGCGCCGACGGTGACGTTGTTCTTGGCTGTGCCCGGAGCGCCGATAGCGTCCGGATCGATCACTCCGTCGGCAGGGCTCTGGTCGATCGAGCTGTTGCCGGCAGTGTAGGTGATCAGCATGTCTTTGTGGTTCCAGGTGAACTCGTCGACTTCCTGAGAGTCCGAGCTGTAGAAGCCGCCCAGGGGGGTGCCCCAGGAGTTCGAGTGCACTCGCGCGCCGTCCAGATAAGCCGGCAAGAAGAGATCGTTCAGATCGGCCGGGATGCCGCCGAGGGTCCCGACGGAGTCCAGGATCGACTGGAACACCAGCTGTGCCTTGGGCGCGGTACCGGCGTAGCTCGTGACCGGGAAGTCGTCGATCGAGGGATCGGCACCGGAGCCGAAGCCATTACCGACCAGCGAGCCGGCGACGTGGGTGCCGTGTCCGCCGCCGAGGGTCTGGTTGTCGTCCCAGGTGGCGCGGCCCAGGGCATAGGCCTTGATCAGCCGCAGCGGATTGGTGGCGGAGTGCTGTTTGCCGAAGTCTTCGTGGAGGGTGGCCAGATCACCGGTCGATATCCCCGAGTCCGAGATTGCGGCGATCTGCCCTTCGCCGCGGATGCCCCGAGCCCACACGTCTTCGACGTCCATCAGCGGCCCGGCGGCGCCACCGCGAGCGGTGGCGATGTTGGTGGAAGACCGGGCCACGTTGTTGTGCAGCTCGTAGTCGGCGAAGGGCTCGACCCATAGGCATCCGGGCATGGTCGCCAGCTCGTGGACCGCGGTCGCCGGGCCCTCGAAGCGCACCTTCCAGCCGCGGGGACGTCGAGCGGCGTCGAGTACCGTCAGCCCGGAGTCGCCGGCGGTCTGACGCAACGCCAACGCGTTGGCAAAACTGTCAGGTTCGACGAGAGCGGTGAATCGAAGTCCGCGGTCGGGTTCGGCACGCACCGCGGCGCCGAGCCTGGGAGCGATTCGCCAGGCAGGCTGGTAGAGGCCGAGCCAGGCAACCTCGGAGCGCGCGGACAGAGTAGAGTGCTGCGCTGGATCGAGGCGCACCAGGTAGGCGTAGTGCGGGATATAGCCAAGGGGCCTGACGCCGAGATCCTCGAGCAACTCACGCAGCGCAATCTGCAGCCGCGGTGCGGGCGCCTGGATGATGAAGAGATCGGAGATGGCCGAGCTCTCTCCGTTCGTCCGCTGGGCGGTCTCGAAAGGCTCGCGAAGGAGCTTGCCCGGGAACGAGCCAGCATCAGGTGCCAGGAATCGGCGCTCACCTTGCGCGTCGACCTCCACCAGGGTCTCGGTCGTGAAGCGGGCGGCCGCGAGATCGATGGTCAAGGCATCGTCGGCGGCCGAAGCTGGGATGCCTGAGAGAAGGCAGATGGCCAGCGACAATAGCCAAACAAAGTAGCGAGAGCCACTGGTGGGGCGACCGGAGTCGTTATGCGGAAGCGTTGACGACAGCAACTTGATCGACTTCACGAGTTTCTCCCGGTTGAGGTGGGCGTCGATCCACCGAGCCGATGGCGAGCGTTCGCTCACCGGATCGGCGCCGTTCGCCGGCGACCGGAGGGACTCGAGCGACCGGCCATCCTCCCTCGCGTTCCCGTCGACACCTGACCTATCGAGGATTCGCCGCGGACATTACAGGCAGGATTACGATTCACGGGCTTCCAGCCTCTGTCAAGAGCAAGCCAGTTGATCGGTGAAGTGGTGAAGCGGCCCGCTTCAGGCTAGAAGGACCAAAGTCTGCTTGCAGCATGCGCTCTTCTGCCTGACGTATGTGCTATAGTCCTCAGCTAAGAACCTTGGTCGAGTGTCTTCTCCGATCGGGTATCACGCGTGTGGTGGGTGGGCTCACCCGGCCGTTGTGGGCACCCATCAGCCGTGAAACTCTGAACCGACAGGAGAGAAGCATGAGAAGACATCTTTGGTTGACCCTAGCCCTTACGGTCGTTCTGACCTTTGGCTTGGGCGGCATCGCGTTGGCGGAGTCGCCGGAGGAAGAGCCTGCCGAGAAAGCAGCGGTCGAAAGCGCTGAGGCGCCGATGCCGGTCTACGGCATGCAGGCTTGGATCGACGAAGAAACGGGAGGTTTTCGGGCTCCCACGGCCGGCGAAGCTGCCAAGATGTCAGCCAAGCTGCAGCAAATCTTCGGCAAGGCGAAGTTCGAGCCGAAGCTGTTCCAGTTCAAGAACGGCATGCTGGCCGCCGAGATCGATCCGAGCATGTTCAAGTTCTCGGTCGTGCGGGTGGATGAGGAAGGTCACCTCCATACCAACTGTGTCCATGGCGCTCACCAGGCGCTCGAGCTCCTCGAGACGACCGCGAGCACACCCACTCTAGAGGAGAAGTGAGATGAGGCCAAACCATCAAGCTGTCGCTCATAATCGCTTCCACGCTCTGGGTACTGTCGGTGCCTGCCTGTTGATTCTCGCCGCGGCCTTGCCGGCCTCGGCTGCCAACGTCGTGTTGATCAACCTCGACCCGCCGGGGGTCGGTCTCAACGACCCGACGCCGGCGACGCCGGTCGGTGGTAATCCCGGGACGACCATCGGCGATCAGCGGATCAACGTCTATCTGTTCGCCGCCCAGATCTGGGGCAACGTGCTCGACAGCAATGTGCCGATCTTCGTCGGAGCGACCTTCCAACCTCTACCCTGCTCACCTGCCGGTGGCGTTCTGGGCGCGGCCGGTCCGACGTCCGTTTTTGCCAATTTTCCGGGAGCCGGGGTGACCAATACCTGGTACACCGGGGCGGAGTCGGATGCCCTGGCCGGGTTCGATCTCGACCCGGGCTTCATCGACATCATTTCGTTTTTCAATTCGGATATCGATGACAACGACCCTAACTGTATCTCGGGGACGTCCTGGTACTACGGCTTTGACAACAACCAGGGGCAAGACATCGACTTTCTGACTGTGGTTCTCCACGAGATCAACCACGGTCTGGGTTTTCTCGAGCTGGTCAACGAGACCACCGGTGAGCTGTTCCTCGGCTTGCCCGACATCTATACCAACTTCATGCTCGACCTGACGCTGAACACCACCTGGAACAACATGACCGACGCTGAACGGCTGTTCTCGCAGACCAACAGCGGCAACCTGGTGTGGAACGGCGCCAACGTCACCAACCAGGCACCGTCTTTCCTCGGGCCGGCACCGATCATCACGGTCGATGAGCCGGATGACATCGGCGTTCTGGAAGCTCAGCCGGCGAGCTTCGGCCCGCCATTCCCGGGCGACGGCGACAGCGATAGCGATAGCGACAGCGATAGTGATAGCGACAGCGATAGCGATGGTGGCGTCAGCGGTGAGGTCGTCCTCGCGGACGATGGTGTCGGTGTCGGCACCGATGCCTGCGAGCCGATCGTCAACGATGTCGATGGCAAGATCGCGCTGATCGATCGCGGCGCCTGCGCCTTCACGGTCAAGGTCGCCAACGCCGAGGCGGCTGGCGCGATCGCCGCGATCATCGCCAACAATCAACCGGGTGGGCCGACGCCGATGGGTGGCACGGATCCCACGATCGGTATCGTCTCGGCGGGTATTACATTGGCCGACGGCGACATCCTCAAGGCCGCGTTGGCGGGTGGTGACGACGACGACAGCGATAGCGATAGTGATAGCGACGGCGAAGTCGAGGTCACGTTCGGCTTCTCTGCGTCGCAGCTCGCTGGCACTAACCAGGGCCTTGTGCGGCTCTACGCTCCAGGCGTTGTCGAGCCCGGTTCTTCGAAGTCCCACTGGGATACTTCCGCCGAGCCCAGCCTGTTGATGGAGCCCTCGATCACGCCGAATCTCGAGTCGGCTCAGACGCTCGATCTCTCGCCAGCGTTGCTGGAAGACATCGGCTGGCCTCTGCTGCCGTAATACCGTAGGTGCCTCCCGCCAATCGGAGGCAAGGCTGGTGTGGGTGCGCGTAGCGCGCTCACACCAGGCGTATGCGAAACGCCGCGATCGCCTGCGGCGGGTCGCCGTCGGGCAGCGCCTCGGCCAGGCGCCGGATGCCCTGCTCCCAGGAGCGCTGCGAGGTCCATTTGCGGGCGTCGACGCGCTCGCGCCGGTGGAGGTTTCTACCCAGCCACTCGGCCAGCTCCGGCCGCTGGCGGCCTCTGCCATCGACCGCGACGAGCTCGAAATCCGGACCGCGGCGATAGACTGCCAGCAATCCGAAGACTTCTGAGTCGCCGGGCACTTGGAGCAGGGCGACGCGACCACGCTCGCCGTCCTCGAGCTCGGCCAGGATGCCATCGACCAGCGGGTGACCGGCGGCGAAGAAGTCGATCGTCTCCTGGGCGACGCCGGTGGCACGGTCGAAAGTGCCGAGATAGCGTGAGCCCTCGGGCACTCCGGGCAGGTGGTCGACCAAGGCCTGGGCACCATGCTCGATCATCCAAGAGCGCGGCCCGCTCTGCTCTTCGATCTCGAAACCGAAGCGTGCGGCGGCTCGAACGACCACGTCTTCGTTGAGCACCTCGAGCTCGGCCGGAACCCTGGCCAGGATTCCGGCCGCCATCTCCGCGCGGTACGGCTCACGCAGCAATTCATGGTAAGCGGCCTCGCGCACCCGCTGAGTGGCTTCCCTGGCTTCTTCAAGGACGGCATCGAAGGCATCTCGCGGGATCTCGGCGGAGTCCTTGAGCGCCTCCCGTTCGATTTCGCGAGCGATATGCCGAAGCTCGCGTTCGAGCCCACCCAGGGGCTCCGAGAACAGGCCGATCTTTTCGTATAGGCGGACGATCGCTCGGCCGAGGCCCCCGGGCGGACGAAAGTAGACGATCTCGGTCGGCCGGTCGCGCCCGATGCGGTCGAGTCTGCCGATGCGCTGCTCGATCACCGCTGGATTCCACGGCAGGTCGAAGAGCACCAGCCGGTGACAGAATTCGAAGTTGCGACCCTCGCCGCCGCATTCGGTGGAGATCAACAGCGACGGCCCATCGTCCAGGCGAAACTGGGCAACCTCGAGGTCGCGGCGCTTGACCGAGAGCTCTTCGTGGAAAATGCCGGCCCGCAAGCGCCCGCCACGTTCGAGCGTCGCCTTCAGGAGGTCGAGGGTCTCGCGGTGAGCGACGAAAATCAGAGTCTTCTCCCCCCGGCGTTGCCAGCGATCCGTCGCCTGGACCAGCCAGGGGAGTCTGGGGTCCGCGTCCCGCGCTCGCTCAACCAGCTGGGTCGGGCCGTCGCCTGCGATCAGCGGCGACAATGCCGCGGGTGAGGCCAGGGAGCGGAAGACGCGGTCGGCCTTGCGCCACGGTGCCCCCACACCGGCGGCTGGCCGTGCTCGTTCGAGCCGTTCGAGCTTCTCGAGCAGTTTCCAGCCTTGGGTATCCGTTGGCCTGGTCAGCTCCACGGCTTTGGGAACGCGCGGTGGCAGGCCGCCGACGTCGGCTCGACGGGTGGCGCTGGCGCAGGCGGGCAGCGGCAGACGCCGGCGCAGGCGCTGCTCGAACGAGTCCTCCGGCAGTTCCTCCGGCTGCAGTAGTTGCAGCAGACGAAAGAAGCCGTGGGCGTCGTCCTCGAGCGGTGTGGCGGTGAGCAAAAGGACACTCCGGCCCTGGGCGGCGATCGGCTGAATCGCGCGGTAAGCAGGGTTGCCCGGATGGCTCGGAGGTCGTTTCAAATGGTGGGCTTCGTCGACCACCAGGAGATCGATACCGGCTTCGGCGGCCTGCTCGCTGAGACGTCGCCGGGCGATCAGCTGGTCCAGGCCGACGATCGCCCGACGGTAGACCTCAAACGGATTGAAGCCGCGTCCATGTTCGCGCTCGACGTCCTTGAGGCGCTGATCGTCGAGCAGCACGAAGATCTGATGATGCTTGCGCCACAGTTCCCCGAGCCACTGCACCGTCAAGGCGTCGGGCGCGACCACCAGGGTGCGTTCCGCGCGGCCGGTGTGGATCAGCCGGTTCATGATCAGGCAGGCTTCTACTGTTTTGCCCAGCCCGACCTCGTCGGCGAGCAGCCAACGCACGGGCGGCTGTGTCTTCGGCGGTGGGTCTTCCGAGGAGTTTTTTGGACGCCACCGGCAGGCCCGCTCCGCAACGTAGAGTTGGTGGGGAAAGAGGCGGATGCGACCGCCGAGAAATGATCCGAGGCCGTCGGCCTGCCGCAGGCGCTCGAGACGCAGGCCGTCGAGGCGGTTGATGAAATCCTCCCAGGCGCCGACTTCACCCCGTGCCAGGGCGTCGATCGGCTGGTTCGCCTCGGGCAACGGCCATAGTTCCTCCAGCGCTAGTTGGCGACCGTCGGTCAGACGCACCATGCCGGAGTGGGTCGTCGCTTCGACCGTCACAACCTCGCCGGTCGTCTCGACGCGAGCCTGACTGCCGGCAGCGATCTCGAGGGCGGTCAAAGCGTCGGAATTCGCGCCGAAGGCAAGGATCTGGCCGCTGTCGGGGAATTCCACCAGAAGGCGGCGGTTGCTCGAATCGATCACCCGGCCAGGACCGAGATCCGAGTTGTAGCGATGAACCAGTCTGTCGCCCGGTTTCCACATCGAGGCCGCAGTCTATATCCGTCGGCGAAGGCGCCGCTCGGGGCGCTGTGGCATACTCGGCTCATCGCGGCGGAGCTGTGTCATACGCCCGCAGAGAGGTTTCAGTGGATCAGTCGTCTCCAGACCCAAGCGGTGAAGCGCCGTCCGGCGGGCTTCCTGCCAGCGACACGTCCGCGCGCCACGAGATGGCCGAGGCGCCACCCGAGAATGGCGGCAAAGAAGAGGACACGAAGGTACGAGTCGCGCGGGCTGTCGCTGATTTTCAGCGAGGCGTCGATCGGGAATCGAGCTTCCGGGTCTTGTTTGACATCTACTACGAGCCGACTCGTCATTTCCTCGCCAGAAGGGTTTCTTCGCCCGAAGATCGCCTCGACCTAACCCAAGAAACGTTCCTGAGGGTCTATAAAGGACTGGAGGGCTACCGTGGGGAGGCGCAGTTCGGGACTTGGGTGTTCCGAATTGCCTTCAACACGTACCTGAAGTGGCTCCGTCGAGCGAGAACCGATGACAAAGGTCTGGAAGCCGTCAAAGGAACTGAAGAACTCGAAGGTGCTTGGGATGACGACGCGCCGGTCGCCGTCTCGAGCGCGGAGTCGCCTCTCGATCAAGTCCTCCAAAGTGAGCGCCAGATGGTGCTTCGCCGCGCCATCGAGGAGTTGCCGGAGCAGATGCGTCGATGCACCGAGCTACGGATCTATCACGATCTGAGCTACCGAGAAATCGCGGTGGTCATGCGTCGCTCGATCGAAACTGTCAAGGTGCACCTGTTCCAGGCACGCAAGAAACTGAAGGGTTCATTCGATGAACTTCAACTGTAATCTCGACATCGACCCGCCTCGCGACGTCGAAGGAAAGACTGAACTCCCTTCGGGTGGGTCTTGCGCTCGCCCCCTCTCGGAGGGCTGAGCGGCGAGGGAAGATCATGAACGATAGCCTGTCCATCAACAACTTCGATTCGCCCTCATCGGGGAAAACCCCTGACGTGCCCTCGTCAGAGAGCCTTCCCATGGTCGGTGGGCATCCGCCGGCCGAAGTATGGATCGACTACTTCAACGGGACTTTGACCGGAGAGGACGCCAACGGCGTGAGTCGACATCTGTCGCACTGTCGTCAGTGTATAGATTTGATTCTGGATTTGGACGCTTTCGCCGAGCCGTCGCAGGGCGCCGATGCTGCCGCCGAGTTCGAGAAGGCCGCGGTCTGGCGTACCGTTCGGAATGCAACGTCCCGATCGGCTGCTTGGCATCGGCCGTGGCCGGCGTGGGCAGCGGTCGCGGCCTCGCTGTGCATTGCCGCCTTCGGACTGTCAGCCTGGAACCTACAGCAGGGGGAGCTGAACCAGCTCCGGACGCAGGCCGCGGCTTTTTCTCAAGCGCCAACCAACGCGGTGGTCGCGAATCTCCGTCCCGGCTCCAGGCAACGAAGCTCAGGTGGCTCAGTCGCTGCGATCTCTGTCGGCGAGGAACCGAAGATGCTGGTCTTCATACTCAACCTGATCGACTCGGTCGACTATCCGGAGTATGAGGTGAGAGTCTTCGACTCCAGCGACACCGAGGTGGCTCGTATCTCGGACCTGGAGCTGACCGATATCGGTAACTTTCAGCTGGCGTTGCTGCCTGGCGTGCTCGAAACCGGTAGCTACGATCTTCGACTCTTCGGTCTCACGGAGGGTTCCGGACGACTGCTCGAGACTTTTCCGATACGGTTGAAATAGCAGGTATGATTCTCCCGGTGGGCAGCTGACCTCATCGGGGAGAGCACGGTTCCAGGACCCGAGCCATCGCTTGAGTCTGCACCAGCCAGAAGCCTGGCTGTCATGGTGGCCCTCGTCCTGGTGGCAGCGTGCGATTCCGGTCACCGAAACACTTCCATCGGACCCACTCCGGACGGCCCACCGGTCGAGTTGGTCGTAGGTCGATCCATCTCGGATCACCTGGCGGTAGGCGAGAAACGTTCCTACGCCATCAGCCTGGCGTCCGGAGAATTCGTCGACATCGAGGTCCTGCAGCATACAGCTGACGTCGCCGTCAGCCTCTTCGACGCGAGTGGGAAATCGCTGATCGAGGTTGACGGACTGACCGGTATCACCCGGCCGGAGCGCCTGGCGTGGGTCGCCGAGGAGTCCGGGCGCTACCGATTGGAGATCGCCGCCTCGGCGGGTTCGGAAGGTCACTATCAGGTCGTCCTCGCGGCTCGGCACCCAGCCACCGGCGCGGATCGATTGCATGGATCCGCAGCACGGGCCTTCGCTCGTGGCTCAGAGCTCGCCGAGCGCGACGACGCCAGTCTAGACGCCGTCTCAGCGTATGAACAGGCCCTCGCTCTGTGGCAGGAGCTCGATGATCGACCACGGCAAGCCGATACTCTCTACCGGCTCGGGCGATTGCATTATTCGCGTCGAGACCAGCAGCGGTCGTTGGAAGCTTTCGAACAGGCGCTCGGAATTCTCGAGCAGGTTCCCAATGCCAGACAGCTGGGCTCTGTCCACCACTGGCTGGGCCATCTCTACTATCGATTTGAGGACCTGGAGCGAGCGCGGGATCACTACGTCCAAGCGCTGCCGTTGCGGCAACAGGTCGGGTTTGCCGCGGGTGAGGCCCAGACCCGCAACAATCTGGGTTTGATTCTCCAGGTGCTAGGCGGCTCACAGCAGGCGCTCGAACACTATGAGGTGGCCTTGCCGATCTGGCGTCGACTCGGCGATCGAGTTGGCGTGGCTCGGACGTTGCACAACCGGGGCCGGTGTTATCTCAATCTCGGCCGGGAGGACGAAGCGCTCGACGACTTCAAGCAGGCGCTCGAGATCAGGGAGGATCTCGGCAATGCCCGCAGTCTGGCTGTGACCCTGAACGCGATCGGCTTGGCGCACAACCGCAGGGGGGAGCCGGAGCGCGCCTTCGAGGCGTACCACCGTGCTCTGGAGTTACGTCGAAAGAGCGAAGATCCCCGCGGTCACGCGGTGACTCTGATCGACATCGGCATGACTCACGATCGCCTGGGACGTCTCGATCAGGCTTATCGAGCCTACGAGCAGGCGCTCCATATCTCTCGCCGATACGGATATGGCCTACCGGAAGCTTTCGCACTGCATGGCCTCGGTCAGGTGCTCGAGGGGCGAGGCCAGGCCGGGCAGGCCCGCGAGCGTTTCCGCGCAGCTCTCGATCGCTTCGAGGCCATCGGGGATTGGTCCGGACAGTTGATCGCACTGCGGAGTCTGGCGCTCGCCGAACGTCGCGCCGGCCGTTGGGATCAGGCCCGGGTCTACCTGGAGAACGCCATCGCTGCCATCGAGCAGCAGCGGGTGACGCTCGCCAGCCTCACCTTGCGCTACTCGTTCTTCGCCACCAAACAAAGCTACTATGATCTTTATGTCGATCTGCTGATGGAGCAGCATCGCCGGCAGCCGGAGGCCGGCTACGCCGCGAAGGCGCTCTCGATCTCTGAACGGGCTCGCGCCAGATCGCAGCTCGAAGCGCTGATCGACAGCGGTGCCGAGATTCGCAGCGGGGTCGATCCTCAACTGCGCCGGCGTGAGCAGGAACTCGAGCGCCAGATCGAAACGGTCCAAGGGCGGCGTCGGTGGATGCTCGACGAGGGCAAGGCGAAGCGTTTGCAGGAAAGCGATCGTGAGCTGCGAGATCTTTTTCGCCAGCACGACAGAGTCCAGGGGCAAATCCGTCTCACCAGCCCCCGCTACGCCGCGTTGACCCAGCCAAGTATCTTGAGTGCCGCGGATATTCAACGTCGACTCGTCGATCGCGAGACGCTGCTCTTGGAATTCGATCTCGGGCCGAGTCGCAGTTACTTGTGGATCGTATCGACGGATCAGGTCCACAGTTTTGAGCTGCCGTCGGAAGTCGACATCGAGAAGACGGCTCGACAAGCCTACAAGTTGCTGCGATCGAGCCATCAGACGGCGGCGGAGGTCCAGACCGAGCTGACTCTCGAGAAACTGAGCGATACGTTGCTGGGTCAGGCCAGAGGCCTGTTGACGGATCAGCGACTGCTGGTGGTTAGCGAAGGGGCGCTGCAATACATACCGTTCTCGACCCTACCGGTTCCCGGGGCGACTTCGGGAGAGAAGCCAGAGCTCCTGGGCGATCGACACGAGATCGTCAATATCCCTTCAGCCTCGATGTTGGCGACAATGCGCGATCAGCTCGATGGCCGAAGTTCGCCCGAAGGGCTGATCGCGGTGGTGGCTGATCCGGTCTTCGAGGCAGATGACCCGCGGGTGTTGAGTCTGTCGCGGAGCCGAGGTTCGTCGCCGCGTTCGGGAACCCGAAGTTTGCCGAAGCCTGTTTCCAAGACCCTTCCCCGTTTGGTCTTTTCCGAGCTCGAAGCGGATCGGATCCTGGCTTGGGCGCCCCCCGGCAAGAGCTATCGCGCGACCGGTTTCGATGCTGATCGTGCCACCGTCACGAGCGGCCGTCTGAGCGCCTACCGCTATCTTCATTTTGCCACCCACGGTGAGCTCGATGCCGAGTATCCACAGCTCTCGCGGCTGGTGTTATCCCGGGTCGATCCCAACGGCCAGCGTCGTGAGGATGATTCCCTCTACGCCCACGAGATCTACGAGCTTGACCTCCCTGCAGAGTTGGTGGTGCTCAGTGCCTGCGAGACCGCGCTCGGTACCGAGATCCGAGGCGAGGGGCTTCTCGGGCTGACTCAGGGGTTTTTCTACGCCGGCGCGGCTCGGGTTCTAGTCAGCCTGTGGAAAGTCGACGACGAGGCGACGGCAGAGTTGATGGCGCGCTTCTATCGCAGCCTCTTATCCGAGGGGCAGCGCCCGGCGACCGCGCTTCGAGCCGCGCAGATGTCCATCCGGCAGGAACCACGATGGCGCGCGCCCTACTATTGGTCAGGCTTCATGCTGCTCGGGGAGTGGCGATGATCGGGACCCCGGCTGGAGGCCGGGGTCCTAGATCCCAGGAGACTCTTGCGCATGGCGCAACGCCTCCTGGGACGGACGGGTTGGGAGCTGTAAGCTCGATTTTCAGGGGCGCTATTCACCACCCGGGCCGGGATCATCGTGGTCGTCGCCGGGGCCCGGATCGTCTTTGCGCAAAGGCAACAGGACGAGGTGTTCGTATGTCTGGGTCATGGCATTCTCCTCCGCTGGAATAGCCGTACATGAGTCCGTCCCTCTGAAGTAGTAGAGCCGTTCGGTTCGTTTTTGTTTACGCAGTTTTGTCTCTGCGCATTCAACCTGGAGACGGCGAGCAATCCTGGAATCGATTGCCGACGGACGCATGATCGCGGTCAGCGACGTCGCGGAAGGCGCAGGAGAAAGTGGTCGATCGAAGTCTCGACACCGTCTACCGTCGATGACACGCAATGAAAACGCGCACGGATCGGCGACCCCGGCGGAACCTCCTGTGCCTCGACGTCAATGCCCAGGGGTTCCAGACATTCGCTCATGTAGCGCTCTGGCCAGTCCGGAAGCTCCGCGTCTGTCAGCTGGACTACGGCGCCCGCGGCGACATCGGGAGTCCAGTAGTCCTCGACTTGTCGTTGGGCGGCCCGATAGTCGTTGCGTCCCCAAATCTTGAGCTCGAGGACGAGAGTCTGGGGCTCACCGTTGCGTCGTAAGATCAGGTCCGTGCGGCCAGCCCCCCGCTGCGCTTCCCGCTCCGTGCGCCAGCCAAGGAGCTCGAATCCAAGCGCCAGGTGGGCGGTGAAGACCGCTTCCGGAACCAAGCGCGAGCATTCGGGGGACTCTCGAGACGGCCGAAAAAAGTCGAGACTCGAACGATGTATCCTGGCGAGCAGCCAGGCCAGATCGTCGGCGAACTGAGCTTGTAGCTCGCCTTCCGGCTCCGGTTCTCGCGACAGATCGAGAATACTGGCGATTGGATACGCGTTGATCGGGTTGTCGCTTGGACCTTCGATTCTGACCGCGCCCGCGACCTCGAGCAGGTATAGAGCATCGTCGAGGTTGAGGTCGAGGACACCCGACGGCGTCCCCAGGGCGGCCTTCAGCCGGGAACGTCCGATGCGCCCCGGCTGCTCTTGGATGGTTTCCCAGACCCGTCTTGGAGAATCCGACAGCCGCGGGTCGGTCAGGGAGCTCAGCAGGTCCCGCAGGTATTCCCGATAGTTTCGTTTGAAGGTCTTGTAGACGGCGGTGACGTCATCCGCTGCCGCCTCACCTTCCATCCCCCAGAGCTCCTGGAGCCCATAGGTCAGAAGCGCCGGGATGCCGCCGCTGGCCAGGAAGAGTGCGTCGATGGCATCTTCTGTGAGAGGCTTTTGATCAGCAAAGGGGCGGACCAGGAGATCGGCGTCGGTCCGCTGGAAAGGTCGTAGCGGCAGGAAGA
>JAAUYI010042163.1_pt1 | contig 14990 bp, 10 predicted proteins | sample 7278041 | NCBI WGS metagenome assembly JAAUYI01 (sample SAMN14350216, study PRJNA611818) | marine sediment metagenome | isolation source: surface marine sediment (0.6m) | place: French Polynesia: Moorea | collected 2018-08
AGGTGATTGGTGAAAATCCAAGAATTCTTAAGAGTGGTGAACATGACGAGCAGTTTTATTCCGAACTATGGCGGACAATCTCCAGTGGCAGGACGTTTAAGGGACAAATAGTCAACAAACGTAAAGATGGCAGCCTTTATACTGAAGAAGGCACCATTTCACCAGTGGTCAGTGCAGATGGCAGCATCACCAATTATGTCGGAGTAAAACGAGATATAACCGACCAATTATCTTTGGAACAGCAGTTGCTCCAGGCCCAGAAAATGGAATCGATCGGACGTCTCACCGGTGGTGTGGCCCATGATTTTAACAATCTCCTTTCGGTTATCAGGGGGCATTCCGAACTGGCAATGTCAAAATTGACGAAAACCGACAAGTTGTATGAGGATCTGGAGGCCGTGATCGATGCAGCTGAACGTTCGGCTACAATAATCCGTCAGCTCCTGGCGTTCTCTCGTCAACAGACCATTGCTCCCCAGCAGCTTGAGTTGAATGATACGATAGAAAACATGTTAAACATGCTCAAGCGCTTAATTGGTGAAGAGATAGATCTGCAGTGGATGCCTTATTCAGAACCCTTGCAGGTCAAAATTGACCCTTCGCAGTTGGATCAGATTCTTGCCAATCTCTGTGTTAATGCCAAGGATGCCATAAAAGATCATGGCAAAATTACTATAGAAACGCTTAGGGTCATCCTGGACGAAGAATACTGCTCCAGCCATGCCGGCTTTAAGCCTGGTGAATATGCAGTACTATCTGTCAGCGATGAAGGTCAGGGTATTCAGGAAAAGGATTTGCCACGGGTTTTTGACCCCTTTTTTACGACGAAGGAGCCGGGCAGAGGTACTGGTCTGGGTCTGTCAACCGTTTACGGCATAGTGAAACAAAATGCTGGTTTTGTTAATGTTTACAGTGAAATCAATCAGGGTACAACCATCAAAATATATCTACCCTATAGCCAGATGCAGGATACAGCGAAAAAGGTTGAACCGCAAAAATCAACACTTAGCAAAACTGGCGGTGAAACTATTCTTTTGGTCGAAGACGATGAAGCTATCCGTAATATGGTGGCTAAAATGTTGAATGACCTCGGATATAAAGTCCTTGAGGCCGACTCACCAATCAAGGCGTTTGAGCTGGCTCATGATAACCAGGCTCCTCTGCACCTGTTACTCACAGATGTGGTGATGCCGGAGATGAACGGTGCCGAGCTGGTTGATAAATTGCGGCAGGACTTTCCGGAGCTAAAGTGTCTTTATATGTCAGGCTATACCGTAAATGTCATTGCCAATAAAGGTGTGCTCAAAGAAAATGTTCATTTTCTTCAGAAGCCATTCTCAAGAAGTCTCCTCGCCCGTAAGATCAGAGAAGCCCTGCAATCACCAAGTAGATAAAAGACCCCATTTGTAACATCTTTATCCCTCCTCTTTGACCCGACGTCGGGTCGACATCTGCCTGAATTTACACGATGTAACCCGGTGTCTAATGACAACGGAAGTGTCATTGCCTACACTTGAACTCACAAGGCAAGCTATGTTGCAAGTAGATGACAAACATCAGCAGAGTGAGGTGAAATATGAACAATGAAATTCAAAAAATCAGACGAAAAAATGATTGGAAGATGAACATCAACTGGATGAGCATTGTCAGCAGGTCAATAATGATCATGGTTCTTCTGCTTCTTCTCTTTCCGCTGCAGGCGGCAGCCGGGAAAGGAAAGGCTGACAGAGAGCGGTTTGTTCTCGATTTTGGTGACAGCCACTTCCGGGGTAATCCGACGCTGTTTTTAAAAAGAGAGTTGCTCAATCAGTATCCGGGCATAAATATTGCCGATTACCGGTTACGCCGGGTGGTCCTGGTGGCAAAGACCAAAGCGGGTTATGGCAGTGCCCAACTCCGGGTAGGTCCGGAATTGAGTCCGCAATATCGTGTTAATGGTGCCCCAAGAAGCTTTCATAGTTATCATCCGGAGTCCTTTGATCGCATTCGCATCCGGAATCCTTTTCATGATAGCTGGGGGCCGTGGCAACTCTTCCTGCAGGGCAATTTCAAGGTACGTAAGATTGTCCTCGTCGTTGAAAAGCGATATCAAGAGCACTATGGCTATTATCCCTATCAGCGCTTTCACTTCAATATGCGCTGGTAATTAATGCCTATTAAATGGCGAAGTCACCAGTGTGGCTTCGCCTTGACAGAGAATGGTTAGGGGTTAAAATTTTTTTTGGATATGGCAATTGGATACACAACTTACTGCAATTATTTTTTCCAGTATTTCAATGAGAAAATGCAGGAGATAGAAACTTTATAACGGAGGAATCAATGAAAGCTATAGCAATCACATTGACAGGTTTGATGGCGTTAATGGTCACCTCCTGTGCCAATGTTGACCTGAACAAAGGTCAGCAGGGCGCTTTGGGCGGTGCTGCCGGTGGTGCCTTACTGGGTCAGGCGATTGGCAGAAATACAGAAGCTACACTTATTGGTGCGGCAGTAGGTACCATGCTTGGTTATGTGGTCGGTAATGAAATGGATAAATATGATCGCCGTGAGTTGAATCATGCCTATGAATTCACGCCCTCGGGTCAGACCACCTCATGGCAAAATCCGGATAGCGGTAATACTTACGCTGTGAGTCCTCAACCCGCTTACACGGCTCCGAATTATCCGCAGAGTCCGTGCCGTCAGGCCGAAATCCTGGCAACCATTGACGGACAGACGGAAAGGACCTACACGACAGCCTGTCGCAATAGCCAGGGTCAATGGGAACTGCAAAATTAACAGGTAGAGGGATCAAACTGCATTGAACTTCATAAATAACCGCCGGTCCTGTGAACACTTCAGCGGGACCGGCAATTTTTTTTGGTAGGATAGATTTATACGATCAGAAAGCGGGATCGTCTGTTTTATGACTTTCTTCAAGCTCTTTATAGAGTGCCAGAATTCCCGACCGCGTTACTTTTTTTATTCCCAACGGACGCAGCAATTCTATAAGAGAGCTCACCTTGTCTTCCGTTCCGGTTACTTCAACGATATATGAGTCGGCGCTGGCGTTGACCACTTTGGCATTGAATATTTCCGTCAACTGAAGCAGCTCGGTCCTGTTTTTCGGGGTTATGCCGATACTGATCAAGGCCATCTCTCTTTTGACCGCTTTTTCATCAAGCGTCATATCCCGCAGTTTGATCACATCGATGAGGCGATTCAACTGTCCTTGTATTTCGATGAATTGATCAGGGGTAGCCTTTGTCTTAATGGTAATTCTCGATATCTTCGGGTTATGCGTAGGGGCTCCACAAATGGACTCCATGTTGTATCCCCTTCCTGAGAACAACCCGGTGATCCTCGATGTCACACTTGGCTTGTTTTCAACCAGCATTGTCAATATATAGGATTGCTCTTCCATGTATTCACCTTGGATTTAATGTATTCGCTCAACGACCAACCAGTTGAAAAAGAGATTAAAACAAAATAACCACCGCTGCAAGCATTTGCCTCCATTGCCATCGTCAGAGAGGGTGAAACCAGATAATGTCAGGCAAATGCTTTCTGTGGAACAGGTCGTTTACTTCTAGCTGAGAGGAATTATTATTTTGTTTAATAAGGGAGTAACAGCTTGGCTCATGGCTATAAAATCCCTGAACATCTGATAAAAACCCGACAGGAAATAATCCGGGAGGAAATATAATGAACGTACTCAATGAACAATATGTCTGGGCGGAAGATGAAAGCGGCGAGAGATATATCTGTGTTTTTGATGACAATAAAGAACACGATCACAATTTTGAGAAATTAAGCAACGACGAGAAATCTCATTGCCGCCCCATTGAATTCCCTTGGAATTAATAACTTAAGATAACGTGCCCAGCAAATTAGGCTGGTTAATCATAGGATCATTTCTACCAAAAGCGGTGAACTTTCACCGCTTTTGGTCTTTTTAGGCAATGCTCAAGGTGGCTGGTTAATAATAGTAGTTGTACCAATTTCTCAGGCACACATATGAATAATGTGGAGTCTGCTGAGACTATCAGATCCTGCATAATTTCTTTTAGTGATTACAGACTATTCCGTGGTATTACTGGCGCCGGCAGATTGATTTGTCCAGTTCCAAACGTCGCAAAGGAGTTTTGCTTTTGGAGGAAGGGTGATATAGACGGCATGTAAAAACGAAAATAGACCGGCAATGAAGAGGGCGATAAGAAGAATACTTAAACCAAACATAACAATTTCAGTTATTTCAGCATAGTTTAAAATACTCGAGTCGGAGTATTTATTTGCTAAAAAGATAGTGTTTAAGTATTTGCATTGGGTTAAACAAATATTAGAAAGCCGTTATGTTGGTATTGCAGGTTATAAAAGCGCACGGGATAGTTTAATGGTCAGGTCAACAAAGCCACAACGCTGGGATGCTTAAGCTGATTGTGGCGTTTAACCATGACTTACTTGAAAAAAAAGCACTCGTTCATACTTTTAAGGATATACCTAGCCACTCAATGCTTCTCATCACACTCAAGGGAGGTTCATCTGATGCATGAATTGAAGACTCTTAGCGCCAAAGCATTACCTTCCGCATTAGCTAAAGCCAAAACGTATCGCTTTCTAGGAGAACCGGATGAAGCGGAAAGCATTTGTCTGGATATTCTGGCAGTCGAACCGAACAACCAGGACGCTCTTATCCAACTACTATTGTCCTTAACCGATAAATTTAGCCATGGTCACTTGCGGGACTGCTACAGTAGGGCCAGAGAAATTGTCGACCAGCTCGATGACACCTATTGCAAATACTATTACATAGGCATCATTTTCGAAAAACGAGCGAAGTATCATCTGAAAAAGGAAGGACCTGGAGCAGTAGAGGCCAGCTATGAATGGTTTGTCAAAGCCATGTCAGCCTATGAAAAGGCACTTTCTGATTGTGATCCAGATAATCAGGATGCGATCTTACGCTGGAACTCCTGTGCCCGGCTGCTAAATAACAATCCGGAAATAAAACCAAATGAGGACAGCAACGCAGATATTCTACTCGATCCGTTTGAAATGCCGCATTAAGATATTGGTTTACTAAGCTTTTTAATCAAAAAGATAAGCGCCAGTTCCAGCCTTTAACAGCTGAATCTGGCGCTTTTATTTGGACCACTCAATAAGAAATATTTTGAGGGTTAAGACTCTTGCTGCTTCTTCTGATTATTGAGCATCTTCTTGATGGAATTGATTCTTTTGGTTATCAGAATTGACCGGGGACAGGATTTGGTGCACTGGAAATGGTTCTGGCAGGGCCAGACTCCATCGGGGGCATCCAGTATTTTTAAGCGCTCCTTGAAGCCCAAATCACGTGAATCTGCAAGGAAGCGAAAAGCCTGAGCTATGGCTGCCGGTCCGATAAAGTCACTGTTTTCTTCAAGCACCGGGCAGGCTGAATAGCAGGAAGCACAAAGGATGCAATTTGTAGTGTCATCGAAAACCATCCTCTCTTCCTGGGACTGTAAACGCTCACCTTCCTCTACTTCCTCATCATTGATGACATACGGTTTGATTGATCGATATTTCTCGAAGAATTCACTCTGGTCGACAATCAGATCTCTTTGAACAGGCATGAACCTGAGAGGTTCAACGGTAACCGTGTCGCCATCTTTTTCCACAACTTCCTTTACCAGTGTTTTGCAGGCCAGTCCGTCCTTGCCGTTAATTCGCATGGCATCGGAGCCGCAAACACCGTGAGCGCAGCTTTTGCGAAAGCCCAGGCTGCCGTCCTGAAAGCGCTTGACCTTCATTAAAGCATCAAGCAGCCTCTCATTTGGATCCACTTCCACCGTGAATTCCTGGAAGTAGGGTTTGTCATCGGTTTCGGGATTATAGCGTTGTACTTTGACAATTATATTCATATCGGCTCCTTGCGATCAATAGGTGCGCGGTTTTGGTTCCCAGATTGAGGTGTCCACATCCTTGTAATCCAGCCGGACCGTATCTTCTTCGAGGTAGGCAAGGGAATGTTTGAGAAAATTATCATCGTCTCTTTCCGGATAATCCTCTCGGCTGTGTGCTCCTCGACTTTCCTTTCGGTCCAGAGCGGATGCGGCGGTAAGCAGGGAGAGGTCGAGCAGGTTACCCAGTTCTATAATCTCGAGCAGATCTGTATTGAAGGTGGAGCTGGTATCCTGAACCCGCACGTCACGATAACGGTTCCGAAGGTCCTGGATCTCGTCAACGGCTTCCTGCATTTCTTTTTCATTACGGTATATACCGACTTTTTCCATCATTGTGGTTTGCATTTCATCGGTAATATGACCGCCGTGCGGTCCCTCCGAGCCGTCGGTTATCTGTTCTATCCATTGCCTGGCCTCATCGGCAGCCGACTCATCAACCTTGACACCATCGGCACCTTTGGCATATTGGGCGATGTGTTTGCCGGCCCGTCTGCCGAAGACTACAAGATCGAGCAGGCTGTTGGTCCCCAGACGGTTAGCTCCGTGGACCGATACACAGGCGCATTCTCCGGCGGCATAAAGTCCATCAACGATGGTTCCTTTGTTATCAAGAATGACCCGGCCGTGCTCATCCGTGGGAATGCCACCCATGGCATAGTGGGCAGTCGGCAGCACAGGAATAGGATCATCAGCGGGATCAATTCCCAGATAAGTTTTACAGAACTCGGAGATATCGGGCAGCTTTTTCATCAAGGTATCTTTGCCGAGATGAGTCGCATCGAGATGGAGATAATCGTCAATCTGGCGATCACCACGAATCCCCATGCCGTTGCGGACTTCAGTGAGCATTGAGCGGGCCACGATGTCGCGTGGTGCGAGGTCGAGGAGAGTCGGAGAATATTCCTCCATAAAGCGCTCACCGTCACGATTTCTGAGGATGCCGCCTTCGCCGCGGACGGCTTCGGAAATGAGAATTCCCAGTCCCTTGATACCGGTGGGATGGAATTGGAAAAACTCCATATCCTCCAGTGGGATGCCGCGCCTGGCACAGACAGCAGGTCCGTCGCCACTATTGGCATAGGCATTGGAAGTGATCTTGAACATGCGGCCGAACCCGCCGGTGGCGAAAAGGACAGCTTTGGCACTGAAAATGTGGAGTTTTCCGGTGGCCAGTTCAACGACGACCACACCGCTGCATTTGGTACCTTCAAGGATAAGGTCAACCACTTGAAATTCGTCAAAAAACGAAACCTCGTTTTTGATGCATTGTTGATAAAGAGTCTGCAGAATCATATGGCCGGTTCGATCGGCGGCATAGCAGGCCCTGCGCACCGGACCTTCACCAAAGTTCCGGGTATGACCGCCGAAACGACGCTGATCGATGCGCCCTTCCGGAGTGCGGTTGAAAGGCAATCCTCGATTTTCCAAGTCATATACGGCCTGGATCGCTTCTTCAGCCAGTATGCTGGCAGCTTTCTGGTCCACCAGATAGTCGCCGCCTTTCACCGTATCAAAAGCATGCCATTCAGGCTTGTCTTCTTCAACATTACCCAAGGCTGCACTTATACCACCCTGGGCTGCTCCAGTGTGACTGCGTATAGGGTAGAGTTTGGAGAGCACGGCGGTATTGGAGTTCTTGCTGGCTTCCAGGGCGGCATAGAGTCCGGCGCCGCCGGAACCGATGATAACGGTTTCAAATTGATGGATCACAGGCACCTCCCACGTAGTTAACGATCATCAGGTTAACGGTTTCCAGGTTATCTATTTATCCAGCTCCTATCCAACTTATGAGAGGATAATTCTGATTGCCCATATTTCTAGTCAGAAATGCTCATTTAGACCGACTACTCAGCCGAGTAGATCGTCTTTTTTCATCCTAAGACAAAAACTGGAGATAAGATATTTGCTCAAGAACGAGCTTCGCTGGTAATTCGTCTCTTAAAATTACTGACTGGAGCGATTTTGTCTATGATAAAATCCCTTGATGGATTGGGCAGAAACAAAACAACCTGTCAAAAAAATACAGCAAAATTTTGGCAGAGGGTAAGATCATCGTCTATTTCTATGGAATTCTTCATTTAATTCCGAATCGTGATTTTCTAAACTTAATGGTGTACACTGAAAAATATTACCCCTCTCCGGCTATAGTCCATGACCAGCCAAAGGTCACCACTGGGGAGAGAATAGGTTGACCGTGTTTTACCAGCTGCCGGTATTATCTAGGCAACAACCAGGTAGACAGGAGTCATTATGCCATTCAAGTTTAAGGACCAAACCGGCAGAACAAAAACTGCAACACAAAAAGCCGAAGCGGCTGTATCTAAATCAGACAACTCTGGTGAGGAGGCATTGTATAGAATTCTCTTCGAGCAGTCCGGTGCCGCACTCTATCTGCATGATTTGAGTGGTACTATCCTTAACGCAAATACTGCCGCATCTGAGCAGACGGGCTATAGTCGAGAAGAGCTGCTCACCATGGAAATCTTTGATCTTCATCCCGATAATGCTGCAGACAAAGAACAGCTCATTAGAACATGGAAAAGCAGGCAAGTTGGAGAGCGCAGTAATCACAGTGCGGAACATCGTAGAAAAGATGGAACTGTTTTCCCTGTCAAGCTAACAACCAGCGTTGTTTCTGGTGGAGGACAAAACTGTATCCTGGTGACTGCCATTGCCGGTAAAAGAAAGAAAGCATCTAAAGAATCTCTCCTGGAGAGCGAGGTTAAATACCGTGCTCTTTTTGAAAAAGCCCCCATCGGTTATCAGTCGCTCAACGAGCAGGGAAGAATAATTGAGGTAAATCAGGCCTGGATCGACATGCTTGGCTATACCCATGCTGAGGTGGTCGGTAGATCCTTTGGCGATTTCCTGCCTCCTGAATGGCAGCAGCATTTCCAGGAAAATTTTCCCCGCTTCAAAGCCGTCGGCGAGATACTCGGTGTCGAGTTTGAAATGATAAAAAAAGACGGCAGCACCATTCTTGTTTCGTTCAACGGCAAAATCTCACGGGATAGTGGAGGTCACTTTCAGCAGACTCACTGTGTTTTAGATAATATCACCGAGAAAAGACGCACTGAGAAAAAAATTGAAGAAAGCGAGCAACGATTTAAACTTCTTGCTGAAAATCTTCCCGATGTCTTCTATCGTATGTCTCTGCCTGACGGTCAATACGAATACATGAGCCCAGCCTCAGCCGAGCTCTTTGGCTACGATCCAGAGGAGTGGTATACCACACCAATGCTGGTGAAAGATATCATTCACCCGGAATACCACGACTATTTCCAAGAGAAGTGGCAACAGTTGTTGCAAGGAGAATTGTCTCCGACATATGAATACAAAATTATTCATCGAAATGGAGATATTCGCTGGCTGAATCAACGCAACGTCGGTCACTGGAACAGCAACGGTGAACTTGTCGCCATGGAAGGCATTGTAACCGACATTACCGAAAGAAAGAAGGCAGAACTTGCCCTGCAGAAAAGTGAAGAACGGTTCAGGAAAATAATTGAACGTTCGCCGCTGCCGATGTTGATAACGGATCATCAGCAGAACATTATCTTCTGCAACAATAAATTTTCAGAACTCTTCGGTTACACCATCAACGATGTCAGAACTGCTGATGAATGGTGGCATGCCGCCTATCCCGATGAGGATTATAGATCGATGGTACGCCAATCCTGGACTGCCGCTGTTGAAGAGGCCAGGTTACAAAGTACTGAGATTGAGATGCAGGAGAGAGAGTTCACTATTAAAGACGGAACCAAAAGAACGGCTGAGTTTCATATGGTGCCGCTTGGTGATATCGGGCTCACTATCATCAATGATATCTCGGAAAGGAAGCGGATCGAAAATGATCTGAAGATTACCCAGGCTGCCATTGAAAACTCCCTGAACGGCTTCGATGTTGTCGGAGAGAATGGTCTTTTTCTCTATGTCAATAAGTCCTATGTAGAGATGTGGGGATATGAAAGTGCTGAGGAAATCATCGGCACTTCTCCTGCTGATCATTGTCATGACCCGATAATGGTTGAAAAGATCATCAGCGAACTGCGGGAAAATGGCGAGTATGAGTTTGAGTTTAAAGCTAAACGCAAAGACGGTAGCCTTTTTGATGTATTGATGTACGCACGTTTGGCCCATGACGAACATGGGAATGAAATTTATTCCGGCACTTCGGTAGATATAACTGAGAAGAAACTTCTTGAAGAAAAACTTCAGCAAGCCCAAAAGCTTGAGTCCATCGGCAATCTTGCCGGTGGTATCGCCCATGAGTTTAATAACATCCTCAGCATTATCATGGGCAACAATGAGCTGGTAATGGAAGATCTTCCTGAATGGAGTTTTGCCAGGGAGAGCGCTGAAGAAATCCGCAATGCCGGATTACGAGCCCGCGATGTGGTAAAGCAACTGCTCACCTTCAGCAGGCGGGACAGCGTGACGAAGCGTGTTTTTGAGATTCGTGAGGTCATAGGTGACTCTCTCAAGCTGCTGCAAGCAACCATACCAAAAAGTATAGCAATTGAAACAGAACTCGCCGAAAGCGTCCACCCCATATATGGATCGGAAACTCAGCTTAATCAGGTTTTGATTAACCTCTGCAAAAACAGTGCTGACGCCATTGTCACCGGTGTAGGAACCATTTCAATTTCACTACACAATTGTGATGGCCAAGATGATGACGGTAGCTATCAGGTTTGTTTGAAAGTGAGTGATACCGGAATTGGCATGAGTAAAGAGCTGTGCAAGCATATTTTTGATCCGTACTTCACCACCAAGGAAGTTGGCAAAGGAACTGGTATTGGCCTATCAGTCGTTCATGGAATCGTTGAATCGCATGGTGGAACCATAGAGGTGGACAGTACACCCCAACAAGGAACAACCTTCACAATACTTTTACCCGCTGCAGAAAAAACAGCCACCATAGAATCTTCAGCAGGTACGCCTGTAGACATGGGCAAAGAACATCTGCTCCTCGTTGATGATGAAGAGAGTCTTTGCAGAATGAACAAGAGATTACTCCAATCGCTGGGCTATACAATTACCACGTGTAATGATCCGGTTGTAGCTCTCGATCTCTTTAGCACCAACCCTCATGATTTTGACGGTGTCATTTCTGACATGGCCATGCCCCGTATGACAGGAGAGAAATTGCTTACCGAAATACTGAAGATGCGCGAGGATATTCCGACAATTCTCTGTACAGGATTTAGTGAGACGCTTTCGGAAAGGCAGGCTCGTCAACTGGGTATAAAAGCCTATCTTCTCAAGCCCGTTGACAGTCAAAAATTAGCGGCCACCATCAGACGAGTAATTGATAGCTGTTCAAAGGAATAATCTTTAGCTATCTACATGTTTTCGGTAGGCTACGATGGCTAAGATCCCTTAATGAGAAAGGGTATAGGAACGTCGAACAACCAGCCTGGTACCTGAATCTGGTTCATTACACCGTGAGAAGCATAGTGTGTTGACCGAACATATAAGAATACATGGTTTTTCCTTGGATGATAAAGCAGGTGTTTTGTATTCTCCAAACCCAGCGAACGTAAAGGTTTGCCGAGCTACTATTCCCACTGGAGCCGCCTCTTTCTCATTATGCCCTCGAGAATACCCGATTCTGTAGTTCATTTCTGGAAATAGAAAAGTTTTGCCAGGCCTGACGGATAAGTTCCTGGTAGTCATCGTAAGATCGGGAATCAATCCAGTTGACCAGCAGGGGAATGACTCTGGGAAAGTTCTGTGGTGGCGGAGCAGACTTGCTCATCCAGTTCTCTATTGTTGCCGGAGTAATGGCGTTTACAGCGGTACCGAGTTGCAGATATTCCAGGGCAAGACCGTTGCACTGTTATTCAAGCTGACCTCTCACCGGCTTGCACAGAACGCGTTTGCCGAGATGCAAGGCCTCGCTGATAAAGGAAAATCCAGCATTGCAGATCACTCCCCGGCATGTAGCCAGATCATCAATAAAGCCCTGACGGGAAAACGGCAAGACAGTAATATGGCCTTGCTGCTGTGGTTCCGTCACGTTGGCGTATATCCGGAAAAAGTATCGTGACCGCGCTTACGTAATTCCTGAATCATCGCTTTCGAGCGGACGATATGACCGTTGCCGGTAGTCTGGACGCCATAAAGAATATTCATGTTATAGATGTTTTGAAGGAGTTGGATTGACTTAATAAGCAGATTTATAACAAATGATTAGGGCAGGATTGCAAACAACCTGCTTTTTCCTTTTTTACGGTCGGTACGTCTTTTCCTTTTCAGCCCCATTTTCTTGGAGAACAAGGCAAAAAAAAGCCCGGGAGAACCCCGGGCTCTTTAGAATAAGCCGGAACGGCCTATCCGGGTGCGGGTGGAAGTCTATAGGCAAAGCAATTCTGCTGATGCCATATTTAAAATCTATACAAAATGTGTATTAGCAGCGTATTAGAATTGTATGAGGAAATTGCAAGACCATCCCGGACAGATGAAGGACAGATCAGGAAAATTCTTGGACTCGCTGATTTTGACTGATAAAATTCGGGATAATAATGCCGTTTTCTTCATTATACCTTCGTCACATCACCAATGAGGTAGCTATGCTTGTTCGATGCGATACCTATGAGGAAGTGGTCAGCTCCTTTTCGTGGCAAATACCCGAGTTCTATAACATAGCAGTCGACGTCTGCGACAAATGGGCCAATGAGCCTTCGCGTCTGGCGCTTGTCTATGAGAATGAGGCAGGCGAGTTACAGAGATATAGTTTCGCTGTACTCAAGAAACTCTCAAATCGGCTGGCAAACGGTCTTGTCGTCCACGGCATAAAGCGTAAGGACAGGATAGGTATCCTCCTGCCACAGTGTCCGGAGACCGCCATAACGCATCTCGCCGTCTATAAGATCGGAGCGATTGCGATTCCACTTTTTACCCTTTTTGGTCCTGAGGCCCTTGCTTTCCGCCTAGGCAACAGTCAGGCCAAGGCGATTGTCACCGATGCCGGGAATCTGGAGAAAGTCCTGGAGATTCGTGATGAGCTGCCGCACCTGCAGACTGTAATTGTGGTGGGTGGTAGAAGCAAAGATCCGATCCTGGGTTTTGGTGATCTTCTAGCTCAAGGGTCAAGTAGACTCGAGCCGGTGGCGACCAGGGCTGACGATCCGGCATTGATCATCTATACTTCCGGTACCACAGGCAATCCTAAAGGTGCCTTGCATGCTCACCGAACTTTGCTCGGCCACCTCCCTGGAGTGGAGTTTCCCCATAATTTCTTTCCGCAGCAAGGTGATTGTTTCTGGACGCCTGCTGACTGGGCCTGGATCGGCGGTCTGATCGACGTATTGCTGCCCAGCTGGCACCATGGTATTCCAGTTCTGGCCCACCGGACCAGTAAATTTGATCCGGAAGAGGCTTTCCACCTGCTGGCCAAGCACAATATCCGCAATAGTTTTATGCCACCGACGGCGCTGAAGCTGATGCGCCAGGTCCCAAAACCCAGGCAACGTTACAATTATAATCTCAGAAGTATCGGCAGCGGCGGCGAAAGCCTGGGGGAAGAGTTGCTGGATTGGGGGCGCAGGGAGCTTGGCGTCACCATCAATGAATTCTATGGCCAGACCGAATGCAATCTGGTCATCGGCTGCTGCGCTGAAGTGATGGAGAGCCGATCCGGGTCGATGGGTAAGGCAATTCCGGGTAAGACTGTGGAGATTCTCGACGAGTCAGGTCATCCGCTACCTGCAGGCGAGGTGGGTGAAATTGGGGTGAAATATCCGGATCCGGTCATGTTTCTTGAATATTGGGATAATCCCCAAGCCACCGGTGCCAAGTATCAAGGTGATTGGCTGTTGACCGGAGACACCGCCAGAAAGGATGAAGAAGGTTATTTCTGGTTTAACGGTCGCATCGATGACATCATCACCAGCAGCGGCTATCGTATCGGACCTACCGAAGTCGAGGATTGTCTCATGAAGCATCAAGCCGTGGCCATGGCAGCTGTCGTTGGAGTTCCCGACCCGGTTCGCACTGAGGTGGTCAAAGCATTTATCGTGCTTCGGTCTGGGGTAAGCGGAAATATCCAGCTAGAAAAAGAGATTCAATCTTTTGTCAAGACGCGCTTGGCAGCCCATGAGTATCCGCGGGAAGTGGAATTTGTGACAAATCTGCCCATGACTGCCACCGGTAAAATAAAGCGGGGTGAACTCAAGCGGAAAGAGGCCCAAAAACAGTTAAAGTCAAAAGAGTAAAAAACATTTGGAGCAGGCTCTGCTCCAAATGTCCATTGCATCACTAAAATGAAGAATTGTTAGCCCAAAGAAACGGAGCCATCATCTTTGGCCCCGACAACCCATTCGATTTCCACCTCAAGCTTCTTTTTCGACTTGTTCTTACCATCTTCACGCTCCGCCTTGACTTCAAGCTCGACGGTATTGGGGATTTTCAACTTGGTTTCCTTTGAGCCCTGCTTGAGGACGACCTTCTGCGATTCAATTTTATCGGCTAATTCGCGCAGGAAAGCTGCAACACTTTTAATATCTCGTTTCTCTTCGCTTTTTAATAGAACGGTTTTTTTTCCCATGACTCTCCCCACTATATGTTGATATTCAGGCTTAGATAAAATTGGAGATTTTACCGGCAAAGACTGCAAATATGCCGTACCTTATTTCTACTTTTTTTCATTACCGGAGCGTTTGACTCAGGTGCTATGTTAGATATTTTATAGTGTCGCCAGGGTTTCTAGTCAAGTATCTACTTGATATTTTGTCGAATACGAATCGAAGGGCACCTCTTTTTAATAAGTAATACGAAAATGTCGAAACATTCATATTCTCTCCCGGCTGAGACCTTCAGCACAGAGATAATTATCAACAAGAGCAGGTTCATCAGTACTATCCGGAAGATTAAGTCCCTGGATGAGATGCGTGCGTTCTATCAGAGTATGCAGGAGAAGCATCCGAAGGCAAGTCATAACTGTTGGGCGGCGGTTGTCGGAGCTCACACCGATTCGAGCGGTTACGGTTTCAGCGATGATGGTGAGCCAACCGGCACCGCCGGCAAACCCATACTGAAGGTGCTGCAGTACTCGGGCCTTGGCCA
>JAAUYI010048780.1_pt1 | contig 14983 bp, 11 predicted proteins | sample 7278041 | NCBI WGS metagenome assembly JAAUYI01 (sample SAMN14350216, study PRJNA611818) | marine sediment metagenome | isolation source: surface marine sediment (0.6m) | place: French Polynesia: Moorea | collected 2018-08
GGGTTGCCGGTCCGCAGGTAGAAGACCGCGCCGCGGTAGTGCGTGTAGGCCTTGGCGACCGCGGCGTTGAAGCGGGCCAGGTCGCCGGCCCCGGCCGGGGCGGGAAGCACGATCATCAAGAAGCAGAGAAAGATCAAGCGGTGAGCGGACATCGGGTGCCTCCCGGAAAAGAGCTCAAGGGTCCTCTGCCAGGACCGGCAGCATCAGGCGGTCGACCGGGGCGAAGTCATCGGTCAGCAGCGGCACGCCCGCCGCGGCGATCCGACGGGCCAAGTCGTCGGCGGGCCAGCGCCGCCAGCGCGGCCCCTCTGGTCCCGCCCCGGACAGGCGGTCCCGGCCGCTGCCGAGCCGGCCGGCGACCACCAGGTAGGTGACCCGGCCGCCAGCCAATTGATCCTCGTCGAGCCAGACCTCGACCTGCTCGAAGACCGCGGACAAGGTCCGGACGCTGGCCAGCAGGAAGAGCGGGCGCCGGGCGCCGTCGATGACATTGAGCGCATAGAAGCCGGCCGGCTTCAGGCGGACCTCGAGGAGCCGGGCGAACTCCAGGGTGGTCAGGTGCTGCGGCACCGAGATGTCGTGGAAGGCGTCGCCGACGATGACGTCGAAGGCCGTTCCCGCCGGCAGCGCGGCGAGCGTCCTGCGCGCGTCCCGATGGGTGACCTCGACGTTGCCGCGCGCGCGGTCCCAGAGATCGCTGCGGGCAACCGCGGTCACCGCCGGGTCGATTTCGGAAACCAGAAGCCTGGCCTCGGGATAGCGCGCCGCCCAGGCCCGCGGCAGGGTGTTGGCCCCGCCGCCGATGAAGAAGGCGGTGAAGTCCTCGGGCGGCCCCAGGCGCAGGGTCAGGAGCCGGTCGGTCAGCGCCAGGTAGGAGGAGTGCAGCCGCAGCGGATCCTCGCGGTCGTTGATACCGTGGCCGAGGTGATCGAGCACCATGGCCGCGGCCGGGCGGCCGATCTCGGCAGTCAGATCGACCACCCGGATGCAGTAGTAGTCGCTCTCGACCAGACAGGGACTGGTGAAGGCCTGGGTGCGGGCGCCGCCCCCGAGCGCGGCGGCCAGTGCCAAACCCAGGGCCGCGGCCGCACCCCAGGCCCGGCGCCCGGCCGGGCGCGCGGTGCAGCCGAAGCCCAGCGCCATAGTCAGATAGGCGGCCGCGACGGCGAGCACCGAGCCGACCGAGCCGATCCAGGAGATCATCACGTAGCCCGCTGCAAGGGTCCCGGCGATGCTGCCGACGGCGCCGACGGCGAACATCTGGCCGATGGCCTGCCCCGGCGCCCGTGGCAGCGCGTCGACCGCCAGTTTGGTCAGGATCGGCGAGAGGGTGCCGACGAAGAGGCTGGGCAGCAGGAACAGCGCCGAGGTCAGCAGGACGATCGCGGTGATGGGGTGCAGCCCCGCGGAGAGCACCAGGGGCGAGACCAGCCGGATCAGCGGCAGGCAGGCGGCCGTCGTCACCGCCGCCAGGCCGAGCAGCCAGGCGAGCTGCCAACGCGCCTCGCGGTCGTCGCGGGTCGCCAGGCGGCCGCCGATCCAATGGCCGATCGAGAAGCCGGCCAGCACCACGGCGATGACCGCGGTCCAGGTGTAGAGCGACATGCCGACATAGGGCGCGATCATGCGCCCGGCAACGATCTCCAGGATCAGGCCGCCCGCCGAGCTGACGAAGAGCACGGCGGCGTAGAGCAGCCGCCGGCGGCCGGCGCCGACCTCCGTCCGCGGCCCCTGCAGGGCCATGGACGCTCCGGCCTCGATCGGCTCTTCGCCGTCCTCCAGCTTCACCTCGCCTGCCATCCCTGCCCCATGCGGCCGAGAAACCACGTGCAATTACATATTCACACTATAGAATGTGTTCGCCCGAAAGGACAGCTTGGAGGGCGGGTCTTCGATGCGGAGGGGTGCCATGATGCTGACGCGGCGACGGCTGGTGCAGACGACCTTGGGAACGGCGGCCGGCGCCGCCCTGCTGCGGCCCTGGCAGCGGGCCCTGGGCGAGACCGAGGAGCCGCGGCTCAACGACGACGGACTCTACGAGCAACCCTTCTTCGTGCAATCCTTCCTCGACCTGGCCGAGGACCTCGAGACCGCGGCGGACGCCGGCAAGCGTTTTGCGGTGATGTGGGAGCTGAAGGGCTGCCCCTACTGCAAGGAAACCCACCTGGTCAACTTCGCCGACCCGGAGATCCGCAGCTTCGTCAGCGGCAACTTCGACATCCTTCAGCTCAACCTGGTCGGCGCACGCGAGGTCGTCGACTTCGACGGCGAGGCGCTGGAGGAACGGGCGCTGGCCCGAAAGTGGGGCATCCGCTTCACCCCGACGACCATGTTCTTCCCGCAGGACCCGGCGGCGGCCACCGGCCGTCCGGGCCAGGCGGCCGAGGTCGCGCGCATGCCCGGGTACTTCCGGCCGCCGCACTTCCTGGCGATGTACCGCTTCGTCCAGGAAAAGGCGTACGAGACGACCAGCTTCAACGCCTATCTGCAGCGGGCTTCCGACGGCTGAGGGGCCTGACCGGGCGCCGGGGCCGAGACGATTCCAGGCGCCATCCACCTCTGTCCAAACATATTCGATTATGATAAATTATCTAGGATGAATGAGTCGGGACGCCTCTGGCGGATCCCCGTTCAAGAGTCCTGAGGAGCGTGTTGCATGACTGACGGAAAGCCGAAAGCACCCGGGCTTCCGGCCTCGCCCGAGCGGCGGCGTTTCCTGCTGGCGGGCGCTGCCGGCGGCGGCCTCGCCTCCGCCGGTGCCTTCGTCGGCGCCGCCGCGGCCGCCGGCAATCCCGAGAACCTGCCGCCCAACGTGGCCGACTGGTCGCGCTACCTGGGCAGCGGCGTCGACGCCCAGCCCTACGGCGTGCCATCGGAACACGAGGCGCATGTGATCCGGCGCAACGTCGCCTGGCTGACCGCAACGCCGGAATCCTCGGTCAACTTCACGCCTCTGCACGAGCTGGACGGCTTCGTCACGCCCAACGGCCTCTGCTTCGAGCGGCACCACGGCGGGGTCGCCGAGATCGACCCGGCCGACCACCGGCTGATGATTCACGGCCTGGTCGAGAAGCCGCTGATCTTCACGGTGGCGGACATCAAGCGCTTCCCCCAGGAGAACCGCTTCCACTTCCTGGAATGCGCCGCAAACGGCGGCATGGAGTGGCGCGGCGCGCAGCTCAATGGCGTGCAGTACACCCACGGCATGGTCCACTGCGTGCAGTACACCGGGGTCCCGCTGAAGCTGCTTCTACAGGAAGCCGGCCTCAAGACCAGCGGCACCTGGATCCTGGCCGAGGGCGCGGACTCGGCGGGCATGTCGCGCTCGATCCCGATCGAGAAGGCGCTGGACGACTGCCTGGTCGCCTACTCCATGAACGGCGAGCGCCTGCGCCCGGAACAGGGCTATCCCTTGCGCCTGGTCGTGCCGGGCTGGGAAGGCAACATGTGGGTCAAGTGGCTGCGCCGCATCGAGGTCGGTGACGCCGCCTGGTACCACCGCGAGGAGACCTCCAAGTACACCGACCTGCTGCCGGACGGGCGGGCCTACAAGTTCACCTGGACCATGGAAGCCAAGTCGGTGATCACCTCGCCCTGCCCCGAGATGCCGATGACGGACACCGGGGCCAACGTCATCAAGGGCCTGGCCTGGTCGGGCAACGGCCGGATCAAGCGGGTCGACGTTTCCATGGACGGCGGCAAGAACTGGCGGACGGCCAAGCTGCACGGCCCGGTGCTGCCGAAGTGCCTGACCCGCTTCACCCTGGACTGGGTCTGGGACGGCAAGCCGGTCCTGCTGCAGAGCCGCTGCATCGACGAGACCGGCTACGTCCAGCCCGAGATCGCCGCCCTGCAGAAGGTCCGCGGCGTGAACTCCATCTACCACAACCACGCGATCCAGACGTGGCTGGTGAACGAGAGCGGCGAGGTCGAAAATGTGCGCTTGGGCTAGACGGCTTGGCGGCTTCGCCGCCCTCGGATTCGGCGTTGCGCTGACCGCTTCGCTCGCCTGGGCCGAGCCCGGCGGCTTCGGGCTCGGCCGCGCGGCGACGCCGGAAGAGATCGCTGGCTGGGACGTCGACGTCCGCCCAGACGGCAGCGGGCTGCCGGCGGGCACGGGCTCGGTCGAGCAGGGCGAGGCGATCTACCTGGAGCGCTGCGCCGCCTGCCACGGCGAGTTCGGCGAGGGCGCGGGTCGCTACCCGGTGCTGATGGGCGGCTTCGACAGCCTGCAGGAGGACCGCCCGGAGAAGACCATCGGCAGCTACTGGCCCTACGCCAGCACGATCTGGGACTACGTCCAGCGCGCCATGCCCTTCGGCGAGGCCCGCTCGCTCAGCGCCGACGAGACCTACGCGGTGACCGCCTTCCTGCTCTACCTCAACGAGGTCGTCGAGGACGACTTCGTGCTGACCCGGGAGAACTTCACCGAGGTGCGCCTGCCTAACGAGGAGGGCTTCTTCCTGCGCGACGGCCCCGACCTGCCGAGCGGCGAGGAGCCCTGCATGAAGGACTGCAAGGCCGCGGTCGAGGTCATCGGCCGGGCGCGCACGCTCGACGTCACGCCGGAGGACGAGCAGCAGGCGATCGAATAGATCCCAAGCACCCGGTCGGCTCGGCTAGGTCCTAGGATCTTCGGGAAACACGGGGCTCAGTCTGCGGCGGCTGTCACAAGCTGCTTGGGGCGGCTCTCCGCCTTACCGCCTGCGCAGTAGATCCGGTAGAGCACGACGATCACCTCCTCCACGTCGCGGCTGGCCAGGCTGTAGTAGATCGCCTTGCCTTCGCGCCGGGTGGCGACGAGGTTTTCCTCGCGCAGGACCGCGAGCTGCTGGGACAGGGTCGGTTGGCGAATGCCGAGACTGGCCTCCAGATCGCTGACGCTGCGCTCGCCCTGCGACAGCAGGCAGAGGATGGTCAAGCGGTTCCGGTTGGCCAGGGCCTTGAGGAAATCAGCGGCGCGCTCGGCGTTGTCCGCCAGCGCCTCCATATCCTTCTCCTTGAGATCAGCCATGATCGCCTTTCGCATCAACCTGCCTTCGCCCTTGGGCCATCACCTGCCGGCGACTGCACGCCGGCCACCGGAAATTAGGACTGCATTTCATCTCATTGCGGCAGGATTATAGCCCGGATCGGCAGGGCACGTCAGCCATCGTCGGGCTGTCTGGACGAATCGCCAAACCGCTGGGCGGCACGCCAGACCCTAGACCCGCTCTCCGGTGCCCGCAACTCCCAGCGGGTCAGAGGGGCACCTGGCCAAACCCTCGACGTGGCGCCAACGGTCTGCTTCGATATAGGTGGTTGGCAGCCGTCAAGGAAGCAAATCGTGTCCCGACCCGAACCCCGGGGGCCCGCGCGGCCAAGCTCCGCCCGTCGCGGCGCCGAGTTCCGATGGCGGACCCGGTGATGCCGGAGTTTCCCATCCCCCTGCTGATGGCCGGCCTCGGTTTCGCGATCGGCGCCGCCTTCGGCGCGACCGCGCGCCTGGCCGAGTTCTGCACCCTCGGGGCCATCGCCGATGCCTTTCTGGCGGCCGACCGGCGGCGCCTGCGCAGCTGGCTGCTGGCGATCGCGGTCGCCGCCCTGGCCAGCCAGGCGATGGATTCGGCGGGTTGGATAAACCTCCGGGACTCGATCTATCTGACCAGCGACCTGCCCTGGCTCGGTGCTGTCCTTGGCGGCCTCTGCTTCGGCTTCGGCATGGCGCTGGTCGGCACCTGCGGCTATGGCGCCCTGATCCGGCTGGGCGGCGGCGATCTCCGCTACCTGGTGGTGGCCGTGATCATGGGTGTCGCCGCCTACATGACCCTGGGCGGGATTCTCGGAGTCCTCCGGGTCGGCGTGATCGAGGCCACGAACCTCGAGCTGGCTGCCGACAGCCAGGGCCTCGTCGACCTGCTCGCCGGGGCCACGGGGCTCTCCACGGGCGGCCTGCGCTGGCCGGTTGTCGGCGCGGTCGTCGCCGGCCTCCTGCTCTACTGCTTTGCCGATCCGGGCTTTCGGCAATCCCGGCCGGCGGTCGTCGGCGGCGCCCTGATGGGCCTGCTGGTCGCCGCCGGTTGGTTCGCCACCGGCGTCCTCGGCGCCGACGACTTTGACCCGGCGCCCCTGCGCTCGCTCACCTTCGTCGCGCCGATCGGCGACGCGTTGCTCTACCTCATGACCTTCACCGGTTCGACCATCGACTTCGGCATCGGCTCGGTAGCCGGCGTGATCGCCGGCGCCTTCCTCGCCAACCGGGCCAAGGGTACGCTCCGGCTGGAAGGCTTCGACGGCAGGCGGGAGCTGCTGCGCCACCTCTGCGGCGCCACGTTGATGGGTTTCGGCGGGGTCACCGCATTGGGCTGCACCGTCGGCCAGGGGATCACCGCAATCTCAACCCTCGCGCTCTCAGGGCCCCTGGCGCTGGCCGCGATCTTCCTGGGCGCCTATCTCGGCCTCCGCTTCCTGGAGACCGGTCGGCTCTGGCGCCGCACCTCGGCCTTCTCCGCCCGCTAAAGGCGTCGGCATCTCCCTATAGCAGCAATCCGGGGCGCCCCGTTTGCTGCCTTGGCAGTCGTGCCTGACCCCGAAATTCGGCACCCGAACTGGTACCGAAAAGAGCGGAAGGCGCCTGTGAAAAGGTTGAGGCGCCACTGCCGGCCAGGCTCAAAAACGCAGATTTCCGTATGCTTGATGACGGACAGTGGCCTGCTGCGAAGGCTCCATTCGGTTTTCGAGACCGCCCCCTTCGACCACTCCGGCACCCCTCCGCGGAGATCTTTCGAACGCCTGTAGGGCCGGTCGAGCGGAAGTTCTGAAGCACACCCGCGCGGCCCGCGACAAGTAGAGAAACGGCGGCCTGGCGCGGACCCCGCGGATGCGCCCTTCCGCGCCGCCGGCCGACGGGCCGGGCTCCCCCGGCGCGCGCTGCGCATCCGACGGCGCGGCTGAAACAACTGTTACAAAAAACCCGGTCCCGCGATATCGCCCGGAAACACCTGGCCCTTACATCCCTCGAACAGCGGCGTAGGCCAAGACCCGCGTGGTCCCGGCCGCCGCCGCGAGCTGAGAAGGAGCCTCTACCATGTCATACCTACCCGAGGACCGACTGATCGGTCGTCGCCTCGCCTTGAGGCCGTCGGGCGGACGCCGCTCGGAACCCGCCAACCCCTTGATCTTCGTGGCGGAAGACATCCTGGCCGCGTTCGCGTTCGGACGCCGACTCGTCACCGGTGCGCTGGCCGCCGCCCTGCGCTGGCGGCGGATCAACCGGACCATCGACGAGCTGTCCCGTCTGGACGACCACGTCCTCAAGGACATCGGGGTGAGCCGGGCCGAGATCGTCGGCCTGGCCCACTCGATCGAGGAGCGCCGCCGGCACCTGCGGCCCGCTTGGGACCGCTGAGCGCCGATGACCGATCCGATCCAGACTCGCCAAGAACGACGGCGCCCTGTCGCAAATCACGACGGCAGGCGCCGTCGCCCCTCCCCGCAAAGCCGCCGGACCCGCGACAGCGGCCCGACTCGCAAGAGCGTCCCGGCTCCCGACAGCGGATTGTCTTGCCTCGCCGCACAACCTGGGCTAGACCGACTCCGCCTCCCGATCTCTGAGTTTGTCTGACACGCGCAGCCCCGCCGCGGCTGGGCGGAGCGATGTGGAGGTTCCGATATGCAGATGGTCGAATCCGCGAACGGCCAGGACCTTCCGGAGAAGGGCCCGGGGGAGAGCGAGGCCCCCGACGCGCTCCTGGAATTCGCCGTATCGCAATCGCCGGTCGTGCTCTACGCGGCCGACCTGGACGACGGCCTCGAGATGAGCTTCGTCAGCGACAGCGTCGAGGCGATCACCGGCCACCCCGCCGCGGCCTTCCTCGAGGACCCCGGCTTCGCCGGCGAGCTGATCCACCCCGAGGACCGGAACCGCTACCTCCGCGCGATCCGCGAGCTGCGCAGCCGGGGCAAGGCGTCGCTGGAGTACCGCTTCCGGGATCGCGACGGCGCCTACCGCTGGTTCCGGGACGAGCTTCGCCTCGGGGCCGACGGCGGCACGGCCTTCTTCGGCTGCATGACCCAGATCTGCCGCGAGAAGCAGGCCGAGCGGCGGCTGGAGGACGCCAAGATCCTGCGGGCGGCGATCCTCGACGCCGCGCTGGACGCCATTATCGTCGCCGACGAGGACGGCAAGATCGTCGAGTTCAACCCGGTCGCGGAACGGACCTTCGGCCAGGAGCGCGACAATGTGATCGGCGAGTCCCTGGTCACCCTCATCATGCCGGAGGCGCAGCGGGCGTGGCAGCTGGACGCCCTGAAGCACTTCGGCGACATCGGCGACGCCTGGGTCAAGAGCGGGCTGGTCGAAACCGAGGCTCTGCGCGCCGACGGCAGCCGCTTTCCCATCGAGATGCAGGTCCGCGAGGTCGCCCTGGAGACCAGCCGGCTCTTCGTGGCCGAGCTCTGGGACATCACCGAGCGCGTCGATTCCCGCCTGGAGCGCCGGATCCTCTCAGAGGAGCGGCAACGCCTTTCGCAGCTCCTGCACGACGCGGTCGAGTGCATCCCCAACGGCATCGGGATCTACGACGCCGCCGGCCGCCTGGTGCTCTGCAACACCGCCTACGCCGCGCTCTACGAACGCGACCCCCTGGAGATGATCGCGACCTCGATGGAGGACAACCACCGCCTCGCCCTTTCGCAGCTCAAGTCCTGGGCCGGCGAAGAGGTCGACAACACGGAAGACGGCGTGGCGCGGGCCCTGAACCGAATCCTGGACCCCGAGGACGGACCGATCGAGGCGCAGCGGCTCAACGGCGACTGGGTTCAGATCACCAGCCATCCGACCGGCGACGGCGGCCGGGTCTTCGTGCGCAGCGACATCACCAAGCTGAAGCAGGCCGAGGAGTCCCTCCGGCGCAGCGAAGAGCAGTTCCGTGCCATCGTCGAGGGCAGCCCCATGCCGGTCCGGGTCGCGGACCTGGAGACCTGGCAGATCCTCTACGAGAGTCCGGCGGCTACGGCCCTGGTCGGCCATTCCTGGCCGGCCGCCAAACCGCGTTGCACCAGCGACGACTACGTCGACGAAGCGGACCGCGACCACCTGGTCGAGGCCCTCAAGGCGAACGGCCAGGTCGACGGCTACGAGACGCGCCTCCGGCGCGCCGATGGTTCGGTGTTCTGGGCCACCCTGTCGTCGCGGGTCATCGCCTATCGGGGGCAGAAGGTCTGCGTCACCAGCCTGGTCGACCTCACCGAGCGCAAGGAGCGCGAGGCCGAGCTGCGCCAGGCGCGCGAGGTCCTGGAAGACGCCATCGAATCCATCGCGGAGGGCTTCGCGCTCTACGACAAGGACGATCGGCTGGTGATGTGCAACACCCGCTACCAGGAGTTCAACGAGGCCTGCGCCGATGTCCTGCGGCCGGGCCTGGCCTGGGAGGACCTGATCCGGATCGGGGCCGAGCGGGGGCAATACGTCGCCGCGGTCGGCTGGATCGACGACTGGCTCGAGGAGCAGAAGGTCCAACGCGGCAACGAAAAGAACGACAAGGTCTTCCAGCAGTCCGACGGCCGCTGGTTCCGGAGCTCGACCCGCAAGACTCGGCAGGGCGGCTTCGTCGGCGTGCGCAGCGACATCACCGCCCAAAAGGAGGCCGAGCTGGCGCTGCTGGAGAGCGAGGCCTTGATCCGCAGGGTGGTCGAGGCCTGCCCGCTGCCGATCATCATGGCCACCGCCGAGGAGGGCGAGATCCTCTACGAGAGCCCGGCCTTCCAGACGCTGCTCGGCCGCGACGGCACGCAGCCCTCGGACGTCCGCGCGCGCTCCTTCTACACCCACCCGCAGGACCGTCTGGACTTCATCGGACGCCTGAGGCGCAGCGGTGAGGTCGAGATCTTCGAGGCCGAGCTGGTCCGGACCGACGGCTCGACCTTCTGGGCCGAGCTTTCCGGCCGACTGATCCAGTACCAGGGGCAGGAGGTCGTGGTCTGCTGTCCGGTCGACTTGACCGAGCGAAGGGCGGTCGAGGCGGAGATCGCGCAGAACCGCGACGCCCTGCACCAGAGCGAGAAGCTGGGCGCCCTCGGCTCGCTGCTAGCGGGCGTCGCCCACGAGCTGAACAACCCTCTTTCGGTCGTGGTCGGCCAGGCACTACTGATGAAGGAGACGGCGAAGGATCCCAAGATCGCCGCGCGGGCGGCCAAGATCGGCAAGGCCGCCGACCGCTGCTCGCGGATCGTCAAGACCTTCCTGGCCATGGCCCGGCAGCAGGCCTCGGAGCGCACCGCCGTCGACGTCACCGAGATCGTGGAATCGACTCTCGAGGTCACCGGCTACTCCCTGCGCACCGCCGGGATCGAGGTCGCCCTCGACCTTGCGCCGGACCTGCCGCCGGTCTGGGCGGACGCCGATCAGCTGAACCAGGTCGTCACCAACCTGATCGTCAACGCCCAGCAGGCCATGTCGGCCACGGAAGGGCCGCGGCGCCTGATCATCGCCTCCGCCTGCGACCGGCGGCAAGGCCTGGTGAGGCTTTCGGTCAAGGACTCCGGACCCGGCATCCCGCCGGAGATCCGCTCGCGCATCTTCGAGCCTTTCTTTACGACCAAGGAGATCGGCGCCGGCACCGGGATCGGCCTGGCGGTCTGCCATCGAATCGTCGAATCCCTGAACGGCAAGATCGCGGTGGAGAGCAAGCCGGGCGGCGGCGCCCTGTTCACGGTTTCCCTGCCCGTCGCGCCGTTGTCCGAGACGCCCGTCCCGGAGGCCGGCTCGAACAGGCCGCGCGTCCGGGCCTGCCGGGTGCTGGTGATCGACGACGAGAAGGACGTCACCCAGATGCTCAGCGACATCCTGGTCGCCGAGGGCCATGACGTAAGGTCCGCCGATTCGGGCAAGCGGGCGCTCGAGCTCCTGTCCCGCCATAGCTTCGACGTCATCCTCAGCGACCTCAGGATGCCGAACATGGACGGCCCCAGGCTCTGCGCCACGCTGCTGGAGCTCAGCCCCAGCCTGCTGCGGCGGGTCGCCTTCATCACCGGCGACACCTTCAGCCCGAGGGTCAGCGAGTTCCTGAAGGAAAGCGGACGGCCCTACGTGCAGAAGCCCTTCGCGCCCCTGGAGGTCCACGAGCTGATCGACAAGGTGCTCGCCGGCGAGGACGGCGGGACCTGGTCCGCATGACACCGACCGCGGCGAGCGCGCCGCAGCCAACCGCTGGGACGAGGCACCCCCGGGCCGAGCGGCAGCGACTTGAAGAAGGACGTGACCCGATGGATCGCCTCACCCACATCCTCGTCGTCGACGACGAGCCCGAGATCCGCGACATGCTCCAGGAGTACCTGACCTTGCGGGGCTTCGAGGTCACCACCGCGGAGGACGGCGCGGCCCTGCGCCGTGCGATCGAGGAGCGGCGGGTCGACCTCGTGCTGCTGGACATCTCCATGCCGGGCGAGGACGGCCTTTCGCTCGCCCGCTTCCTGCGCGACAACACCTCGGTCGGAATCATCATGCTGACGGCCGCCGGCGAGGTAGTCGACCGGGTCGTCGGGCTCGAGGTCGGCGCCGACGACTACCTGGCCAAGCCGGTCGACCTGCGCGAGCTGCTGGCCCGGATCAAGGCCGTGGCCAGGCGGCTGCACGACCGGCGCGCGGCCAAGCCGGAGGACGCGCCGCGGCCGCCCAACGAGGTCCCCTTCGGCAACTGCCGGCTGAACCTCGATTCCCACAAGCTCTTCGACGCCGAGGGGCGGGAGGTGCCGCTGACCAGCATGGAGTACGAACTGTTGAAGGCCTTCGCGGAACATCCCAACCGGGTCCTGAGTCGGGACCAGCTGCTCGACATGGCGCACCACCGGAGCTGGGAGCCCTTCGATCGCAGCATCGACATCCGGATCGTCCGGATTCGCCGCAAGATCGAGGACGACCCTGGAAAGCCGCAGGTCATCAAGACGGTGCGCGGCGCCGGCTACATCTACAGCCCGCGCAAGCTGATGGCCTGGCACGTCTAGATCAAACCCCGCTCAATTGGAATCAATTGAGTGGGGGTAATTTGATCTATTTCATATAGGTAGAGCAGCTTATCCGCGTTCAAGTGAACGCGGGCTGCTCTAGCCGGCCTTTTGAAGCCCTCGAGCAGCGGATCGAGCTCATCCCTCGACAGTGCGCGCAGTGCCGGCCTGTGCGCCGGCGGGAGCAAGCCGTTAACCTCTGCGCGCTAGGGTCCGGGGCAGGAAAGCCGCCGCCGCGCCTCCAGTCCTGCCATCACGACCCGCGAGCCGAACCCGCCGCCATGTGGAGCGTCATCAGCCTGAGCCTCTTGCTGATCGCGGCGTGGAGCCTGCTGCTCTCCTTCGTGGTCAGCGCGCACAACCTGGGCCACTACTTCGCCGCGCGCCTGTTCGGCCTGGGGGTCGAGGTCTTCCGCTTCGGCGTCGGACGGCCCCTGCTGGAGCGCCGCGACCGGCGCGGCACCCTATGGCAGCTGGGCTGGTTCCCGCTCTTCGGCCACCTGCGGCTGGCTGGCGAGGGCGAGGCGGCGCCGGCGGTCCAGGGCCTGACCTGGCCGGAGGCCGGCCGGCCACGGCGGATGCTGGTCGCCCTGGGCGGCGCCGGCGGCAATCTGGTCCTGGCGGTCCTGCTGCTGTTCGTCTTCTTTCTCGGCTTCGCGCCCGCCGGCGGCCCTGCGACGCCGGCCGAGCTCCGCCCGGAGAGCGCCGCCGCAGCTCCCGGGGCGGCGGAGGGCCGCCGGCCCGATCCGGCCTCCGAGCGGCCCGGCCCCGGCTCCGCCCTGGCGCTCTCGATCGAGGAGACCTGGCGCATGACGCGGCATCCCTTTCGGGTGCTGATCGCGGGCTGGCCCAGGACCTGCCGGATCGAGACCGCGGCCGGCGCCGGCGTCTGCCTGGCCGAGGCGGCCTGCGACGACCTGGGGCCGGCGCCCGGGCGCTGCCTCCGGCCGAGCCTGACCAACCGACTCTTCTATCCCCTGGCTGAGCGCCTGCCCGGCTTTGCGCAGGAGACCATCGCGGCCAAGTCGCTCTACAGCTTCGCCCTGCTGTCCCTGGCCTTTGCCGGTCTGTCGCTGCTGCCCCTGCCCGGCTTCGACGGCGGGCGCCTGCTCGCCGCCGTCACCGGCCTGCGCCGCGGCCGCCTGGCGGAGGGCCGTGCCTCGCTCCTGGTCACCTCCGCGCTGCTCTTCATCCTGACCAGCCTGCCGATCCTGCTCGGCACCCTGCGCAATCCCTGGCTGCTGGTCTTGCAGGCCGTGATCCTGGCGGTGCTGGCCGGCAACCTCTGGACCCTGTCCCGCGGCCTGGCGCGCCGCGGCCGCCTCGACGTCACCTTCCTGCCCTGGGGGATCCTGATCACCGCGATGTTCCTGATCGTCGCCCTGGCGGCACCGCTCTGAGCGGCCGCCGCGGCGAGAGCGCTGTGAAAGCGGCGCGGGCGATGCTATCTCTCCTGGTATGACAGGGAGCCGCCACCACAATCTACCGCCGATTCCCGAGCGCCACGTGGAGGGCGCGGCCTGCTTGCTGGATGCCGATGGCGCCCGGCTTAACGCCCTGCTGGCCGGGGCGAGCCGGACCTATCCCGGGTTCCTGATCCGCTTCGGCGACGGGGTCTCGCGCCGCTGGCTGGAGCGGACCGGCAACCCCTACCTGGAGGAGATCGAGACCGTCGCCCGCCGCCTGGGCCGGCCCGGCGCCTATTTCCTGAATCTCAGCTACGAATGGAGCTGCACCTGCGCCGTCGGGCCCGATGCCAGCGGCGAGCAGGGCCGCCTGCTGCGGGTCCTCGACTGGCCCTTCGAGGGGCTGGGCCGCAACCTGGTGGCGGCCCGCCAGCGCGGCCCGGCAGGGGACTGGATCAACCTGACCTGGCCGGGCTTCACCGGCTCGATCCAGGGCCTGGCGCCGGGACGCTTCGCCGCCGCCTTCAACCAGGCGCCGCTGCGCCGGCGCTCGGCCTCGATGATCATCGATTGGGGCATCGACCGGGTCGGGGTCTGGCGCGGCAGCGGCCTGCCGCCGGCCCACCTGCTGCGCCAGGTCTTCGACCGGGCGAAGGACTACGCCGAGGCCCGCAAGCGCCTGAGCGAGGCGCCCCTGGCCATGCCGGCGCTCTTCTCCCTGGCCGGGCCGGGCCCCGGTCAGGGCTGCGTGATCGAGCGCCTGGAGCACCACGCCTTCGTCCACGAGGGCCCGCAGGTGGTGGCCAACCACTGGCTCGGCCCCCGTCCCCGGGCCCGGGCGCGCGGCGAGGACAGCGAGGGCCGCGCCAACCTGATGGAACGCGAAGCGCCGGCCGCCGGGCACGACCTGGACTGGCTTAAGCCACCCATTCTCAACCCCACGACCCGCCTGGCCATGGTCGCCGAGCCGGCCAGCGGCCGCATCCTCGCCCAGGGCTTCGAAGCCGACGGCCCGGCCACGGCGGTGACGGCGATTTCCGCCTGAAGCCCCGTTGACACAAGGCTTTCCGCGCGTATAGTGCGCCGGTCGCGGGGGCCGAAGGGCCTTTTCCGCCCGGAATTTCGTGAAATTAACCAAAGAATTCGGTCATGTTCGCAGTCATCAAGACCGGCGGGAAGCAGTACAAGGTCGCCCCTGGCGATACGCTCTTCGTCGAGAAGCTGCCCGGCGAGGCGGGCGAGATCGTCGCCCTGGACCAGGTCCTCATGCTGGGCGACGACAAGGGCACCACGGTCGGCACGCCGCTGGTCGAAGGTGCGACCGTCGCCGCCGAGGTGCTGCGCCAGGACCGCCACGCCAAGATCGTCGTCTTCAAGAAGACGCGCCGCAAGAACTACCGCCGGACCCATGGCCACCGCCAGGATAAGACGGTCCTGCAGTTCACCGAGATCCTGACCGGCGGCAAGAAGCCGAGCGGCAAGCTGGCCTCCAAGGCTCCGGCCAAGGCCAAGGCGCCTGCCAAGGCGAAGGACGAGGCGGCCAAGGCACCGGAGAAGACGGCAGAGGCGCCCAAGACCGAGGCTAAGAAGACCGA
>JAAUYI010172608.1_pt1 | contig 14966 bp, 14 predicted proteins | sample 7278041 | NCBI WGS metagenome assembly JAAUYI01 (sample SAMN14350216, study PRJNA611818) | marine sediment metagenome | isolation source: surface marine sediment (0.6m) | place: French Polynesia: Moorea | collected 2018-08
AAAATCTTTCGGATTTAGAACTGAAAAAGCTCTTAAAGTCACGTTATTTCACCAGCTTGGGAAGTTACCCGAGCCGAAACTAACCCACAAATTGTGGTGAGGAACCATTTTATATACTCAAATTTAAAGATCCCAGAGTCTATAATTCACTTGAGCTGATTGAATGTCAGAGATTTTGTATAAGTCGACCGGATATTACTCTTGAAGACTTGCGACAAATTTTAGAAAGAACAAAAGGAGGGCTAGAAAATAAAGAAATTGCTTTCCCTCAGGCGGATTCGTTTCGACGAGTTATCGATTTATTAGGGAAAATGAATGCTTCTCAAGACGCCATCGACAAAGAAATGCTCACCACAGAATATGCTTTTGATGGTAGACAAACAGATTATTACTTAAACGCAGCTCTTTACTTAGGACTTATAGTCAAAATTGAAGGAAAACAGTACTCATTAAGTACTCTAGGAGCTCAAATAATGTCCTCTCATCCTCGCAAGCGATACCTTGATTTAGTTGAGAGAATTCTTCATCAACCAGTTTTTAATGCGGTTTTATCTAAGTATTTTCAGTTAGGACAAGAGCCCTCAAAAGAAAATATTGTTGAAATCATTAAAAGTGCTCGTCCTAATGTCAGTAATAAAAAAAAAGGATGGGCAAAAACCACCATAGAGAGACGAGCTCAAACTATTATTGCATGGACTCGTTGGATTCTAGAACTCACTAATCCGGTATGTTAAGTAGTATTAGCTATGTAATTTAGAAGTTGCTTGGGTAGTTTTAAGGTTTACTTGCTCTTCTAATTGCTTCCCATAGCACAGATGCAATCTTTTTTTCATAAAGAACAGTTTTTAAGGCGTCTCCTTTTGGGGGAGGTTTCACATCTTTAAGACTCGTACCCAGTGCTTCAATCTGACCTTCAGAGTGTTCTAATAGTAGAAGTAGTGAGCGCATAACATTACTCAGCTTATTTCTTCTGCCTGTAACTTTTTCAGAAAATTCATGCCACCTATCGCGCTCAGATGCAGTACAGCGGAATTTTAATTCTGTTCTCTTCCCTTCCTCTTCGATCGGGAGGTCTCCAAGAAAAACCTTTGTGTCTTTCTCTAACAAAGCTTCTTCTTCTGGTTTGATTATAGGTACTTGTTCTGTTCTTTTAAGCTCAGGAATAGATAGCCTACTTTTTTCCTTTACATCCTCCTTGCCCGCCTCTAGTTTTGAAATTTTTGATTCTTTACCACTTTGAGTTTGGTTGCTGAATTTCTTTAAACGAGAACCTATAGGATTGTAATTTTTTCCAAGTAGAGGTGCTTTTTTAGCCATTTAAAACCTCTTTCATCGAGTCTTTATCCCCTCTTTCTTTATTTTGAAATTCATCTTCTGTTTCTGAAATGTGCAATTTAGTTTCATCGAGTTTTTGAATGCCTAATATTTTATGAATATTCTTTTCTAGGCTTGTTGCCATTTCTCTAAATTTTTCTGTTATTGGGTGTTGAGGATCTGTTTGAAAGATGGTTGTTTTCTGAGAAGTTTGTACAGATGGAATTACCGTAGCTCTTGGAATAACAGGAGTAAGCATAAATTCACTAAAATGTTTATGAACATAGGAAACCAATTCTTTGCTCAGTCTTGTTCTCTTGTCGACTGCTCCAATAGCCAGCCCTATTAGCTTTAGAGATGGATTGCCATATTCACGAACTTCCTCAATGTCGTTGAGAGCCTCATCCAGTCCTTCTATAGCCAGCCCTTCGGGAATTGCGACCAACAGAAAGCCATCAGCAGCTTTGTATGCAGCGATAATAGGAAGTGGCGCACTCGGAGGAGTATCCATAAATATATAATCATAGTGACCTCTAAGCTTTTCTAAGACGGGCTTTAAGACGTCTCCCAGTGAAGAATCGTCGAACTTTGATTTTTTACGTCTAAGCCTCTCCTCCAACTCTTCTAGTTTTCTAGATCCTGTTATTATGTGTAAATTTTCAGGGAGATTATTTCCTTCATCTTTTGAGGAAACTATTACATCAAGTGGGTGCTCTTCTCCTGTTAGTACCTCGAAGGAGCCTAGAAATGAATTTGGATCGACTCCTAAATGTTTTGTTGAGCCAGCATTAACATCCAAGTCTATTATAAGAACTTTTCGTCCCCTTTCAGCGAGAGCTGCTGAAAGCTGTACTGTCATAGTTGTTTTGCCAACCCCTCCTTTTTGATTTCCGACACCGATAGCTACGGTTTCTCTTCTTTTCATATTTTTAATCACATTTTTTATTTGTTTTTATAGTTGTTTGTTGTGGGGTTAACGACACGTGTCGTTATGTCGTTAACGACACGTGTATTTTAGATTTAAAGAAGCTTCTTCCGCAATAGTTTATTTAATAAAAATAGATGTTTGACCTACTGTTTCTTGAGATTTAGATGTGTCGTTAACGACATAACGACACGTGTCGTTGGCGACACGTGTCCATGTGTCGTTGTGTCGTTATCGTTTATAGATAAGTGGGAAATAGCATTTTTTTCTATTGCATTTGTTAGTTAATTCAAGTAGTTGAAAGGAGTATGTTGTTTTATGTGAGTTCTTTAAATTATGAAGTAAGAGCTTACTCCTGACCTACTAAGATAAATTTAAGTTTAGGTCATCCTCACAAGGCAAAAAAAAACCAGCTCTGCAAAGCTGGTTTTTTTGAGATGTCTTATTAGTTCGTTGTAGATTTTAGTGAAAAACTATTAGTTAGAACAGACAAGACAAAACATCACGTTTTTATAGTTATCGAACGCTATCCAGATAGTCAATAGTTTTTCACCAAAATCGGTACCCTACAGTACTTCTGCGTTCTAATACTCCTCTCAGCCTTTATCGGATAAATCTTTAAATCTCGTTGGATATCGAGGAAGGAAAGAGTGAGTAGTTTTGTTAAGAGTAAATACAGGTGGTAACTTCTGCGGTCACAATCCAAGCAGTCCACAAAAAGACATTCTAAAACCTATAAAGACTGGCAAAGGAGGGCTCCCACGAGTTCTCTCTTTAGCTAAAGAGAGACTTGCTGAATACTTCAGTAGACCAGCTCTATTCCCGACACTGAACGGTGCAAATCAGTCTTCACGTCAACAGCGAAGTGAGAGGAGGGAGAGCTGCATTCTCGTCCTAGAAGGCTTACTCAAATTCTGTGATGTAGTATCTCTCCGTGTCGGTATTCCGACTAAAGACGGCTGGAAAAACATTACCGTTGATTTTCTGGTATCTCATATAGGACTTACCAAGCGGAGAGTAGAGCGTGCGCTCAAAGATCTGAAGACTTCGGGCATCCTAAGAGTCAAACAGCCTCGTACCACCAATGGTGAAGGTCAAATTAGAGGTTTACCAGCCTTACGGGTTCTTTCTTCACATTTCTTTGCAGCTTTAGGACTAGGCACAATCTTAAAAATGGAGCAAAAAAAAGCTAAAAAGAGACGCAAAGCAAGTCAAAACGAACAAGAGAAGTCGAAACAGACCCGTACAGAGGCAGAGAAGGGGCGTCAGGGACTCCTTTTCTCTGCGCTCGGCAATTTGTTCAACGGAAAGGGAAAGCCTTCTAAAGGCGATTCTGTGCGTTCTGAGAGGGGGGTGAACAAGTCTGTTGATTTGCGACGACGAGAATTAGATTTGCAGCTCCAAATCATACAAGCCTATCCAAATTGGAGTGAGGAGCAAATCCGCGCAGAGGTAGCAAAACGACTTTGAATTTGACCTATATAAAAAATATCAAACATTCTCAGCTATAAATTTCTCTTCTAGTCTCAATTCCAAGTAAAAGCAGCGTTAATCTGTGCTCCGTACAGGACTAAGTCCATCTAAATTGAAATTTTAATGAGTCTAACGTCTTCATATTAGAATTTAAGTGGTGGTTGAAAGTGAATTTAAGTGGTGGTCATTTATCAAAAATTTTATAAATCAAAACAATATACAAAAATTGTAAATTCACACGACCTTCGTGAGAATAACACAACCTTCTAAAATTTTCAGATTCTTTTCGGATTTATCCCCTCTAAAGGCTTTCATATAGAACTCGCTAATCGCTCGTATAGCTTCTTTTTTTTCAAACAAAGACCAGCAAAAAAACACTCTAACTTATTGAAAAATCAAACATTCTTTTGGGCAACTTGGAAAAGAAAATTTTCTCGCGGAAATTTCGCCCACCTTTGGTTTCTGAAAATAGTGAAGGAAATATGTTTAGGCTTGACAATGTATATACGATTTAGTATATACTAATTATGTATGAATGGGATGATGCAAAGAGCAAAACAAATGTAGAAAAGCACGGAATCACTTTTGAAGAGGCGTCCACCATCTTTAGTGATGAGCATTGTTTTACGTTTGAAGACTCAAGATATGATTATGGGGAGCTGCGTCTCATTTCGATTGGAAGAATACAGACATACCAAACACCGATTGTTGTGGTTGTTCACACAAACAGGGAGGGGAAGACAAGAATAATTTCAGCACGAAAAGCTAACAGAAAGGAGAAGAGGGTATATGAACAACAAATTTACTAATCTCACAGATGCCGAGCGACACAAGAAGCTTGCAGAAATGCCAGATGAAGAGATTAACTACTCTGATATCCCACCTCTTGATGAAGATTTTTTTGCAAACGCAAAGCTTGTTACTAAGGACAAGCCATCAAAAGCTATATCAATTCGCCTCGATACTGGAATGCTTGAGGATATACAAAACATCGCAGATGAGGAGGATGTGAAGTATCAAACATTGATAAAAGATGTTCTCCGAACGTTTGTAGTGGCATGGAAGAAAAAGCAGGATAAACACATATAGCCACTATGGATTCTCAAGATAGAGAGCTTGAACGCTTCAAGACTCAAATCAACTTGTTAGAATACGCCGTGTCTGAGTACGGCTATGAAGTTGATCGCGCAGAATCGAGTGTGAGTAATGCTGTATTGCGTGCAAGTAACGATAAAATCTGTGTAAATCTCTCGTCGAACGGACATTGGATTTACTGGTCACCTCGCAATGATTCAGACTCTGGTACTATCATTGATTTTCTACAAAATAGGGGAGTTGGCAGTCTTGGAAATGTGCGTCAGAAATTACGCCCTATCGTATCGAGTACGATAGTACTGAATAACAGCACTTACATTCCAAAGCTTAAAGCGTTTACAGAAGATCGAGAATCAGTTCTCAAGAGCTATCACAGAACAAAAGTAAACTCTTATCATCCGTATTTGCGCAACGAGCGACACATCCCAGAAACAACATTAGGGCACCCAACATTTAAGGGGCGCATCAGAGAGGATGAGTATGGAAATGCTATTTTTCCACACTACGATTCTGAAGGTATCTGCGGATTTTCACGAAAGAACAAAGATTTTACAGGCTTTTCAAAAAACGGTCGTCGAGGCTTGTGGTGCTCTCGTGCTATGAGCGGAAATTCTCTCATAGTCATCACGGAATCGGTTATCGATGCACTTTCTTACCATGCTCTCCATAAAGGATTCGGAGGAACCTTTATCTCCATAGACGGACAGCTTAGTACTTCTCAAATTGAGTTATTGAGGAAACTATTTGAGAAGCTCGACGATGAGAAAACAGTCATCGTTGGAATGGATAATGATTATGCAGGAGAGAAGTACTTTCTCCAAATCGAACGGCTTTTCAATGAAACTGCTCCAAAGCAAGTTACCCTGAAAAAAGATGTTCCAATCTTAAAAGACTGGAATGAAGACTTAGCAAGTGAGTCAGCAAGATTTGAACACCTAAGAGCGAGACTACAAGAAGCGGCAGACCAAGCTGATAGGGGAGAGTTCTCAGATGCAACCCCTGAACAGATAATGGCGGAAGTAAAAACAAAGCTAGAAGCAAAAGATAAAACGCTTTTCTAAAAATTCGCTATCTACCACCAAAGTAATAAATTTTCTTTTCCAAGTTGCCCAAAAGTAAAAATGACAAGGCGAAGCCTTGACGATAACCGATTCCCGAGCGGAGCGAGGGATCGAAAATTTTTCATTCCAGACATAGATCGAACACTCCCGACATATGGATGTAACTCTAAACAGTGTTGTACCCCCTTTGAGCCGACCGTGCGGCAAGTGGGTACTTTAGAGCGGAAAAATCGCAAGACGTTTCGCTGAACGCTGCACTCGATTTTAAAGTCGCTTCGTTAGGTCACTCTCGCTTAATCGTTGCATTCCAAGATGAGAAGTAAAGCATTTCGCTCCTTCGTTCCTCAGCAAGCTCAATTTCTTTATTACTCATCTTTTCATTTCACGAGTGGCAAAATCCAAACTTGTTTGAGTACCGGTTTGCTAGGTCGCTGCACCTGAGACTCCGCAAGCTCCATAAGCCTTCGTTCGTACCTCACTTCGACTACTCCGCACACTCCGTCTCTACTCAAACAAGTTTGGATTTTAAGGGGAAGTACCTCAAAATGAAGCAAGCTTAATTTTTCGGCAGACGTCATGCACCTACGGTGCTAATTTTGGTACCAAAAAATATTAAGTTATAGTAATTACTATATAAAATTTGGTACCATAGTGGTACCAGTAAAGTTCTTTATTGTTATGTACGATATTGTTTTTATTGAGTATTTATCTTGGTACCAATAAAATGGCTAAAAAATCGATTCACTTTCGAGTAGAACCGGACGTCTACGAAGCTCTCGAAACACACGCACATAATCTCAAAGTTCCACCGAATACGCTTGCAAGAGAGTTATTTGAAAACTCTCTTTACGGTCGTAAACAGGAAACAATTCTAAGCGCATTTGAAGACTCTGAAAAGCAAAATCGCGCAAAATTCGATGAGCTTGAAAAACAAATTCAAGAGCTAAAAACGATGTTAGTAGAACATCAAGACGCCTCAGCAATGGCGATGTATGTACATTTGGCGATGGCTGAAGGGGCTGAAAAAGCAAAGGAGTACATGAAGAAAATCTTCCCGAATTGGAGCCTCAAGTAATGGTGATGACAGTTAGCAAAGCTCAAGGAGTTGGCTACTACACAAGCCTTGCAAAGGCGAGTTACTACACCGAAGAAGGGGAGGCAAAAGGTCTTTGGATGGGTAAGGGAGCTCAAGATTTAGGGCTCACAGGAGAGGTTTCAAACTCTGATTTTCTTAATCTCTATCGTGGCTATACCCCAGATGGTCAAACCAAAATGGTGCAAAATGCTGGAAAAGAAAATCGCGTTGGAGGATGGGATTTAACGTTTTCGGTGCCAAAATCAGTTTCAGTTCTTTGGGCGACAGCAGACTTAGAGACAAGAAAGCAGATTGAAAAGGGGGTTCTTAGGGCAGTTGAGCAGACCTTTTCATACCTTGAAGATGAGGTCATTACAACAAGACGAGGGAAGGGAGGAGAAGAACAAGAGCACGGGAAATTAGTCGGCTCATTCTTTATGCACTCATCGAATCGTAACGGTGATATGCAGCTTCACGGGCACCTTGTTTGTCATAACCTTGCCATTCGAGAAGATGGAACATCAGGCACGATTGACTCTCGCTTTCTTTATAAAACAGAGGTTTCATCGGGTGCTATTTTCCGCTCCCTTGCAGCTCATGAGATGAACAAACTCGGATTTGAGGTTGAGCGAGTCAAAGACAAATTTGAGCTTGTTGGTCGCAACGAAGAGGCTTGCGAAAAGTATAGCTCTCGTACCGCAGAGATTAAAAAGGCGATGGAAGAAACGGGGTTTACTTCTTACCATGCCGAACGGTACGTGACATTGCAGACTCGAAAATCAAAAGACCCGAGCGCGTTCTCTCGCTCTGAGCAGTTTGATGTTTGGCAAGAGACCTGTGAGCAGGAATTTGGAATTAAAAAAGGAAAAGGACAAGAACATCACGCAAGAGGTGAGCAGCAGACACGAACAAAAGAGCAGTTCTATCAGGATGTAATCAAAGAGCTTACTGAAAAGAATTCAACCTTTGTTTTACATAAGTTCAAAGAGGTTGTGGCAGTTAATGCTCAGACTGAAAACCTATCATTTGATGAGCTTCGCTCTCACATGAGTGTGTTAGAGCAGCGACTTGTTGAGGTTGACCGAGAAAAAGGGCTCTACACCACAAAGGAACATCTTCAAAAAGAAGAAGCCATTGTTAAGATCTTTAAAGAGAGCATTGGGGATGTTCGGCATGAGGTTTCATCAAAAACAGTTGATAGAATTATCTCTGAACGTAATCAAGGTGAATACAAATTAACTTCCGAGCAAGAAAACGCAATTCGGCATATTACCTCACAGCAAACAGGCTACATCAGTGTCATTCAAGGCTTAGCAGGAGTTGGAAAAACACGAGGTGTACTCCAAGAATCTCGAAAAGCGTTTGAGGCAGAGGGGCATAAGGTCATCGGGGTTGCTCCAACGGGAAAAGCTTCAGCTGGATTACGGGATGCTGGAATTAAAGAGACTCATACCCTTCACTCAATTCTACTCAAACAGAAAGCCTACGAACAAGAACAGCTCCGTATAAAGGAGACGGGTAAAACAGCTGCTGAAATTTATCAGGAGGACGTTCAAAAGTGGAGGGAAAGCCAAAATAAAGGCTTTGTGCAAAAGAGGAGAGATTTTAACAAGAAGGTAGACAGCTTTCTGTTTGAAGCTAAAAAAGCGTTGCGCCTTGTTGATGAAAGGGAACTCCAAGAATTTATCGACAAGTATCCACCGACAAGCAAGCTCAAACATGCAGGATGGGAAGCGGTTGGAAAAATCTCACACGGCTACCGCATCGCACTTGATAACGAGCTAGAGAGGCAGCAAAAAACCGAAGCTCACAGACAGGAGCATCCAGAGCTTTATGATAGCGATGGTAATCGCATGAATCATCCAGAAGGCGGTTATTTTACCGCAGGGAATGTTTACTTTCTCGATGAAGCTGGAATGGTTGACACAGATATTGCCGGAGAGTTTTTAGCACTCGCTCAAAAAACGGGTGGCTCTGTAAAAAAAGTAGGAGATGACAATCAATTCTCATCGGTAAAAGCTGGTGGTGCTTTTTCAATGGCAAAGAAGGTGCTTGAGTGTGCGGAGCTTACAGAGGTTAAACGTCAGGATAGGGAATCAGATAGAGAAGCGTTAAAAGATTTTGCATTAAAGACTGATCCGAGCAAGCTCGTTGAAGAGTTTGATATTCGGTACTACTCAACTCCAAAGGGGGCAGAGGGCGCTCTTTTTCGAGCGTGGGAAAAGCAGGAATTACAAGCAGGCAAGGAGATTGAAGACTCTGCAATGCTTGTTGAAACTAATGCGTCTGTTTTTACCCTCAATGAAAAGGCGCAAAAAGCACGGTTTGAGCTTGGGCAACTTGGAAAAGAGAAAACTATTGAGGTCGGTGGGGTTGGATTTTATCAGAATGATAGGATTTTGTTTCGGCATAATCATAAGGATAAAAAACAAGGGTATGATCTTAAAAATGGGGATGCTGGAACTGTTGTTGAGGTCGAGGATGCTGAGAGTGTTAAGGTAAGGCTTGATAATGGAACAGAGCATACCGTAAATCTTCGGCTCTATCACGAAAAGGTGATGGAGACTGATAAAGATGTCTCTGTTCAGCTTGGGTATGCTTCTACTACTGACTCAAAGCAGGGAGCTACAATAAAGCGTGTGTATGGATACACAGGAGAGCGAACCGCAAAAGAATTTGCGTATGTGCAAGCATCTCGGCACACAGAGGAAGTTAAGCTCTTTACGATTAAAGAGACTTCCGAAGAGAAATATCAGCGTGACAAGGAGGAGCGAGAAGATTTGCGTCAGCGCGAAGAGGTTCGATCTCGTGCGTGGCATGTCAGTGATGAAATCAAGGATAAGTATTTTAATGTCCCTGAAAAAACGGCTGAAGAATTAGAGCAGGAGCAAAGGCAACGGCTCAAGAATCGATTTAGCAAAGTGGTCGGGAAAAAGTTTGCGTTGCAGCAGATTGAAGAGGCTCAAAGTGTATCTTCTCAAGATGAGAAAGAGGAGGTTATTGAAAAAAGTAAGGGGTTTGAATATGACCATGAGCAGATGATTAAAGACAATCTTGCTCTTATGATTCAAAAATCAGATGAAGCTCGTCAGAAAGCTTACGCACTCACCCAAGAGAAAAGGGAGCGTGAGGAGGAGATTGAGAAAATGCTTGCTCGTGATGCTGTCAAAAAAGAAATCGAGCTTGAACTTCTCTCTGAAACACAAAGCCTTGAGCGTAAACAGAAAAGTTTGGGGCTTGAGCTATGATTGAAACAGTTATAGCAGTAGCATTTCTCATTGGGGCAGTCATGACGGTTAAGTACCTCTTCATGGATCTCTTTAATGAGAAAAAGCTTGAAGCCAAATTAAAGGTGAGGCAGGAGCGAAAGGCAATTAAGGCTGAAAAAAAGCGTGAAGAACACGTTGATGGGCTCACCATCAATGTTAGTGATGCAAGCCACCCGAAAAATCAGCCTTCTGAAACACCGCTTAAAAGGTATGTTCCATTTGGTAATAAATGGATTCCTGAAAGGTCAATGACAAGTGGGATGTTGTTTTTAGGAACAACAGAGACAGGAAAAACTACCATGATGGAGCTTGTCATGAGTAGTGCGCTAGAGAAAATTGGAAAGATAAATCCTAATACTCAATCTCCATTCCCCCACAGGGCTATTATCACTGATCCAAAGGGTAACAACGCTGCAATTTTGGCAAGTCTTGGAGTCCCGTACCGGATTTTAAGTCCCATGATTGATACTCCCTTAGTGGTTGAGTGGGACTTATCAGCTGAGGTTGCACAGGACTGGACGAACATAAAACAGTTAGCCTCAGACCTTTACCCACCAAGAGAGGGTGAGAAAGATCCGTTCTGGAATAACTCAGTGCGAAGTATCGCACGGGTTGTACTAGAGAGTCTTGATACAAGACGAAGAACGCAAGGAATCGAGTGGTCTTTTCGAGACTTCTACATGCTCATGATGACGCCTGACTATATTGAAGATCTCATTGAGGAAGACAACATTGAGCATAAGACGATCGTTACGAATCTTCTAAAATCTGAGGTTGCTAAAAACGTAAAAAGCTCAATTATTGCAGCAACAGAAGGCTTTAGCACCTTTGCGAACTCGTGGGATGGTACAAAGCAGAAATTTTCAGTTGCAGAGTGGACAGAAGGGCATTACGCACTGATTTTACCATTTGATACACGGCATAAAGAGCTGTTTGGAACAATTTATAAGATTATTCTAAACAAGGTACTTAACTACGTGTGCTCTCCTGCAATTCCAGATACCGATAAAATCGCTGACTTACCAGAAGGGGAGGTTCCATCTCGATATTACCTTTTTTTGGATGAAATTCAGAACTTACAGAAAATTCGTGAACTTCCATCTGCACCAAATCTTGGTCGCTCAAAGGGGCTCTGTGTAAATCTTTGTTTTCAGAACTTAGATAGCATTCAGCGACAGTATGGCAAGGAAGGAATGGGAGAACTTCTTTCAGCCTTAAAAAACAGGGCAGTTTTTCAAGTTGATGGCTACACTGCTGAGATTGTCGAAGGGTGGCTAGGGGATGAGTTAAAGGATGTTGCTGTTACCTCTGTTAATAATCAAGGGGGAATTAGTGGAGGGAGTATTTCATCCAGTCAGGCGGTAAATGAATCAATTCAGCGACAAACAAAAAAAGTCTTTTCAAAAGCAAAACTCAGCACAATTCCCTCTGCTGAGTTTATTACTGATGACTCAGGGAGAGTTGTCGGCGGTCGAGGCGTTACAGGACTGTACTTTCACCGCTCTCAGTGGGAGGAACTTAGTACCTCTGCTGTATGGATTGACCAGAATGCTCCAAAGAAATGCGCTCAAACAAGAAGGGAGTGGAGCAAATTACAGGGGCAGAGCACATTAAAGCGAAAGATTGTACTAGAAGAACTTTTGCGGCTTATTCCTGATAAAAAGCTTAAAAAACAGGATGTGCAGAAAGAAAAGGAAAAGGAGAAAAATAATACCCTTGAGAGCATCTTTGAAACCGATGAGGAATCAAGCGGTAATGCTCTTAAAGAGCAGGAGTTCGATATTACATTCTCATTGCCGGATGTAGCATCTGAACACCTTTTAAAAGAGGCAGAGGAAAAAGGGGTATCTCCTGAAGCTCTTGCAAGCACTCTACTGCGGAAACTTCTTGTAAAACAGCAGGAGCTTTTACAGAAGAAAGAGAAGAAACTCTAGTCCAATAAACTTGTTATTGTTTATAATGGAGGCTTCACCATCGGATAGGTAGACTACTATGATAGAGATTAAGATTGAGCATGAAAAATTAGAGCAAAAGCTACAAGAAGCAGCAGATGAGCTGATTGCTAGAGGAAAACTTGGGGAGCGTTCAGAGGTGATGAACCTTGTTGTGTGGCGCGCATTGATGGATAAGTATTTCCCCCTAGAAGACACTGGGATTGTTTCTATTAAGAGTGAGGAAGACCGATTGCGCTATAGCGGTCTAACACTCAAGGAAGACCGAGAATATGATAAAAGGAAAGCTCTTAAAAAAGCAGATCGGATGAAAAACGATCCTGAGTTTAGAGCTGAGGAAGAGAGAAAACAGAGAGAATTTGCTGAGCTACAAGCACAGATTAAGAATCGAGAACAAGCCTCTGAGAAATAATGTCTAATCCTATTCTACCTCACGACTTTCTTGTAATTGCTGAAATAGTTAAGTGCGATCCTATAACTTGGCAAAATGCCTCACAGGATAAGAAAAAAGAGCTTCTACAAGAGATTGAGAACTTTGTTGCTCCTCAAGAACAACGGCAGCCAGCAAAAGTCTATTTTGGAGACTTACCCCAAAATAGGCTAGGTCAAGCTTTTGAAGACATAGAAAGTGGTAAGACTAAGATAGCTATAAGTAAGTCAATAATCGATGACAAGGACTCATTCATCAAAGCACTAAGCTCTCTTGCTCATGAAAGCCATCATGGCTATCAGTTTTCATGCGTCCTTTACGGGGAAAATGAGTACCACGATAAAGAGCAAGCATCACTTTGGAAACGTAATCTTGCAGAGGGCGCATACACTAATGCATCAGCTAAAGTTGAGGGAAAGAATACTATTCTCTATCCATGCGCTTACTTTGCTCAACCGCTTGAAGCCTCTGCACGTGAGCAGGGAATAAGTGTTGCAGAGGCTTTGTCAAAGAAGTTTTCACTTGAGATTCCTAAGCACTATTCTGAGAAAGAACTCAATATCAAAGATGCTCACTCCTCACAATTACAGGAGCTAAAACAAGAGGCTTGCAGGCAGCGTGAAGATATCTTCTCTGAGCACTTTGCAATGATTGACCCTTCAGATAAGGGGCAGCTTGAGAATCGTCGAGAGATTCTTGAAAAGAAGGTTGAGGCTAAAAATACAGAGTTTGAAATGAAGGCTGAGGATCTTAAAAGGGAGCACGCAAAGGAGTTAGAAGAGGAAAGAGCCTTGAGAAAAGACAACGATCCTCTGAGCGATATTGATATTGATGATGACTTGGCTCTTTCGCTCTCTGTTACCAAAGAAGAGCTTGATCAAACTTTGGAGCAGGAGAGGAATCGAAGTGCTGCTATCGGCAATTCTGAGCCTGAATTGTCACGAGATAAAAAACTTCAGCTATAGTTTGATCCCATGATACATTTCAAGAAGCCTCTTATTTATTACTTTTCCATGTACGGTGCTACAGTCAACAAGACACGTTCTGCGATTGATTGTTACATCAACTTGCTTATTGTAAGCTTTGTAAATTTCTGTATTCCCTAATTCTGCATGATACAGGATTTTCCTGAAAAGAGTATCAAAGGTTTCTACAGACCATTGCCCGTCAACATCCATGACGTCTGTTGTGATTTGTGAGATATTTTTCGATTCAGCGTTGAATTGATGACAATGCTCAATATGTGCCTGAACTGGCTTTCTGTTTTTACAGATTCCTGACAAAAAGAGTCTTGGAAGTGAGAGAACATCGCTAATCATTCGCTTCTTTTTGTAATAGCGGTTGAAAAGAGGAGCATGTTCTTCTCTAACGTGAGATTCGATAGCTCCACAGAATGTTCTGATTGCATATACTGTGGCGAATGCGAATCCAATGATGTAGTACCACTTGAGAGTTTGTGTTGATATTTCCCAACCATTCGCACCGATTGCTCCCAAAAGAAGCCAGCAGAAACAAAAGAGATAGAGATAAAATAGCCATTTAAACAAGGTGGTAGACAGGAGAACTGTTAAATCCCAGAGGGCTAAGATTACAAAAAGAACCACTCCCCCTATTGCCATCAGAGAAATGTATGGATGTCCGTGATAGAAATTTATTACTTCGTGTATAGCTGAGAGGATCTGTTGATTTCTATTCAATTTCAGACAACCCCCATAATATCACGTAGAAATCGGTAATTGAGAATTTTTCCGTGAATTGTAGAGCAGTCGATGAAGTTTGTTTTCTTGTTGTATTGTAGCCCGTCGAGCTGGTCGATGAGACCTTCTTGGATGTCGGGGTTTCCCTCGTGAAAAAGGATTTCACGACAATGCTCGTCAATAGTTCTAAGTTGATTTTCACCTTGAGAACTGACTAATTCAAATTTCATTTGAGAGATGTTTTTACCCTTTGCATCGAGACGATGAATCGCCTCATTTTCTCTTGTTAAAATTTTCTTCTGTTTGCAAATTCCAAATGGAACCTTAGTCAGTACAGAGAATACCTCGTATATCATATCTCTTCGACCAAGAGTGAGAATCCATATAACGAAGTTAATGATTTTTAAGGAAATCTTAAAGGGTAGTAGAATTAACCTGAATACAAATGATATAGAATCAAAAATATATTCACATGTATACATAAAGATAACGCAGGCTATCAATAGACCTAACGCTATTTCGTTTGAGCTCCCTGAATTTAAGTAGAGGAGGTAGAAGAATATAGTGTATTAGTCACGATTTAATCTGACAGGTGACGTATCTTAAGAGAGAGTCACTGTGTAAACTCCGAGTTAGTAAAACACAATAAGGAGAAAACACATGACTCGAGAAGAA
>JAAUYI010128191.1_pt1 | contig 14961 bp, 13 predicted proteins | sample 7278041 | NCBI WGS metagenome assembly JAAUYI01 (sample SAMN14350216, study PRJNA611818) | marine sediment metagenome | isolation source: surface marine sediment (0.6m) | place: French Polynesia: Moorea | collected 2018-08
CCCTACGAGAGCTTCGACGTCGTCGTGCAGTTCATCCGGCAGGCGGCGCTCGACCCGGCCGTGGTGTCGATCAAGCAGACGCTCTACCGGACCAGCGAAGATTCGCCGATCGTCGCGGCCCTGGCGGAGGCCGCGGAGGCCGGCAAGACCGTGACCGCGCTGGTCGAGCTTAAGGCCCGCTTCGACGAGGCCAGCAACATCCGCTGGGCGCGCAACCTGGAGCGGGCCGGAGTGCAGGTGGTCTACGGCTTCATCGACCTCAAGACTCACGCCAAGGTCTCGCTGGTCGTGCGCCGCGAGGGCCAGGCCCTGCGCTCCTATGTCCACTTCGGTACCGGCAACTATCACCCGATCACGGCCAAGATCTACACCGACCTGTCGTTCTTCACCTGCGATCCGGCGCTCTGCCACGACGCGGCGCGGTTGTTCAACTACATGACCGGCTACGCCCGTCCGGAGCGGATGGAGAAGCTGGCGATCTCGCCGATCACCCTGCGGCCGACCCTGCTGCGCCTGATCGACGAGGAAATCGGCCACGCCGAGGCCGGACGCCCGGCGGCGATCTGGGCCAAGATGAATTCCCTGGTCGACGGCGAGATTATCGACGCGCTCTACCGCGCCTCCCAGGCCGGCGTGCAGATCGAGTTGGTGATGCGGGGCATCTGCTGCCTGCGGCCGGGCATCCCGGGCCTGTCCGACAACATTTCGGTGAAGAGCGTCATCGGGCGCTTTCTCGAGCACAGCCGGATCGTCTGCTTCGGCGCCGGGAATGGGTTGCCGTCCCGCTCCGCCAAGGTCTTCATCTCCTCGGCCGACTGGATGCCGCGCAATCTGGACCGCCGGGTCGAGACCCTGGTGCCGATCGAGAACGCCACCGTGCACCAGCAGGTAGTCGAGCAGATCATGATCGCCAACCTCAAGGACGAGGCGCAGTCCTGGGTCCTGAATCCCGACGGCAGCTATCGCCGCTTGCCGCGGGACCCCGAGAGTTTCAGTATCCACACCTACTTCATGACCAACCCCAGCCTCTCCGGGCGCGGCAGCGCCCTGAAGTCGGCGAAGAAGGCTCCCCGCCTGATGCTCAAAGAGTCCTGAGTTGCCTGCATGTCCAGCGTCCGAAAGCCCAAGGGACGGGCGCCGAAGATGCGCCTGCCCGTCCTCTCGCCGGGGATCCGCAGCCAGCGACGTACGCAGCGCCGGGTCGCGGTGATCGACATCGGCTCCAACTCGATCCGCCTGGTCGCCTTTCAGGGACCGCAGCGGGTCCCGGTGCCGATCTTCAACGAGAAGGTCCTTTGCGGACTGGCACGCGGTCTGGGCGAGACCGGGCGCCTCAACCCCGAAGGCGTCGAATCGGCGCTCAAGAACCTGGAGCGGTTCACCAGGCTGGCCGCCGCGATGCAGTCGGACGAGATCGCCATGCTGGCGACCGCCGCCGTTCGCGAGGCCGAGGACGGGCCGGCTTTTGTCGCCGAGGTCATGCAGCGCACCGGCGCCGAGATCCGGGTCCTGTCGGGCGAGGAAGAGGCGCGCTTCTCCGCCGAGGGAGTCATGGCCGGCGCGCCCATGGCGGAGGGAATCATGGGCGACCTGGGGGGCGGCTCCCTCGAGCTGGTCCGGATCGACGGCGGTCAGGTCACCGAGCTGGCGACCCTGCCGCTGGGTCCCTTGCGGCTGCTCGGCGAGACCGGCGGCGACGGCAAGGTCATGCGACGCAGGATCGAGGAGGCCCTCGATTCGCTGCCCTGGCTGGAGCCGGACATCACGCCGCACTTCTACGCCGTCGGGGGGTCCTGGCGTGCCCTGGCACGGATCAGCATGGAAAGCCGCGACTATCCCCTGAAGGTCATCCACGGCTACGCCATGACCGCGGCCGAGCTGGAGGACCTGACCCGGGTGGTCGCGCGCCAGACCAAGGAATCCCTGGCCCGGATCAAGACCGTCACGTCGCGCCGGCTGGAGACCCTGCCGCCGGCGGCGCTGATCCTCCGGCGGCTGCTGCGCCGGCTCTGCCCGCGCGAAGTCGTCTTCTCGGCCTACGGGCTGCGCGAGGGCTGGCTCTTCAACCAGCTCTCCAAGGCCGAGCGGGCAAAGGACCCGCTGCTGGAGGTCGCCCGCGACGTGATGGAGCGGGACAACCGCTTCGGCGATCTGGGCCCCGAGCTCTTCGCCTGGTCGGCGCCGCTCTTCGAGGACGAAAGCGAGGGCGACGCCCGGCTGCGGCAGGCGGCCTGCCACTTCTCCGACCTGGCGTGGCGCGAGCATCCGGACTACCGCGCGTCCTGGGCATTGCACCGCTTGCTGCAATGGCCGTTCCTGGCCGCCGATCATCGCGAACGCGCCTTCCTGGCCCTGGCCGTGGCCTGGCGCTACGGCGGCTCCGACGAGATCTCTTCTTTCCTGGTTCTGCTGAGCCCGGAGGAGGCGGAACGCGCCCGGATCCTGGGCCTGGCCCTGCGGCTCGCCTACACCCTCTCGGCGGGTACGGTCGAGGTGCTGCAGAACTGCCACCTTTACTGGTCGGAGGACCGCCTGCAGCTGCATCTTCCCGAGGACGGCCCGGTGCCCTCGGGCAACGTCGTCGAGCGGCGCTTCTCCCAGCTCCTCGAGGCCGTGGAAAGCCGGGGCTGAGGATAGGCCGGCGCCGAACGGCCGCGGCGATGGGCGGCTACCTGACTTCGATCTCTCGGGTCACGCTGAGGACCTCGCGCGGTCCCGCCGCGTCGCGGCGCCGGACGCTGTAGTCGGCGCGGTAGGTTCCCGGCGCCCAGCCCTCGGGCGGCCGCCGCTTGCCGCCGAAGCGGAACCACTGGGCCTTGTTGCGCGGGAGCTCGGTCTCGGTCTGGAGCAGCTCGCTGCCGTCCGGTCGGGTGATCGTAAGGGTCTCGTGATCGCCGCCGCGCAGCCCCCAGCTGGCCGCCCAGAACACCAGGGCCGGCGCGGCGGCGCTCAGGGACTCGCGGCGAAACTCGCCCTTCAGAGCCCCTTCCAGGCTCGGCTTGCGGGCGGCGAAGCCGGCCAGCAAGAGGCCCCCGGGCCGATAGGCGAGCTGGCGGGCGGCGGCTTCGGACCACAGGCTCTGGCCGCTCCGGCCGCAGCCGCTGCCGGGGGCCAGGCCGGTGAAGGGATCCACGGATTCGCCGTCGCGCCGCAGGGAGAACTCGACGTGGGGAAACTCGGTGTGGCCCGAGAGGCCGATCAGGCCGAGGACCTGCCCGCGGGTCACCCGGTCTCCCGGCCGCACCGTGACGCTGCCCTTCAGAAGGTGGCTGTACTGAGTCTCCCAGCCCCCGGGGTGGGCGAGGACCACGCCGTTGCCGGCTTCGCGCCCATCGATCTGAGCCTTGTCGATGTCCCGGACCGAGACGTCGGCCATGCCGTCGCGCGCGCCCTTGACCCGGCCGTCGGCGGCCGCCAGCACGGCCACGCCGGCGCGCATCTCGACCAGGCTGGGAACCCGGATGTCGGTCCCGCCGTGGCCGTCGTAGGCCAGCGGGCCGCAGGTATAGTCCTGCGCCGCGGGACCCGGGTCCTGATCGACGTAGTTCTGGACCACGCAGACCCGGCCCATCTCGCAGTCGACCGGCAGCCCGAGGCGAATGCCCGGGTCGGCGGCTGCGGCCGCCGCGGCAAGTCCGAGGCTCAGGATCGAAGCCAGGCTCGCCCTGGTCAGGGCGCACCGAAGCACGGCCCGGGGCATTCAGCGCGCCTTGCCGCCGGGCTCGGCCAGGCGGACCTCGCGGTCGCGGATGGTCAGCGCCAGCTCGCCGTGCTTGAGGCGCAGGGCGTCGGCGCCGAAGATCTCGCGCCGCCAGCCGCCGAGCGCGGGCACCTCGGCCTCGTCGTCCGCGGCGATCAATTCGAGGTCGGCGACGCTGGCGACCAGCTTCTGGGCTACGCCGTGGGACTCGCACTTGGCCTTCAGCAGCACCTTCAGGAGGTCGACGACCGGGCCCAGGCCCGAGACCCGCTCGTGGCGGGGCGGCGGCTTGGGGCGCTGGTCCGCCGGGGTGGCCTGGCCGGCCTTGATCGCCTCCAGGATGCCGCGGCCCAACCGGCCTTCGGCGAAGTCCCGGCTGAGGCCGCGGGTCCGGGCGAGGGCCTTGGCGTCCCCGGGCGTGTGGGCGGCGATGTCGAGCAGCTGCTCGTCGCGCAGGACGCGGTTGCGCGGGACGTCGCGGCGCTGGGCCTCGACCTCGCGCCAGGCGGCCAGGGCCTTGAGGACGGCCAGGAAGCGCCGGTCGTTCGAGCGGGACTTGAGGCGGCGCCAAGCCTCCTGGGGCTCCAGCGCGTAGGTCGCCGGGGTCGTCAGGACCGCCATCTCCTCCGAGAGCCAGGCGGCCCGGCCGGACTTCTCCAGCTGTTGGCTCAGGCGCTCGTAGATCGGCCGCAGGTGGATGACGTCGGCCAGGGCGTAGTCCAGCTGGCGCGGCGTCAGGGGCCGATGCGACCAGTCGGCGAAGCGCGAGACCTTATCGAGTCGGGCGCCGACGATCTGCGAGACCAGGCGGTCGTAGGACACCGATTCGCCGAAGCCGCAGACCATGGCGGCGACCTGGGTGTCGAAGATCGGCGCGGGCAGCTGGCCGAACAGGTGGAAGAAGATCTCGAGGTCCTGGCGAGCCGAATGGAAGACCTTGAGCACCTTGGGATTGGCCAGGAGCTCGCCGAGCGGCGCCAGGTCGATGCCGTCGGCCAGGGTATCGACGGCGACGGCGTCCTCGTTCGCCCCGATCTGGACCAGGCAGAGCTTGGGCCAGTAGGTCGTGTCTCGCAGGAACTCGGTGTCGATTGCCAGGAAGTCGGTGCCGGCTTGCTGCCGGCAGAAAGCCGCCAGTTCCGCGCTGTCGGCGATCACGGTCATGGCGGAGCTATACACGGAAGCCAAGGGATCGAAAAGGCCCCCCGAGGCGGCCCCGGAAGGGGCTCGGGGGAGACCCGCAGCGACCCCGCGGGCAGGGCCTTGCCGGGGTCGGCCCCGGCCTTGACAAAGCCGCCGGATCGGTGCCTTTTCCCGGCGATCCGGCAGCCTGGTCCGGGCTGCGAAAATGCCGACTGGTAGCCCAAGATTCCCGGGGAAAGAGCGATGCATCCCTTCCGCACCCACGCCTGTGGCGAGATCAGGCCTGAGCACGTCGAGCAGACCGTCCGACTGTCCGGCTGGATTCACAGCAAGCGGGACCACGGTCAGCTGCTGTTCATCGATCTCCGGGACCACCACGGCGTGACCCAATGCGTGGTCGACGTCTCGAGCCCGCTCTTCGAGGGTCTCGAGGCCATGCGGGTCGAGAGCGTGCTGACCGTGACCGGGCCGGTCGTCGCGCGCAGCGCCGAAACCGTCAACCCGAAGCTCCCGACCGGCCAGGTCGAGCTGCGGATCGACGCCTTCGAGGCCCAGTCGCGGGCCGAGATCCTGCCGCTCCAAGTCAACTCGGACGAAGACGCGGGCGAGGAGACCCGGCTCACCTATCGCTACCTCGACCTGCGGCGCGACAAGATGCAGCGCAAGATCCGACTGCGCAACGCGGTGGTCGCCTCGATTCGCCAGCGCATGTGGGACAGCGGGTTCCAGGAGTTCCAGACCCCGATCCTGACCGCCAGCAGCCCGGAGGGCGCGCGCGACTTCCTGGTACCCTCGCGGCTGCATCCGGGCAAGTTCTACGCCCTGCCGCAGGCGCCGCAGCAGTTCAAGCAGCTGCTGATGATGTCCGGCTTCGACCGCTACTTCCAGATCGCCCCCTGCTTCCGCGACGAGGACAGCCGGGCGAACCGCCTGGCCGAGCACTACCAGTTGGACGTCGAAATGTCCTTCGTGACGCAAGACGACGTCTTCTCGACGATGGAGCCGGTCCTGGCCGGGGTTTTCGAGGAGTTCGCCGACTGGACCGGAAACAAGCACGGCGTCACCCAGGCGCCCTTCCCGCGGATCCCCTTCCGCGAGGCCATGCTGACCTACGGCACCGACAAGCCGGACCTGCGCAACCCCTTGAAGATCGTCGACGTCACCGAGGTCTTCTCCCGCGACGACGTCGAGTTCAACGCCTTCAAGAACGTCATCAAGAAGGGCGGCGTGGTCCGCGCCATCCGGGCCCCGCAGGTCGGCGAGCGGCCGCGCAGCTTCTTCGACAAGCTGAACGACTGGGCCCGGGGCCAGGGCGCGCCGGGGCTGGGCTACATCCTGTTCCAGGGCGGCGAGGGCAAGGGGCCGATCGCCAAGTTCGTGCCCGCCGCCGCCCAGGAGGCGCTGAAGGGGGCCGCCGGGCTGGAGGAGGGCGATGCGGTCTTCTTCGTCTGCGACCTGGAGGCCGCGGCGGCCAGCATGGCCGGGCTCGCCCGCGACCGCATCTGCGACGACATGGGCGTCCGCGAGGAGGGCAGCTTCAAGTTCTGCTGGATCGTCGACTTCCCGATGTACGAGCTGGACGAGAAGACCGGCAAGATCGAGTTCTCCCACAACCCCTTCTCCATGCCCCAGGGCGGGCTCAAGGCGCTGAACACCGAGGACCCGCTGGAGATCCTGGCCTATCAGTACGACTGCGTGTGCAACGGCAACGAGCTCTGCTCCGGGGCGATCCGAAACCACGATCCGGAGATCATGGAGCGGGCCTTCCATCTGGTCGGCTACGGCCGCGAGGTCCTGGAGGAGCGCTTCGGCGGCATGCTGACCGCGATGCAGTACGGGGCGCCGCCGCACGGCGGCTGCGCCTTCGGCATCGACCGCATCGTCATGCTGCTCGCAGACGAGACAAATCTGAGGGAAATCAACGCCTTCGCAATGAACGGCCAGTTCGAGGACCTGATGATGGCCGCGCCCTCGGAGGCGACGCCGGAGCAGCTGCGGGACCTGCACATCCGGGTCGAGCTGCCGCCGGAGCTGCGCGAGGCTTGAGGCACCGGCGCCTCCGGTTCCGGGCGCAAACGTAAGCGATTTCTTAAGCGGTCGGGCGCGACAATCCGCCGTGCCAGTAGACTTTGCCGGCCATCCGGCCGGTGGAGGTCTTGGGCGAGGGGAGAGGGATGCGGATCGCTTTCGTGCTTTGTTCCTGCATGCTGCTGTCGGCCTGCGGAACGCCGGTTTCGTCGTTCGCGAACATGGCGCTCAGCAGCGTGACCTACTTCTTTACCGGCAAGACCACCACGGACCACGGGCTTTCCCTGGTGCTCCAGGAGGATTGCGAGATCATCCGCGCCCTGGAAGGGGAGATCTGCCGGCCGGTCGGCAACGGCTATCCAGAGGCCGACCTCGAGGTCGCCCTGCAACCGCTGGAAGCGAGCCCGGACTTCGCGGACGCGGATTTCCTGCGGGCCGACGGCTCGGTGATCGTCGACCCGGACCGCCCCATGCTGGTCGAGACACCCCTGACCGAGGATCTCGACGGCGAAGCCGTCGAGCTGGTCGAGGGTACCCAGGAGCCGGGGCGCGATCCGAGAGCGAACCAGACTGCGAGCAGCCTCTCGGGCTACCTGCCGGCCGGTGCGGCACAGGACGACTCCGATTGGGACCGCAGATTCGGGTTCTACCGGGACAGATAGACCCTTGCAGCCCGCGCAGGCCGCGCTAGACTCGGCCTCTGTAGCGTTAATGCTATTATAGGTTGTACTATCCTCTTCGATTCTCAGCGCCGGTAGTGCGCTGCGGAGTCCTAGCTCGACATCGGATCAACGGCGTGGCGCTTCGTCCATGACCCTTCCTGTTGCAGACGGCTTCTTCATGCCGCCCGAATGGGCGCCTCATGCGCGCTGCTGGATGGCCTGGCCTTGCCGCGAGGAGCTCTGGGGCGACCGGCTCACGGCGGTCAGGCAGGCCTACGCCGAGGTGGCCAAGGAAATCTCCCGCTTCGAGCCGGTGACCATGGTCGCCAACCCGCAGGACGTGGCCGAGGTCAGCCTCAGCTGCGGTCCCGGCGTCAGCTGCCTGTCGCTCGCCCATGACGATTCCTGGGCCCGCGACAGCGGCCCGAGCTTCGTCGTGAACCGCAAGGGCGGTGTGGCCGGCATCGACTGGATCTTCAACGCGTGGGGCGGCAAGTACCAGCCCTACGGCGAGGACGCCCAGATGGCCCGCCGGATCCTGGAGCAGCTGGAGCTGCCCTGCTATCCGGCGCCTCTGGTGATGGAGGGCGGCGCGGTCCACGTCGACGGCGAGGGCACGCTGCTGACCACCGAGCAGTGCCTGCTCAACGAGAACCGCAATCCGAATCTCGGTCGGGACGAGGTCGAGGCCCTGCTGCGCGACCACCTCGGGGTCGAGACGGTGATCTGGCTGGCCGGCGACCCGCTCGACGACGAGACCGACGGCCATGTCGACAACCTGGCCTGCTTCCTCGCGCCCGGCGTGGTCCTGGCCCAGCATCCCGGGCCGGAAAGCGCGGCCAACCACGCGGCCCTGGCCGAGAACCTGAAACGCCTGCGCGAGGCCCGCGACGCCCGCGGCCGGGCGCTCGAAGTAGTCGAGATGCCGCAGCCCCAGACCCAGTTGGAGGATCACCGGGGCGCGCCCCTGCTGGCCTCCTACGTCAACTTCTACATCGCCAACGGTGCCGTGGTCGCGCCCGGCTTCGAGGATCCGGCGGACCAGAAGGCCTACGAGATCCTGCGCCAGGCCTTCCCCGACCGCGAGGTGGTCCAGATCGACGCCCTCGAGATCGTCTACGGCGGTGGCGGCATTCACTGCATCACCCAGCAGCAGCCGGCGGCCCTCTCTGAGGGTTGAGCTCGAGGACCGGCGGCGCCGGGCCGCCGCTACTCCGGCTCGATCTCCCAGATCCTGGCATGGTCTGCGGCCCGCTCCGGCCGGATCACCCGGACCCGCTCGGTCAGGCCGGCAGCGGCCGCCTCGCGCTCGATGGCCAGCAGGCTGTGCAGCTTGTGATCGCTGAGGCCGAGGGCGTAGTCCGCTTCCTCGCGGGCGGCCGGCAGGGCGGCGGCCAGGCTGGGCGCGCCGTAGACCTCGACGAAGTGCCGGGCCAGGCGCTCGACCACCTGGTAGAAGCCGGCTTCCTCGATCTCGGCGACCTCGACCAGGGTCGCCCGGCCGAAGCTCTCGGTGCCCAGCCAGCCGTTCCTGAAGGCCTGCTTCTCCTTCCCGCCGAGGGCCTGGGGGTCGGCCTCGGCGAAGGCGAAGCTGCCGGGCACCGCCCATTCTCCGGGCGCCGCGGCCTTCGGGAAGACCTGCAGGTCCGAATTGTCCAGACGGATCGTTCGAAGGAAGCGCATGCCGCCAGTCTAGCCGCGTGAAGCGCCCGGGTCAGGCCATCCGACCGGCAGCGGCAGGCTCGATGCGGGCGGCGCGATCTAGGCCCAGATCAGCCAACCCAGGAAGACGCCGGCCAGCAGACCGTAGGTTACGCCGGCGATCAGAGTCTTGAGGCGGGGAGAGACAGCCGTCTGGAGCGGTGGGGCCATGCTCTAGCAAATATGACTTCGGCGCGCCGATGCAAGCGGGGCGAACGCGAAGGCGCCCGATCGGGGTCTGCGCTAGTTGGCGCGCGGGGCGTCGGCGAGGCCGCCGAGGACCAGCTTCGGCCGCTTGTCGGCGTAGAGCGCCTGGTCGGCCAGGAACAGCAGGCCATCGGCGGTCGAGCCGGCATTGTAGGCGGCGGCGCCGAAGCTGGCCGAGGCCCGCAGGCGGCGGGACTGCCAGGGCACCTCGAGGTCCTGGATCCGGGCCTTGAGCCGCAGCACGCGGTCGGCGGCCTGGCTGCGCCGGGTATCGCTCATCAGGATGGCGAATTCGTCGCCGCCGATCCGGGCGACCGAGTCGCTGCGCCGGATCTCCTTGCGCAGCAGGGCGGCGACGCTGCGCAGCACGCAATCCCCGGCGAGGTGGCCGTGGCGGTCGTTGATGGCCTTGAAGCGGTCCAGGTCGCAGAGCACCAGCAGGCCGGTCTCGCCATGGCGCTGCGCCCGTGCCAGTGCGGCGCCAAGCGCGAGCTGGAAACCGCGCCGGTTCAGCAGGCCGGTCAGCTCGTCGCTGTTCGACAGCCCCTCCAGGTAGGAGATGCGCGCCCGCTGCTCGCAGATTTGGCGCTCGGCCTCGGCGGCCGCCAGGATCAGCTGGTCGACCAGGCCCCGGACCTCGTTGTCCCGCTGTCCGGCCCCTTCCCGCAGGCGGTTCAGGGCCGCGCGCAGGGGGCCCAGGTCTTCCTCAGGGTCGGCTAGGGTGTTCGGCTGGTTCTGGTTCACGGTCTTGGCCTCGCTGTGAATCGGCGTCGCTGTCCCAGCAGCAAGAGCCGTGCCAGTTCTAACTTGTTGATTTGGATAGAGTTCTATTGGGGCGGGCGGGCAGAATCTGCCCGGTTCCGCCACCGGGTTCGGCTATGGCTGCCGGCGACTTGGCTGCTAAGAGGCTGATTTAGATAGGAATTCGCTGACGCGCCTCTGCGTCCCGGCGGGCAGGCTCGGCACCCGGCGGGCTTTGCCGGGCGCAGCTCCGCGCCGGCCCGGGGGCCCGGCGGAGGCCGACATTGCCATCGCGTGCCGGGTCTAGTATCTAGCCGCTACGCGATGCCGCCCCGCCGCTCCCGGCCCGGCGGCTTGAATGTATGGCCCGCATCGCGGTCATTGGACCCCGGGGATCGATCTTCGTGACGCCAGCCCAGAGAGTCAGCCGTCTGCTCCTCGCCGGCCTCGTCCTTTGGACGATGCCCCTGGCGGAGGCTTTCGCCGACACGGTCGAAATCCTGCCCCATCGCGCGGTCTACCGCATGGAGCTTTCGGCCCTGCGCGGCGGCAGCTCCGTCGTCGACGTATCCGGCCGCATGGACTTCGAATGGCGCGATGCCTGCGATGCCTGGACCGTGTCCCAGCGCATGCGGATCGTGGTCGGCTACGGCAGCGGCTCCGAGTACGACTTCGGCCTGACGCTCAACACCTGGGAGTCCAAGGACGGCCTCAACTACCGCTTTTTCATCCGCCAGATCACCGGCAGCACCGAAAGCGAGGAGACCCGAGGCAAGGCCCAGCTCGAGGGTGCGGGCAAGCGGGGCCAGGCCTCCTTCGCCCAGCCCGAGGAGAAGCGGATCGACCTGCCGCCCGGCACCCTCTTTCCGACGGAGCACACGCGCGACCTGCTGCAAGCGATAGGGCGGGAGCCTTGGCCGCTGTGGCGGACGGTCTTCGACGGGTCCGGCGAAAGCGGCCTGTTCGGGATCTCGGCCGCCATGGTCGAGGCCGTCGAGCCCGAGACCGGCGTCGCCGAGGGCCTCAAGGCGATCGAGGGCCAGCCGTCCTGGCGCCTGCGCCTCGCGTTCTTCGATCTCGGCGGCCCGGAAGCGGCGGAACCGCAGCAGGAGCAGGCCCTGCGGCTCTACCGCAACGGCGTGCTCGACGAGCTGGTCCTGGAGTTTCCGGAGTTCTCGGTCCGGGCGGTCCTCGAAGAGCTCGAGCCGCTGGCCCCCTCCGGCTGCTAGATCAGGACGGCTTGCCGGTCAGCAGGCCACGCCCCTTGCGGATCGCGTCTCGGCCCAGCTTCTCCCTCACCTGATCCATGGCGGCCTCGACGCGTCCGCGCCGGGCCCGCTCGGGGTCCAGCAGGTCCGGCGGGTCCGCCAGGTCTCCGGGTCCGAGGTCGCTGGCGCCGATGCCGATCAGGCGAAAGCGCCGCCCGTCGGCTTCCTTGGCGAGCAGGGGCAGGGCGGCGTCAAAGAGCACTTCGGCGAGCTGGCTCGGGGCGTCCAGGCGGCGGCTCCGGGTCAGCAGGCGGAATTCCGCGGTCTTCAGCTTCAAGGTCACGCTGCGCCCGGCCAGGTCGCTGCGCTTGAGCCGCCGGGAGACCTTCTCGCAGAGCGGCCAGAGACGGCCGCTGAGGGCGTCGAGGGCGGCCAGGTCGCGGTCGAAGGTGGTCTCCGCCGAGATGCTCTTGGCCGGCTCGCGCGGGTCCACTTGCCGGGCGTCGCGGCCGTGCGAGAAGCGGTGCAGGCGGCCGCCGATGGCGCCGTAGCGGGCGATCAGCTCGGCCTCCTCGTAGCGGCGGAGCTGCCCGACCTTGGTGATCCCGTCGCGTTCCAGGGCGCGTCGCAGGGCCTTGCCGACGCCCCACAGCAGGCTCACCGGCTGCTCGGCCAGGAAGCCCTCGGCCTCGGCCTCCCCGATTACGGCGAAGCCCCGGGGTTTGTCCAGGTCGGAGGCCACCTTGGCCAGGAACTTATTGTAGCTGAGACCGATCGAGGCGGTGATCTGGAAGGCCGCCTCGATCCTCAGGGCCAGCAGCGCCAGGGTCCGGGCCGGCGGACCGCCGTGCAGCGCCTCGGTCCCGGTGAGGTCGAGGAAGGCCTCGTCGATCGACAGCGGTTGGACCAGGGGCGTGACCTCCTCCATCATCCGGCGGATCGCCCGCCCGGCCTCCTGGTACTTGGCCATGTCGGGCCGGATCACCACGGCGTCGGGACAGGCCTTCAGGGCCTTGAACATCGGCATCGCCGAGCGCACCCCGTAGAGCCGGGCAACGTAGCAGCAGGCCGCGACCACACCACGCCGGCCGCCGCCGACGATCACCGGCCGCTCGGCCAGCTCGGGCCGGTCGCGCTTCTCGATGCTGGCGTAGAAGGCGTCGCAGTCGATGTGGGCGATCGCCAGGCGCCCCAGCTCGGGGTGGCTCAGCAGACGCGGCGAGGCGCAGTCCGGGCAGCGCTGCGCCTCCGGAGCTTCCCAGAGGGCGCCGCAGTCCCGGCAGAGCGTGGTCATGGGTCTCCGGCCTCGCCGAGGGCCTCGGCCAGCTCCTCCGGCCGCCAGAGCCAGGCCGCGCCGCGGACCCCGCTGGAATCGCCGTGCTTCGCGGCGACCACCGGGGTGGTGCAGACATCGGAGAAGACGTAGTCCTGAAGGCGCCCGGGCAGCTCGGCATAGAGCCGTTCCAGGTTCGACAGGCCACCGCCCAGGACAACCGCGTCGGGGTCGACCACGTTGATGACGGTGGCGAGGCCGCGGGCCAGCCGCCCGATGTAGCGCGTGAGGCTGGCCGCCGCCGCCCCGTCGCCGGCCGCCGCCCGGGCGGCGATCTCCTCCACGGCCAAGTCCTGGCCGCTCGCCGCCGCGTGGTCCCGGCTCAGCCCCGGACCGGACAGGAAGGTCTCGATGCAGCCCCGCTTGCCACAGTAGCACGCCGGCCCGGGCCGCTCCTCGTCCTCGGGCCAGGGCAGGGGGTTGTGGCCCCACTCGCCGGCGATGGCCTGGGGGCCGACCAGGGGCCGTTCCCGGACCACCAGGCCGCCCCCGACACCGGTGCCCAGGATCACCCCGAAGACCACCTCAGCGCCGGCCGCGGCACCGTCCACCGCCTCGGAGAGGGCAAAGCAGTTGGCGTCGTTGGCAACCCGCACCGGCCGGCCGAGGGCCTCGGCCAGGTCCCGGTCCAGCGGCCGGCCGATGATCCAGGTCGAATTGGCGTTCTTGATCAGGCCGCTGTGCGGCGAGACCGTGCCCGGGATCCCGACCCCGACGCTGCCCAGCCGGCCGAGCTCGGCCTCCACGCCCTGGACCAGGTCCCGGATCGCCCGGACGGTGCCCTGGTAATCGCCCTTTGGGCTCGCCTGGCGGCGGCGCAGCCTCATGCCGGCACTGCCGTCCAGTACCGCCGCCTCGATCTTGGTGCCTCCCAGGTCGATGCCGATCTGCATGCCTCGAACCCTCCCGCGCGTCTGCTCTCGGCCCTCTACAACCCCCAGAATATCTAGTCCTTACCAATATTTAACTCCGGAGCCTTAGATGATACAGGGTAAAGCTCAATCGGACTAAGGGGTGCCGCTGGGGCCCATCCGGGGCAATCGAGGTTTCATGCCCAGGGCCGAAAATGGTAAACAATGGCAGCCACTAGATCATCGCACGGACCACTCAAGGCGCCCGCCATGAATGACGATAACGGCAAGACGGTCCTGGTCGTGGAAGACAATGACCTGAACATGAAGCTGTTCCACGACCTTCTGGAGGCTCATGGCTACAACATCCTCCAGACCAAGGACGGCATGGAGGCGCTGCGGATGGCCCGCGAACACCGCCCCGACCTGATATTGATGGACATCCAGCTCCCGGAGGTCTCCGGTCTGGAAGTGACCAAGTGGATCAAGGAAGACGACGAGCTCAAGTCGATCCCGGTGGTGGCCGTGACGGCCTTCGCCATGAAGGGCGACGAGGAGAAGATCCGCGAAGGCGGCTGCGAGGCCTACATCGCCAAGCCGATCTCCGTGGCCAACTTCCTTGAAACCGTCGGCCGCTTCCTGAATTGAGCTGAGGTGGGTGGTATCCGGTCATGACGGCGCGGATCCTGGTCGTCGACGACGTTCCTGCCAACGTCAAGCTTCTGGAAACGAAGCTGGCGGCCGAGTACTTCGACGTGCTCACGGCCAGCGACGGCAGCACGGCGCTGACCGTCGCCGAGGATCAGCTTCCCGACATCATCCTGCTCGATATCATGATGCCCGGCATGGACGGCTTCGAGGTCTGCCAGCGGCTCAAAGAGTCGGCCAAGACCCGGCATATCCCGGTGGTCATGGTCACGGCCCTGAGCGAGGTGCCGGACCGGGTCCGCGGCCTGGAGTCCGGCGCCGACGACTTCCTGTCCAAGCCGGTCAACGATATCGCGCTTTTCGCGCGGGTGCGCTCGCTGCTGCGGCTCAAGATGATGACCGACGAGCTGCGCCTGCGGCAGGAGACCTCCGGCGACCTCGGAGTCTTCGAGTCCGATCTCGAAGACGACGACGATCCGCAGGACGCCCGGGTCCTGATCGTCGAGAACAACGAAATGATGGCCGACCGTCTGGCCCGCTATCTCGGTGAGAGCGGCTGCGTGACCGACCAGGCGGCGACCACAACCGAGGGACAAGTTCTGGGCCGGGACGGCAATTATGACCTGGTGATCGTCAACCTGCACGTCGGCGGCGAGGACGGCCTGAGGTTCTGGCCCTCGGCGGTGGTCGCCGCGTGGTCGGTCACGCAGCCGCTCTCGCCCAGATAGCGCGCCAGACG
>JAAUYI010010404.1_pt1 | contig 14956 bp, 14 predicted proteins | sample 7278041 | NCBI WGS metagenome assembly JAAUYI01 (sample SAMN14350216, study PRJNA611818) | marine sediment metagenome | isolation source: surface marine sediment (0.6m) | place: French Polynesia: Moorea | collected 2018-08
CGAGCCTTGACGACCCGGAGGTCTTCCAACCGCAGCTGATCGTCTACACCAAGCGGGCCCCGTCCTGGGACCGCATGGACCCCGCACTGCCCGCCTTCGAGGCGATGCCGCCGCCTGAGCAGATGCCCGACATGGCGAAGTGAAACAAACAGAGAGCCAGACCCCTCACCCTCCCAGCGCCTGACGGCGCCGGGCCCCTCCCTCTCCCCGGGGAAGAGGGATGAGAAGGCTTGGCGAGGCAACCGGCCGAGCCTAGCCGGAGCCGGGTGAGGGGTACTCCACTTGAGCGCTCAAAAGGTCTTCAGGCCGTTGACCGGGAGCAGGATGGCGTAGACCGAGGTCGTGGCGGTGATGAAGAGGCGGTTGCGCTTCGGGCCGCCGAAGCAGACGTTCGAGACCTGCTCGGGCACCAGGACCTTGCCGATCAGGGTGCCGTCGGGCTCCAGGCAGTGGACACCGTCGGCCGCGCTGCTCCAGATCCGCCCTTGGTCGTCCAGGCGGAAGCCGTCGAAGACGCCCCTGGTGCAAGTGGCAAAGACCGCGCCGCCGGAGAGCGTTCCGTCCTCGCCGACGTCGAAGGCCCGGATGTGGCGCTCGCCGCTGGCGAAGCGCGTGCCGCCGGAATCGACGATGTAGAGCTGGCGCTCGTCCGGCGAGAAGGCCAGGCCGTTGGGCCTTACGAAGTCGTCGGCGACGATCCGGCAGGCGCCGGTTTCGGGATCGAGCCGGTAGACGTGGTCGCCGCCGATCTCCGACTCCGCCTGGAAGCCCTCGTAGTTGGAGTCGATCCCGTAGGCCGGATCGGTGAACCAGATCGAGCCGTCGGACTTGACCACGACATCGTTGGGGCTGTTGAAGCGCTTGCCCTCGAAGCGCTCGGCCAGGACGGTGATCCGGCCGTCGTGCTCGGTCCGGGTGACCCGCCGCCCGCCGTGCTCGCAGCTGACCAGGCGCCCCTGGCGGTCGACCGTGTTGCCGTTGGTGTAGCGGCCCTCGCCGCCGCGGAAGACCCCGACCGTGCCCGTCGTCTCGTCCCAGCGCAGCATCCGGTCGTTGGGAATGTCGCTGAAGATCAGGGAGCGGCTGGCCGGGAAGTAGGCCGGGCCCTCGGTCCAGCGGCCGCCGTCCCAGAGGTGATCGAGGCGGGCGCTGACCTTCACGCAGCGCCTGAAGCGCTCCTCGGTGATCTCGAAATCGCTGTCGGCCATGTCTGACGATGCCTCCCGCAGAATCCTCCGGACGCCAGCGCGGATTGAAGCGGACCCCGAGGCGTGCTACGCATTTCGTAGCACATCCCGGCAGGTTGGCAAAGCGTTTGCTACGCTATCCGTAGCAAAGTCCAGAGGGCAGCGAGGGACGGCAAGCATGGCATCGGTTCCAAGGCCGGGCCGGCCGGTCAGGGGTTCCAGGTCCGGCGCCCCGATCATGGCGCTCTTCGACCTGCTCGGGCGACGCTGGTCCATGGGTGTCCTGTGGACGCTGAGCGAAGGCGGGCCCTGCACCTTCCGAGAGCTGCAAGGGCGCTGCGAGAGCATCTCGCCGACGGTGCTGAACGCCCGCCTGAAGGAGCTGCGCGGGGCCGGCCTGGTCGAGCACGACGGCCTCGGCTACCGGGCGACGCCGACCGGCCGGGAGCTCTACGACCTGCTGGTGCCGCTCGGCAAATGGTCGAAGACCTGGGCGCGCAAGCTGTCCGGCTGAAGCGGAGGGCGGCCTCCGTCACGCCTGGTAGTCGAGTCCCCAGACCCGGTAGCGTTCGGGGTCCTCGACCCAGCGCTCGCGCACCTTGACGTGGAGGAAGAGGTGCACCGGCCGCTCCAGCATCGCCTGGAGCTCGGCCTGGGCCGCCTCGCGTACGGCGCGGATGGTCCGGCCGCCCTTGCCCAGGCAGATGCCCTTGTGGGTCTCGCGCTGGACGTAGACGGTCTGCTCGATCTTGACGCTGCCGTCGTCGAAGTCCTGCCAGGCGTCGGTCTCGACGGTCAGCGCGTAGGGCAGCTCCTGGTGCAAGCGCAGGAAGAGCTGCTCGCGGGTCACCTCGGCCGCGATCAACCGCATCGGCAGGTCTGTCAGCTGGTCCTCGGGATAGTGCCAGGGGCCTTCTGGCATGGCCCCCGCCAGGAAGCCACGCAGCTCGGTGAGGCCGTCTCCGGTGGTGGCGGCGATCATGAAGGTATCCGTGAAGATCCCCTCCTCCTGGAAGCGCGCGGCCAGGGCCAGGAGGCGCTCGCGCTTGACCGTGTCGATCTTGTTGAGGACCAGCGCCGCGCGCCGGCCCTGGGCCTTGAGGCCGTCCAGGATGAGCCGGGTGTCCGGGTCGATCTCCCGGCGCCCGGCGTCGAAGATCAGCAGCACCACGTCGGCGTCCGCCGCCCCGCCCCAGGCGGCCTCGACCATGGCCCGCTCCAGGCGGCGCTTGGGCTGGAAGATGCCCGGGGTGTCGACCAGCACGATCTGGCTGGCGCCCTCGATGAAGATGCCGCGGATGCGGAAGCGGGTGGTCTGCACCTTGTGGGTGACGATCGAGACCTTGGCCCCGGTCAGGGCGTTGACCAGGGTCGACTTGCCGGCGTTTGGCGCGCCCAGGATCGCGGCGAAGCCGCAGCGCGACGCCGCGCCGGGGGCCGCCGGATCCTGGCCCGTCACGCCTCGGACTCCAGCGCCTCGGACTCCAGGGCCTCGAGCAGCCGGGACGCAGCCTCCTGCTCGGCCAGGCGCTTCGAACGGCCGCAGCCCTGCGCCGGCGGCCGGTCCTCGACCGAGACCTCGACGGTGAAGGTCGGGTCGTGGTCGGGGCCGGAGCGGGACAGCTCGCGGTAGGCCGGCAGGGCGAGGCCGCGGGCCTGGGCCCATTCCTGGAGGGCGGTCTTGGCCTCCTCCGGCGGCCGCAGGTCGGCTTCGATCAGGGACTGCCACTGCGCCTCGACGAAGCGGCGCGCCGGTTCCAGACCGCCGTCGAGGAAGATCGCGCCGATCAGCGCCTCGCAGCAGTCGGCCAGGATCGCCGGGTTCTCGCGGCCACCGACATCTTCCTCGGACTTGGAGATCGTGATGTAGGGGCCGAGCCCGATCTTGGCGGCGACCTCGGCCAGGGCCTCGCGCCGGACCAGCATCGCGAAGCGCTTGGCTAGCGCGCCCTCGCGTTCCTTCGGAAAGTCGCGGTAGAGCCGTTCCGCGATGATCAGGCCGAGCACCCTGTCGCCGACGAACTCCAGGCGCTGGTAGTCGTCGCTGGCCCCGCGGCGGCGGCGCGGCGCGCTGCCATGGGTCAGGGCGCGGGACAGGAGGCCGGGGTCGGCGAAGTCGTGGCCGAGGATCTCGGCGAGAGGCTGAAGGGAGGCGGACGAGGCGCCGTGGCGGTCTGGCGAAGCCGCCGCGCCGCTATTCGATCCCATCGAAGATGCGGCTGAAGCGGACCGCGAAGGGCCAGCGCCAGACCTCCCAGAAGCGGGCCGAGCCGTCGTGGGAGAAGAACAGGATCTCGGCCCGCCCGATCAGGTTCTCGACCGGCACGTAACCCACCTCGTTGAGGGCGCGGCTGTCCTGACTGTTGTCCCGGTTGTCGCCCATGGCGAAGACGTGGCCGTCGGGCACGCGGTACTCCGGGCTGTTGTCCATCACTTCGTTGTCGCTGCGCTCCCGGATCAAATGCTGCCGGCCGCTGGGCAGGGTCTCGAGGTACTCGGTGAAGGCCGAGAAGCCGCCGTCGCCCCGCCCTCCGACCTTCTCGCGCTTCACGGCCTCGCCGTTGATGTGCAGCACACCGCGGATCATCTGGATCCGGTCGCCGGGAAGGCCGACGATCCGCTTGATGTAGTCGGTCTCCTCCTCGCCCGGCTTGCGGAACACCGCGACGTCTCCGCGCTCCGGCAGGCTGCCCATGATGCGGCCCTCGAAGAGCGGCGGACTGAAGGGAAAGGAGTAGCGCGTGTAGCCGTAGGAGAACTTGGAGACGAAGAGGTAGTCGCCGATCAGCAGGGTCGGGATCATCGAGCCGGAGGGAATGTTGAAGGGCTCGAAGGCAAAGGTCCGGATGCCGAGCGCGATCAGCACCGCGATCACGATGGTCTGAAGGGTCTCCCGATACTCGGCGAAGGCGCCGCCGGAACGCACCTTTCCGTCCTCCTTCGCGGCCTCGGCCGCTTCGCGGGATGTGGTCTCGGAGTCGGCCTGGGGGGACCGCGGTTCGTCGTGTTCAATCATGATCCGATGGAACGGCCGAAATGATGACGATTGCCTGGGCGAGTGGATAGTCGTCGGTGATGGTCACGTCAATGCGCGCCTTCATACCGCTCGGCGTTAACTCCTCGAGCCGCAGAGCGGCGCCGCCGGTCAGGTCCAGGGTCGGCTGACCGCTCGGCAGGTTCACGACCCCCATGTGCTGCCAGTGGACTCCGCGCCGGGGCACCCCGGTCCCCAGGGCCTTGGCGCAGGCTTCCTTGGCCGCGAAACGCTTGGCGTAGCTGGCCGCCCGCGCCGATCGGCGATCCGACTTGGCCCGTTCCACCTCGGTGAAGACCCGCTCGGTAAAGCGCGCGCCGAACTTCTCCAGGGTCTTCTCGATCCGCCGGATGTCGATCAGGTCGTTGCCCAGGCCGATGATCATCGAGGGCTCAGGCCCCGCGGGCGCCGCGGGTCTCGGCCCGGGCCTTGTCCATCAGGGCCCGCATGCGCCGGATCGCGCTGTCCAGGCCGCTGAAGATCGCCTCTCCGACCAGGAAATGGCCGATGTTGAGCTCGACCAGGGTCGGAATCGCGGCGACCGGCCCGACCGTGTCGAAGGTCAGGCCGTGGCCGGCATGGCACTCCAGGCCGATCGCCTCGGCATGGGCCGCGGCGGTCTCCAGCTTGGCGAACTCGGCCTGGGTCGCGGGTCCGCCCTGGTCGTGCAGGAAGGTCTCGCAATAGGCCCCGGTGTGGAGCTCGACCACCGGCGCCCCCAGGGCCTTGGCGGCGTCCAGCTGCAGCGGATCGGGATCGACGAAGAGCGACACCCGAATCCCGGCCGCCCGCAGATCGTCGACGTAGGCCTTCAGGTGATTTCGGCCGCCGTGGGCGTCCAGGCCACCCTCCGTGGTCACCTCCTCGCGCTTCTCGGGCACGATGCAGGCCGCGTGGGGCCGATGCCGCAGGGCGATCCTCAGCATCTCCTGGGTCGCCGCCATTTCCAGGTTGAGCGGCAGGTCGATTTCCCGGGTCAGGCGGTCGATGTCCTCGTCGGAGATGTGCCGCCGGTCCTCCCGCAGGTGGGCCGTGATGCCGTCGGCGCCGGCCTGCGCCGCCAGGCGCGCCGCCCGGACCGGGTCCGGATGCAAGCCGCCGCGGGCGTTGCGGATCGTCGCCACGTGATCAATGTTGACCCCGAGTCGCAAATATCGCGTCATTTCCGTCTTCTCCCCTATCCTCCTGCGCTGGAGCCTCGGTTGCCGCCGGCTCCGGGGATGGCGGTTCGGCGGGCGCTTCGCGGGCCGCCCGGTTCCGCGCCCTGGCCCGCCTGCGCAACTTCTTCCGTACCCTGCGCCTGCGCTGCGCCTTCTGATAACCTGACACAACGCGGTGCATGATCAAGTAGGTGATGATCCAGGCGATGATTGCAGTCGGCAAGCCGCCGATCGCCATCGGCCAGAGGATCTCCAGCGGCCGGTCGAAGATGAAGCTGAAGGACAGGTCCGCCGGCAGCTCGACCGCGGTCTCGTAGCCCAGCAGGGTCCGGCCGAAGGCGTAGATCCAGGGCAGGATGACCGGGAAGGTCAAGGGGTTGCCCACAACCGTTCCGAAGGCTGAAGCTACGACATTCCCGCGAAGCGCGAGCGCTGCCAGAGCCGCGATGACGAAGTGCAGGCCGAGAAAGGGGGTGAAGGAGGCCGCGGCGCCGCAGGCGAAGCCGGCCGCGATCCGGTAGGGCGTGCCCGGCAGGCGGCCCACCCGATGCCTGATATACAGCGCCACGCGGGTCCAGCCACGCCGCGGCCAGATCACCTCGCGCGCCTGGTGATGCCAGGGAAGCGGTCTGCGCCGCCGGAACACCATCGCCCCCTATCCTCCGGATGCGGCCGTCCCGGATGGTTCCGGACGGTCCTTCACGTTTGGCGCAACCCGCGGCATCGGTCAGGTCCGCGCCCGCTCGACGGAGGTTATCACCGACATCGCCCTCAAGGCGGCCATGATATCGGTCAAATGCTTCAGATCTTTTACCTCGACGTCGATCAGCATCTCGAAGAAGTCGATCGAACGGTTGGTGATCTTGAGGTTGGAGATATTGCCGTCGTTCTTGCCGATCACCGTGGAGAGGTTACCCAGGCTGCCCGGCTCGTTAGCCACCACCACGTGGAGCCGTCCGAGAAAGGGCACCGAGGACCCGTCGACGTCCCAGGCGAGATCGACCCAGCGCTCCGGGGTCTCGGCGAAGGTCTGCAGGGTGTCGCAATCGATGGTATGGACGGTGACCCCCTTCCCGGTGGTGACGATGCCGACGATCCGATCGCCTGGCAGCGGATGGCAACAGTGCGCGTAGTGCAGCGCCATGCCGGGAATCAGGCCCTTGATCGGGATCGCCTGGTCCTGGACCTTGTCCCGCTTGCTCTTGGAGCGGCCGATCGACACGACCTTGCGCCAGCCGCTGCGCTCCTTGGTGCCGGGATAGACCGCGCGAACCACCTCGAGGGCCGAGGTGTGGCCGGTGCCGACCGAGAAGTGGAGGTCCTGGACCGAGTCCGCCTTGAGCTTCTTCAAGCCGCCCTTCAGGGCCTTTTCGGTCAGGTCCTGGCCTTCCTGGCGAAAGGCCTTCTCCAGCATGTTGCGGCCAAGCTCGACGTACTGTTCGCGCTCCCTGGCGCGGACGAAGCGGCGGATCCGGGCCCGCGCCTTGCCGGTGACCGCGAACTTCTCCCAGTCGGGCGACGGGGTCTGCGCCTTGGAGGTGACGATCTGGACCTGGTCGCCGTTGGCCAGCCTGGTGCGCAGCGGCACCATGCGGCCGTTGACCTTGGCACCGACGCAGGTGTCGCCGACCTCCGAGTGCACGGCGTAGGCGAAGTCCAGGGGGGTCGCGCCGCTCGGCAGGGCGATCAGATCGCCCTTGGGCGTGAAGCAGAAGACCTGGTCCTGGAACATCTCGAGCTTGGTGTGCTCGAGGAACTCCTCCGGGTTGGAGGCATGGTCCAGGATGTCCAGAAGCTCGCGCACCCAGCGGTACTGGCGGCCGTCGACCATCTGCGCGCCCTGCTTGTACTTCCAGTGGGCGGCGACGCCGAACTCGGCGATCTCGTGCATCTCGCGGGTCCGGATCTGGACCTCGATGCGCTGCTGTTCCGGCCCGATCAGGCCGGAGTGCAGCGAGCGATAGCCGTTCGGCTTGGGGGTCGAGATGTAATCCTTGAAGCGGCCGGGCACCGTCGGGTAGCGGTTGTGCAGGACGCCCAGCGCCTGGTAGCAGTCGCCGACGGTCGGCACCACCACCCGGAAGGCGACGGTGTCGGCGAGCTGCTCGAAGCTGAGGTTGCGCTGCTCCATCTTGCGCCAGATCGAGTAGGGCGACTTGAGGCGCCCCGAGACCTTGGCCTTGACCCCGCCCTCCTCGAGGTCACGGGCCAGTTGCTTGCGGACCCGCTTCAGCAGGTCGCCGCCCTGCTCGCGCAGGAAGTCCAGCCGCGCCAGGATCGAGTCCCGGGCATCCGAGTTGAGCACGGCGAAGGCGAGGTCCTGCAGCTCGTCCTTGAAGCGCTGCATGCCGATCCGCTCGGCCAGCGGCGCGTAGATGTCCATGGTCTCGCGGGCGATGCGCCGGCGCTTGTCCGGGTTCTTCACGAAATGCAGGGTCTGCATGTTGTGAAGCCGGTCCGCGAGCTTGACCAGCAGGACCCGGATGTCCTCGGACATCGCCAGCAGGAGCTTGCGGAAGTTCTCCGCGTGCTTGGTCTGCTCGGACTGCAGCTCGAGGCGGGTCAGCTTGGTGACGCCGTCGACCAGGCGGGCGATGTCCGGGCCGAACAGCATCTCGATGTCCGAAAGCGAAGCCTCGGTGTCCTCGACGATGTCGTGCAGCAGCGCGGTCGCGATCGAGGCGCTGTCCAGCTTGAGGTCCGTGAGGATGCCCGCGACTTCGAGCGGGTGGGAGAAATAGGGATCGCCGGAGGCCCGGGTCTGGCTGCCGTGCGCCTTCATCGCGAAGACGTAGGCCCGGTTCAGCAGCCCTTCGTCGGCACCGGGATCGTAGGATCTGACTTTTTCGACAAGCTCAAACTGCCGGATCATGTCGTGCCGCCGCGGGACCTGCCAGCCCTTGTTGCCTACGGCACGGCGAGCCTTGCAGTGGGGGGAGGAGCGCCGGCCGCCGGATCAAACCTCCTCCGTGCTGTCGGCCTCTGGCTGGGCATCGCCCTCCGGTTCCGCATCGGTCCCGGCCGCCGGCTCCTGCAGCATGCCGCCCTGGGCCGCCGCCTGGGCCATGAGTTCGCCCTCCAGGGCGTCGAACTCCGGCTGGTCTTCCTCCGGCTCGTCCAACTCGACGTGCTTCTGCTGGCCGACCACCAGGGATTCCATCAGCTGCTCGCGCTCGATGGTGTCGTCCGCGATCTCCCGCAGCGCCACCACCGGGTTCTTGTCGTTGTCGCGTTCGATCGAAAGCGGCGAACCCGCTTGAATGTCACGGGCCCGCTGCGCGGCCAGCATCACCAGCTCGAAGCGGTTGGGGACCCGAACGACACAGTCTTCTACGGTAACGCGTGCCATGGCCGCGAAGCTCCACTTAAGTCACGTGTTCAGTAACAAGCTCATATGAGCGAGAAACTTGGAATATAGAAAGCCCGACCCTGCCAAGCAAGCGTCTTGAACCCCGGAATCCTTGGGATTCTGACCGCTTTTCCTTGCCGTCAGGGCGCCTCTTCCAGGACTTCCGCGCGTTGGTCCTCGGGCAGTTCGGCGATCAGCGCCTCCAGACCGCGGCCGGAGACCGGATGGCGCCAGTCCGGCGCCACCTCGGCCAGCGGCAGCAGCACGAAGGCCCGCCTGGACAGGCGCGGATGCGGCAGCTCCGGCCGAACGCCGGGTCCGCTGATCCGGCCCCGATAGTCGAGCAGGTCGAGATCCAGGGTCCGCGCCGCGTTTGGCCGCCCCCGCCGGCGCCCGAAGTCGGCCTCCAGGGCGTGCAGCCGGGCCAGGAGCGCGGCCGGATCCAGGGCGGTCTCGAGGGCGACGACGCCGTTGACGAACCAGGGCTGGTCGGAGACAGGCAGCGGAGCGCTGCGGTACCAGCGCGAGCGGGCCAGAATCCGGATCTCGGGGCTGGTCAGGCAGCTCAGCGCCGCCTCGAGAGTCGCCCTCGGCCCACCATACCTGGGGTGGTCCAGATTAGCGCCCAGTCCGATCAGGACAAATTCCCCGTCCGCCACTGATAAATCCTTGCGAGATAGACATTAATCATTAAGTTCAAGAAACAGGCTGTCGATTCCTCATGTGATTTCTAGGAATTCATCGGCAGCTATAGTTTTATACCTATTGGCTTAAGCTGGCTGGCTTATTGGGAAGGAACGCTATGCATTTCTACCCGCAGGAACGGGTCGCTCTCTTCATTGACGGTGCCAATCTCTATGCCACGGCGCGGTCCCTGGGTTTCGACGTCGACTACAAGCGGCTACTCGAGCTCTTCGCGAAGCAATGCAGCCTGGTCCGCGCTTTCTATTACACGGCGCTGGTCGAAGACCAGGAGTATTCGCCGATCCGCCCCTTGATCGATTGGCTGGACTACAATGGTTACAGCATGGTGACCAAGCCGACTAAGGAGTTCACCGACGCCTCGGGCCGCCGCAAGATCAAGGGCAACATGGACATCGAACTGGCGGTCGACGTCATGGAGATGGCCGAGCACGTCAGTCACGTCGTGATCTTCTCCGGCGACGGCGACTTCCGCAGCCTGGTCGAGGCGGTCCAGCGCAAGGGGGTGCGCGTGACCGTGGTCTCGACCATCCGCTCGCAGCCCCCCATGGTCGCCGACGAGCTGCGCCGCCAAGCGGACAACTTCGTCGACATCTCCGACCTGGAGGACCAGATCGCCCGACAGCACGCCGGGGGCGACGACCGCGGCTATCGGCGCGGCCGCGGCCCGCGCGAGACCGTCATCGAGGAGGTCGACGAGGCCGACATCGACGACGATCTGGACGACGAGTACTACGAGACCGGCACCGCCTGACCTGTTGCTGCGGCGATGAGCTTTCCCGAACCGGCCCCACCGCCGGCCGACTGCGGCTTGTGTCCACGCCTGCAGGCCTTCCGGCAGGACAACAGCGAGAGATATCCGGCCTTCCACAACGCGCCGGTGCCGTCCTTCGGTCCGCTCGAGGCCAGCTTGCTGATCGTCGGCCTCGCCCCCGGCCTCAAGGGGGCGAACCAGACCGGGCGCCCCTTCACCGGCGACTACGCCGGCGACCTGCTCTACGCCACGCTCGAGAAGTTCGGCCTGTCGGGAGGCGGCTATGACCGCCGTCCCGACGACGGCCTGCGATTGATCGGCTGCCGGGTGACCAACGCGGTTCGCTGCGTGCCGCCGGAGAACAAGCCGACGACCGAAGAGATCCGTACCTGCCAGCCCTTTCTCAAAACGGAGATCGCGGCCCTGCCCCGCTTGCGGGCGATCCTGGCCTTGGGCAGCATCGCCCATGGCAGTATTCTCCAGACGCTCGGCTACAGGAAAAGCGCCTATCGTTTCGCGCATGGCGCCTTGCATGAGCTCAAGGGTGGCCTGCTGCTGGTCGACAGCTACCATTGCTCGCGCTACAACACCAACACCGGGCGCCTGACCACCGCCATGTTCGAGGCGGTCTTCGAGGCGCTGCTTCCCAGATTGGACCTGTCCGGACCGCGGGACTGACCGAGGGCCTTCCGCCTTGGCCGCTGGCGGCGCCGTCGCACCAGGGCGACAATCGCGACCCTTGCGCCGCGGGAGTGCTAAAGCGCACAGTCGCACCGCCGAATCGTCGTCTAGTACTTAGGGAGTAATGAAGCGTGTATTTTATTGCAATGATTGCTATAGAGGACTCGAACTAAGCAGACCGCTTAGCGAGCAAGCTGTCAGCGGTGACGGGGGGCCGGGCTGGCCAATCACGGACAGGCTGGGCGACAGGGAGTGTCCGATGCCCATTGGAGATTGGTTGAGGGCGATCGGTCTGGACGCGCTCGTGCAGAGCTTCGAGGAGCGCGACATCGATCTGGACATCGTGTCCGACCTCACCGAGTCCGACCTACGCGAGATCGGGCTGACGCTCGGCCAGCGGAAGCGCTTCCTGCGCGCCGTGCAGGCATTGAGGGACGACGACGCCCCCAGCGCGCGCCCCAGCACAGAGCCGGAGCCGACGCAGGTCGCCGCCGACCGTCGCCACTTGACCGTCATGTTCTGCGACATGGTCGGCTCCACGGCGCTGTCCGAGAAGCTGGAGCCGGAAGACCTGCTGCAGATCGTCCAGAGCTACCAGGACTGCTGCACCTCGATCGTCATCGGCTACGACGGCTACGTGGCCCGCTATCTTGGCGACGGGATCCTGGTCTACTTCGGCTTCCCGATGGCGCACGAGGCGGCGCCCGAACAAGCGCTGCGGGCCGCCCTTAGGATCATGGAAGAGATCCCGCGGCTCAGGCTGCCCGGGGACATCAAGCTGCAGGTCCGGATCGGAATCGCCTCCGGGGTCGTCGTCGTCGGCGACCTCCTGCGTTCCGGCCCCAAGATCGAGCAGCCCGCCATCGGCGTCGCTCCGAACCTGGCGGCCCGGCTGCAGAGCATCGCCGCGCCGGACCAGATCGTGGTCGCCGACGTCACCTACCGCCTGACCCAGTCGTCCTTCGACTTCGAGGATCTCGGCGAGCAGGCCCTGGCCGGCATCTCGCGGCCGGTGCACGCCTGGGGCCTCACCGGCGAGGCCAAGCGGCGCGACCTCGCGGCGGCCCTGGGACAAATGCGGCAGACGGCCTTCACCGATCGCCGCGAACCGCTGAAGGCCATGCGGCGCTGTTGGCGGAAGGTGCTGAAGGGCAAGGGCCAGGCAATCCTGCTGTCCGGCGAGCCCGGGATCGGCAAGTCCTGCCTGCTGCATCACTTCCTCTCGACCATCGAGGACAAGGCGACCCTGCAAATCTACAACGGCTCGCTGCACAACCAGGACAGCCCGCTGCACCCGATGGTCCAGTGGCTTAGGGCTTCGGGTGGCATTGAACGCGACAACGACGCCGCGACGATCCGGAGCAAGCTGGAGCCGCTGCTCCCGGCCGTTGCGCCGGAACGCGAGGCCGAGAGGGAGGAGTGGCTGGATCTCTTCACAGCCCTGCTGAGGCCGCTCGAGGTCGATACCGGCCTCGGTTCGGCCGGCGCGAAGCAGATCCGCGAACGCACGCTGGCCGCCCTGGTCGCTTCCTTGGTCGCGCTGAGCGAGACGCGGCCGGTGATCATGGTGGTCGAGGACCACCAGTGGCTCGACGCCACCTCGGCCGAGCTGCTCGACCGGGGCCTGCGGACCATCGGGGAGCACCCCGTGCTGGTCCTGATCACCTCGCGGCTCGGCTTCGGTGGTCTCTGGGACGACCTGGACAACGTCTGCAGCATCGAGCTCGAACGCCTGGCGCCGGAGGACAGCCGCGAGCTGATCGGCAAGGTCGCCGGCGGCGAGGGCCTACCCACGGCCATGGTCAGCGAGATCATCGAGCGAACCGACGGCATTCCTCTCTTCGTCGAGGAGTTCACCAAGAGCGTGATCGAACACGACGCCGAGACGCCAGCCGAAGGCGGCGAGGCGCCGCGCGACGGCGGCGGCGCGCGGGTCCCGGTGTCCCTCCACGATTCCCTGATGGAACGCCTCGACCGGGTCGGCTCGGCAAAGCGCGTCGCCCGGGTCGGGGCCGTGCTCGGCCGCTCCTTCACGCGCGAGCTGCTGCGCCAGACCGGCGGCTTCGAGCCCGTCTGGCTCGATACCGCGCTCAGTCAGCTCCTGGAAGCCGGACTTCTGCTCCGCCGGGTCGACCATCGCGGGCGCGAGCACTTCGTCTTCAAGCACGGGCTGGTCCAGGACACGGCCTACAGCTCGATCCTCCGGGAGCATCGCCGACACCTGCACGCCCGCGCCGCCGAGGCCCTGGAAGCGATCTCGCCCGGGATCGCCGAGGAGCGCCCGGACCTCTTGGCCCAGCACGTCACCGAGGCCGGCAAGCCCGAGCGTGCGGTCGAGCTCTGGCTGCAGGCCGGACGCCGGGGCGTCGCCCAATCCGCCATCGTCGAGGCCGCCAACCATCTGCAGCGCGGCTTGGAAGCCCTGAAGCAGCTTCCGGCGAACGACCACCTGCGCCAGCTTCAGCTGCAGATCCTGAACCTGCTGGGCCCGGCCAGCATCGCCCTGCACGGGCCGGGCTCGGCCGAGGCGCAGAAGGTCTATGCGGAGGGCTACGCCATCTGCCACGAGCTGCCGGAGGCCCAGGACCATTTCCCGATCTACTGGGGCTGGTGGCGTCTGTCCCGCGACTTCAATCAGATGAACCATCGCGCCGACGAGCTGCTCAAGCGCGCGATGGCGCACAGCGACGAGGAGCTGTTGCTTCAGGCCCACCATTGCCAGTGGGCGAGCCACTTCAATCGCGGCGACTTCTCGGGTTGCCAGGAGCACATCGAGCGCGGCCTCAGGCTCTACGAGCGAGGCGACTACCGCAGCCACGCGACTCTCTACGGCAACCACGACGCCAAGGTCTGCGGCCACGGCGAGCAGGCATTGGTATCCTGGCTGCTCGGGCGGCCCGAGGCCGCCCTTAAGTCGGAGCAGCGGGCGGTCACCTGGGCCCAGACCCTGGATCACGTCGGCAGCTCGATGCACCTCAAGGACATCGCCCTCACCCACCGGCTCTACCGGCGCGACGCGCGCGAGGTCCTGCGCCATGCCGACGGCATGATCGCCTTCGCCGAAGAGCAGGGTTTCAGCGATCACCGGGCCAAGGCCTTGGTCTACCGCGGCTGGGCAAAGGCGATCCTCGGCGAGCCCGCGGCCGGATTGGCGGAGCTGGAGTCGGGCCTGGAGCGCCAGAAGGCGATCGGCACCAGCGAGGACTTCCCGATCTTCTACGACATGTACGCCGAGGCCCTGGCCCTGAACGGCCGCCACGACCAGGCTCTCGAGGAGCTCAACGAAATGGAGCGGACCTTCGAGAACGCCGGCCTGAAGATCTGGGCACCGGAGATGCGGCGCCGGCGCGGCCAGCTGCTCGAGGACAGCAGGCCGAAGGACCCGGCGCCGGCGATCGCCGCCTACCGCGAGGCCCTCGATCTCGCGCGCCAGCAGGGCGCGGGCATGCTCGTGCTCCGGGCCTCGGTCAGCCTTGCCAAGACCCTGACGGCCGAGGGCGAGGCGGCCGAGGTACGCTCGATCCTGGAGCCCTGGATCGACCAGCCCGAACTGGTGGATACCCCGGAGCACGCCGCCGCCAGATCCCAGATGGGCAAGACCGACCGCAAGACTGACCAGCGGAACGGGGCATGATCCTTGTCGGCTGAGCCCAAGACAGCCAGTCAGCTCGCGGGCGCCGAGACGGTGGACGCGGCGAAGCGCTACCGCGGCGGCACCCACCGCGCCTTGTCGCCCGCCGAGACCCTGGAGAGGTTCCTGCCACTGCGCCGGGAGATGGGCATCACCCGGCTGGCCAACGTCACCGGCCTCGACGTCCTGGGCATCCCGGTCTACATGGCCTGCCGGCCGCTGTCGCGCTCGATCGCGGTCTCCCAGGGCAAGGGCACGACGCGCGAGGAGGCCAAGGTCTCGGCCTTCATGGAGGCGGCGGAGTCCTACCATGCCGAGCGCATCACCCAGCCCCTGAAACTGGCCAGCCAGGCCGAGCTCGCCAGGGACTGCACATTGGTCGACGTGGAGGGCCTGCCGCGGTCGCGGCTGGGCCGTTTCGAACCGCTGCAGCCGATCCTCTGGATCGAGGGCCAGGA